>Ga0272441_10005923_pt1 | contig 20885 bp, 18 predicted proteins | sample SSMProp6N_FD_193582 | JGI IMG/M metagenome (GOLD analysis project Ga0272441, IMG submission 193582) | Marine sediment archaeal communities from Little Sippewissett salt marsh, Falmouth, MA, United States - SSM-Prop-6N | ecosystem: Environmental > Aquatic > Marine > Wetlands > Sediment ...
CTTATACAAGCAGGATTCACACAGTTTATAATAGCCTCAATAACCTTCGGCAACTTAACCTCTAACTTCTCCACCACCTTATACCCGCGGATAATGTTAATGGAAGCATGAGGCGCCACCAACGCAATCCTGTTAACTTCCCGCGCGTTAAGCGCACGCCCCTCAATTTTCACAATATCCTTCACCTTGAAACGTTTACTCGGAACGTTAACGGCAATCGTCATCACCCTCCTCTCTCGACCTGTTATCCCCAAAATTTTAACAACATCTAACGCGTACCCACCACTTATATGATCAATAACAGTACCATCCTTAATTTTCGACACCCGCAGTTCCTTTTCGCTCATCACAAACCCCACAAAGCCTATACGCTAGGTAATAAATAAAAATTTTAGGAAAAACATACCGCTGCCAAATCAGAAGAAAAAATATTACCGCCAATTCCGGCACTTATGAGAAGCGAATTTTGGGAAAACAAAAAGTAACAATTAAACAAAACCAGACATTAAGCAAAAGTTTGACTTTGCTTGCAGATACAGATGATGCTTCAACAGAAAACGAAAAACATCCACTTTAGTTATCATACGTACCTACAGCAGTTATGTCAAAGTTGAAAGTGTTTATTCCGCTGATGCCTGAGCTGACGGTTAAAGTTATAGTCACTGGAACAGTTGTGTCTGCATCAAGTGTTCGACCGTTGTAGTTCCAAGTCAAAGTCAGGTAGTTGGAAGCCGTTGACGGGTTCCAGTTAGATGTGGATATAGTCAGGGTCAAAGGCAAGGCGCCCTCGTTGCTTACGTAGACCGTGAAGCTTTTTTGAGAGCCTGGCGATAAAAGTCCCCAGTCAAGCGCGTTAACGCTGCGCGTTGAATAGTCATCCCAGTAAACTCCGATGCCTATTGCCTTAAAGGTTCCAACGCTGGAGATGGTGCTGCTTGCCTGATAGAGCGACCGAACATTGGCAACAATTAATCCCGAGAGGATTCCAGACAGAAGCACCACTGCGATTACTGCTGGTACGAGTTTAACCATTTTTCCTTGCTTCGTAACGAAACGAAACTGATCGACCCGCTTTTTCAGTGCATCAAGTTTTCCCAGTGTTGTTCCCTTTTTCTAAGCTTAATCCTTGATTGCCTTTGCTCTCTAGTTACTTATATCTTTAAGGGTTTTTGAGAGGTGTAGTTCAGCTATATGCAAAGTTTGATGCAAAAATGCGAAGGTGTCTTTGCAAAGTTTAGAAAGCCGAATTAACTAAGCCTGAAGCCTTAAGTTTATGACGGTTGTACCTGCAAACTTGTCAAAGTATCTCATGAACTCTTTGTTTTTCAGTCTTAGTCCAACTATCACGTCAAAGGGCAGTAAGAAGGCTTTGCCGAAGTTTCTTATAGCGGCATGGTCGTAAGACAGCTTCTTTCCGTCTGTTCTCACTGCTTTCAAACCTGCTGCGCGTTTACCGAGACTTTGACCGTTGAACCCTTCAAGCAGTGTAGAGTAAACCCAAAGAAGACATAGAGTTATGAATAGAACCGTGCTTAGCTCTGTGCTGAACAAATTTCCTGCTACAATTGAAACGGCTTGTGGAAACATGAACAGTATAGTTATCGCTAACATTAGTAAAAAGTCAACTAGAAAAGCAAGAGGCCTCTTTCCAAATGAGGCAAGCGGAAGCTGTGTTGTCTTCCTATTTACCTCGGCAACTTCAGCCCAAGATTCCACATCGTTAATCACTCTTACCGCGTTTTCGCCTGTTCTGCTCAGCTTGTACTTGCCAGTCGACGTCTGCTCTATGAAAACCGAGAGCGAAGGTGAAAACTCAGTTTGCCCGTGTCCACCTTCAACGCGTTCAACAAGTCAGTGAAAGAGCAGTCGCCCCTGTTGCTGAGGATTATAAGTATGTCCCTTCGCAGAGGATGCGATAGCACGGCAATTATTTTTGACACGCTATCCTGGTCGACGACCATTTTTAAAACCTAGCTTGTTCCTGTTCAGATGAGACATCTGTTTGTTGTAGGCCTGGACCTTCTATAGAAATTAAGAAAACAAACCTGCATATAAGGTACACTCCGAAACTACAATATCTGGCTAAAGTTATGGTTCATGGGCTTCGCAGATTGCAAAGTACAGTTCTCAAGACGTTACGGGCAATAGAAGCAGCTATGAGTGAACATGAATTGTTCCAAAAGGGCAAAGAGCGTGAAAATTAAGGCTCAAGACACTTGAAGTTACGTGATTGAAAAAGGCAAGCCGCGTGTTTAGTGTTTGGTGGCGTCTAATATTATGTAGAGAACGTTGTTTCCGCGGAGCAGAACGTTTCCGTAGTTTGTGAGCAGCTGCTCTTGTTTGTATTCAGTTGCTCCTTCCAGAAGTATGTTCATATGTCCGTCGCATTTGATCATCTTTCCCTTGTATTCGCAGCCGTTTTTAAGGACGACTTCGATGTTTCCGTGTAACTGTTTGATGAGGACGTTCAACGGTTTTTTACTCGGTTCCATTATAACACCGTGCTCCATTAGTCAATATATGCATATGCGAAACCCATCATATATAAAAGTTTTATCCATCAACACCAGAAACAAAATCCCTCCGAGGGAGCTTTTGAAGAATGAGAACACGCAGCGCACTCCGTTTCAGCCTTCAGATGAGGGCGTGGGTAATCACCGCAAAGCAATATGATTTTGGAAAGGTTTATTTTTAAGCGTGGTGCTAGCATTTAAAATTGCAGGCGGACCAACTGTGTCCGTTGGGATGTGGCCCAATCTGGGCTGAACCGCAAACATAAGATTAAAGGTGAAAAAAGAAAGATGGCATACAAGTATATAGCCAAAGCATGGTCTAAACCAGAGAACTCCTACGTTGACGAGCTCATGAAGCAGAGACTAATTGAATGGCGAAAGCAGCACACGGTAACCCGCATTGAACGTCCAACAAGGCTTGACCGCGCAAGGAAACTAGGCTACAAAGCCAAACAAGGCTTCGTAATAGCCCGCACAAGCGTCCGAAGAGGCGGATTAAGAAAACAACGCCCCAGATCAGGACGCAGACCCAAACGCATGGGAGTCAAAAAATTCAAACCCGCCAAAAGCTTACGCCTAATCGCGGAAGAACGCACAGCCAAAAAATTCCCAAATCTGGAAGTCTTAAACAGTTACTGGGTTGGCGAAGACGGACGCCACAAATGGTTCGAAGTAATCATGGTAGACAAAAGCCACCCAGCCATAAAAACCGACAAAGATGTCAGTTGGATAACAGAGAAGCAGCATAAACGCCGAGTTTTCCGCAGCTTAACAAGCGCAGGCAAAAAGGTGAGGAGTTTACGCAGGAAAGGCAGAGGCGCAGAAAAATTCAGGCCAAGCAAACGCAGTGGCTCCAAAGGAGCCAAGTAAAATGCACCACATAAAACCCGTAATCACAAAGAAAGGCGGCAAGCAGCGAGCAGGCAAAGGCTTCAGCACGAAAGAACTTGAAAAGGCAGGCTTAAACCCAGCAGAAGCGAAAAGGCTGGATATACCCGTGGATAAGCGAAGAGAAACTGTTCACGACCTGAACGTTGAAGCCGTAAAAGCTTACGCGGAAAAGAAAAAGTCTGAGGCTAAACTGAAAAAGCCGCAGCTGAAGAAAAAAGCTAAAAAGTGAAGCCGCCCTAACAAAACGCGGTGCCGTTGTGTCTTCTAAACCGCCTATAGGCTATATTGATGTGCGAGTTTTTGCTCATGCTACGGAAGACTCTGAAAAGGTGCTGGCTGCGGTTCGCAATCTTTTGCCTGTAGAACTAGGTGAAGAAGTTGTTTTCGAAAAAACGCGGTTGAGTGGGCATCATGGGAATCCTATTGTTCTTTTTGAGGTGAAGCTTGCGGATAAGCAGGCGTTGCCCGCTGTTTTGCAGAAGATTGGGGCTGGCTTAACTTCGTTGGATAAGGAACAGTTGGACAGCGATGTGAAGTCGCATTTGGAGAAGCGAAATCTTTACTTGAGGTTTGATAAGCAGTTTGCTTTTAGGGGTGAGGTGCGTTTTTCGCAGAATGACCCTGTGCACTTCAAGATTCACTTCAAAAACAAGAGTTTCGAGGAAATCGTAGAGATTTGCAGGGATGCGGGGTTGTTGCCGTGAAGCGGTTTTTTGCTGATTTGCATTTGCGTTTGAACGTTAAGGATGCTGCTGCGACGTTGCGGGTTTTGAGTAAGGCTGCTGAGCTTGGTTACGGTTTGGTTGGAGTGTCTCTTGCGGCGGAAACGCGTGCTGACGAAATCTCGAGGTTGCGGGGTGTTTGCGGTGAAGTTGGGCTGGATTTTGTTTCGCGGGTGGATTTGCGTCCGCGTGGCCAGGATGATCTTATGCGTCAGTTGAGGCGGTTGAGGCGTAGGTTTGAGGTTGTCTGTGTTAGTTGTGAGAGTAAGGCGGTTGCGCGTCAGGCTGCTAAGGATAGGCGTGTTGACTTGTTGAGTTTTCCGTTGCTGGATTTTCGCAGACGATTTTTTGACCGTGCTGAAGCGGCGTTGGCTTGTAGCGGGTTGGCGGGTTTGGAGGTTGATGTGAAGCCTTTGCTTGTTTTGGAGGGTCCTGCGAGGGTTAGGTTGCTTTCTTGGTTGCGTCGGGAAGTTGCTGTCGCCAGGAGTTTTGGTGTGCCTGTTGTGGTTTCGAGTGGTGTTTCAGCGGAGTTGTTGTTGCGGAAGCCGCGTGAAATGGTTGCTCTGGGGTTTCTTTTCGGTTTGGATGAGGTTTCTGCGTTGGATGCGGTTTCTCAGAGTCCAGTTGCCCTTGTTACGCGTAACCGTGAGAAACTCAGCGGTGGGTTTGTGGCGCCTGGGATTCGCGTGGTCAAGGAGGGAAAGGACTGTTGAAGCGGGTTAAGCGGCGTTACTTGGCGTTGCAGCTGGATTCTGACGGTTTGCCCAGCGGGAAAGAGTTCATCAACGCAATTTGGGGCGCTGTCACGAAGCTTTACGGGGAACACGGCGCAAGCCAAACAAGCCTAGCACTGATTGACTATGACTTGGAGAAGAAAACCGCGGTTTTACGCACTACACTAGCCACACTAAACTTGGTCAGGGCATCATTAGCTGCAATCACGTTGGTAGCAGGCAACGAAGCAGCAGTACACGTCACAGCAGTTTCAGGCACCATAAAAGCACTACACGAAAAAACTCGGTGACCGCAAACCAGCAAGACAAAAGAACTGACGCGTGATTTTTTGTTATAGCCCCCCTATAAATAGAAACTATAAATAGTCCTGAAGAGCGCTTGCGAGGATAGACCCCCTATAGGTTTCTGCAATGAACCACTATTAGGATCCAAATATGCTGGGTAGTGCTTTGTTTATCTGCAGAAAGGCTCTCTTAGTTATCGTTTGAAACATTAAATGAACCGCAGGTTGAGAAACTATCTAAAAATTTATGTGTATATTCATACGAATAAACAAAGAAGTGCCTATACATGAAGGTCGCGTTTATCAGCGCAAGCCCCAACGAAGGCATTGATGATAGGGAAGGCAGAAAATCCATTGCTGCATTTCCCCCTTTAAGCATCTTGTATTTAGCGGCAGTTCTCAAGGAAATAGGCGTTGAGGTTTCGGTGTTAGATCAGCCTGCGCTAGGCTTGACGGTGGAAGAAACCGTGCGTTGGGTGGAGAAAGAAAATCCAGATGTGCTGGGCTTCTCAACGCTTACGAGTTCGGGGCAGACCGCGGCGCTGATAAGTAATAAGGTAAAAGCGAAAAATCCAGATGTTACTACGGTTTTCGGCAATCATCACGCTACGTTCAATGCGGAGCGAATTCTTAGGAAGTATCCTTCAGTTGACATAGTTGTCCGAGGAGAAGGCGAAAAAACTGTTGTGGAACTGGTTAACTGCCTGAAAAACGGAGAGGACTTGAAAGAAGTTCGGGGAATTAACTTCAGAAACGAAGGAAAAATGGTTTCTACGCCTGATCAGCCGTTAATTAAGGACTTGGATTCCGTGCCTTTTCCAGACCGCGAACTGCTTGACGCCGAATATCACTGCCTGATTGCAGGAGCAAATATCGCGCCAAAAAAATTCACAAGCATAGTTACCTCTCGCGGCTGCGTTTACGGTTGTCGCTTCTGTAGCTGCACAGAACTTGCCAAAAAAAGGTGGCGGTCAAGATCAGCAGAAAACACTTTGGAGGAACTGCAGTTGTTAGCCAGCGAAGGGTACAAGCAGCTCATTTTTGTGGATGACGCTTTTACTATGAATCCGAAAAGAGTTATAGAGATTTGCAGGGGCATAAGAAGAGAGAAACTTGACTTAGAGTGGATATGTGAAGGAAGAGTGGACATTTGCTCCTACGGTATGCTACGTGAAATGGTGCAGGCAGGCTGCAGAGTTCTCTATTTAGGCATCGAAAACGCCAACCAGCGAATCCTAGACTACTACAACAAGAAAATTACCCCCAAGCAGTCAGAAACCGCTGTGAGGACAGCGAAAAAAGCTGGAGTGGACGTTATCGCAGGTTCTTTCATAATTGGCGCCCCAGATGAAACGCGCGAGGAGATTTGGAATACAATAAATTTTGCTCAGCGCGTTCCCATAGACCTTCCACAATTCAACATACTCGGCGCTCACCCAGGAAACGACATTTGGAACGAGTTTGTAGCTAAAGGCTTCATAGACCCAGAGAAATGGTGGGAGAAGGGAGTTGCCGTTTCCGAAGTATACCCTTATGCAAAGGTGTCCCGTGACGAAGTCATGCAGATCATGCATAACGCCTTTTTCCAGCATGTTTACCGCCCAAGCTTTTTAGCGAAGCAGGCTGCGAAGACGTTGAAAAGCGTGTATCGCATGAACGTTTTAGTGAGCAACCTAAGTCGACTAGGCGAAATCAGAGAAGCGGCGAACAGCGTAGCCTAACGAGTTAAAACATGGTAAGAGTTTATAGGGCGCTCTCCCTACAGATTTAATTGTTACAGAGAGATTTTTATGAAGTTTGAAACTTACGTGAAGGAAATTATACCGCGCACCTACAACGTGACTAGCTTCAGGTTCCCACGACCAGCCGAGTTGAATTACAAGGCTGGGCAGTTCTTTTTCGTCACACTAAAAACGGATGGGAAAGAGTTAAGCAAACACTTCAGCTTTTCAAGCAGCCCAACAGAAAAAACGCACATAGAATTCACTAAGAAGCTGTCAGACAGCGACTTCTCCACCGCCCTGAAAGCGCTTAAGGAAGGTGACTGGGCAAGAATAGACGCACCGTATGGAAAATTCACCTTCGAGGGCGAACACGAAAAAATAGGTTTACTCGCAGGAGGCATCGGAATAACCCCGTTCAAAAGCATATGCCGATACTGCACAGACATGAGCTTGGACACTAAGGTTACGCTGCTTTACGGCAACCGCACAGAAAAAGACATAGCATTCAGAAAAGAACTGGAAACACTGCAGCGGCAAAACAAGAATTTGAAAGCCGTTTTCACACTCAACGAGACGGACAGCGAATGGAAAGGCACCACAGGATTAATCACGGCGGAAATGATAAAAAAGGAAATACCAGACTACAAGGAAACCATGTTTTACACGTGTGGTCCTCCCAAGATGGTGGAGATAATGGAAAAGCTTGTCGAACAACTGGGCGTGCCTAAGAAACAGCTGAAACGCGAGTACTTCACAGGCTACACATAAAGGTTTAGGGGTAGAATCTTCTTGTGGTTCTCGGAAACGGAATAGCGTCTATAATGTTTTCCAAGTCAAGCATCCAAGCCAGCAACCTCTCCAAGCCCATGCCGAAACCCACATGCGGTACAGTGCCGTAACGTCGAAGGTCCAAGTACCAATCGTAATCCTCTGCCTTCAACCCCATATCTTTAATCCGTTTAATCAGCATTTCCTTGTCGTCTTCTCTCGCGCCACCCGTGGACACCTCGCCTATTCTCGGAACCATCATGTCCACGGACATGGCAACTTCGGGGCGGTCACGGTGTGTCTTGCAGTAAAACGCTTTGATAGCAGTTGGATAATCATAAACGAAAAACGGCTTACCAAACTCTTCCGCTAAGGTCTTCTCGTCCTCGTAGCCTAAGTCGTCGCCCCACTTCAGCTTCGCACCCTTATTGCGGAGAAGCTCAACAGCCTCAGCATATGTCATTCTCGGAAATGGCGTCTTAACCGAAGCCAACTTGGAAACGTCTACGCCTAACTCTTCAAGTTCGGGTTTGCATTTTTCAGCAGTTTGCTGGCAGATGTGCGCCATAAGCTCTTCTTCAAAGCGCATAAGGGCATTCATGTCTGCGAAAGGCCATTCGCCTTCCATGTGCCAATACTCCGTCAAATGCCGAATTGTTCGGCTTTTTTCAGCACGAAACGACGGCGCAATACAATAGACTTTCTCTAAAGAGTAGATTAGAATTTCAAGGTAAAGCTGGGAGCTCTGCGTTAGATAGAGGTTTTGGTCGAAATACTTCACGCCAAAAAGGGTTGAGCCACCCTCAACAGCGGCGGAGATAAACATGGGCGGAGAAACCTCTGTGAAATCTTGGCTCTTGAAAAAGTCACGGGTGAACTGCAAAACGTCATCCCGAATCTTCATCACAAGGTTCATGCGTCGGCTGCGTAGCCAGAGGTGGCGTACGTCACGGATGAACTGTTCGCTTTGGTCTTTGGTTATCGGGAAAAGCTCAGCTAATCCAATTATGCCTATGGTTTCGGCGGTGATTTCGTAGCCTCCTGGCGCGCGCTTGTCTGGTTTAGCGGTGCCCTCCAGCGTCAGGGAAGACTCAATTGTTAAGCGTTCCGCGTTGGTCCATGCGGGGCTGTCTTTTTTGATGGTGCACTGTATGAAACCCGTCGAGTCACGCACCAACAGGAAAATCAGTGTTTTTCCTTCGCGTTTACGGTAAACCCAACCTCTAATGGCAACCTTCTCGTTTTCGTGGCAGCCGTCAAGAACCTCGCGAATCTTCACCAAAGCCATTACGCATCAACTTCTCTCTACTATTGTTTTCAAACCTAAATGCATATCTATTTTTAGGTTTTAAACTTCCTTAAACGTGCACTGAAGTGTAGAGTTTAGCTTCTGAAATTAGAGAAAGGATAAGCTGTTAAGGTTTGCCTAGGGCTCTGCATGTGTAAGAAATAAAGGAGAAACAACTTGAACTCTTAACGCGTAATTCGGCAAAGCATATGAGATACATTAATTAATTTTGCTCTTTTAAGTATCTGAACATGATTCGGTTGGTATGTTATGGATGAAACAAAACGGCTCAAAGTAGCCTTGGTTAATCCTCCACCGCCTTCTGCTTTGGCTTTTGTAGATTATCAATATCCACTGATAGGTCTAGCTTACATGGCAGCCGTTCTTGAGAAAAATGGATACGATGTAACAGTGGTAGACTGCCCGGCTTTCAAAATGACCTACAAGGAAGCTGAACATGCGATACGACTTTTTGAACCAGACATAGTTGGCATCACCTCCGTCGCCGCCACCTTTACATCTGCGCTTCAAGTTGCTAAGGACATAAAAAAAAGTTATTCACGGGCTCTAATTGTCTTCGGAGGACCACATGCCACAGTTATGGACAAACAAATCATTAGGGAACATAAAGAAGTTGACGTGGTGGTTAGGGGGGAAGGGGAGCAAACAATAGCCGACCTTGCACATTGCGTATCTAACTCTGGCTCGAAGAGTCTTAACAAGGTTAAAGGCATAACGTTTAGGAAAGATGGGGGCGTAGTTCGCACGCCTGATAGACCTTTCATTCAAAACCTTGACGAGCTGCCTTTTCCAGCGTACCATTATTTTCCATTAAGGAAGTATCAGATTTTCGGGAAGCTGGGTCTTCCCATGGTAACCAGCAGAGGATGTGTCTCACAATGCACGTTCTGTTCAGTACCTCAAATTGCAGGGAACCATTTTAGGGCAAGAAGCCCAAAAAACGTCGTCGATGAGCTTGTGTGGATACGAGATGAATACAAAGCTGATTTTATTACTTTCACCGACGAAGTATTCACATACGAGAAAGAAAGAGTACTTGAAATATGTTCAGAAATAAAAAGAAGAAATCTAAAGGTTCCCTGGGATTGCCAAACGAGAGCTGACTGCGTTTCCAGAGAGCTGTTAGCTAAAATGAGAAGTGCCAACTGTCAGCTTGTTTCCTTCGGCGTTGAGTCAGGCAGCCAAGAGATTCTAAACGCTATGAAGAAAGGAACCACAGTTCAACAAAACGAAAGGGCTATTAAATGGGCAAAGGAAACGGGGCTGTCCGTGGTTATTTACTTGATTGTTGGCTATCCCGGTGAGACGAAAGAATCATTGAAACAAACTTTTGATTTCATTAAGAAAACTGAACCTGATGATGTCTATATGTATTTAGCAACGCCTTATCCAAGCACAGAACTTGGTGATTTGGTAAAAGATATGTGCTGGAAAATCTCACAAGATTGGAGCCACTACGAGATGCAGACTCCAGTCTTCGAAAAAGCCGGGTTATCTTTTGAAAAAATCAATAATGAACGGGAAATTTTCTATAATAATTTATATTCACCTTCATACATCCTGCGGCAATCACTTAAAGGAACTATCTATAGTCAGATTATGACCCAAAACGCGCTGCATCAACTTCTTTGGCGGATTAAACTACCCTGGCTTTCTGCGAACTTTAAAAAACTGACACACCTATAAAAAATCTGATTTAAAGTACAGGATCGGCAAGACAGTAAACGTTCCAGTCGTTATTTCCAACGTAAAGCCTTCCCCCATAGAGGGATGGAGCAGACCAACTGTTTGAGCTTGTGACAAACCGATCAAGTGTCTCACCGTTTTCGGCGTCTAGCACAAACACTGAACGTTGGTCAGTTACCACGTATAATTTGCCATCAGCATAAGAAGGTGAAACGTAAAGCTCTTCGCCTAGATAAGAAGACCAGAGAGTTTGACCATTTTTACTGTCAACACAAACGATGGAGAACTTGTCGATTAGAAAAACTTTGCCATCGCCGTAAACTGGGGAGCAAACAATGAATTCTTTTGCAGCCTCATCCCTATAGGTCCATTCGACATCACCCGTTGCAGCGTTTATCCCATAATACGCCTCTATGTTGGACGCTGCAAAAACCGTGCCATCCCCAACCGATGGAGATGCATGCATGTCAGTGCCGCCCCCTAAAGGTAGGTAGTAAGGTAACGTTCTTTTCCAAACAAGATTCCCAGTAGTAGCATCCAGTTTGTAAAGAGCCCCTAAATCGGGTTCTTGCGAGGCTATGTAAACTGCGCCATCAACAACTGCGGGAGAAGATGTAATGTACCCTTCAGTCTTGTATGTCCAAACTGTGTCGCCGTTATCGGCGTTCAGACAGTATACGTTAGTGTCTAAGGAACCCACGTAAACTCGGTCATTAACTACCGTGGGAGAGGAACGTAATGTCACCAAAGAGGCAAAGTGAGCTTGGATAAAACCGCCGGCTGACTTCTTCCAGATGAGGCTACCGTCATAAGCGTTGAGGCAGTAAACATAACCGTCATCTGGTCCTATGTACACCTTTCCATCAGCCACTGCTGGCGAAGACTTTATTTTCCCATTGGTTGTGAAATTCCAGATGAGCCCACCGCTTCGCGCATCTAAGCAATAGACGTTCTTATCTTGCGACCCAACGTATACTCTTCCATCCGCCATGCTCGGTGAGGAAACAACTGCTCCACTAGTCGTGAATTTCCACATCAAAGTCAAGTTTGTAGGACCAGACTGCCCAACTCCAGAGTGTGCAGGATCTTGGCGCCACATAGACCAAGGTTCAGCATCATCAGGCAAAGGTTTAACACCGATAGCCCATACTTGACCCATCGTGTCGTACTCTTCCCCAGATATTGAGTCAACCGCCGTTGTCACGGTGCCTGGAATGAGATACAAGTTTCCATAGGCGATAGCAACAGACTCTCTTGGAGCAAAAGCCTCTATTTGGAGCTTCCATAACAGGCTTCCAGTGTAGGCGTCAAGACATGCAAACTCAGATGCCCCTTGCTCACCAGTATACGACGCTATTTGACCTGTTGTAGCGTAAACCTTACCATCCGCAACTGTTGGAGTGCCAGGAAACATCAAGGTGCCTGGCCCTTTGTATTTCCACACAAAGTCCCCTGTGTCCGCATCGATAGCGTAGAGATATCCATCTTTATTGAGCGCATAGACGATACCGTACGCAACTGCGGATCCAACACAGAAGTAGCCACCCTCAGTGTGGGGGTTGAACATCCACAGAATGGTACCATCGGTAGCGTTGAAACAATACAGCGTGTTATCATGAGAACCAGGCCTGATAAACTTGCCCTGATAATACGCGCCTGAAAAAAGCATCGAAGCTTTTGTTTCCGTATCCCATAAAACTTCGCCCGTTTTAGCATCAAGCGCCATTTGATGAGGCTCAAACGATCCGGGAAACACCTTGCCATCACCGTATTGTATTCCAGAACCCAGTACGCCGCCGCCGGAAACGTAAGCTGTCCATGCTAGCGTTGGCGGATTTGAGGGGTCGGAGAAATCCCAAGCTTGAATGCAAGAATCGCCTTTTACAAAAAACATTTTTTCTTCTGGACTATAAACATTGATAGTGAATAGGGGTCTTGAACTTGCTGAAAACTCGGTGCTGGTCCATAATATTCGCCCAGTTTCTATGTCAAGACTGCTGTTACCTATTACAAGGTGGGTGTCATCTATCTTGTACACCATAGGCCACGCTCCTGGCGCTGGAACGGTGGTGTTCCAAAGGATACTTCCTGTTTCCCTATCCAAAGCGATAACCGCCGTTTTCGTTGTTACAAAGACTTTGCCGTTAAATGCGTAAATGTAACTCTGCACGCCCTTTACGTTAGCTTTCCACAGGATGCTGGAAGTTTCTGGAGCGGGTCCTGCGGAGAAACGCGTAAAAGATGAGGCACCTTGAACCTGCGGCCAGTCATACTGGAGTAAAACGTCGTTACCCCTAGTTTCGTCGCTCGATGAGTTATCTACGATGCCGTCGAAATACATTTCCTTAACAAACAGTGATATAATCAATAGCGCAATCAAAGCAGCTATAACAAGTAGAAGCTTTGTGAATCTCATTTTTCAGCCTCTGAAACTAAGGGATAAATAACAATTTGCATTGACTCTATTTTCCCCTACAACTAGGGTAAGCTTCAATCCAACTATAAATCTTACGGAACAACATCTAATTTGCCGCATTTCAAGCATTTAAGACCGCAGAGCGCTCATAGTCAACTGAAAAGACAAAACTAGCGAGAACACATAATCTTTTTTAGTACGCGAGAATTCTAAGGTAAATGATGAAATACCGAGGAGCGCTTGAGGGGTTTTAAATTTGACTAAAAAGGGTCCTTTACTTATGACTTCTTGGAGGGCTACAGGGGCCTGCAATGCACGTTGCAGATACTGCAATGTTGACGCCACAGGCGCGCCTGCTCCCAGAGAATTGACTACAGAAGAAGCATTGCATTTGGTGGATGAAGTTCGCAGTTTCGGCGTCAAGTGGTTCGGCATAAAAGGCGGCGAACCCCTGCTACGAAAAGACATATTTGAAATTGTGGGTTACGCGAAAAGCCTCGGCCTCAATGTTTGCTTACTAACTAACGGGTGCTTCGTTGACGGAGAAATCTACGACAACCTTGTCAAAAACCAAGTTTGGACGTCGGTAAGCATAGACGGTCCAGAAGAGATCAACGACCAGTTGAGAGGTAAAGGCTCATACAAGAAGGCACTGGCAGCCATCCAAAAGTTGTCGAAGGGAAAAATCTTGAACGGTCTGGCAGCAGCAATCACAGTTATCAACTACAAGCATCTTGACCACGTTGCCGAATTAGCTGAAAAATACCATGCTAACTTCGTCTGGTTTAATCATCTGGTTCCCAGCGGAAGAGCAAAAGAAACCATGGAGTTAGCGCCGACCCCTGAACAGTACGAGTGGACCCTGAACCACATATGGGATTTAACCCAAAAATACGAGGGCAAATTTGAAATTCATGTACACTGCCCTCATTACGCACGTGTTGTCAAGCAACGTAATCCACCGAATTTTGAGGAGTGGTACGAGCACAAATTCCATGGAAAATGCACTTACTTCGCGTTCGGCGGGTACATAAGCGTAACCGAGAACGGCGACTTGATACCATGCTTCTACACGGACCTGACGCCTTCAGAACCCATGATGCTTGGTAACATAAGAGAGAAAGGTTTGAGGAAAGCGTGGGAGGAAATACGGAAATCAGAGTACTACAGCAGCTTTAAAGACCGAAGCCGGCTGAAGGGCAAGTGCGGAGTCTGCGAGTACCGCGAAATATGCGGAGGATGCAGAAACAGGGCCTACGCGTACACAGGCGACATATACGAATCCGACCCCGCATGCCCGTACATACCAGAGAGCTTACGGAAGCAGGAAACGACCAAATAGGTAAATAAGAAATGAAAGCGAAAACGAAAGTAGCGTTAGTGAGCCCACCGCTCTTAAAGGACAGCGGTCATCATCCTTTTCTTCCACCACTTGGCTTAACATATTTAGCAGCCGTACTCGAGCAGGACGGCCACGAGATAAAAATACTAGACTGCCCAGCATGCAACATTGACCACAAAAAACTGATATCCGAATTATCCTCTTTCATGCCTAACTTCATAGGCATTTCCTCTATAACACCCACCATAAAGTCTGCTCTCCAATCAGCGCGTTTAGCAAAAGAAGCGTGCCCTGACTCCAAACTTGTTCTCGGAGGTCCACACGCCACCTTCATGGATGAACAGGTTCTCAGTCAAGAGCCATCAGTGGATATAGTGGTACGAGGCGAAGGCGAGCAAACCATGACAGAGCTTGCGCAGCATGCTCCCGCTTCAGGGAACCTCGGCGACATTAACGGAATAACGTTTAGAAACAGTGACGGAGAAATCGTGCGAACGCGTAATCGAGCCCCCATTCAAAACCTTGATGAACTGCCGCGTCCAGCTTATCATTACCTTCCATTAACGGAATACAAGATTTTTGGAAAAACTCACATGCCAATTATGGCCAGCAGAGGATGCCAATACCAATGCTCCTTTTGTGTGTCCTCTCAAATGTTTGGGGCGGTGTACAGGGCAAGAAGCGCAAAAAACGTTGTTGACGAACTCGAATGGCTAAAAAACGTACATGGAGCCAGTGGAATAACATTCAACGACGACACCCTGACGGTAGACAGGGAGAGAGTACACGACATCTGCGACCAAATCATAGACAGAAAGCTAAATCTTCCATGGGGTTGCCAGTCAAGAGTCGACCAGATCTCTAAAGACATATTGGTCAAAATGAGAAAAGCACACTGCAACGAAGTTTCTTTCGGCATTGAATCTGGCTGCCAAAAAATCTTGGACGCCGTTAAAAAGAAGACTTCAGTCGAACAGAATGAGCAAGCAATCAGATGGGCAAAAGAAGAAGGCTTGTTTGTGGCGGTCACCGCTTTAATCGGATACCCTGGAGAAACAATAGAAAGCGCAAAACAAACTATCGATCTATTGCGGCGAGTCGAGCCAGATGATGCATGGCTATGTGTAGCAACACCCTACCCTGGAACTGAGCTATATGCTCTATTAGAGAATATGGGCTGGAAAATGTCCGATGATTTTGATTTATATGATACGTTGCATCCAGTCTTTGAGAACCCTTCGTTGCCTGCTGAGGAGATATACAAGATTAGGAGAGAATTTTACGACAGTCTGTACTCTCCACGATACGTCCTTCGCCAAACCGTGAGAGGATACTTGAAAGGCAACTACTACAGTCAAATCATGGCCAGAACGGCATTAAGTCACATGTTTTGGCGAGTCAAATCAATGTTCTAATGCAAAAAGAGACAGGGATATTTCTTGCAAAAGTGATATTGAAACTTGTTCGCTAACGGCGTTACGTTAATGTTCACACGTCCGCTGGATGAGTCGCTAAGAATTGAGGCTTTCAACGGAAGCTTTATTTGCTATCAAACGGTTCTAAAAACTTAACGCTGAGGAAGACAACGATGAAAAAACCTGCTCTCCAACAGAACAAATCAGAAGCATACGATTCAAGGGAAAATTGGCCACCCTACACTTACAGAGATTACCCAGATATAGACCCTGAAATGTACAAGTCCTTCATGGAGTTCTTGTCAACTGAGAATACATCAGGCAGGTTGATGGAGCTGCAACCGTGGATTTCCATGTGCAACTCCAGATGCGCGTTCTGTTATTTTCCAACTACACCCACCGCAAAAGTTCCTATAGAACGGTATATGAACATGCTGAAAAAAGAGCTGGACATGTACGCTAAGACCAAGTATGTGAAGACAAGCGTGTTCGATGAAATAGTTCTGGGTGGTGGAACCCCAAGCGTCCTTTCGGCTGAGCAGATGATTGACCTTATCGACTTCTGCAAAGAACGGTTCACCACCAACGACGAATACTTCATCAAAGTCTCGGGTTCCTCAAAAACGCTTGCGCTAAACAAAATCGACAAACTCGCAGCTTACGGCGTGTACCAACTGGACATGGGTGCTCAAACCTTCGACGACGAACTCAGAAAAAGGCTATGCTTGCCAGACACAGCGGAAAGCGTGGAAAAAGCCATCAAGCACGCCAAGAAACTGGACATGTGCGTGTGCGTGGACCTCATGTACAATCTCCCAGGCCAAACAATGGAAAGCTGGATAAACACGCTGAAAAAAACTATAGAGCTGGACGTTGAAATTGACGCTTATTCATTACATGTGGACCCAGGCACTCTACTTGAACAAATGATTAAAAATGGACGGTCCCCACCACAGGGAGACGCAGAACACGAGAAGCAACAGTACATAACTGCTTACAAGATGCTGACTGAAGCAGGCTACAAAGCTGTTGGCCACGACCGCTTCAGCAGAGTCGAATGGCACTTCCGAGAAAACTGCCTTAACGGCTGGCCGTGGGGAGGCATACTAACCACGGGCGCAGGATGCTTCATGGGATACCTGCAAAGATTCTCGTACTCCAATATTGAAGACATAAACACGTATATAGCAACCGTTGACTCTGGGAAACTACCCATAAAGAGGCTTTCTAGATCCTCAGATGAAGACATGATGCGACGGACAATGACTAGGCTTTACCTGCGGCTTCCAGTTGACAAGACAGAATTCAAACAGAAATTCGGAAAAATACCTGAAGACGTTTTCCCGCAACAACTTCAGAGATTGAAAAATAAAGGTCTAATCGAAATTGACGACAAAGAGATTCGAATAACCAAACTCGGCGACCTATGGAAAGGAAATATCGCATGGGAATTCGCTCCTGAGAACATCACACCAAGTAAATAATTTCAAGTAACTCCAATTCTGCAAGTTTTTTTAATCTCGCTATTTCTGTTTTTAAGTAAGGTTACGCGCTTTGCGGGTAGACCCACCTCCCCCCTTTTCTGCAATGATTAACTATTAGGATCCAAATATACCGGTTTGGGGCTTGATGTCTGCAGACAATACTTCCCTGATACAAGTATTGAAACGTGAAATGAGTTAAAAATTCATTATATAGAGCAGGATGGACTATTTGTCGACAAGAAAATTAAAAAAGAAAAGGGTGGTTTTATGAGTACCCGCCCGGCATTAGTCCGTACCAAGTGAACACTTTCGCGATTATTGGTGCTAGTATTCCAAGGATCACCATCGGTAGCAGTACTTGGTAAAATGACGTAAACGGATCCATCTGTGACATCCATGCTGAGAACGCGACTGTCATGTTGAGAACGAACTGCATAACTCCAACAGTTAGTGCTGCTGTTAAACTTGCGCCAAGCATTCGCTTGAAACTGTAGGATTTGTTGCTTAAAGCGCCTGCAATGTAACCTATCAGAATTCCGCACACTATATAGTTCCCGATGAAACTCGGGTCGCGGTAAAGATTCGTCATGCCTTCTACACCAAAAGCTTCGAAAGAGTAAAAGATGTTATAGCCAGCATTAGCAAGGTAGAGTAATGTTCCCATTATGAAGCCTGCAGCGCCACCAGCCCACTTGTTCCAGAGTAAGCCCAAGATAAGCGGAACTCCAAACATGACCATCAGAGCAAAGCCGTGTGTAAATATCACTGTTATAAACGCATAGGGTGAACCCGGGTCGCCCGTCATCATATCTGGAGGCGGGAAAAATCCGTCTAACGCCTCGCGAATCACCGTAGGAAATAGCAAGATCAAGATAGCGATAAGAATTGGTACAACTACGCCATAGAGGACATCTTTCAGCTTGAACGGTTCTGTTGACATCGATTTTTTCACCTTTTTTATTATTACGTTTAGGTGAGCTTATAAAGTTAATGCCGAAAAGACAAGGATAGCGGGCTTCATACATAGAATATGCAAATAACGCAATCCTTACGCAATAAGTATAGTGGAACTTGATAAAAGCAAAAATGAGAAAATGGAACATCCAAAGTACACAGGCATTAGTAGAGTGTCATGTCTGGAAAGAACTCATCTGTTAAAAAAAGAGAAAGAAAAGAGTAGGGAGTAAAGGGCAAGTGACTATTTTTTATGCAACAGTGCCTTTGACCTGAGTACGCTGCCTTTAAGGTCGATTCTCGCTGGGCAAACGAAACTACAGTGCCCACAGCCGGTACAGTAGTCCGCATTAAGTTTCATTAGTTTCTCAACGTTAGTCTTGTCAAACGCCTCTTTGATCAAAATCGGACTCAGTTTATGGCAGCACACACGCATGCACGCACCACATCTGATACATTCGGTGGTTTTGACGGTTGCGAACTGTTTGGCTTTTGGAAGTTTCGGCTCTTTCGACTCAGTTGTAGGCTTCATTTTTCCTACCCTATCCAGTAACGGCGAAGTCAAGTTCATTATAATCAAAGCAAGAATTGACCCACCGAAGAAGTTGCCGTACGTTTGCAACAATATAGTTATCACTGCCAAGCCTGCACCGAATATCAACTGTCCCATATAGGTTAACGGTGTACTTGCGGGGTCAGTTGCCATGAAAAACGCCAGAAATATTGAGCTGCCGATGAACAGGTGGAACATCAGTCTAAGCAACGGGTCTCCGCCATAAGCGAAGCTCAAGAGGTAAGCGAAAACTGCTGTAGTCACCAAATAAGACACAGTGATTCTCCATTTGATGTACCTGCGGCATATAACGAATAAGGCAATTCCAACGATAATGACAGCGAGACTTGATGCGCCGCCTACCCACCCGTGGAACTTTGTCAAGAATAGCGTCTGGAATACATCAGCTTGCGCAAAAGCAGGCATTTCCATGAGTTTCATTGGCTCAGGATTGCTAAAACAGATCTGCATCCAAGCACCAAACGAAGTCATACCATCGTAGTTCAGTGAGGTGGCAAGTGTAGGGATATTCATCGCGTGGTCCGCAGGCAGCAACACAGTGGAAAGAAACGGTAATAGAACCAACAGTTTGGCAGTTGCTGCAGGGTTCACGAATTTTCTGCCAGCTAAGCCCTGAATTTTTTTGAACAGTACTAAACCAACAAGAGATATCAACGCAACCCAAATGAATGCGTCTGGCGCTTCCAACGGAAGTATTGATTCTGCAAAGGTTGTCATAAATGGAGCACCTAGAGAATATGAGAGGGCAACTATTAGACCGAATACAGCCGCGGACATAGTGTTTAGTGGGCTGTCAGCGGCAACTTTATAGAGCAAAGCATCAACGCCTACGGCAACTCCAACGGCGATTAAGGAAGTTATTGCAACGGTGAGACCTAAATTCCAGCCTGAATTTGAGGTAACTGGCCACCATAAAACAACTGCAACCACTGCAAGTATTAAAAGTGCAACAAACGTGTAAGTCATAAGTTTATCTTTAGTCATAGCTGAGTAGTCTTTTACTTTAGACATTCTTTACGCACACTCTCCTCGATTGAAACATGTCCTCACTCTATATTGGAAGGTTTATAAAATTTTCTGAAAGCAAACTTGAAAGCTCCAAGAACAAAAAAGAGCCTCTGTTAACTATTTTTCGGATGCTCGCCCAGAAAAAGGACGCAGGCGACCTGCTCGTTTTTCTGTTTTCTCGGTTAGTGTAAGGAAATTGGGGTTTTAATCGTAACTCTTATATCGCAAATGTTTATCTAACATTGCGTGTGAGCTTGATGGCTTCAAAAAAAGCGCCATTGTACATGGTGACTTGGCGGTGTACCAGAAGATGCGTAGGCAACTGCTTATACTGCAGTTTCACACCCGAGTACGCCAAGGATTACGAAATCGACACTAAAACCGCTTACAAAATGGTTGACGAAATCCACAAGTTTGGCGCCCCGTGGTTCGGAATAAGCGGTGGAGAACCCCTTGTGAGGAAAGACATCTTTGACGTCATAGCTTACGCCAAAAAAGAGTACGGCATGGAAGTCAGCCTAATCACAAGCGGATTCGCTTTTGACCAAGAAAGACTGGACAAACTCGCGAAATATGAAGTGCATACGGCAGTCAGCGTGGACGGAAACAGGGAATCAAACGACATTATCCGACGGCAAGGAAGCTATGACAAAGCGATACACGCCATGCAGAAGCTGTCAGAAAACGGAATCCTAGACTGCATAGTAACAACCATGACCAAATACAACATAAAAGACATGGCTCACCCAGCAGCTTTAGGAGAACAATACAAAGCAAGAATGGTTGTCTACCACAACCTTGTACCAGTTGGCAGAGCAGGCTCAAACATGCCTGATTTGGCGCCCTCGCCAGATGAGTACGAGAAAGCGTTCCACGAGATTTATGACTTGCAAGTGAAGCTGGCGAACAAAGTCAAGATTAACGTTTATGCGCCGTTCTACGCAAGAATTGTGCGCCAGAGAAACCCAGTTGACTTCTGGGATTGGTTCCAAAACGGCTTCCTAGGCAAATGCACCATAGGCGGAAACTACATCAGCGTAACCGAAAACGGCGATTATAGG
>Ga0272441_10005924_pt1 | contig 20883 bp, 13 predicted proteins | sample SSMProp6N_FD_193582 | JGI IMG/M metagenome (GOLD analysis project Ga0272441, IMG submission 193582) | Marine sediment archaeal communities from Little Sippewissett salt marsh, Falmouth, MA, United States - SSM-Prop-6N | ecosystem: Environmental > Aquatic > Marine > Wetlands > Sediment ...
GGGCTCATGGAGCGCGGGGGGGGAACCGTCCGTCATCCGTGACGTTGGACATGAGGCTTCTCCTGAAGACTCTCCCCGGCGCCGCCGGCACCATTGTGCCAGCTCCCATAACGCCGCTACCGACGTTGTCGGCCGTTCCGCCCCTTCGACAAAAGCCGTGACATTGCATGCAGTGTGCGTGGCAGATTGAGGAGGCCTTCCGGATCACGAAGGACGAGTTGGAAATCCGGCCGATCTGGCACCAGAAGAAGGATCGTGTCCTGGCCCACATCCTGGTGTGCTTCCTGGCGTACGTGTTGTGGAAGTCGCTGGCGAAGTGGATGCGAGCCGCGGGGCTGGGCGATGCGCCTCGGACGGTGGTGGAGGAGTTCGCCCGGATCAAAAGCGGCGACGTGGTGCTGCCGACCCGCGCCGCCGGCAACGAGCCGGCTCGAATCCTACGTCTGCGATGCGTCACGACAGCCGACGAATACCAACGCGTCTTTCTGACCCGCCTGGGCCTGGAGCTACCCAAGCGGCTTCGTTGGATCGAGGAGATCACGACGGATCCGGGCTCGTGAGCCCTGCGCAAATGTAGTCACGACTTCGGCCCCAGACGGACTGTAAGTCCAGAAACGACGTTCCCAACACCCCGCTGCTCCGTAACTTGGGCTAGAACACCCAGGCTGGGTGTGTCGACCGACTCACTCGGCCCGGGGACATCCATGCCCTCCGCCACACCTTCGGCACCCACCTCTCCGCAGCAGGTGTCCATTCTCGCACCGCCAGCCCCCACGATCAGGAGCAGACCGTCCGAAAGCATAGGTCACCTCCTCTCGGCAGACGACGCTGGCGTTCCGTCGTGAGGGCCGGCGGGAACGACAGTATTGAGGATGTCGGCGAGCTTGGCCTTGGCCAGGCAGACGTATGTGTCCGCCGCTCCGTAGTACATCCACAACTCATCGCCGCGTACGATCACCCCTGTCGGGAAGACAACGTTGGGCACTGTGCCGGAGATCTCGTACGACGCCTCGGCCTGGAAGATAGCCCCAGGATGTCGTGCGAGGACTTTGTGCGGCCTGTCCGCGTCGAGGAGGGCCGCGCCGACTCGGTAGACCAGCCTGCCGCCGTAGGCCTTGACGCCGTGAAACAACAGGAGCCAGCCTTCATCAGTGAGGATGGGCGGCGGGCCCGCGCCGACTTTGACTCCGTCCCATGCGGGCCCGTCGCCCTCGCGCAGGACGCAGTGCGGCTCGCCCCAGTGGATCAGGTCGGGCGAATAGGCCGACCAGATGTGCTCCCCGCCTCCGGCGTCGGGGCGGTGCAGGATGGCCCAGCGGGCGCCGAACTTCTGTGGGAATAGCGCGCCGTCCTTGTCGTTGGTCGAACCGAGAAGACAGACTCGCTCTGCGCTCACGAAGTCGGTTGTTCGTGCGATGCCGACCGCAGGTCCCATCGACGAATATGCTACGTACGTGATGTACCATCGGTTCTCATCGGCAACGTACGTGACGCGGGCATCCTCGCAACCCCAGGTTTCGTACTCGTAGCCTTCCTCGCCGTGGCGAAGCAGCGGCTTCGTCTCGACCCTCCAGTCAGTGACGCCGTCGCGGCTTCTGGCGACGTGGATGTTGGAGCGGCCTTCCACATCCTCTACGCGGACCAGGAGAATGATCTGGCCGTCGTGCTCGACGGCGCCCGGGTTGAGGACGGCGCCAGCCCGAAACGAGAGATCCCTGGCCGTCAGAATGGGATTCTCCTTGACGCGGCGGAAGACTTCCTTCGTCGTGCCCGCGTTGCACTCTCGTTCCGAGCTGGTGCCGTCTTGAGTGGCCATCTCGTGGACTCCTTGCCTGTAGGGCTACTCCGACTTCAGCCAGGTCCTGGCTTCCTCGGCTTGAGACTGGTCGAAGTAGCGGATTTTGGCCGTGGTGAAGGGCTTGCAGAACGTCGCCATGCCCGCCTCCCATTTCTTCTCGCCGACGATCGCGAGCCGCTCGATGTCGCGGAAATGCCTAAGGTCGAACTTCAGGTCCTGCCAAAGGGCCCCAGCCGTCCAGCCGTGGAAATCGCGCATCTCAAACAGTACTCGGATCTTGCCGTGCTGCTGCACGAGGCGCTCGATCTCCGGCACGAAGTGCTTGTAGTCCTCTGTCGTCAGCTTGCCGGTCGCCTTGACCTCGACAACTCTTGCTTCGTTGTTCTCTTGCAGTTCGATAGACATGGTTCTGTCCTTTCTCGCTCAATGCGTCTCTGTAGGGTCCGGGCGAAGGCCGGAGCTTCCCGTTGAGGGAAACGTCGGATGTTGTTCGCCTGCCCCAATCATGCTGCGCGTCTCCGCTTGCTCAGATATCCCGGCTCATTTGCGTCGAGGGCCCTGTATGCCGCGACCTTCACTTCGTCGGCCAAGGGGAACCACGCCAGGGCGTAGCCCCACACCAGCAGCGCCAGTCGCCAGCCCAAGGGGGGCATCAGCACACCGTAGACGGCAATCAGCGTCGCCAGAATCTGGGTGCCCAAGACGGCGCCAATCAGCAGCCAGGAGGGGCGGTCGGCCCAGAACCGCTTCCGAGTCCGTGTGACAAAGATCGTCAGGTGTCCGGCGACGGACAGCTTCAGGTAGATCAGCGTCTGAATAATTTCGCGGCTGAGCCCAAGTACGCTCTCGCCGATGTAGAACAGGCCGAAGGAGGCGACGACGCCCGCAAGGCCCAGCACGGTCGCGACGCCTAGGACTTTGCGCATGTTCCAGGCATCAGGGCCATCAGATCCCTTGGCTCGATCGTACGCGATCGACAGGATGGCGCCGTCGTTCAGCAACGCCAGCAACACGATCATGACGGCTGTAACGGGGTAGAAGTTGAACACCAGGATCGACAAGGTCATGAACACCAGCACACGTATTGTCTCAGCGATCCGGTAGATGGCATAGCTGTTCATCCGCTGGAAGATCTTCCGGGCTTCCCGGACGGCGTCCAAGATCACCGACAGTCCGGGCGTCAGCAGCACGATGTCGGACGCCGACCGGGCCGCGTTGGTGGCGCCGGAGACGGCGACGCCGGCGTCGGCCTTCTTCAGTGCCGGTGCGTCGTTCACGCCGTCGCCGGTCATGCCGACGATGTGCCCGCGCTGCTGGAGCACGTCGACGATATGGTACTTGTGCTCGGGCCAGACCTCGGCGAATCCGTCCGCCTGCTCGATCGCATCGGCCATCTGACCGCCCTCATGGTGGGCCGTGTTGCCGAAGCCCTTCGCATCGACGATGTTCGTGCCCATGCCGAGCTGGCCGGCGATTTCCTTGGCGATGGCCTTCTGATCCCCCGTGACCATCTTGACCTTTACGCCCATTGCCTGGGCTGCCTCGATGGTCGCTTTGGAGTCGTCCCGAGGCGGATCGAACAGCGGCAGCACACCCAGGAATTGCCACTCACCGTCACCTTCAGCGCGAGCGACACCCAGCGACCGGTAGCCGCGCCGCGCGAAGTCGCCGATGGTCTTGTCAGCCTCATCCTTGACGGTCCCCTCCGCCTTCACCAGCGACAGGATGACCTGCGGCGCGCCCTTGGTCACTCGGAGCAACTTCCCCTCCGGCGACTGGACGGTCGCCTCCGTTCGTTTCGATTCCGGATCGAAGGGCTGGAAGTGCTTGATCTCGTACTTGCCCAGATCCTGCGTATCGCCCAGCGCCTTCAAGATCGTCAGATCGATCGGGTCCTGGTCCTCTCCGCGCGACGCCAGGCTGGCTGAGAGCAGAATCTCCTCTTCAGTAGCGTTGCCGGCCAGGTAAGGATCACCCAGTTCAAGCTGGTTCTTTGTCAGCGTTCCGGTCTTGTCGGAGCACAGCACGTCGATCCCGGCCATCTCCTCGATGGCAGCAAGGCGGCGCACAACGGCCTGCTTCTTTGACAGCAGGCGTGCCCCGACGGCCATCGTCACCGAAAGCACGGTGGGCATTGCCACCGGGATCGCCGCGACGGTCAGGACCAAGGCGAACCGCAGCAGCGTCACGAGGTGGTCCCAGCTCTCGAAGAAGCCTACGCCCTTGCGAAAGAGTCCCGAGAGGATGATCAGGGCGACCATCACGGCCGCCAGGGCAATGAGATAGTCGCCCACCTTGAGCACCGCCTTCTGAAAGTGGCTCTCGGTGTGGGCGTCCTGGACCAGGCCGGCGGTCTTCCCGAAGTAGGTTTTGGCGCCCGTGGCCGAGACCACGGCATCGACTTCGCCCTTCCGGACGACCGAGCCGGAATATGCGGTCTCGCCCTGGGTCCGTTCCACGGGAAGGGACTCGCCGGTCAGCGCCGACTGATCGATCTGGACCGGGCCTTCCTCCAGCAGCGTGGCGTCGGCCGGCACGATGTCACCCAGCCGTAGCCGCACGACGTCGCCGGGGACGATCTCCCGGGCGGGGATGGTCTTCCACTTGCCGCCGCGCTTGACGCGTCCCTGGAGGGCAAGCTTCTTCTTGAGCGCCTCGATGGCCGTGTCGGCGTGGTACTCCTCCCAGAAGGCGACGACAGCGTTCAGCACCAGGAGGACCGTGATGATTATGAAGTCCTCCCAGTGCTGAACCACAGCGGAAAGGGCAGCCGCCGCCTCGATCATCCATGGGATTGGGCCCCAGAAGTAGCCCAGGAGCTTGCGCCAGGCAGGCACGCGCTTCTCCTGGAGCTCGTTGTAGCCGTACTGCTCCAGGCGATCCGCCGCCGCCGCCTCGCTCAGGCCGTCCGGGGAGGTCTCCAGCTGCGAAAACACTTCACCGGCGGCCTCCTGCCGGGGCGGTGACGGCTTCGACGGCGTCACTGGCTGTTCCTCAAGTTGATCCGTGAGCTGCACCATTTTCGGGGCTCCGTCTTCCCGTCAGTTGGCCGGCGGCGGTATTCTCTCTCGCCGGCTGCCATGGCTGACCGTGCGGCCTATTCCGCGTGCTCCAGCAGCACGAAATGCTGAGAGCCGTTTCTGTCCCTGACGAGCAGGCGGACACCATCCTTGGCGGCCTTGGCGGCCTGCCGGAACTGCTCGGCCGTCTGCACGTCCTTGCCCTGTACCTGCACGATGACTATCCCTTCGGCCAGGCCCGCCGCGGCGGCGTTGGACTCCGGGTCCACGGCCGTGATTACCACGCCCTTCGCGTTCTCGTCCAAGCCGTATTGCCTGGCGAGCGCCGTCGTCAGCGTGGCCACGGTCAAGCCGAGCTCGGAGTCCGTGCCGGACCCGAAGATGCGATTTCCGGCCGCGGCGAGCATGGAGGCCGGCTGCTTCTCGATTCTCACTTGGACCGTCTGCTTCTTGCCGCTGCGGTAGATCGCCAACCTCGCCGTCGAGCCGGGCGTAAGCGTGGCCACGAGGTTGCGCAAGTCGTTGACGTTCTTCGTGTTCTTGCCGTTGACGGCCACGATGAAGTCACTGGCCTTCAGGCCGGCCTTGGCGGCGGGGCTGTCCGGCGCGACCTGGGAAACCAGGGCGCCGTGGGTGTCGGGCAGGGAGAAGCTCTTGGCCAGCTTTTCGTCCACGTTCTGAATGGTCACGCCCAGATACCCGCGGACGACCGATCCGGCGCCCACCAACTGGTCCATGACGTGCCGCGCCATATTGGACGGGATGGCCAGGCCGATACCCTCGTTGACGCCGGTCTGCGAGATGATCGCCGCGTTGATGCCGACCACCTCGCCGCGCGTGTTGACCAGGGGCCCGCCGGAGTTGCCGTGGTTGATGGCGGCGTCGGTCTGGAGGAAGCTCTCGTAGCCACCGCCTCCGGTGGTCCGGCCTTTGGCGGAGATGATTCCCGCCGTCACCGTCTGCGGCAGGCCCTCGGGCGCACCGATCGCCAGGACCTGATCGCCGACCTCCATCTCATCGCTGTTGCCCAGCGGCGCGGAGATCAGGCGGCCCGGCTTGACCTTGATGACCGCCAGGTCGGTCGGCTGGTCCGTTCGGACCCACTCGACGTTCAGTTTGCGGCCGTCGTGGAGCATTACCTCCACGCTGTCGGCGTTCCTCACGACGTGCCAGTTGGTCAGGACATAGCCCTTCTCGGCGTCGACGATGACGCCGCTGCCCAATCCGCTGCGGTAGAAGCGCCGCGGCTGCTTGGGGGAAGGCGTCTGCTGTCGGAAGCGGAACGGGGAGGGCGATCCCTGGAAGAACCGCTGAAAAAAGCCGTCCATGTCCGGAAGGGGCGTCGCCTGGTAGGCCAGCTTCTGCTTGACGTGGACGACCACGACGGCGGGCTTGACCGCCTGTGCGACCGCACGAAACAGCGCGGAGGTATGATCGCGCCGGCTGAGCTCCGTCAGCTCCCGGTGCGCGGTCCGGCTCTGGACCGCGGCCATTGCGTAGCCGACCTGCCGGGCGGCCTCGGGCGTCCAGTACCACACTCCGGTCATCACCACGGCGGCAACGGCCAGTACCACGACAATGGTCAGTCTCTTCGTACGCATGATGGTCTCCTTGCTCTGTGCGATCCGGGCAACGGCGCGCAATGCCGGCCGAGGCCCGTCTCGCGTGGCCTCATGGTGTAAGCCTCTCTACGGAGATCCGCTTGCGGGCCATCCACACTCCGTGGAGATTGCATCTTGCCCTGGCCCGCAGTTCCTGGGCGGGATGCCTCAGCAGGATTCGCAGCCGCACCTTGGGCAGCGAACGGTCCGCCGTCAGGTCGATCCGCGCCAGGAACGTCGCGTCCACCCACAGCTCGACGAACTGGATGAAGTGGTGCGGCTCGCTGGGATGGGGCAGAAGCTCGCCGACCTCGATTGCCACCTCGAACGGCCGGCCCTGCGTTACCGTGGCCGGGGCCTGAATGACCGGCAGGTGCATCCGCTCAAGGTCCGAGAGATTCGAAGGGTCGGCCGGCTCGTTGACGCCCTCAAAGAGGTCTTTTTCGCCTGCTCTCGTCGCTAACATGGATCGGTCCCTCCTTCCCTGGAAGCTCGATGCAGGTTCGGAGCAATGCGGAGCACGCCGTCGAGGCCGAAGGGACCGGCCTCCACGCCGAACGCCGCGTAGTCCGCGTACCACTGCCCGTCGGCCAGGTAACCGAAGCGGTACGTGCCGCGGGCCAGCCGCAGACCCGCCACCCAGTAGCCGTCCCCGGCCGGCGTCATCCGGAGTTGGTTGGCTCGCCAGCCGTTGAAGTCGCCCGCCAGATAGACGGACGTGGCGCCGGGCCGAAAGAACCGGAACTCAGCGAAGTTGTCGCGTACGTTGACCATCGTCATGCTCCGTTGCGCGGTTGGGGCCGACGGGCTGGCTCCTCGCCATTCGGCGAGAAGCCCAGTGAGTTTACCGACCCCAGCGGACTCACCGCCCAGTGGCTGTGGTCCGGGTCGGTCTGCCATTGCCCGTCGACGAGGAACTTGTACTCAAAGGTCTCCCCCGCGACTCGTGCGGTCCGCGCGAAGCCGCCGTCCGCCTGGCGCCGCATTGCCAGCGGCTGCCAGTGGCTGAAGTCGCCGGCGACGGCCACCTTGTGCGGGCTGCCTTGGGGGTTCACCGAAAACCGGATCGTCCCCTTCCGCCGACCCTTGCTGTACATGGTTGTGTGTCCTTTGCGCATCTCTGTGCCTCTACTTCCAGTATTCGCGGCAGGCCGCCCAGACTCAATCGAGGGGCCGTCGGTTCATGGGCCCGGCGATCGCCCGATGCTGACCGGAGAATCCCCCATGCGAGCGGGCGGCCCGCGAGGGATGCAGGAAGGTAACTGTCTATCTGGAATACAGATAGAGCGCAATCGTGCGTAAGGACTCTCCGGGCGGTCGGCCGGGCGGGCAGGCTCGTGGCTCTGCGGCCCCAAACGGCGGCTGTCGTGTCGTTGTCCAGCCGCAAGCCAGGAGGTAGGATTCGGGCCATGCACTGGTGGTACGTCACCCATGCCAGCGGCTGGCTGGTCAGTCTGGTTCTGCTTCCCGTCCTGGCGAGGCGATACGCGCCGGCCAAGGCCTGGGCGTGGCTTGCGGTGATGCTGGCGGCGCCTTGGGTCGGGCTGATCCTGTTTCTGCTGTTCGCGGAGAACCCGTTGGGCCGGCGACGCATCGTGCGGTACCGCCAGGCACTGGAAGGCTCGATGGCCGCGGACCGATGCGCCCGGATGGCCGGCCGGTTCCAGGGCGCCCACCTGCCCGACGAGCGGCAGGCCGTCTCCCTGGCGGCGGAGGCATGCGGCGCCCTGCCGCTGCAAGAGGGCAACGCACTGGGCTTCTCGACGCGGCACGAGCAGACGCTACAGTGGCTCCTCGATGACATCGAGCAGGCGCGGAATCACGTGCACCTGGTCTTCTACATCATCAAGAATGACGTCGTCGGCGGCCGGGTGGCCGAGGCCCTCGAGCGGGCGGCGGCGAGGGGCGTGACCTGCCGCGTGGTGGCCGACGCACTCGGCTCGCGGGCCTTCCTGCGGGGCCGGGCCGCCACCATGAAAGCCAAAGGCATCCATGTCGTTGCCGCCTTGCCCTTCCGGCCCTTCACCGGCCGGCGCCTCGCCCGCCTGGACTTGCGGAACCACCGAAAGATTGCTGTGATCGATGGGCGGGTGGCCTACATCGGATCGTGGAACATCGTGGACCCGGACTTCGGCCCGCGCGGGCGGGGGCGCTACCACGACCTGATGGCCCGCGTGCAGGGCCCTGCCGTGCTGCACCTGCAACTGCTGTTTCTGGAGGACTGGAGGCTGGAGACCGGCGAGTCGCTCTCGCCCGACGAGGTGTTCGTCACACCGGAGGCGGCCGGGAACGTGGTGACGCAGGTTCTCCCGAGCGGCCCGCTGTATCCCTTCGCTCCCGTGCGCGACTTGACGGTGGAATTGCTGGGCCTCGCGCAAAAGCGCATCGTCCTGACCACGCCGTACTTCATCCCCGACGAGGCGGTCATGCTCGGCCTGCGCCTGGCCGCTCAGCGAGGAGTCGAGGTGAACGTCGTGGTTCCGGTCCGGTCCGACTCGCGTCTGGCGGACGCAGCCGGGCGGGCCTATCTGGCCGAACTGGCAGATGCCGAGGTCCGCGTCCATTGCTTCACGGGCGGGTTCCTCCATGCCAAGTCGATCACGGTGGACGACAAGGTCGCAATGGTCGGCTCGGCCAACTACGACATCCGATCGTTCCACTTGGACATAGAAGCGAACCTGATCCTCTACACGCCCGAGACCGTCAAGGCCCTGGGCGACGTTCAGCGGCACTATCTGTCCGGAAGCGTGCCTTTCACCAGGCGATGGGGACACCGCAGTTGGCTGCGACGAGTCGCAGACGACACCGCCAAGCTCATCAGCCCGCTGGCCTGAGCGGTTCTGCTGGCCGCGTCGGGGACGCCGCTATGCGTCCATTCCCTGCCCGGTGTGCTTCCCGATCACTCGCCGGCCTGGTTCCGTGTCCACTCGATGGCGTGCTTGAGCAGTTCCGTGGCGTTGTCGAGTTTCAGTTTCTCCTTGATGTGCTCGCGATAGGAGTCCACCGTCTTGGGGCTCACGTGGAGCTTGGCGGCAATCTCCCGAGTGGGCATCCCGTGGCCGATCAGCTCGAAGACCTCCAACTCCCGATCGGTGAGGCTGTCGATCGACGGCCGGGAACCGCTCTGTGGCCCCCCGACGAACATCCCGATCATCCTCGACGCCATCCTCGCGCTCAGGAAGATCTGGCCCGTCAGGATCTTCCGGATGCCCTCAATGACCGCCCGGCCGCCTTCCTCCTTGGTAATGTATCCCCTGGCCCCGGCCCGCAGGACCCTTTCCGCGTAGAACGACTCATCCCTCATCGAGTAGACGAGGATGAGCATGGCCGGATACTGAACCCGTATGTCCTTGATCAGCTCCAGGCCCGTGCTTTCCTTCAGGGTCAGGTCCACCACGGCGACGTCGGCCTGGGCTTTGCCCAACAGGCGAAGGGCGTCGGGGCTGCTGTCTGCCTCTCCGCAGACGACCATGTCCGGCTGCTGATCGATCAGCATGCCGATCCCCTGTCGAACAATCGGGTGATCGTCCACCAGGAGAACGCGGGTTCGTCCGGCGTCCGAGTGCACGTCGGCTTCTTCGGTCATGCGGGCTCTCCGTCCGCCGCTTCGGCGGGCATGGGCGCCGAGCATCTCACCACGGTTCCGCCTTCGGCCCCGGGCCGGACATCGAGCGTCCCGTCGATCATGCTCGCCCGGTATCTCATCGTGTGCATTCCCATTCCCGGTTCGTCCCTTCCCTTGTCCACCCCGCGGCCGTCGTCCGTGACCGTCATTGTGATCCGCGGACCTTCCCTCTGGAGCTTGATCTCGATATGGCTGCCCTGGGAGTGCTTGACCGCGTTGTTTACGGCCTCCTGGGCGATGCGGTACAGTTGCATGCAAACCGCATCATCGTCGATCGTCAGCCCGTCGTCACAGTGGCAGTCGCACGACAGGCCGCTCTGTTCCCGCGTCGTTCGCGCCAACTCGATCAGGCTGGCGGCCAGCCCTCCGTGCTCCAGACCCACGGGGTCCAGTCCGCGGGACATCGCGCGGACCTCCGCGACCGCGTCCCTGGCCAGCCCGATTACCTGTTCCGCCACCTGCGATCGTTCGGGACAGGCGGCACGGATCTGTTCCGACAGGCCCTCGGCCAGCAAACCCAAAGCGGTGAGCTTCTGGCCCAGGGAGTCGTGCAAGTCGCGGCCGATGGTCCGTCGCTCTGCCTCGCTTGTCTCGATGACCTGCCTTTCCAACTGCTTTTGCGCCGTGACATCCAGGCCCAGCGTCAGGACCACCGACGTGCCGTCGATATCCGAGAATGGGTACCCCCACGTGCGGTACACGCGGCCGGCAGGACTCGTCCATTCCCAGTCCATCGCCCGACGCGACTTCAGGATCTCGGCGATGGGACAATCGGGGCCAGGCTGGTCTCTGCCCATCTGGACCACGTAGCAGGGCCTGATGCCCGGCTCCCCGAAGATCTGCCGGAACCGATGATTGGCGAAGCGAATTCGGTAGCCCCGATCGATCAGCGCGACGTAGCCGGGCAGCATATTGAGCACGGAGAAGAGCCTGCGCTCGCTCTTGCGCTGCTGCTCCTGGGCGGTGGCCCGCTGCTGCATCTGCGTTTCCAGGGCGGCGACCGTCTGGCTCAGTTCCGTCGTGCGTTCACGCACGCGTTCCTCAAGCTCGTCGCGAGCCTTTCGGAGTTCGTCCCTGCTCCGTTCCAGGTCCCGAAACACGACCGCGTATGGGCGGCGCAGACCCGTCTCGATCATCGCCTTGTAGATCAGGTAAAAAGACGCGAGCTTGATGAAGTGTCCAAGCTCGGCGTAGAAGCCGTACGGGCTATGGCGATACAGCGTAAAGCACACCTCGGAGGCCATCGTCAGAACGACCGAGCAGCTCAGCCAAAGCAGCACCCACCTGTCAAGTTCCCGACGGCGATGGCTGAGCAGACCAAGCGACGCCGCCAAGACGACCACCACGGCAATCTCGCTTGCCTTCTTGAACGTCGTCAGCCCGACCTGCTCGTCGAAACATGTCGGGAACGCCCGCCAGGCGAAGATCAATAGAATCAGGACGCCGGTGACGCAGGCATAGGCTGCCATCAGCGAGCCCGCCCGAAGCCGGCGCTTGGCGAGAAGAAACGCCAACACTAGGGAGGAACTCTCCACGAAGCGGCCGGCTACCCACAACTGCGTTGCGAGGTCGCTCCCCCTGGCGTTCGGGAAAACTCCCATGCCCTCGTACGCCAGCGTGTGCAAGAGGTCCAGGAGCCCGACAAAGAGATAGGCCACCCCTAGGACAAGCACGAAGGTCACCGGGGCGAGGTGCCGTGAGTTCCAGGCGATCATGAAGATCCCGAACGCCACGGCAACGCTGAAGAGCTCCGTCAGGCCAAGGAAGAGGAGGTAGTTCCGCTGGCTGATCAGCAGTAGTGCAAACACCGAGGCTGCCGCCGCCACCAGACCTGCCGCCTTCGGAATTGCGGTGTCTCTCTTGCGCATACCATCGCTCGCAAAGGGGCACTATGCTGTCCACAGCATTGTCGGATTCGGGGTCTTATCTGACAAGCCCGCCGTAGCAATGAGTTGCCGGCGCCCCGATCGCTGATGCCACACCCGCCGTTGCTCGCAGATGCAGCGACGGTGAAGGGCGGCGACCAAACGCATGCACGTCTCGCCAACAGCCCGCAGCACGGTTGCAGCACACCGGCGAGATGCAGCGCATCTGCAGCGCGTCGCGGCACAGTCTGGCAGCGTGTGGAAACGTCTGGCAGGATTCCGGGGGCGGCCGGGACCGGCCGGGAGGGGTAACGCAAGCGTTGAATTGAACGCGGCTTGGGGCGCAAGTCGAAGGCCCGGCTGCGGTTGCGGCCGGGCCTTCATCCGAAGCGGGCGATGAGATTTGAGCTCATGGCGTCCACGTTCGCAGCGTGAGAGAGGGTGTGTGCTCGGGCTGTTTGGTGCCAATGTCGGACTTCGCGTCCACACCGGCATACAGCGATACCCCGCGAAGCCGCGCGGAACTCGAACTCCCGCAGGGCTCCTTGTCATGGAACGAGTTACAGTTGTGCGCTCACGTTCTGGCGCTTGGCCATACGGTGTTTGCCGTATGAACGCCTCAGAGTCCGCCCGCGCACGCGGGCACGTCCGCCTCAACCAACTCGTAATGCCCCGGGTGCGGCTTCCGCACGAATGGAACCCGCCCCTGGCTCGTCAACTCGGACAGCAGGCGTTTGGCCTGCTTGGCGCCGATCCCGAACTCCGTTTCCACGTCCGCCCGTGACAGTCGCCCGACGGCCCGAAGCCGCTCGACGATCCAGGCCTGCCGGTCGCCCGGTCACGACATTCCTGAGGGATATTCACATGTCAAAGAGCGTATCGAAGAAATGGCCTATTCCGACCTTGACTGCCTATAGCTGGTCTTTCTCCTGCTCAACTGCTCTATGGAAAGAGCCCCGCTGCGGGGCTCTTTCCATAGAGCAGGCGTTGCTGTGGTCGAAACTGCCTTCATCTCGCCGATGCCGCTGGCCGCTTGGGATCACAGACGAAGGACTCTCAGATCGGGGAGGGCCAGCACGTCGAGGAGGCTTCGGCCGGACTCCGCCAAACGGTCGGCTGTGGGCCGAGCCGTGCTTGCCTTCCGTTCCAATCCGTCGAGAGATGCTAAGACGGCAAAGCGGCGCGTTCGGGCGCGAGGCCTGGTTTGCCCAACGTGCATCGCGCGAGGCGACCGGAAGCGCGCCGCCAGCCGGGCGGCTGGGTCCTCACCGGGTCGAGCGGCGCCACGCATGACCGTAGCCATCATCCTGGCGTCGCCAAGCGACGGAAGCACAAGAGAGCTGGTCCGGGTCCGCCCAGTATCCGGCTCTGCGGCATCTTCGGCAGCCCTTGGCACCATGCTGGGCCGCACGACCGCCGCGGCCTCGATGGCGACAGACTCGCCCAGGATGTCGACCACTGGTTCGTCGCGTCCCGCGTCACTCGAGGCTGAGCGGGCAGCGGCTGGCGAGGCCGGCGCAGTCGGCTCGACCTCGCTGGGTGAAAGCCCGGCGTCATCCTGGCCGGCCGGCTCTTGCACGGCGGCCGGCGCGGCCGCGATGATCGACCTGCCGGTGTTCCTCTTCAGGGCCATGTAATCGATGTAGCTGACCATGCCGTTGCCGTCGAAGTCGCCGTGCTGCCACTGTGCTTCGGTTTTCCCGAAGTGGCTACGCAGGGCAAGGAAGTCCAGACGCCCCACTTTGCCGTCCAGGTTGGTGTCGCCGCGGAGGGCAACAAAGAAGTCTGCCACGTAGTCACCGCCGGCTTGGCCGTCGCCGTTGCCATCCAGGGCGTTGACGGCGAGATCGCGAATCGGCGCGGTGCCGGTGCCAGAAACCGTCAGCCGGTAGGCGCCGGCAGGCAACTCGCCGGCGATCGCCAGCGAGACGGTCGTCTCGCCAGGCGTGTAATACGGCACGAGGTCGTAGATCGTGTCGCCCGCGTCGCCGAAGAAGCCGTCGCCGCCGTCGTCCCTCAGTTCGTAGTTGGCGGCCGCGCGGGCGTTGATGGCGTCGACGGGCTCGCTGAAGGTGACGTCGATCCGCAGAACGGCCGGTACGGGTGCGACGATCCCGCCGGCGTACACTTCGGCAGGGCTCGTTGCCATCACGATCGGGGGAGCAATGTCGTGGTTCCCGAAGTCGACGCCCATGGCCAGCTCGCCAAGCGTCGCGAAAGTCAGTTCCGGCGTCCCGCCGGTCGTCTGCTGCCAGCCCGCCTGCTGGACCTCTGAAAGTGTGTAGGTCACGCCGGCAGCCAGGCCGCCGAAGACGTAGTCGCCGTTCACGTCGGTGAAGGTCGAGTCGGCCCCCGTGCAGGTGATCTCCCAGCCGTCCAGGCCGGGCTCGGGCGTACCATGGTACAGCACGTCTGCCGGGACGATCTGGCTTTGGCCCTCCTCGGGGAGCTTGTAGGCCAACTTTACGGCGGCCCCCCCTTCGCACTCGAAGTACTCCAGCCGGATGTCGTGCAGGCCGGCGGAGAGGTCCAGGGCGGCCTGCTCCGTATGGAGTGCATGGATGCCCGGGTTGTCCACCGCCAACTCGCCATCCACATATAGCCGCGACCCGTCGTCGCTCGTGAGGGAGAACTCAACGTGCCCGGGTGTGTCGATGCGGATCTTGCCCGTCCATCGCACTGCGAAATGATCCTCGAAGTCCGGGTCTTCCAATCCCGCGAACGGATCGTAAATGGACAAGAAGTCAACCGTGGGATCCACTCTGGTATACGCGGGAACGAGCTCGTCGTAGTCGGGGAAGTCCCTGACCTCTCCACCGGGCACGTAGTACTCGCCGAGCAGGCCGCCCGGATCGGGCGCGCGTGTGCCGCTTCCGTCATGGTCGGCGTACTTCGTGCCGTAGATGGCGTTCTTTCCGAAATGAGCGTCGAAGGTCCGCGCGTCGGTCCGGCCGTGATCGTCCTCGGCCGTCACCGTGATCCGCGAGGACCCGACAACCCCCTCAGGACATGACAAGCGCAGGGACGAGCCCACGACGAGCACGGTCACCTCCTGGGAATCGCTCGAGGCGGTCAGGGACACCGTGTCGCCGTCCGCGTCGAGGACAGTCACAGGCAGCGCCACCTCATCGGTGTCCACCGCGACCGGCCCGATGGGGGAAAGGACGGGTGCGTGAGGGTCGTCGTCGAGGACGACCTCCGCCCCCGCGTTCGCGATACGGGGCACGTAGTCGTCGCGGCTGCGGTTGCCCAGCGGGTTGCCGGACAGGCTGAGGTAGTCCAACGGGGGAAGCTGGAGCTGAGTCGGCACGATCCGCGCTGCGTCGGCGGCGACGAAGCCGTCCTGTGCGGCGGTGAGCTGGACGACCAGATCTCGACCGTCTGTGTCGAAGACGCCCAGAGACGCCCACGGGCGCCCGTCGAGGCCGGGGCCGGTCGGATCACCGCTCTGGTCGACCATCACCGTCGCCAGGAGGTGGTCGCCCCCGACGTCCAGCGCCGAGACCTTGAACGACGCGACGGCGCCGCTCTCGGGCAGGGCCGGCCAGGTCACCAGGACCTCGTACGGCTCATCCGTCAGGTTGTCGAACTGCCACCAGGCCTTCCGGCTGCTGTCCGGCGCGGCAAAGCGGTAATCGTGGTCGTGGGCCTCGTCGACGCGGTGGACGTTCGAATACCACTCGCCGGTCTCGCCGTATCCCGCGTCGCCGTCGTCGATGATCCGCTCGCCGAACAGCGTCGCCAGGTCGCGGATGTCGCTGTCGGCCAGACTGAGGTACTCCAGCCGCTGGAGCCCGTCGAGCCGCGGCAGCTCGGAGACGGCATTGCCGTCTGCGGTGACGGCCACCAGGTTCGTCAGCGCCGCCAAGGGCGTCAGGTCGTCGACGCCGGTGTCGTCGAGGTTCAGGAACTCGAGCCGGGCGAGCCCGGCCAGTGGTGAAAGGTCCGTGACGGCATTGGCCGCGAGGCTGAGTTCGCGCAGGTTGGCGAACTGCTCCAGGTCCGCCAGACTGGTGATGCCGGTGTTGTCGAGGTTCAGCGACTCGAGTCGGCTGAGCCCGGCCAGTGGCGAGAGGTCCACGCCGACATTGCCGGCGAGATTGACTTCCCGCAGGTTGACGAACTGCTCCAGGCCCGTCAGGTCCGTGATGCCCTGGCTCGACAGGTCCGCCACCACCAGTTCGACGACGTCGCTCTCGTGGAGCGTGGTGTGGAGCCTCAATGATTCGTCCCAACCGGTCGTCAGCGGGATGCCTTTGCTCGCGGCGAGCGCCCCGAGCACAGCCTCGTCCAGCGGGTTGGGGAAGCTCTCGAAATAGTCTGACGGCAACTCGGGGTCAACCGGCTCAGGCCGGTAGGTGTCCTGTATCCTCTCGTCCGTCCTGCCGGCGGGGAACTCGACCAACTCGTCTACCTCCAGGTCGCCGACCTCCTGGAGTTCGGCGTAGAAGCTGTCCGCACTGTCTTGGCCGAAGAGGCCGTCGATGTCGGCGTTGCCGACCAGCACGTCGTCGCCGCCGCCGGAAAGCAGGTCGCGGTCCATCAGAGGCAGTGCCTGGCCGGCGGCGGGAACGTCGAGTTCCAGCGTGTAGGTGAGATCCGCCAACTGCGCGCCTGCGCCCGTTCTATGGACGCGCAGGTAGTACGTGCCGGCCGCCAGGCCCCGCAGGTCGATCACGGCCTTGCCCGCGTCGATCATCCCACCGGCCGCGTCGTGCAGGTCGGCCAGCACCGAGGCCCGCTGGTAGGAGTTGAACTCGTCGCTCGTTCGGCTGCCGGGCACGAGCCGCCCGGCCGCCGGGCTGAGTGCCAGGTAGTCGCCCGCCATCCCGTCGCCCAGCGTCGTGAAGGTGAACCAGGCTTCGGCCTGGCCCGCGGGGAGGGCGCGATCGAAGGTGAGGGGCTCGCCGGTGGCGTCGTCGACCAGGTAGTCGCCGCTGCCGCTGACCGTGCGGTTGGTGAGGAGTTCTGTGGTGTCGGGCAGTGCCACTTGTACGCGCCCGCCGCGAGCCAGGTAGACTCGGCCGAGTCGGTGGCTGCCGATCAGCAGATCGTCGGTCCCGTCGCCGGTAACGTCACCGGCCGGTCCTTCGGCGAGATACCCGACTTGGCCCGAAGGGACCTCGCTCTGGAGGATAACGTCGGCCTCCGACAGGACGACGGGGTCGCCGTCGAGCAGGTATCCTATCGACCAGAAGATGTAGACCTCCCCGTCAGAGTGATAGTCAGCAAGGGAGGCGTCGTAGATTGTCCGCCCAGCAGTGTAGAGAGCCCACGAGGTGACCCCGACGGCCAGGTCCGCACGGCCGTCGGCGTTGAAATCCCCGGTGCTGAGCGAGTAGACCGCCTCAGTGTACAGCGGCGAGTCCGAGTGGCGCAAGATCAGCGCGGCCTGTGAGAGGCCACTATCGGGCTGGCCCCAGTCGATAGGTGCCTGCGCCGCGTTGCCGATCCCCTGCGACCCCCGGAACACGAGCAGCCCTCCCCGGCCCGGCTCGATGTCCAGGCCCTGGTACTTGAGGTAGGTGTTCTCACGGTGCCGGCGAACGGCGAAGTCGTCGTACCCGTCGCCATCGATGTCGCCGAGCTCAAGCAGGCCCTGGACATGCATGCCGTACGACTGGCGGAGCATTACTCCGGTCAGGCGGAGCTGGTTCTGCTCGTGCCCCACGTACCGCACTAGGGGGTCATCAGTCACCGAGAAGGCCTGGCCCGTCATGGTCGTCACAAGGGAGACGTCGGGCTCCCGCTGGTCGATGTAACCCTTGTCGTAGGTCATGTAGTCCGTTCGGGCGAGGACAAGGTCCTCGCGACCGTCGCCGTTGATGTCGCCGGCCACGGCGGTCTCGAGGCGAGTGCCAACTATCCAAAAGTCGTCCTCCTCATTCGCCGGCCACACGTCCAGGGCATCAGTCCGCATCTCGTCGTCATAGTCCGGATCTTGGCAGATGACGACCTCTGCCTCTGCGGCTGCCGGCGTGTCAGCTGGGTCCAAGTTCACCAGATCCCCCAGCGTCTCCCCACTAAAGATGTAGCCGTAGACCATGTAGGTCCCTCTGTCGGAGAATATCGTCCCGCCCGCAATCTCTACCGGCTGTTCCTTGACGACCAGCAGGTCGGCGAAGTTGTCCTCGTTGAACCGGAGGAAGCGGAGGCACGACCTGTAATTGGCAATATCGTCGTCGATGTAGATCTCGTTTTCAGTGAGGGAGAACTCGAATGCCCCGTCCGGCAGGGGGGACGTCGTCAGTCTTCGCGGGAGGTCCGAGCTGCCGGGAATCACGGTGATGATTATCGACTCGACACCATCTTCGCCATCTTCCCGGACGAATGCCAAGTCGTTAATCCCGTCGCCGTTGTAGTCGCCGGGGCGTTCCACCGACATGCCGAGGTCGCCGTCCACGTGAATTGCCGCCTCGGCGGCACCGAGACTGGGACCCTCGAGATCACACGGCCCGAACAGAATGAAGTCATCATCTACGTCCGAATCGTTGCTTCGCGACCAGGAGGTTCGCAATAGCAGGTCATCGAAGCCATCGCCGTTGATGTCGCCCAGGGGAACAGACTCGACAGGGCTGTCGCTATGACCGGCGCCACCAAACGAGGGGAGCGCTGACATCGCGGGCGCGACAGGCGATGCCAGGTCTGCCGGCGACGTCGTCTCGGCGATATCCGCGAGGGGTGTGGCCGTCTCGTAGGCGTACGGCACGGCCGTCTGTCCGGGGCCCTGCGGCGGGTATGGCGCCCACGTCCATGGATCGACAAAGACGTGGAAGAACGCGGCCTCAGACGGTTCCAACACCGGGGCCAGCACGAGGTCGTCCCGCCCGTCCTCGTCCCCGTCGAGGTTGCCCGCCAGGAAGACCCGATCGGCCGTGAGCGGGCCCGAAACAGAGCCTTCGGTCTGCGAAAAGACCACGGCATCGGGATGGTCGACGAGGTCCGCCATCCACTGGGACCAAGTTGAGGTGCCGTCGTCTTCGTACCGCGCGCCGCGGACGATCTTCAGGACGTAGGGAACCTCGCCCAGGATCGTGCAGAGGCCCAGATCCGCGAACTCGTCACCGTCGAGGTCCCCGACCGCCACCGGCTGCTGCGGGTACTCCACCGCCCTCCTGCACTCTACGGGGAGAACGATGGCATCAGGCAGTTCATCCCGCGGCGTGTGCGGAGGTGGGTTGTCGTCGGAGAACTTGTCCCGGCCGCGCAGGATGGTCGTGTCGAGGGCGATCTCGTCCTTCCCGTCGCCGTCGAGGTCGCCCAGGCCGCGAAGCCCCCCGAACTCCCGGGTGAGCATGGGCCTCCAGGCAAAGTGTGTGACGGTGGCGTCGGCCGCTTGGTCGGCACGGAAACGGTCGCCCGCGATCCCGCCCTGTACCCCGTAGAACAGGCAGGCCATATAGTCCATATCGGTGCACCCTGACCCGTAGGCGACGCGAACTGCCAGGCCGAAGTCGCCCACGCCGTCGCCGTTGATATCCCCCAGCGGGGCCGGCGCAAGGAAATCGGCGGCCGCAGTGCCGTACTCCTGGAGGTCGGGAACCGTGAAGATCACATCCGCGGGGGCGGCAGGGCCGTCCTTCACCCACCTATCGTTGGCCTCGGGGGCGTAGAGGAGATAGGCCCGGGAGGAGACGAGCGTGCCACACAAGCTGCCCTCGTGCAGGCCGTCGCCGATGGCCAGGTCGTCCTTCCCGTCGCCATTGAAGTCGCCGACGTTCGCCACCCGCCACTGGTAGAACCAATCGCCGATGTCGTCCACGAAGTCAGCGCCCTCGAAGATCCGATCGCCGACCTCGCACGTCCGCAACTCGTACCACGCACCCGCGCCGCCCGCCAGCAGGTACGCCTCAGGCTGCAGCGGCCCGGAATCGTCGCTGTAGGTCGCATCCCGGATGACCACGACGTCGGCCAGGTCGTCGTCCGTGAAGTAACCGGGGATAACGCTTGCCGGACAGTCCTGACCGGGCATGTGCACGAGGGGGATACGGATCGCAGCGGCGTATCCAGCGGCCTCCTGCTCCGACACGAAGCCCAGTCCCGTGACGGCGGAGCTGAGGGCAAGTTCGGCGTCGTCGCGGAACTCGCGGACCCAGAAGGCCAGCCGGTCGCCGACCCGCCCCGCCGCCACGTCGCCCTCCAGGGCCGTGCCCAGCAGGGCCATCTGAAGGTCTTCGACGAGGTCGTCGAGGGACTGGTTGTTGGCGGTCTGGGCTGCCGCCAGTTTGACGGTCACCGACAGCGGCTCGTCCATATCGAGGTTGTTCATCTTCAGGGCGAATTCCACGTCGGCCGAAAGGCGGCCGTCCGCTGGGGCCTCGTCGGTCGCCACGAGCATGGCCGAGCCGGGCACTTCGCTGTCCGTCCCCCCCGGGCCGCCGAAGAGGATCCTGATATAGTGCTCGTCGCCCTCGTCGTTCTGAACGGTCGTCTCGAAGGCCAGGACGTCGTCGTACCCGTCGCCGTTCAGGTCGCCGGCGGGGATGCCGAGCGCTTGCTTGGAGTGGTTCGGGTCGGTCACTTGGAAACTGTGCATCTCGTCCGCCGTGACGTGGACGGCGTCGGGATAGCTGGGCGAAAGCCGCAGCGCGTACGTCCACTCCTCGATGGGAGGTTCCCCGCCAGAACCACCACGGAGTTCCACCTGAACTTTGTAGTAGTCACCAGGCTCGGCGGTGGTACTCCATTCCAGATCCAGACCCTCGCCGGGGTCCAGATCATGAAGCAGGTAATAGGATAACCGGATGTCGTCAAACTGGATGTCGTCACCCCCCGCGCCCTCCAGGCGGTCGACCTGCACGTCGTTCACTTCGGGCTGTCCCATGTTCAGAACCGACCTGTGCCACTTCCCGTTCAGTTCCTGCGTCGCGTCTGGTGCCGGAACCACTGCTGTCCAAGATGATCGGGCCATAGTTGCTGGCTTGGTTCTTCGGGGGTAGATCCGCCCGGATTCCGGGGTCTTGGACGGCCTTGC
>Ga0272441_10005925_pt1 | contig 20880 bp, 24 predicted proteins | sample SSMProp6N_FD_193582 | JGI IMG/M metagenome (GOLD analysis project Ga0272441, IMG submission 193582) | Marine sediment archaeal communities from Little Sippewissett salt marsh, Falmouth, MA, United States - SSM-Prop-6N | ecosystem: Environmental > Aquatic > Marine > Wetlands > Sediment ...
GGATAGGGTCAAAAGCAAAACAGAGTAGAACCGCCTTTGACTCTGAATTTGAGGTCGAGCAGAGCATCGAGAAAACATTAACTGAAGAGCTTGCTAGCGATTATGCTGAGTTTTGTCGTCTAAAGCTTGGATTTGAGCCTTTCAGCTATCAAAAAGCGTTGATTGAGTTATATGAGAAGAATCAGTTTGTGGCTGCCCGATGGTGTAGGCAGTCTGGAAAAAGCTGGATTGCATCCGGGCTACTTTTGACTGACGCTGTTAACAATAATGATTGGTACATCGCTGTTGTTGGACCTAGTTGGCGCCAAACTAAACTAAACATCCGTCGGATTTCGATGTTTGAGCGTAGGCTGCCACAGGACCTGTATTTGAAGCCCCAAAAAACAAAGCTCGAGTTTCCTAACGGCAGCGTGATTGAAGCTTTCCCAAATAATGCGGACACTATACGAGGTCATACTTTGCATAGGGTTTGGTGGGATGAAGTCAACTTTACTGCCAATGATTCTGATTTGATGGATGCAATACTATTTGCGTTGGGAACAACTAATGGAAAGCTGCTGGCAACGAGTACACCCTTCAATAGTGATAGCTTGTTTTGGAAGATGTGCAACCATAAGGATTACACTGATTTTGCTAGGCATCATGTTTCTTGGGAGCAGGTTATGGCGCCTGCTGGTCCTTGGAGTAAATCTTTCCTTGAGAAGATAAAGCGCCAATTCGGAGAAGACCCGATGCGCTGGAGAAGGGAGATGGAGGCAGAATGGGCAGAAGATGAAGATACCTGGCTGCCGATGTCGCTGATTGCAGGTTGCATTGGTACAGGGAAGAACTGTGGAGAGGATCTGCAGCCATGGGACACAACCAAAGGTTATAGTGGCGAACTGTTTGCTGGGCTTGATTTAGCTCAAACCAGGGATTATTGTGTTTTAGCAGTTTCTGAACGGGTCAACGATAAGCTGTTGTTGCGTCATTTGAAGGTTTTTCAGCAGCCTACCAAGTATGCGACTGTGATTGGGTATTTGAAGGCGCTGCAGGACCGGTGGGAGGGCTTTCAGAGAGTCAGGGTTGACAATACCAGGGAAGGCCCTTCTATTATTTCGGATATGGAGGAGGCTGGAGTCAACAACGTAGAAGGAGTTACTTTTAACACTTCTCGGAAAAGCGAGATGGCTAGCCTACTAAAGGAAAGGATGATGACTCAACGATTCTTCTATCCATTCCTGACCTGGGAAAGACCTTATCGAGGGGATATCTGCAGCGAAATGAACATTGAACGCTTTGAGCTGCGAAGGGATGCAGCCCTAAGTTTTAGTCACCCTCATGGGACGCATGACGATGTATGGTGGGCTGTAGCTCTTTCAGTTTATGCTACGATTGAGATGAAGAAGCTGGAGCTGGACCAGTTTGTCTTTGGATAAGTGGTGGCTGCCCTGATTGATTTGATAAACTTCCTTGTTGGTTGCGGAGCCTGCTTTGTTCTGGGTTTGGCAGCTCACAGCATTTACCTGCATGAGAAGGAGCGTCGTGGTTGGAGTTTTCCGTGGGACCATGACGAAAAAACAGAGGATGATGAGGATTGAGGCGAAGAGAGCATTTTAGGATCAGGAAGTTTGCTCGGCGTTATGATCGTGAGTCGGGCAAGTTCACGTTTGATATCAGCTATGAGACTAAGACTGACATTACGGACAGGACTGTTGAGGTTGCTGAAGCCTTCGGAATGGGCATATCCGACTACCAACAGCATGTGCTTTACGATAATGTGGAGCTAAAGATTGGTCCAAAGGATATTGTGTATTTGACTGGTGACAGCGGTTCAGGAAAAAGTATGCTACTGAAAGCTATTGTTGGCGATCTGAAGTCTGGTGAAGCTGCAAGATTAAGTGAGGTTGAAGTGGAACCGGATAAACCATTGATTGATAGTGTCGGCTCTACAGTTGAGGAAGGCTTGAAGCTTCTATCTAAGGTGGGTTTGAATGATGCTTTTCTCTTTGTTCGCAGATATAGCCAATTGAGTGACGGACAAAAATATCGATACCGATTAGCTAAGCTCATAGAGTCTGGTGCTCAATGGTGGATAATGGACGAATTCTGCGCCACATTAGATCGAGAAACCGCCAAAATCGTTGCCTACAATGTCCAAAAACTTGCTCGCAAACTCGGCAAAGCAGTAATTGCAGCAACAACCCATACTGATCTCTTTGATGATCTTTGTCCTAGTGTGCATATTCATAAGCGGTTTGGCAGAGAAGTAACTGTCAATTATTATTCAAACAAACCTAAATCACATTGTAGTTTGCTTGAAGAAATGACTATTGAAGAAGGCACTTATGAGGATTGGAAAAAGGTCTCAGGTTTTCATTATCGAAGCCATAGGGTAGCTTTTATTCAGAAGATATTTGTTTTGAAGCGTGGGGATCTGGTTTGTGGGGCTGTTGTTTATGTTTGTCCAATGAGTGCTGCCCCGTGTCGAAGCAGGGTCTTGAAGCTAGAATCAATGAAAGATCTAAACCAGAAACTAACACGGATTGCCCGAGTTGTTATTCACCCAAAATATAGAACCATCGGAGCATCAGTTAAACTCCTGCGTGAATCGTTGCCTCTTTGTGGAAAATCTAATGTCGAGATGATTGCAGTAATGGCACGTTACAATCCGTTTGCAGAGCATGCTGGAATGAAGAAGGTCTGCGAATCCACGCCTGATAGGTCTATTCTTGGGGCGGTTGCTGAACTCGAAAAACTGGGCTTTACACCTTACATGCTTGCTGTTCCAGAATACAATAAACGAATGCTGGAGGGGCGACTTCAGCAAGTGAAGGAGATCCTTGGCATCTTCAGTTATCCTTATAACCGGAGAATCGCTGGGGCACATGGGCGCTTCACAAAAGAAAATTACAAAGAATGGCTACAAACTGCTGAAAAGCTCGAGTTAGCTCGAGCGTTATCTCGGCTAGCGCAACTTAATCAATCAAAAACCTATCTGTTATGGAAGACCCAGTAATCTTAGAATTAATCTATATACCCAGAGAAATTAAATCTTAACATCTTTCTTTGCTCACAAATCATATGCTTGAAATGATTATTCTTCTCAATATGTTTAGACCATGTCTGAAACCAAGTTTCTTTTGCCCCAATCTTTTTCGATAATTAATTGGCAATTCTACAGTCTTGTATCCTGATCGACTGACATGGTGATTTAATTCTGCTTCAATATCAAATCCAGACGATTTTGGTTTCCAGCCTTTTAATAATTCGAATCTCATGATTCTTAACCCAGTAAAAGGATCATTCAATTTTACTCCATTAAACACGCTTTGAACAAAACCTAAGATCCGATTTCCTATGTAGAATTTATTTCTGTCAGATTCTAACCCGCAAGTCCTGCTGAATCGATCCCCTAAAACCATTCCAACATCAGGATTCAAGTCTAGAATGTTAACCATTTCCTTAATATGTTTAGCAGGATACGTGAAGTCAGCATCCGTGAAGACCACATAAACTGTATCTCCATTAAGCTGGTCTAAACCTTCAGAAATTGCATTGCCTTTACCTTTTCCGTTCTGAATCATCACTTCTGCTCCTAAGTCTTTAGCTAGTTCGAGGGTTCTGTCTGAACTGTTTCCATCCACAACAAATAGATCTGGTTTATTCAAAACTTCCTTCAATTCACAAAGGGTAGGCGCTATACCCTCTTCTTCATTATACGCTGCAACAATAACCGTAAGCGGTGAACAAATCAACCAAACATCATTTCCTTAAAACACATGAACTATCACTGAATTTGTTACGCTATTTTATTGAAATGTTATACCATTTCGACAACTCAGCTATGCCCTTTTCTGGCATTCCTTGGTTCGTCAAAAGGGCTGCAAGATTTTTCTTGGGTTTTGTCTCCAGATTTAGAATAGATGTTTTTCCTAAACGTTCTTCAAGTTCTTTGATGTGTTCTTCTTTATTTTTTTTCAACTTCTTCAAGAAGTTCCGGTATTCTTCATCGTTGTTACTGTGCTTGATATGATTGGTTTGTATTCGTGAAAGACTCCGCCTTTCTTTAATTAGTTGCATCATAAGATTATGGGTTTTAACATCTAACAAACCCTGTTCAATAATTTTTGGCTGCTCCAAAACCTACTCATCTCACATTACAAATAACACTATATTATTAAATTGTAGATAAACTCTGAGTTTGCAACGTAAGACATCGTCTTATATTCTATACTACAAGCTTTTATGTATCTCTGGGGAAATTAGTTTAGCTAAATTTGTTAGTTGAGATTTGATGTTATTTGATAAATGAAAAAAGTAACGTTAAATTTGATGATAGATTAGGGGTGCCTCTGGTTTTTGTTTGCAAAATCTTGGGTGTATCCAGAGAAGACTTTGCGTCTTTGGCGCTTTCTAATCTTTTGGATGAGGAGCTTGACTGGATCGCCAATAATGACTTTGACGCCGATAATAAAGAACTAAAAGGCCATAAAATAACTGTGAATGATGTAAAATTTGAGGCTAACAGTTGGGTCATAAACAAAAAATAATTAACCAAGCTGTCCCTCTTCACGGTATTTTTCAGATTAAGGTTTTGAATGCAAACATATCACTCGGGTTTTGTAACTAATCAATATGGGGTTGGGCTTTTAGGCTTTTTTAGATACAGTGTCACCGAGTTGGCTCTTGTTTCTATTTTGGGTTCAATGTCTAGGATAGATTCGAACATGCTGCGCATGTAGCCTCCGAGGTATTGGCTCCATTTATGGTTTAATTGATGGGCCATATGAACTCTTTCTTCGCCATTTACGATGCTTGTGGTGGGGTCAAACCAGTTTCCATATTTGCCATAAACTACGTCTATAAACCAGGTAACATTCTCAAAGTTCAGTTTTTTTCCTCGTTGTAGAATTGCCTCTTCAGGAATTATTGTGGCCGTTTTTTCTGCTACCTCAACCAAATCTTTGTCAGGTATGCGCTCCAAAATTGGAGCAAACGTATTGTATGTAAGGGTAATCGCTGGGATTCTCTCAGTGAACCTTGAAACCAACACATATTGTCGAATGATCTGATTTAGAATTGCACTAACGCTAAGACCATGCTTCTCTGCTTCTTCACTTAAAATCTTGTCATATTCTGGGTTCAATCGAAAAGTACGGGTAATCATCTTCAAAATAATTCACTTCATATAATACTGTGACAAATTTTCTATTTTTATTTTTTCCTTAATGCTCTGAAAGTTGAGTAAAAAAGTCTACACTAAAAAAAGAAGAGATAGGGATTGTTTGTGTTTTAATGTCGCTTATGGGAAGCTTTTCCTATCGCAGCAACAAGCAATGCCACTATCAGAAACGCTAATCCAGTCCACAAAAGACTGCCGGTCAACAGGTACACAGCTATTGCAGCCAAGGCTGCGAAGGGAAATGCAAGCAAGAATCGGAAAGCCAATATGACAACTAAACCTATCACCAATAGAATAATTAGTAGCCACCAAAAGTTGGGGTCAGACAAATTAATTCCAAACATAAGAATACTAATCAAACAAAATCACCTCTGCATAACTGATTTTTTACATAATTTTCCCACACCGTTGGTGAAGCGTAGGTATTCAAAAGTGTTTTAATGTCCAGATAGGACTCTAAAAAACTGAAACCCTTTTGGGTGGTTTTGTAAAACGTTTTTCCATTAAATTCATAGGATTTTAAAAGGCATCTATCAATAAGAAAATCAAGATAGATCTCTAACTGATGGTAACTCATGTTTGCACCAGACAAAATGGGCGTTTTCAAGTTCTTTTCTTTAGTCAGTATCAATATATCATTGATTATTTCAAAACTATTTCTCTTCAAACAAAAACCTCTTTGGCAGGGTAAATTTTGCACAACATAATATGTATTTTTTAAAGTATTAAAAATCGATGTTTGCATCATAAGACAATGTCTTACATTCAAAACGTCGACCTTATGAGTGCACTAGTGTATTAAAGCATGTGTAAAAAGGGAGGGACAAATAAACATGAAAATGAGAGAATTTATGGATCAAGATGTGTTTGCGTTAGACGAGAAAATCGGCGAAGTCAAGGCAGTTGAAGTAGATCCTGAAGAGTGGAAAATAACTCATCTTGAACTTGAATTGACAAAGGATATTGCTGAATCAGTGCTTGGCGCAAGGAAAGGCGGAGTACGAAACATGTTGTCTATTTCAGCTTTAGAGAAAGGAGTTGCACGTTGGACAGACGCGGGATTACACCTAAGAGTATCCAAAGATCAGCTTCACATGTACCTTAGACCAGTAGAGGAGTCTTAGGAGAGTTTGCTATGAATACGTGGTTAGCTATTGCTATTGTTATTTTGGTACTTTGGTTAGTGGGATTCTTTGCTTTGCCGGGTATAGGCTCGTTGATACATATTCTGCTAGTGATTGCAGTAGTCCTTGTGGTATATTGGCTATTTACAGGCAAAAAGCTATGGAAATAGCCCACACTATTTTTTTATTTTTAGTCCAAACTAAAGAAGAACAGATCTGTAAGATAGAATGAAACTTAGGAGATATTAATAAATGGCAGTTGTAAAAATTGTTGAGCTAATAGGCAGTTCCCCAAAGGGTTGGGAAGACGCAACAAAGAATGCATTGGCAGAAGCTGCAAAAACAATCAAGAACATCAAAAGCGTTAATTTCAAGCGATGCACAGCCAAAGTAGAGGACAACAAAATTGTTGAATACCGGGCTGTGGTCAAAATTGCTTTCATCGTAGAAAGAACAATCAACTGATTTTGTTGCAGCACCCTTTTCTGCCACTCCATCTTTTTTTGCTACTAACTGCTTGGCGCATGTATAAGGAGGTAACACTATTTTACTATCATACTTTTCAGTTAGAAGTGATTCATAATAAAATTCCTAACTGCTCTATGGCTAGCCAGAAGTTCGATAATCTTTTTTGTAGCTTGGGTTATTTGTACATCAAATAATCGTGTTATTACCAACGAAAACACAAACACAAACATACCTAAAACAATGTTCCCAAAAGCGTCTATCAAGCCAACATACCATACGAAAAGAAATGTGATTACCGCCCCTAGCACTCCCATGAGTAAAGATCTTATAATGAAGTAGAGTCTCTGCAACCACGTAGAAAACAAAAGAACCTTTATAACTGCTTTTTTCTCTATATCACTTTCAGCTTCTTTGCTGTGTTTTTTAACACTTTCTAGCTGGTGCAATATCCTTTTTGCGTAATTGATGTCTGATAAATGCAACATCATTTGTGCATAATGAACATCTGATAAATCTTTGGAACTTGCGCTTTCAAGCTCTAACAAAATCCTTTGTGCTATTTCCTCTATTTCAGCATCTACTCTTTCTATTTTAGCAGCTTTAGTTTCCATTTATCATACCCGAATATTCTAGTATTTTATTTAACAAGTCGGTTAATATCGTTGTTACCTGATCTGTAGTTAAAACAAGTCTTAGGTCTATTCTATAATGAAACTTGCTAGTCTTTACGGTTCTTGTACGGTAATCCTCAATTGCTCCTTCCTTTTTCAATCCCCTCAATGATCTTTCTAGAAAATATGAGACAAAAACAGGAACGAACTGTTCAAAGATAGGGAACACTCTAATGAAAAGAGGTAATAACCGATTAAAAATTGGAAGAAATGCGCGCGCACGCGCAGGAAAAAACCTCACAATAATTGGGAGGAATCTTTCAAGTTTTGTTTTCATAGCGTCATCAATTACTTGGTTCGGGGTCTTCTATTTTGGTTATTAGCAGCTTTATTGCAATGTCAATTGTAACTCCTTCTTTGTGACTTTCTACGTTAAAACGCCAATCTGTTGATTCGATATTTACGTCTTTTACTAGACCAGCCACGTTTTCTCTGAAGTCACCAGCTGCTTTTTTAATCTGACTCATTTTGCTTATAGCCGCATCAATCGCTTCTTCTTTTTTATCTACCATATCATTTCACCACCTACTTCTTCACCATTTCATATACCCTATGACTATTCTGGAGCATCGGGAAGGTTAGCATATCCAGTTGAAAAGGGCGATTGGAATTTTCCAATATTCTCTCTGATGACGCCATACCCGTTTTCTGCAAGGGAGTTTGGTAAATTATCTAACTCCAGATGTTCTTCTTCTTGATGTTCTCCCTGATGTTCTTCCCTGTGCTTAAGGGTAAGGTTGATGGTTGAACGCATTATTCCTTTGTCTAAAGTTACATTCGTGATGTCTCTATAACTGTAATCGGTGTAGTCCTTCCTTAAACCAAGCGCATGAGGATGACGCAGAATTATTCGTTCATTTGTAATAATCACGGAATCAATGTTAATCCGGGGATGATAGATTTTTTCCTCAATATACAACTCAACCTTTTCGTTCGAGCCAAGTATGTTCTTTATATCATCAGGAGTAGCCATTATCATCAACTTGTATTGTCCAACTAAATAAACAGTCATGCGCGTGCATACATAAGGTCGATGTTTTGAATGTAAGACAACGTCTTACTCTGCAAACTGGTTGTTAATATTGAAGAGTTCCGTTGTGATACGTAAGTAATAGGTTATTGGTATGTTACTAAATTGTGGTTGGTTTCATGGAGCATTTGAGTATTAAGGAATTAGAGGAATTATTATGCGCGAGCGCAAAAAAATTGTCAGAACTGAGTTTATAAAAAAGAGATGGTTTTAATCATCTCGAATCTTGTTTAATGGCAACCAAGTTTTTGTTTCATTTTCGGTGGTCTTTTGCGTACCATATAACGCGCATTTTTTTAATGTCACTTTTTGCTGGCTTGTAATTTTGTGTACCCTTAAATCGTGCGTACACTTCTATTGTATCATCCCAGAAATCCTTTTGTTTTGCTACCCAATCAATGCCAAATGTTCCATCATTGTTTGTGGCCCCCGACACCAGTAGATCATCTCTCATAAACGAGCGATCATGTTCAAATATGTGGATTTCAGCACAGCCTATGCCTTCCATGGTGTCATGTAATGTAAATTTTCCTGTGAAAGTTATAGTTGTATCTGATTTAACTGAGTCGGGTATGTTATCCAATAATAGTACAGTGTCATTTAGTCCCGCTGCAGGTTCTTTGCAAACTTCTTCAATTCCCTCAAATTCTTGGACTTCTTCTTCAGTAATGTCTACAGTTAAATCTTCGATTTCTGCATCACAACTCTTCTGCACTGCTTCAACTCCATGTAGAACGCCTTGCTTTGTTTCGTATCCCTCACTTGTGGCAATAATTTCGCCGTTACCAGCCTTCAAATTGAATCTAAATTGGGAAGCAACGTCAGCAAAAACCTCATACTTTGGACTAGACAGTTTTTCCATTTCAGTTGTCTTATCTTCAACATGAGCGTTGCAGTTTTTTTGGACAGACATTACACCATTCATACAACCGTCTTTGCTTTCATAAGCCTGGCTGACTGCCACAATTTTGTTGTTTCTGGCACGAAGCCTGAATCTATACTTCCCAGCCACATCTTTATAGACTTGATATTTAGAATTCAAAATATATACCTTCAAAATCTCAACATCATTACTCATAGTTTGAGGCAATATTTATACAGTAAGTATACGTTGTATGCGCTTGTCTTACCAGATAATGCCCTTTTTCAGTTTATTCTTCAATTTTCTTGCCAGTTGGTAATGATTGTAACGTGATTAGAACGCAATTTCTAAGCAGCCTAGCGCGCATTAGGGTTTGCCAATGGTTTAAGCTGGAAGGTTTCGTTATTTTGAGGTCTAGCATGAAAAATTATATTGTTGAAGAGACAGGCAAGATTATCTACAAATATAAACTAGGTAGCTATCTCGTGGTCTTTGATCGCCCAATCAGGTGGGAAACTAACGTTAAGGTCATGAATTGGGTTGCTCTTCTAAGCGGGAATTCTGATCTTCAGAGGTATGTTCGTATGCAGTGTATTAAGCGGTCTTCTACTAACAGAATATCTGAAAAAAGAAGCAATTACAAGGTTAAGCCTATTCCTAAAGTTGTGTTCAGGTATGGGAAGCAGTACCGAAAGATTCAGTGGTTTCTTGAAACTCGAAAGTTTCTTTTGGATTCTTTAAAGCGACTGAAGAAAAACAATGAGCAGAATAAAGCGCTCGCGCAACACTAAGGTTCCAACACGCTTCTTTGTCGTGCTTTTCTATACCTTCCTTTCTTGAACTGTAATGTAAAAACTCTTTCTCCCTGTTTTGAGTAGTCTCTGAACTTGGTTTTGCATTTGTTGCATAAATAAGCTTCAACTAAAAATTTACTAAAATTCCATGTTTTGTCAGGTTTGGATATTTCATTCTGGCAGTTAGGACATTTTGTCATTATAATCGCAATTACATTAATGCTTATTCAGTTTAAAGATTTTTGTCCTATAGAATGCGCGCGTCAATGTAAGACGTTGTAATCACGTGCAAACATCTAACTTATTTACAATAGTTTGTCTTTATATCTGGGCGATACGTGCGCTCATCTATTGTTAAATAAGTGAAGGGGGGAAATGAAAAATGGGACCTATGTATGGGACTGAAGTTGTGATGGAATATAGACTTGTTCGAAAATTTGAGAAAGTCGGAGCAACTTCTAAAGAAAGAGCTGTAACCTTTGAAGAAGCTAAGTTAGACATTGCGGAACAGTATTGGCTCGATTATTTTGCAGGAGTCTTTCTTGGCAAAATAAAGAAAACAGAAAATCATCTATACTACATTTAAGATGGGTTCATCAATCTTCATTCCAGAGGCTCTAAGCGTGTTTTATTTTGGCGTAGGGGTGAGAGCAGGCGAGCAGGCGGAAAAGCACACACGTACACGTACGTACACGAACACGCATGAACGAATACACAAACGTGCATGAGCGCATGGGTTTGGGTTTGGGGGTTTAAATTTAACCCCAAACCAAAAAAAACTGTAATAAATATTTGGAAATCACATAAACGATGGAGATATAAACAAATCTGCATCTCATCTTTATTAGTCAATCAATTCATTAATTGCGCACGCATTCCTCATCGATAAACAGTTTAGAAAGATACGTATGGTGAAATTCGAAAATAATCGGAGGTTTATTAAATAAAATGAATGTGAATAATTTTACCATTAAGACACAGGAAGCCATCCAAAAAGCCATGGAAATTGCCACGGCTAAACAAAACCAATCAATTGAGCCCACACATTTATTGAAAGGGATGTTGCTGGTTGACGAAAATGTAGTTCCCTATTTATTGAGAAAATTAAATGTAAACCAAGATAGATTATCAAACGGGCTTGATAAGCTGATTGATTCCTTTCCTAAGGTTGTTGGTGGACAACAATATTTTTCAACTAGCGCTAACCAAGCCCTTCAGAAGGCAGCAGAACTTGCTTCTGAATTCAAGGACGATTTCATTTCTATTGAACATTTATTGTTAGGAATCATACATTTAAACGATATTGCTTCAAGATTGCTCGAGAGTAGCGGGATCACCGAACGGGATTTGAGGACGGCAATTAAGCAATTGCGAAAAGGATCAACTGTGAATTCACAAACTGCTGAAGAGACCTACAATTCATTGAATAGATATGCGTTGAACCTAAATGATCGGGCTCGAATGGGAAAACTTGACCCAGTCATCGGTCGCGATGTGGAAATCCGAAGAGTCCTTCAGATCCTATCGCGACGAACAAAAAACAATCCGATCCTCATCGGCGAGGCAGGGGTTGGCAAAACCGCCATCGTAGAAGGCCTTGCTCACAGGATAATTGATGGGGATGTGCCGGAGAATCTAAAATCAAAGCAAATTTATTCACTCGACATGGGAGCTCTTATCGCAGGTGCAAAGTATAAAGGTGAATTCGAAGAACGATTGAAAAGCGTGGTCAAGGAAGTGGTTTCGGCTGAGGGCGAAATCGTACTCTTCATCGACGAGATTCACACCCTTGTCGGAGCCGGTGCCAGTGGAGGAGCAATGGATGCCGCAAACATTCTAAAACCTGCACTAGCTAAGGGCGATTTACGGGCAATCGGCGCTACGACGCTCAATGAATATCAGAAATATTTTGAAAAGGACAAAGCGCTAGAAAGGCGGTTCCAACCCGTGATGGTCAATGAGCCTGATACGCTGGACGCGATTTCCATCCTTCGAGGGTTGAAGGAGCGGTATGAAACATATCATCATGTGCGGATCAAAGATGAAGCGATTATTGCCGCTGTTGAACTTTCGCAGCGATATATTTCCAACAGGTTCCTTCCGGATAAGGCCATTGACTTGATTGATGAGGCAGCCTCGAAACTTAAACTCGAAATTAATTCGGTCCCTGAAGAACTAGAGACGATAGACCGGAAGATTCGTCAGTTAGAGATTGAACGGGAAGCCATTAAACGGGAGAAAGATAAGACAAAACTGAAATCGCTAAATGAGGAAATCTCGAACCTTAGTGAGAAACGGGATCAGCTGCGAGCGAAGTGGCTGTCTGAAAAGGATCTCGTTGAGAAGATTCAGATTAAACGGAATGAGATTGAACAACTGAAATTTGATGCAGAGCGTGCGAACCGCATAGGAGACCTAGGAAAAGTTGCTGAAATTGAGTATGCTAGAATTCCAGAAGCAGAGAAAACAATTGAAAATCTAAAGAACAAACTGTCTGAGCTACAGAAAGAATCCGCCATGGTGAATGAGGAAGTCGATGCGGAAGAGATCGCTGAAGTTGTTTCTCGCTGGACAGGTATCCCCGTCAGCCGAATGCTCCAAAGTGAAAAGCAGAAATTGCTTAATCTAGAAACGAAACTTCATATGCGGGTTGTCGGACAGGACGAAGCAGTCAAGGCAGTCGCCGATGCCATTCGGAGAAGCCGGGCTGGTCTGCATAATCCCAAACGACCAATTGGGTCCTTTATCTTCCTAGGTAGCACAGGGGTTGGAAAAACCGAATTAGCCAAAGCTTTAGCAGAATTCCTCTTTAATAACGAAAACAGCATGGTGCGAATTGATATGTCAGAGTATCAGGAACGACACACAGTTTCACGGCTTATCGGTGCACCGCCCGGCTATATCGGTTACGAGGAAAGCGGACAACTTACCGAAGCGGTAAGAAGAAAACCCTATTCTGTTGTCCTTCTAGATGAGATCGAAAAAGCCCATCCCGATGTCTTCAATATCCTGCTTCAGGTGCTAGACGATGGCCGATTGACAGATAACAAAGGACGGACTGTGGACTTCAAAAATGCCATCATCATCATGACCTCCAACCTCGGTTCCCACATCATTCAGAACAACCTACAACGAGTAAATGAACAAAACCGCGAAGAGATCGTGAATCAGACACGAGAACAGGTCTTCGATCTACTGAAACAAAGCATTCGACCCGAATTTCTGAACCGTGTCGACGAGATTATCATGTTTCAACCGCTGACACAGGAGGAAGTGCGAAAAATAGTGGAACTTCAACTCAAACTCGTCCAAAAGATGCTGGAAAATAGCAACATTACATTGACGGCCACGAAAAAAGCCGTGGATTATATCGCCAAGATCGGGTTTGATCCACAGTTCGGCGCCCGACCGATCAAGCGTGTGATCCAAAAAAAACTAGAGAATGAATTATCCAAAATGATTCTGGAAGAAAAAATTAATAATAATTCGGCAATTGTCGTCGATGAGAAGAATGGCAAACTGGTCTTTACAAATAAATAAGAAAAGTTGCCAGCCTGTAAACTGTTTTAATTCATTAGCAATTCCAGCTGAAGAAAAAGAGGCAGAGTATGGGAAAAGTTAAAGGCGTAATTATGATTATTACCTCTGAGTAATAGGGGCGAGTATCAACGAGTTTGAAATTGAAACTGGTCCAGGGAGACAAAGTAATCCTAGAGATGCCATTATCTACTTTGGACTGGCCGAAGGAACAACTTGAAACAGAGTTTAAAACATTCGAAGAAGATTTTGAGAAGTTTTCCAATATGTTTGGAGCATTGTCCAATATAACTCGAATAAAAATGATGAGAAAAATCTTGGAGAAAGAAGATCAGACAATGAACTTTGCAGGTTTTATGCAAGACCTGGATCTGAATCCAAAAACTGTCTGGGAACACTCAAAAAAACTTATTGATGCAAAATTTCTAAGAAAGACAAGTAGAGGAACCTTTCAGTGCTCAGAATGTGAACAATCAGCTTTTTTAACATTGAGCCTTGTCCTTTCAAAAATTTTAGATGTATTAGAAGAAATTTAGAATGATTGAAGATAAAAAGTAAATCTTAGAAGACCGTATTTGAATGAATTAAACAAGATAATCTAGTTAAAACAATAGTAATTTTTCGACTACCGACGTTTTTGTTCGTTAGCCTCAAACTCTTTGTAAAGCTCCTGCATCAACTTTTTTTCCTTAGGTGTAAGCTTCGTTGGAGTTTGTACTGTTACATTAACAAGTTGGTCTCCTTTGCCAAGACTACTTTTAATACCTTCACCTCTTAGTCGCAGTGTAGTGCCACTTTGGGTGCCAGGGGGTACCTGAACTAATATTTTCTTGGAAAATGTAGGTATTTCTATCTCAGCGCCTAAAGTAGCTTGAGCAAAATTTATTCTAGTCTCATAAATGAGATCCAAGCCTTTCCTTTTAAGATAAGGGTGAGGTTTCACTCTTATTGTAACAAAGAAATCTCCTGGTGGACCATTATATGGTCCGTATTCACCTTGTCCTCGAAGGACTAGGCGGTCCCCATCATCGATACCGGCAGGCACCTTAACCTGAATTCGAGAAGTCCTTTCTTCCAGTCCATTTCCCCCACACGTTTTACAACTCTGTTGAGCCACATTTCCCCTGCCGTTACATCTGTCACATGTCGTGATCACTTGTCCGAAATCTCTATTACCTCTGATTCGAAGGGCAATTTTTCCCTCACCCTTGCATTTTGGGCAAGATACCATTTTACTTCCTGGTTCGACCCCTAAACCATTGCATTTGGTACATTTCTTCATTCGGGGTAAATTGACTTCAAGTTCGGTTCCATGTGCAGCTTGATCTAAGGTGATTTCCATTTGGGCGTCAATATTGCGACCTCGGCTAACTTTAGGTTGACCTTGTCTAAAGGTGAAACCGCCTCCGAAGATTCGGTTGAATAGATCGCTGCCATTAAATCCAAATTCTGAAAAGATGTCCTGAAAGTTCTGACGGTTGTAGATGTCTTCTTGTCTGTATTGTTTATTTATTCCATCTAATCCTGAGGCATCATATTTTCGTCTTTTTTTAGGGTCAGAAAGGATGGCATACGCTTCTGAGGCTTCTTTGAATTTTTCTTCAGCATTTGGTAATTTGCTTCTATCTGGATGATATTTAAAAGCAAGCTTTCGAAATGCACTTTTTATTTCTTTTTGGGATGCATCTTTTTTGATTCCTAATGCATCGTAATAATCCAGCTTGCTTGTCAAGTTATATGATCACCAGAACATGTGATTTATAGATAAAAAAATGAAGGCGGATATTTTTTAATCATCCACAACCTTGTACTCTGCATCTACAGTCTTCTTTCCCTTTTGTTCTTCTGTAGGTGGTGGCGTTTCTTGGTTTGCTTGTTGTTGAGTTCTTTCAGATGCAGCTTGCTGATACACGGACGCCCCCATTTCTTGAGCTAGCTTTTTTAGTTCTTCGACCTTGGCACTAATTTCAGCCAATCCTCCAGATTTTAATGAATCTTTTAATCCCTGAATGGCTTCCTGTATTGTAGTTTTCTGCTCCATAGTTATTTTATCTGCAACTTCGTTTAATGTTTTTTCAGTTGTGTAAATCAAGGAATCGGCGGTGTTTCGAACTTCAGCTTCCTTTTTAACGCGTTTGTCTTGTTCAGCGAACTGTTCTGCTTCTTTTATCATTCGATCTTTTTCTGTTTTGTTAAGTTTTGTGGAGGCAGTAATTTTGATTCCAACCTTATTGCCGGTGCCTAAGTCTTTTGCAGAAACATTCAGTATTCCATCAGCGTTTATGTCAAATGTTACGTCAATTTGTGGGACACCTCTTGGTGCTGGTGGGATGTTTGTCAGGTTAAATTGGCCTAAGCTTATGTTATCCTTTACCATGCTTCGTTCCCCTTGTAGTACATGTACAGTGACAGCTGTTTGAGAGTCAGCAGCTGTTGAAAAGGTTTGGCTTTGCTTAACAGGTATTGTTGTGTTCCTCTCAATAATTTTTGTGAAGACGCCACCTAGAGTCTCTATGCCAAGAGAAAGGGGAGTTACGTCAAGGAGCACTATGTCTGAAATCTCTCCTGTGAGGACTCCTCCTTGAATGGCAGCTCCAATGGCTACACATTCCATTGGGTCTATGCCTCGTTCAGGTTTTTTACCGATTATGTCTTCGATGAATTGTTGAACAAGGGGCATTTTTGTTTGTCCACCCATTAAGATTATTTTGTCGATTTGCACTTGAGTTAGTTTGGTTTCAGATAGGGTTCTAAGAATTGGTTCTCTGATTTTTTCTACAATTGGTCTGGTTAGTTGTTCAAGTTTTGCTCTTGTTAAAGTTAGATGAAGATTCTTTGGACCAGTAGCATCTGAAGTGATGTAGGGAAGATCTATATCTGTGGTTATTAGATTTGAGAGTTCTATTTTGGCAGTTTCAGCTGCATCCTTTAATCGCGCTAAAGCTTTTTCATCTTTCTTGAGATCAATTCCTGTTTCCCGTTTGAACTCTGAAATAGCATAATCCATTACAGCTTGGTCTAGATCTGCTCCTCCTGTTTTTGTATCTCCACTTGTAGCTAAAACTTCGAAGACTCCACCGCCAAAATCCATTATTGTGGTGTCATTTGTGCCGCCACCAAAGCTGAAAACCAGAATTTTCATTTCTTGACCAGCTTTATCCAATCCGTAAGCCAGGGCTGCGGCCGTTGGTTCATTTACGATTCTTGTTACTTTTAAGCCCGCTATCTCACCTGCGTCTATTGTGGCTTGACGCTGATTATCATTGAAGTGGGCGGGAACAGTTATTACTGCGTTTGTGATTTTTTCACCTAGATAGGCTTCAGAGTCACGTATGATCTTCTGTAGAATTAATGCCGAAATTTGTTGTGGCGTGTACTCTTTTCCAAAAATCTTTACTTTGTAGTCTGTACCCATTTTTCGTTTAATTTCGCGTATTGTTCCTTCTGGATTAGTAATTGCTTGTCTTCTTGCAGGTTCACCAACAAGTAGTTGTCCATCCTTAGTGAAGGCTACGACAGAGGGAAACATCTTTCCCGAAACTGTTGCGCCTTCAGCGCTGGGAATTATGGTAGGTTTACCTCCAATAATTACGGCTGCGGCTGAATTTGTGGTTCCAAGATCGATTCCTATTATTCTTTCAATTTTTTCATTACTCATGTTTCATTACCATTTTTTATTTTTATTAGAGTCTAGATGAGCATGCTACTTTCACTAAGCATGGCCTGAAGACTTTTCCGTTTAAAAGGTACCCTTTTTTGATTTCTTCTACTATCATACCTTCGGGGTACTCACATGTTTCTACCTCTTGGATTGCTTCGTGAACGTTTGGATCGAAGGGTTTTCCAATAGCTTCTATTGGACATAGCCCCTCACAACTAATCACTTTCCAGAGTTTCTTCTGTATCATTTCCATTCCTTCGAATAGAATGGGATTTTTTGCTTTCTTCGCTTCGTTTAGGATGATTTCCACCTCTTCGGCGATTGTCAATATTTGCAGGATTAGGTTCTCTTTTTCTCTTGTGACTTCTTCATCGACGCACCTTTGAACATGTTTCTGAAGGTTTTCAAGATCAGCTCGAGCGTATCTTAGCTGATTAAGATATGTTTTCTCAAGTTTTGATTTCTCTTTGAGTGAAGCCTCGAGCTTGGCCACTTTTTGCTTATATTTTGCTTCTATTCCAACCTTAATTTCTTCGTTATTGTTATTGGAAGACATTTTGCCTTTTGCAGACTCCTATTAAACTAATGGATGGACTTAGATAAGTTTTATTTTTTGATTCGATTATATGCCAATTTTGGGGTTGGATTAAATTTTAATCCCAAATCCTTAACAAAACTCAGCTTCTATCTCTCTGTCTTTGTAATCTGTCACTCTTTGTCTGTTTACGTTTCATTTCACGATCTTTCTTCTTACTTGGTTGAGATTTCTCTCTTCCCCCTTTTTCTCCACTTCTCAATTCCCTATCTCTTCCCATAAACTCCACCTCCGTGCCCAATTGCAACCTCTGTTTTTCATAATGTTGATCGTACCGATCATTGGAGTACCTTTAGATGTAGCGGCTAATATTCTGGTGGCATTCCGCCATATCCGCCAGGCGGCATCCCACCTGGACCACCAGGACCACTGGGCATTTTCGTCTTTCCAGACGCAATCACATCATCAATCTTTAGTATCATAGTAGCAGCTTCGGTTGCGGATTTGATTAACTGTTTCTTAACCACCAAAGGTTCGTAGACTTCAAGCTTCTCCATGTCTCTCACTTTGCCTTCAAAAACATCTACACCTGCCCATCTCTCACCTTTCTCATGACGAACTCTAAGCTCTGTAAGTATATCTATAGGATCGAGACCAGCATTTTCTCCAAGTGTTAACGGAACAGCTTCTATCGCTTCGGCGTATCTTTGAACTGCGAGCTGCTCCCTGCCCGGTAGAGATTCAGCGTAATCTCTCAATGTTCTCGAGATTTCTATCTCGGGGGCTCCTCCTCCAGCCAGAATCTTAGGCTCTTGTACTACGTCTCGGACTACACATAAGGCGTCGTGAATTGAACGTTCCGCTTCATCTAAAAATCGATCGGTTCCCCCGCGAATCAATATAGCTACTGAAAGTGGATTCTTGCATCCTTCAACGAATGTCATTTTATCATCACCAATCTTTCTTTCCTCCACGAGCGCTGCTTTGCCAAGGTCCTTCTTGGTCATGTCGTTCAGGTTTGTGACAACTTTGCCACCTGTGGCTTTGGCAAGTTTTTCCATGTCAGATTTCTTTGCGCGCCTTATTGCCAGGATGCCTTTTCTTGCTAAGAAGTGTTGAACCATATCATCAATACCTTTTTGGCAGACAAGTACATTAGCACCTGACTGGGCGATCTTGTCAACCATTTCTTGGAGCATCTTCTCTTCTTCTTTGAGGAAAGATTCTATCTGCTCCGGCGTTTCTATACTGATCTTTGCGTCGAACTCGGTCTTCTCAACTTCCAGCGCGGTATCCAATAAGGCGATTTTTGCATTCTCTACACGTTTAGGCATGCCAGAATGAACACTTTCTTTGTCAAGGATTATGCCATTGATGAGCTTCGTGTCTGTGACAGATTCTCCCTTTTTCTTTTCCACCATAATGTCATCCAAGTCTACTCTAATCTCGTCTCCGACTTTCTCGGCTACATCCAGTACTGCTTCCACAACTATCTCAGCTAATTTTTCACGGTTTCCACCGACGAGCTTGCTTGCCATAGAGGTCATGGCGACTTTTTTTAGATATTTTTTGTCTTTGGGTTCTATGGTGATCGCGATCGTTTCGAGCATTTCAAGTGCTTTGTTTGCTGCCTTTCTATATCCATCGATTATTACGGTCGGATGGACATTTTTGTTGATCAGGTCTTCAGCTTTTCCTAATAACTCGCCAGCTAAGATTACTGAAGTTGTAGTTCCATCACCAACTTCATCATCCTGAGTTTTGGCAACCTCAACCATCATTTTAGCCGCTGGGTGCTCTACATCCATCTGGTCAAGAATTGTGCGCCCGTCACTGGTTATAGTGACATCACCCATACTATCTACAAGCATTTTATCCATGCCTTTCGGCCCAAGAGCGCTCCTAACAGCTTCCGCTATTACCTGAGCGGCCATAATGTTGCTGTGTTGTACGTCTCTTCCTCTAGATCTGCTAGATCCTTCTCTCAAAATTTTTACAGGTACTCCACCTTGAAGTGCAGCCATTATCTATTTTCCTCCATTTTTCTCATTCTTTTAATTTGTTCAATTCTACTCAAATTCTGACCCGCTCCCTTCTCCTGGCCCTTTCGGTGTCTTCGGTTTTGAAGAAGATATTACATCATCAATTCTCAAGATCATTGATGCTGCTTCGCTGGCAGACTTGATCGCTTGTTCCTTAACGCTTAGGGGTTCGATAACATCCATCTTTTGCATGTTAGCAACCTTTCCTGTAAAAACGTCGACTCCCATTAAGTGTCCTTTAGGTTTCTCATGGGCTGCTCTTAATTCGACCATGATGTCAATCTTTTCCAATCCAGCGTTCTCAGCCAACGTGTTAGGAATAATCTCTAGAGATTCTGCAAAGGCTTCCACTGCCAGTTGTTCTCTTCCCCCAATCTTAACAGCATAGTGTCGTAGTTCTTTAGCAACTTCAGCTTCAACTGCTCCTCCACCTACAACAACCTTGTTCTTCTTGAATAGATCAGCTATAACAGATAAGGCGTCGTTCATAGTTCGTTCGGCTTCGTCAACCATTCTCTCAAGTCCTGCACGGATGAGTATCGAAACAGACTTGGGATCTTTACATCCTTCGATGAAAACCATATCATCATCGCCGATTTTTCTTTCTTCAACGAGGTCTGCGTGGCCTAGATCTTCTGGTTTCAGATCATCCAGATTGTTTGCTATTCTCCCACCGGTAGCTCTTGAAAGTTTATCCATGTCGGATTCTTTTACACGTCGAACAGCGAGTACACCTTTCTTAGCTAAGAAGTGTTGAGCCATATCATCAATGCCTTTCTGACATATCATTACGTTTGCACCAGACTTGGTGATCTTCTCAACCATGGTCTTGAGCATGTCTGTCTCTTTGTCCAAAAACGATCTCATTTGAGTTGGATCGCGTATTCTAATCTCTGCGCTGATCTCTGTCTTCTTCACTTCTAAAGCTATATTCACAAGAGCAATCTTGGCATTTTCAACATGTTTCGGCATCCCTGCGTGAACAACTTCTT
>Ga0272441_10005926_pt1 | contig 20879 bp, 18 predicted proteins | sample SSMProp6N_FD_193582 | JGI IMG/M metagenome (GOLD analysis project Ga0272441, IMG submission 193582) | Marine sediment archaeal communities from Little Sippewissett salt marsh, Falmouth, MA, United States - SSM-Prop-6N | ecosystem: Environmental > Aquatic > Marine > Wetlands > Sediment ...
TCAACCGGAAAACCAAGGAATCGGTGGTTCAGATCCAGGGGGTGTATGAAAGGATCCTTCAGCTCACCCGATCCGGAGAATCAATCAGCAGCGCCATGATCAAACTGAGCGGGGCCGCCGAGACAATTAAGAACGAAGCGGGAACTCAGTCGGAAGGAAGTACGCTTCTGCAGGAGACCGTGAACGATTTGCTCGCCTCATCCCGCCAGGTCAACGACGGCATCAGCCGCATTACAGTCGAGAATGAAAGCCTGGTGGAACTGATCCGCAGCATCCGGGAGATGTCTGACGAAAGCACCCGGTCGGTGAGGAAGCTGACCTCGCTGCTGGAGCGGACGTAATCCGTCCGCCGTACCGGCGCCGTCAGCTTTGCCCGCTTTTTTTCCCGCTGCTGCCCTCACCTTTTTTTCTTCCTCGGCGGTCCTGCACAGCTTTCACCCGCGCCGCGAAGTCTTCCGGAGACAGTTCAGCCACCGCCTCCGCGATGAGTTCGAGGGGAAGGTCATCGATCCTTCGGAATCGTACACACGACTTTCCGGCATCATACCGTTTCCCCGTACGGCGATACGCTTCCTCGAAGCGCTGCCGCTTCTCATCGGAGAGGTAGATACCCGAAAGGTAGACGGCCATGTGTCTTTTCTGGGATGCAAGGGCGGCATACATAAGCGGTTTGCCGTTGTAGGTGTCCGGGCAGATTTCGAGCGGTACCTGGTAGGTGATCATCCCCCAGGCCATGACCTCCTCGTACCCGGCAGGCAGGTTCGCCAGAATAACTTTCCGCACCTCTTCAAGCGCTTCCCGCCGCTCGGGCGACAGCGATGCAAGATACAGTTCGACTGTCTCCGCGTCTGAATGCATATTGGTCTCCTTATTCAGAGTATAATTATAAGAAATGGGGAAGGCAATTTTTCATTTGTACAGCGCAGTGATATAGGGATTCAGGGCAGCCAGCTTTGTACGAGATCGTCGTGAAAGCCCAGCCATTGTTCAGCAGCGCGGTCGGCGGTGACGGTTGATTCCCAGACCTTCAGGAGGAGATCGTTTAGTTCATCTTCGGTAAATGCGAAACGGCCCAGGAATTCGGACAGTTGAGGATTGTCTGCGTCGAGGTCTTTTCTACCGATGATCTGGAGCTCATCCGGCTTCCATATGAGCTTGTCGACATCCTGCCGCAGATACTTGAGGTCCCACTTGGCAAACATCCAGTGCGGTCCGCATATGCCCATGACCACCCACTCGCCGGCGTCGATCGCCATCCGTATACCGGCTTGTACCTGCAGCTCACTTGACGCATCTACATCAAATGCAAGTTTGTAACGGGGAATTACCTGCTGTTCGACCGCCTCCAGGACGGACGTATCCGCCTCCAGGCACAGTATTTTTCCCATGAACTCGGCTGAGTAATCATTCAGATCGGAAATTTTATTGATCTCCACATATCTTGGAACTACCAGACCGGCCTGGGCCCCCCGATAAAAAGAACCGAGAACTTTCAGGCGTCTCTGATTCTTCTGAAAATACTCACGGTGCAGTTCCGGTAGATGTGCTCCTATGAAGACATCAGCGTTTCCCTGGGCTACAGCGGCGAATGCCGCGGACACATCGGCCTCCTCCATGGAAACCTGTAATCCCAGGTGCCGCTCGAGAACGATCCTGGCAACCTCTGTCACTGCTCTCCCCTCCAGGGAGTCCAGATGTACGAGCCTAACCGCAGAGTTCTGGGCATAACTGCCCACTGCGATCCACATGAATAGGAGAGTTGTGAACAACCCAAACCGTGTAAGATGCAGTACTGTGAATCGGCGCACACTCACCTCCTAGATTACGGGGAAGCCTCCTTGTCACTGCTATCAGCAGTCAGGAAAGCCAGCTCAGTATAAGTTCTTGGTTCTTTTCGATCCATTGATCGACCGCCAGATTGATGGAACCGATAGAATCCCAGACCTCGAGAAGCAGACTGTTCATTTCATCGTCTGAAAATGAAACATTACAGAAGAACCGGAACAGCTGCGGATTATCGGCAGCAAGATCCCTTCTGCCGATGATGTGGATGTTATCGGGCTTCCAGATCAGTTTATCCAGATCCTGTTTGAGGAACTTCAGGTCCCACTTGGCGAACATCCAATGCGGACTCCAGCCGGTGATGACTACCCATTCCCTGATCGTAACGCAGGTCTCCAACTCAACCATCAATTTTCTTTCGTCTAACGGTTCAATCTGGTAATCGAGATTATACCTCGGGATGACCATCTCCTTCGTTGTTCCGGAAATCAGGGACTCAGGATCAGATGCGAGAATTTTACCCTTGAACTCTCCTGAAAAGCTGTTCAGCTCAGAGATACGGTCGACCTCTACAAATGAAGGTACGACCAGACCCCTCTGCACCCCGCGGTAGAAGCATCCACAATCGGTGGTTTTGCGGCGATAGGTATCGTATACATCTTTGTGTCCATTCGGAAGAAGCGCTCCGATAATCGCATCCGCATCTCCCCGGCCAACGGCTTTGAAAGCTTGACCAACCTCCATCTCCTGAAGAGTCACCTGCATTCCCAGCTGTTCTTCAAGAACTACCTCCATGAGCCTCGAGACTGTACGGTCCTCCAGTGTGTCCAAATAAACGAGGGTAACCGACGGCGCTTGAGCAGCAGAATGCAGCGTTGTTATAAAAAAGAGGAAAAGCAGTATGCCGCCCAGATACAGTCGAAAGTATATGTTGGGTTTGCTCACACTTGCCTCCATACACAATCTATTTCTTTTTATAGAAACATAGTGTACCTATGAAAGAGAATATGAGCTCAATGCCCATCTGTCAAGAAAACTTTTCCCCTCATCTGCTGCTAATATGTCCTTTATATTTGAAATATCTAAAATACCCCTATATCTCAAATAAAAAAAATCTTGACCGCTGCGGGAGGTGAGGATACAATTTCAGGGATTGACGCCTGATAAAAAATAAAGGACAAAAAAATGGCAAAAAAAGGTATTTCCATCAAGACGAAAATCCTTATTACCCTTTTCCTCCTTCCTTTCATATCCATTTCGGTAGTCGGGGTGATCGCGATCCTCCAGAACCGCGACAACCTCACCCGCCAGGCTGAAATCAACATGACCAGGCTGGTGAACGAAATGACCAACCGGTACAACGACTCGCTTATCCGGATTCAGAAGGAAATGGAGGCAAGCTCGGATTATGCCTCGATCGCCTTCGCTCAGCAACGCCTGAAGAACTCTCCTGACCGCCGTATGCTCATGCCCTGGACGGGAGAAGGCTACGGTAATCCTCAACTGAATGCCGAACTCATGGATGACCTGCTGTACATGGAAAAGGTAGGAGTTTTTCTGCAGGTGATCGTTACTCAGAATCCTTTCCTGACCCTCGGCTACTATGCCTCGGAGTCGGGGATTACCGTTTTCGATAATGAAGAGGTAGTGGATGTTATCCTGGATCTCGAAGGATTCGATCCCCGCAAGCGGCCCTGGTACGTAAGCGCTTTTCAGGAGGGCAAGGCAATCTGGACAGTCCCCTACGTGGATGCCAACACGAAGAAGCTGGTCGTTACCACAGCCAAGCCGGTTTTCTCATCCGCTGGGGACATCATCGGGGTCGTTGGTTTCGATGTACTGCTCGAAACACTGCAGGAGGATATCCTGAATACCGACATCGGTTACACGAACTACGCATTCATGATAAACGGCGAGGCGGATGTTCTCGTAAGCCCCGCCGAGCTCATCGGAACAGGGCAGAAATGGAACGAAGAGTACTCTCCGGACAACCTCCTCGATACGGACAATGAAGAGTTCAAGAATATCATCCTCGATATGATTACCGGCGCATCCGGCTATTCTCTCTTTTCCCCCGGAAGCGGCGAGACCAACTATCTCGTCTATGCTCCGATCGATCTGCTGGATTCGAGTGTCGGGGTAGTGGTACCGCAGGAGGAGATCGTGCGGCGCCCCATCGAAGAGAGCGGGAAACTCCTAATCATTTCCCTCGCCGTCATTATCATCGCCGTCCTAGGTATCGGAATAGTACTGGGCAATCAGATCACCCGTCCTATCGAGAATCTCACCCGTATGGTCGACAAGGCCAGCCGGGGCCTCGTGGAAGTGCAGCAGATCAGGATCGAACGCAAGGATGAGATCGGAAGTCTGGCCGAGTCCTTCAACCGTATGATCAAGAACATGAGTATTGTTCTGCAGGAACTGGAGCAGAAGAAAGAGGAGCTTTAATGGATTTTACAGCCGCGCTTCCAAGGTTTTTTGCCGAAGTATTTCTCCTTCTCCTCTGGCTTGCCGCACTGAAGAAAAAATGGGACCGGACGCCGGTATTCATCGGATGGATTATCGTGATACTGGTTCTCAGGGATGCAGCGGTGCTCTTCTACCCGAGCGAATATTTATTCCCTCTCTCGAATCTGCTCCTCGTGGCGGTTTATTTCATCTGGATCCGTTCCAAGACAGGCTTCCGTAATCTTGATATCGCCTTCTTCAGCTTCTCGGCTGCGGTAATCGCATTCATCGTTCTCGATATGACTCTGCTGAATCTCGCTGTATCGATCTTCTACATCGATCTGGCCGTTTTCGCAGCAATGGTTTATCTCGCCCTGCTGCTTGGAGTTTTCTCCGAATTCACCAGCGAGAAACCGGAGATCGTCATCCGCACGCGGTTTGCAATCATTGCCGTCATGCTCCTCTATCAGGTGTCGGTACTGCTCTACGGGTACAGCAACCAGTTCTCCGTGTCAGTAGTTATGCCGGCCAGCTACCTTCTTCACGGATACATCCTCTACCTCTACCTTGGACTCGCCAGCGAAGAGGACCAGAATACCCTGAAAGCTTTCAGAGGTGACGTGGAAGCCCTGTTCGAGTTCATGAGCAGCATGGGCAGCGCTATTGCCGAGAAGATAGATATCCCCAGTATTCTCAACATCATCGTTCAATCCGCTCTGAGAAATACCGCAGCCGATGCCGGCACCGCCCTCATCGTCGATAAATATGAGGACAAGCTCAACGCAGAGGCAATTCAGGGAATCTACCCGCCCCTCTCTCCGGTACCGGATATCGCCAGCGTCAACCCGACCGTACTGAAGGACTATTTCCGCAGCCATCCTATCCCGATCGGTCAGACCGTTCTCGGTGAAGTAGCCAAATCCGGTGATTCCCTCTTCATTCGGGACGTTATCAGCGACGGACGGATGGAGTTTAATTCAGAGAACAACATATTTCTGATCAGTTCCATCATTGCCATTCCTCTGATCGTTTCCAAGCGGCTCCTCGGTGTCATTTCAGTGGTCAAACGGGCAGAAGGCCAGTTCTTTTCGGAACAGGACCTCTCCCGGCTGCAGACCCTCGCCGAATTCGCATCGGTAACGATCGATACACTCTACACCTACATGGAGGTTCTGGAAAAACGGCAGATCGACCGTGAGATCGGGATCGCCGCACAGATCCAGGACAAGCTTATTCCCAAACAGCTGCCTGAGCTGAAAGTGGCCAATTTCGCCTTCTTCAGCAACCCCGCCCGGGGAGTCAGCGGAGACTACTTCGACCTGATCGAACTGGATTCTCACAAGGTAGGGGTCGTCATCGGGGATGTCGCCGGAAAGGGCGTACCGGCATCTCTCGTTATGGTTATGATTCACTCCATACTGCAGCTGATTCTCAACTCCGAGGATGAAGCGTACAAGGTCATCAGCTGGATCAACCGCGGTATCACCGGCAAGATCGACATAGATCACTACGCAACTCTCAGTTTTTTCACCTTCGATGAGGAGACCAGAGAGGTTGTGTACTCGAACGCCGCGCACCATCCCCTGATGTTTTATTCCAAAAAAATGAACAAGATCTATCGGGTAGAGACCAGGGGCCTTCCCATCGGGATCGAGAAGAACAGCACCTACCATCAGAAACGGTTCACCGTAGAACCCGGGGACCTGCTCATTCTCTACACCGACGGGATCGTGGAAGCCATGAATCCTGAAGGCGTGCAGTATTCCAGGAAGTCTCTCGAACGGATGATCTTGCAGAATACCCATCTCTCCGCCCGCAAGCTCATGGACAAAATTAAGGCCGACCTCCACGAGTACACCGGCAGGGAAAAACCGATGGACGATCAGACCCTCGTAATAATGAAAGTGACCTAACAGAACAACAGGAAGAGGTATGCGATGGAAATAAAGCTTAGGCGAAACGCACAGATATTTATTATCGACATTGAAGGTGACATGGACCTCTACCAGGCTTACAAGCTGAAAGAGCTGGTGGCCAAGATGATCCAGAAAAATATAGTATACTATGTCATCAATCTGGAAAAGGTGGATTACATCGACAGCAGCGGTGTCGGCGCCCTGCTGTACGTACACTCCGCCCTTAAAAAGCAAAAGATGAAACTTCTCATTGCCAACGTTCACGGTTCCGTCAAGGACGTCATCAACCTGACACAGCTCATGGACTATTTCAACATCACCAAGGACGTGAACACTGCAATTCAGGAACTAAAGCCTCTGATAACATAAAGGAGTAATAAGAAATTATGTCAGCGCCACAGATCCTAATCGATGAAAACAATACGCTATTTGATAAAACCGGTATGTTCTACAAGAAATTCCCGAGTGACTTCCGTCAGATCCGTTACTATACCCTTCTGATTGTCGAGAAGGCTCCCGCCGAGATGAAGCAGATCTATCTTCTGGAACAGCAGATCAGCGAGCTCATTAAAAATGCGGTCAAGCACGGCAATAAAAGCGATCCAAAAAAATTCGTCGAGTGCTGGTTCCGCTTCGAAGACGACATGGCACACCTGATCATCCAGGATGAAGGCGAAGGATTCAAACACCTGGAGAAATGGAACGAATTCAACCTCGAACGGACCCGGTGCCTGCAGGAACGGGACTTCGATGCTCTCGAACAGTACGTCTCCTTCATGTCCCCGGACAGTGATCAGAACGACAACGGGAACGCCCTCTTTGCCGCCGTACAGTTCTGGAACGCCGGTGTGGTCTTCAATTCGAAGCGTAACTGCGTTGCGGTGATGAAGAAGTATCATCACAACAAGCCCTGGCGGCACCTCGAAGAAGATTAAGCTCAGAAAAATATTTTCATTTTTCCTCTGACTCAACTATAATAAGGGTGAAGTGGATAAATACGAGTACATCGTCAACAGCTCAAAAGACTTCATCACGCTCATCAACCGCGAGTATATCTATGAAATCGTGAACGACACCTACTGCGAAGTGGTCGAGCGGAAGAAGAAGAACCTCGTTGGCGCCTCCGTAGCGGAAGTGTGGGGGGAAGAGGTCTTCAACCGGACCATCAAAGGCTATCTTGATCGCTGCTTCAATGGAGAGTACGTCCACTACATCGAACAATTCAAGTTCGGCTCTTTCTCGAAATACATGCACGTCTCCTACTATCCCTATTTCGAAAACGGCACCATCACCCACGCTTTGGTTTTTTCCCACGACATAACCCATATCGGAGAACTCGAGAGCAAGCTCAATCACTACGAGTACCGGGATCCGGTCACCGGTCTCTTCAACCGCCGGTCCCTCAACGTCATCATGGACAAGGAGCTGGAACGGGCCCGGCGTTCCGATTCCGAACGTCTCAGGGTTCTGCTGTTCATCGATCTCATGAAGATCGAAAAGGTCATACAGATGCACGGACAGGAGATCGGCGACCTTCTCCTGGAAAACACGGGCCTGCGGATCAGCTCACAGCTGCGCAGCAGCGATTACATATTCCGCTTCGAGGGGAACAGGTTCGCGGTTCTTCTGCCGAAGGTAGCCAACAAGCTCGACGCGGGGACGGTAGCGAACAAGATCCACCGGAAGATCACCATTCCTTACAACTTTAAAGGCAGCGATATCAACATCACCTGCAGCATCGGGGCCGCGGTCTATCCCGACGACGGCACGACGAAGGAGTCCCTGATTCAGAATGCCATGTCCGCAATGATCGAAGCGGGGAAAAACGAGGATGACTTCCTCCTTTTCAACACGGATATGCACAGCCAGGCTACCGAGAGGATTTATTTAGAGAGCTCCGCCTACCGGGGTCTGGAAGAGAAACAGTTTCAGATCCACTACCAGCCGATCGTTGACTCTTCATTCCGCATAGTCGGAGCTGAAGCTCTCCTGAGATGGACCCATCCGAAGCTCGGGAACATCTCTCCGATGGTCTTCATTCCCATAGCCGAGCAGTCCGGCCTCATTCTCACCATAGGGAAGTGGGTACTGTTCAATGTCTGCAATCAGCTCGCCGAGTGGAGCGGGAAGTACCCGATCTTTGTCTCTCTGAATCTGTCAGCCAGGGAGTTCTCATCCCCTGATTTGAAGGACAACATCCTGACCGCACTTTCGCACAGCGGCTTGAAGAATACTGACTGTCTCAAGGTCGAGATCACGGAGACCGCCTGCGTACAGAAGCTCAACGACAGTATCGCCAACATGGAAGTCCTCGATGAACTCGGCGTTCATCTATACATCGATGACTTCGGGACGGGTCAGTCATCGCTTCGGTACCTCAAGCGACTGCCTGCACGGGTACTGAAAATCGACAAGGAGTTCATCGACGACATCGACACCAAGCCCGACGAGCGGAACTTCCTCTCGAACATCATCCGTATCATAAAGTCCAGAAATAAACAGGTGGTCGCTGAAGGCGTGAGCAACGCCGAACAGGCACAGCATCTCATAGAAATGGGATGCGACCGGCTGCAGGGCTTCTACTTCAGCAAACCTCTCTCAACCGAAGACTTCTGCGCCCTTCTCGACCGCACCGAAACGCTTCCGGAGTAGGTCCGTTGCACGCTGACAGAATACATCGCACTTTCATTTTCTCATCGATTTCTAACTTAAAAGATCAAATAAATCCTTGCGCGCGGAATCCCCGCAACATATGATTGTATACAAAACACATAGACAGTAATTATTATTAAGGAAAGATTTATGCGGCGAATAAGTATATTCCTCTTCATCCTTCTCGTGGCTTCTCTTCCGCTCTCTGGCCAGGAATTTTCAGCTTCACTGCAGCCCGCACTATACCTCCCCCTTGGCGCATATCCAACCCAGGGGCAGTCCACTCTTCTCACCCCCACTCTGGCAGCCGGGTGTATATGCCCATCGATGAAATTTTTCCCGGTACGAGCGGGTCCGAACCGAACGGTTTCTGCGTATATGACGGCAAACTCTACTTCTCCGCCAACGACGGGAGCGGGAGAAAACTCTGGGCACTCTGGTATGAGTAGATAAGGGGAAAAATGAAGATATCAGGACATCTCATTCGCATGGTCGTCTTAATGGCGGCAATTATCATCAGCTTTAATTGTGCCGGCTCCGGCGACACTGGTACTCAAAGCATCTCTTCCCTTTTCGGCCTCTGGCAGGCGGAGATCAAAGCCGAAGAGAATTCCGAATGGATAGCCCTGCGCTTTTTCCCTACCGGTCCCGACACCTTCGAGGGTGAGTTCGATCTGCCCGATCAGCTTGCCAGGGACATACCCATCGATGGTTTTAATGCTCGTGGAAGAGAGCTCACTGTAGGGGCGTCGAGCCGGAATATCTTTCTCAGAGCTGAAGTTGATTCATCGGTACAAAGGATGATCGGAACCATTTCGATTGACGGGGTGGAGCACGCAGTACAGTTTGAGAAGGTCATTTTCCCCTCTTACCTGGATCCGGCGGGAATAGTCGAGACGCCAATTACACTCGGATCCGAACCTTCTTTACTAAAAGGTACGTTCACCACTCCCCGGGACGCTGAGAGTTACCCGGTCGTGATTCTCCTGCAGGGATCGGGTAGCCAGGACCGGGACGGCATGCTCGGCCCCAACCGGGTGTATCGTGATATTGCCTGGGGGCTGGCCAACAGTGGTATCGCCAGTGTCCGGTATGACAAGCGAAGCTTCCTCTATCCCGGATCGACCATGACCGAAGCAAGCATGGATTCCCGCTTTTTGGAACTTGAGTACATCGAGGATGCGCTTACCGCTGTACAGCACGCTGCAGATGATCCGAAGGCAACCGGGATATACCTTGCAGGACACAGTCTCGGGGCAATCGTGGCACCCTCGATCGCCTCCCGGGCCGGAAATATCGAGGGACTGGTCCTATTGGCCCCGGTGGTCCGCCGGCATGCCCAGCTAGCCATAGATATCAACCTTTACTACGACAGAATCGGCAAGCTGGATGCAGCCGCCCGGGAAGGCCTCGCGGATGTAATTGATATCTACGAACAGTTACTCGAACAGGAACTGCCTCCCGACCTTGAATTGCGGGATGGGATTTTTGCCGCATATTATTATGAACTCGACCGGTACAATCTCACCGATGATTTACAAACTGCCGGCCTTCCCACCCTCATCGTGCAGGGTGAAAAGGACTTCCAGGCTCTCATGGATAAGGATTTTCTCCCCCTGAAACAACGCTTCAGCCGGGATGACCGTTTTGAGTTCCGTTCCTACAAGAAGCTCAACCACATGTTTTTCACCAGCCCGAACAGATATTCCTTCTGGGACGAGTATCGCGAACCGGCCTTCGTCGACCGGGCGGTCATCCGCGATATCGCCAGTTGGATTGCAAAATAACCGTTTACTGGAATTTTCAGCGCACGCAAATCTGTTCTTCCTTCAGCCCGATAACGATGCGGCAGAATTTTTCAGACTCCTCGAAGCAGGGTGAATGCGCCGAATGCTCGAACCAGACCAGCTCTTTGTACGGCGCTTCGAGATGGTCGAAATACTCAGCCGCGACTATCGACGGGCAATTGTAATCGTGCCGCCCTAAAAGGAAGTACACCGGTACTTCAACGGCTGGGATCTCTTCGAAGAGATTAGTTTTCAACACCTCCTCTTCCATCATCCGGTTCTTTTTTTCCAGGGTCATACCCCGGACGAACCGGACGATGTCCGTGAAGTTATATTCGGGAACCATGAGGTTCTCAAGTGCCATCGGTATGAGGCTGCTCTGTCCGTAGGCGAATCCTCCGTAGCAGGTCATCCACTTCCGCTCGACGGCGGTCCCTTCGAAACCGCTCTGGTATACGCCGTTACTATCCGGAGGGCCGATATCTCGCAGCTGCTGCACAGCCTTTTCGTTACAGTCGGTCTGAGCCGCCTCCAGTGCGTACTGATACCCTGCCTGCTCCATCCTCGGGAAGTCGCTCACTTGGCCTGTTCCGATGTAGGCTGCATAATATTCCGGCCCGACCTGTACAGCTTTCATACCGAGAAGAGACCCCCATGAATGACCGATGAGGTAGATCCGGTTCTGGCCGAACCTATCCCGCAGGTATCCGGTCAGTTCAATGGTATCTTCTACGAACCTGTCAATGGTGAATTCGGCGGCCCTGGCTGCGCCTGTGCAGCTCTTACCCGCACCCCGCTGATCCCACTCGACAATGATGAAATGTTCCTCCAGGGGTGCAAGATGCTTCCGTACCAGACCCATCTCGGCGGTCCCCGCTCCTCCGTGCAGAAAGAGGAGCACCGGATTCGCTGTGCTGCGGCCTCGGACCATAATCCACTGCTCTATCCCGCCGATGTGCACCTTTTCAAGAGAGCTTATTCCTTCCGGGGCGCCTGTTATGGGCGGTGTGTATGCAATGGTTCCGGCCACTAGAACGCCTACTAATAGACTTCCTGCTATCAAGCAGCGGCCTGTTATCTTTTTCGTTTTTGATCTCATTGTATTTCCTTTTGGTATATTTTAGTGAACGAACATTTTTTTGTTCGTTCACTTTATTTCAAAAAAAACTACGCCCTTAAATTTTCCACAATTCCATCGATCATGAAATCCAGTACCTGCGGAAAATGTTCCTCCCCGATGCTCTTTCTGTTGGCTACGACAAAGGCAAGGCCATTTACCAGGGCGAAGAAGAAATCAAGCGAAACAGGCTTGATACTCCCCTCTTCGATCCAGCCTTTGAAGTACTGGATCAAAGGCGGAAACACCTGCTCCCTGTAGCGTGCATCCATCTCGGGAGTGAGCTTCTCCACTATCCGATCGAACTGATCACGATTGAAAAATTCCCGTAAAATCGGATTACCCAGGGCGGTGTGGAAGAACTCCCTTATCAGCAATCTTATAACTTCAATCGGTTCAATCCCCTCATCCAGCAGTTCGGGAACCCGCTTATATGTCGCGTTGAGCTCGCGCTGGTTCTCATCAAGATAGATAAGCAGGAACAGCTCTTCCTTCGACTGGAAGTAATTGTAGAAAGTACCGATCGAAATCCCGATTCGCAGTATAATTCCCCGGACTCCGGCGGCCTGAAAGCCCTGCTCGCGGAATAACTCACGGGCGGTCTCGAATATCTTCTTTTTCAGTTCTTCCGATGGTTCTTGATTTCTCATACTACCTCAAAGTGAACGAACATTTTTTTGTTCGTTCACTCGGTCTCAAATATACCCAGCGTATTCACTTTCGTCAAGTCATTCTTAAAAACTAATCCGGACGCGAAATCGACTCGAGGCTTTTCATCAGTCGTTCACGGTACTTTTTATACATCGGAAAAGAGCCGGCAGCTTCAGCGACAGCGATCCACTCTTCATGCACCGTGACGGCAGTCAGGTATATCCAGTCCTCCTGCCCGACCGGAGCGACCCACTCGAAATAAAACCCTTCTCCATCGGCGGTCTCGAAGGTATCACTCGATAATTTTTCATAGCCCGAACCATCCATGTGGATCTCAAGCGCTTCCTTCCAGAACTCGAGGTCCTGCTCGGGTTCGTTTTTTTCATAGCGCACCTTGAAGCGGACCCCCTCAGGGCTGACTGCAAGAAAATCGTTCTGCCGCTCGTACACTGCGAAGCCCTCCGGCGCAACCACCGCCGGAACCGTGGCGCAGGAGGAGAGTATCGTTATTGACAGCAGCAGGAGCACCGCCACTGGGCAGAATAACACGGCGGAGCGAACATGCCTGGTCATCCCACTGACGGCGGCGTGAACCGGCTTCCCGGCGACTCTTAACGCCTTCCCAAGACTTCTACACATTCTCACGGCTGCTCCTCCAGGAAAGAATAGAGATCGATAGTGTTAATCCAGGGAAAAGACGAAGGCCGCTTGCTCGGAATGTCCGTGCCCATACTCGAAAGCTGTATGTAGGCTTCGGCATAGGCCATCCGGTTCCGCAGCACCCGATCTCTTCCCTTCAGACTTTCGATCTCCCCCATGAGGGAGGATATTTCCCGTTCGAGGGCCAGAGTGCCTACAACATCGGTGTTGTCAAGAAAAACGAGCACCCGCCGCAGGTTCTCCTCCCGGCTGGCGAGGGCGGCCTGGACCGAGTTCAATTCCTGCCGCAGGTCAAAGGTATTGACATCGTAGGATACGACCTCATCCGCCTCTCTCTGGACAATGGTACGAAGCTTGTGGAAATCCTCCACCGGGACCTTCAGCACTACGCTCTGAAGGGATTTTTCGATAAAATATCCTCTCTGCTCCTCCACCCATTCCACGAGTGCATCCGCGGCGGCCTCCCGGTCGATCACCAGGAGCTGAGCCTGTACCGAGAACGAGAGATACTCCGAGGGCCCGGCGTCCTCCCCTGAGGAGCCGCCGACAGCCTTATCACCACCGCCTTCCTGTCCGAACAGAAGGGCCGATCCGAGCAGTATCACCATCACCGTCAATATACCGATTCTGCTGAGCTGTTTCATTTCGTGTACGCCTTTCCGAGCATTGTCCCGATCTGCCCGCTCCGGCGGTCAAACGCCTCTTTATCGGGGAAAAACACTTCCGCGACGATAATCGAATCGTCCGCTGCATGGACCGCCGCCAGATAGTAAAATGGCTGGGCATCCTTGCTCTCGAACAGTACACCCCGAAAGCGTCCGTACTCGACCCGCTCGGCGCTCCGATAGTAATCTGCGAGGTGATACGCGAGGGCCGCGGCCCAGAATTCAGTATCGCCGCGGGGTTCGTTCGCTACCATACCCGCCTTCAGCCTGGTCCCTTCGGCAGCCTCTGCCAGCCACCTTTTTCCATCTTCGAAGACAGCGAAATCTTCCGGCACTTCGAGACCGATAACCTGCGAAGCCTCACCGGTCGTTACTCCGATGGGATCGAGCCATGCGATCCAGGGAAAGGGAATGGCATCCCGGGACCTGTTCTCCCGGGCAATCCTTGCCGTCAGACTCACTGCAATACGGGAAAAACGTATCAGTTGGTCGAGAGACTCCAGCTCACCCCTCAAGCGCTCGATTTCTTCGGTAAGCCGGCGGATTTCCCTGAGGATCTTCACCCGTTCTTCCGTCTCATCTGCCCGGTCGAGCAGATCGTAGAGTCTCTCCCGGGTACGTTCGGCGAGATCGATCCGGCGTTCCAGATCGCTGAACTGATCGGTGACATCGGCTGTGCGGACAGAGCGTGTGAGAACGGTACCAATTGATTCAACCCGGGCCAGAACAGATTCGAAATCCGCGGCGGGGACTCTGAGAACCACGTAGTTCATGGATGAGGACTCCACGTACCCGCCCGCCTTTTCAGCCAGATCGATGAGTGATTCACGGGATGTATTCACGCTGGTGACAGCCATTTCAAGCTCCGCCGAGTAGACCCTCAGCCGTTCCTGTACCTGGTCCCCCTTACCGGTGCCCGGCTCACCGTCTCCGGGCTCGCCTTCCTGTGATCCTTCCTGCCCGCCCATCGGCGCCCCGACCGGACCGGAGTCCGCGATGACTGAATCCATTTCGGGAGCTGCAGCAAGCATTTCGGCCCCGGCAACCCGTCCCGCCGGCTGTTCATTCCGTGCAAGCTGACTGACGCTCTTGGAAGCCATTGGCGCGGTCTCCTCCTTGAGAGCCTCCTCCGGATACGCTTCGTATTCTCCTTGTCCCACACCTATGCAGCCCGAGAGAGCGATTATCGCTGCTATCATGAGTACGAAAATACAACGCGGCATCGACTTTTTCTTTTTCCCGCTTCTGTTCCTGCGGGCTTCCGAATATCTCATCTTCTCTGCTTCCCCTGCTACGGTACAGTATAGGACCGGTCCGGCGAAAAGTAAACGCAGTTCATGCTTTTCACATGACTGGCCCGTTGGTAAATATGCGGCAAGCATCCCGCCGGGCAGGCGCCTACACATATCCTGCCGGGTGAACGGCCCGGCCAGGCGCCCTGTACCCAAGTATCCAGCCGGGCAGGCGCCCTTTAACCAAGCGTCCCGTCGGGTGAACGGCCCGGCCAGCCGTCTACACATATCCGGCCGGGTGAACGCCGGGCAGGCGCCCAGTCGGTCAGCCGCAGCTGCGGTGCGCCATAGCCCGAACCCGGGTGCCTGTGAATCTCGCGCTGAGCTTTTCCCCGGTTTTTGCATCAACCCCCGATCAGCTCGTTCCCGACCTTCCGGGCCCTGGTCGGCTTGTCCAGATCGATCCCGGAGGCGAGTCCGATCTCAACCAGAAGGTTCCATCCGGCGCAGAGATAAACATAGTTGCTCAGCTCCCCGGCCTCCGGAACGATAATCGTCGGAAAGGGAGTATCACGGTCGGCGATCGCCACGACCTTGAGCCCGACACCCTCCACCAGGACCTCCTGGAACTTTTCGATCTCCTCGTCGAAAGGATCGATGACGAAGACGATGTCCTCCTTTTCCATCACCTCCTCGATACCGTGCACCGCGTAGGTCCCCTCGAGATAATCGGACTTCTTCCGGGTAATTTCATTGGTTTTAAGCGTCAGCTCCTCTGCAACCCCGTCGTTGTAGCCTGCGAAGTAGATCGTCGGCGCGGCTATGGCCGCCTTGACAATGTCTGTATCGATCGGATTCGTCAGGACCGTTTTCACCGAATCGGAGAGGAATTCCAGGTCGAAAGCAGCGATTGAACCGTCGATGTGGCGCAGAATCGATTCGTAGAACAGCGCCTGTTCCAACACGCTCTTTGTGGCCGCCACCGCCTGTTCCCAGCCGCAGCCCAGGACGAAAGTCTCGGCGCAGGCTTCCTCCAGTTTGGTTCCGCTGTTGGCGGTCAGACCGAAGCGGTTCGGATTGCCCTCGGATTTCAGCTTCTGGGCAAGCAGGACGATCTCCTTGGTCCGGCCGGAGTTGGACGCGCAGAAAACCGCGAAATCCTTCAGATCGTACGTGGCCCCCTGCCGGGACCCGTCGGTAAATACTCCCAGCTCCATGCCGGCCGTCAGGGCCCGCCGGACCGCATTTTTTGCAGGGAAAATACGGCTCGACCCTTCACCGGTCAGGAATAACTTCCCTACTTGACCGATTTTTTTTGCAACGTCCCGGGTCACCGCAGGATTGAAGCGCCTGATCACATCCGCCGTTTCCATCATCTCCTTGACCAGTGCGTATTTTGAATAATGCGTATCCTGTAGATTCATGTACCTCTCCTTCACTGTCTGTCTGATATTCTTTTCATCTTTGCTATTTTTTCAGGCCTCTAAATCCCTCAGGCTCAGAGAACCATTTTTATCTTCTCATCCACCATCCCGAGAAAACAGTCCGTCTCCTCACGTACCTGACTGATGAAGCTGTTGTCTTCGATGGTTCCGATCGCGGCGGTCATCTCCTCGATATTCCGGTAAGTCGCCTGCCGGAATGTATTCTCATAATCCTTGTTCCGGGAATTGTAGACCTGGTCCCGGATGTACTCCTGGATCTTCCTGGTACGGTAGAGCAGATCGAGCCAGTGCTTCTGCTGCAGCTGCCCGGCCCCCATCAGTTCACACAGGACTTCGTAGGCGTGACGCTGTTTTTCCAGAGGATAGTCCGCCCACAGTTCATCGTAGCGGCCATGGACCTCGTCCCACGTCTTCAGCCGGCCAGCTCCGATGTCAGCCCGCAGGACATCCGCGTCCGCCGCCTTCATCAACTGGCCCCCCATGTTGACCCACTCTTCGGCGCGGCCGCTGTTTTCTCCGCCGCCGCTTTCCGCCCCTGCGCGTATCCGCCCGTCCAGCTCGTGAAAAGCCAATCCGGGATGAGCATCCATGAAAGCCATGATGTTCTTCACGCCGTAGTAGACCAGCATCTCCCCGTAGGCCCGGTAGGCAGCCGCCGGTTTCACGATCAGCACCGGCCGCCGGGATTTTTCCATCCCCTCGCCGTAGACCTGCAGGTCCTTCGGGAACGTATCCGGCGACTCGAGTAGTGCCCGGCCCCGGGCGATGAGTTCTTCCCGGGCGGGCTCGATATTTCCACTGCCTGCATCAGCCGTGCTGGTCCCTGCAGCCCCCGCCTGGTCCACAACAGCCTTCCCCGTCCACAGCGCCAGCAGCTCCCGGGCCTCCAGGATCTCCTCCGCCGTGTCAGGCGCCAGGTAGTCGAACTCGATGTGCTGCACCTTGGTCTTCCGTTTGTCCCGGTGCTGGAACTTCCAGGAGTTCCGCGCCAGGGCGTACATGTTGTAGAGCCACCAGAAGGCCGGTATCACCTCGAGGGCCCCGGCGCTCTCGTTGTTGTTCAGCAGGGAAAAAGGCAGCCGGATATCCAGCTCGGCCGGGTAGGCCCCCTTGGCCAGGAGCACGAAGGAGGCGAAACGGCTCGAATGCTTGAGGCTGGTGCAGAGCCCCGGCCAGAAGCCCCGGCCCGCCTCTATCTCGTTGTCGTTGGCCCGGCTGTTGTGATTGGAGCCCACCGTCGCCCCCGCCGCCAGATTGCTCTGTCCCTTGACCACCGAGGCGATGAGAAAAGAGTTGTTGTGGTGCTGTTCGTGGGCAGGGAAAATCAGGTTGTTCAGGACCTCGCAGCAGGAGATGGTCGAGTTGTCTCCCAGAAAGGAGTTGATCAGCCGGGCGCCGTACTTCAGGCTGGAGTTGTTCCCCAGGATGAAACGCACCGCCTTGCAGCCGTAGAAAATATGACAGCCGTAGCCGATGATCCCGTTCACCAGCTCCACCCCCTCGCCGATCTGGCTCGGCTCATCCTCCGAGGAATTGATAGTCAGGTTCTTCAGCTTGTTTGCACCTTTGATATAGCAGTGGTCTCCGATCTTGACGTCCTTCAGGATCCGGGAGGTCTTGATCACCGTCTGGTCACCGATCGTCCCGTAATATCCGCGGGCTGAATCGAACCGCTCCTGGGTCATCTCACCCAGCCGCTTCTGCAGCGCCCCGTCGTCCCGGTACTTTCCCCAGAGATAGGCGTCCGCCGTGATCATCCCGTCGAAGGGCATCACCTGCCGCGATCCGGTCTCGTTCATGACATCCAGCCAGACCCGCACCTCCTCCGACTCCCCGTCCTTCACGATCCCGTTACCGAACTTGGCGTGGTTGGTAGTGTGCATCTCATCCACATTGGCGATGATACACCGGTCACCGATGATGTAGTGGGCCATATAGTGCACGTTGTACAGTGCGCAGTCGTCGCCGATATCGCACTCGGAAATGAAACAGTTGCTCAGCCCTACCGGCAGCTGCAGATCGTGGTGTTCCAGCACCGCTGCTCTCACCGTCCCGATCCTCACCAGACCGTGAAAGCTGCAGTTCTGCACCCGCTTGGGATCGAAAGTTCCGCTGACCAGCACCTCGTCCCAGTCCTCGGCGGTGTTTCCGTTGAGCACCAGGATCTCCCGCTCGTCCGCCGTCAGTTCCCGCCAGCCGCCGTCCTTCCGTGCCTCCGCCGGGTTCTGCCGGTTCCGCACCGCATATTCGTCCTCCCCCTCCTGCAGGTATTCCGCCGGCACGAATCCCTTGCCGACCCGTCCCTCCGGATGAAGCATCACATTGTCCACGCGCATCCCCCTTCTTTTATCGCACTCTGTTATATCCCACCCATTCTACCAGATGAACTCCCTCCGATAAAGATTTATTTTCATGACGGGGGAGCGCCCCCGCGCTCCATAGCCGCCGGGCCGCGGCCTCATCCTCGCTCGCTGACTCTCATCATTCCGCCGCCCCCTGCGCCTCGCCGCAGCCGCCATGACTTCCCCCACCCTGCCGCGCCCCGGTGCACCCCCGGCACTCCCCCGGCTCCGCTCCTCCGCTCCGCCGGGTGCCGGGGGCGGCTATTCCGCTCCCCCCGCAACGTCACGTTCAATAACAACGGCGGACACGCGTTTTTTTTGAATCAGAAATGCATTCGGCGCCCTGTATTATTCATGAGACAGCTTGTATACTTGGAGTGTGAAGATGAAAGACCTGGCCGAGCTTCTGGAAGACGAACTCGCCGAAGCCTTCGAGGTAAAAAACCACAAATCCCTCCACCGCTACGTGGTCCTGCTCACCAGCGGCTATGTGGAGCAGGAGACCCACGAACGGCAGTTCACCACCCTCACTGGTAAGATCGATGCGACCCTCGCTGCCATGAAGGAGGGCTTCCAGCGGATGGACGATCGTTTTGAAGCCCTGCAGAAGCAGATGGACGAACGCTTCGAATCCCAGGAGCGCCGTTTCGAGGACATCAATAAACGCTTCGAAGACGTGAACAATCATTTTGATGAAGTAAACAATCGCTTCGAAGATGTAAACAGACGATTCGAAGATACAAACAGCCGTTTCGAAGATGTGAACAAACGCTTCGATGAGATGAACAAACGCTTCGACAGCCAGAACAAGCTGATGAGCCTGGGCTTCACCGCTATGGCGCTGATCATCGCCGCCTTCAATCTGGCTGTTATTTTAACCTGAGAGCGGGAATCCCCCGATCCCATATACCACGAGGAGAAGAGATGATAACCGGAACGACGCTCAGGGGAGTCTTCCCCGCCATCATCACTCCCTTTACAGATGACGACAAGGTCGACCTGAAGGGACTCGAACGGATAGCCGATTACCTCATACAGAACGGCATTCATGCCATCATGGCTACCGGCGGGACCGGCGAGTTCTGCCACCTGCTGCGGGAAGAGAAACGGGACGTTATAGCAGCCCTTTCCAGCTGTTCCGCCGGAAGGGTCCCGATTATCGCCGGGACATCCGCCTGCAGCACCCGGGAGGCCGTAATCCTCAGTCAGGATGCCGAAGCCGCCGGAGCCGCCGCGGTCATCGCCACCCCGCCCTACTACTTCAAGCTCCCCGAACAGGCCATCATCGATCATTACAAGCAGATCGCCCGGGAGATCTCCATACCCCTCGTCGTCTACAATAATCCGCTCTACACCGGCAACGAACTATCCCCCGACGCCATCGTGCACCTCATGTCGGTGAACAACATCATCGGCCTCAAGCAGAGCAACAGCGACATGGGCCAGCTCGTTGATATTCTCAGGCTCGCCCCTGCCGGGAGGTCCATCTGCACCGGCATCGACAGCCAGTTCTACCCCGCCCTTTCTATCGGCGCCGTCGGCATCTACTCCACCGCCGCCGCGGTCATCCCCGCTCAGATGGTTGAGCTCTACACGCTTTTTCAGGATGGAAAACACGCAGAAGCCCGGGACCTGCACATGAAGCTCCAGCGCCTCAACACCTACTTCGAATACGACCCCGGCTACGTCGCCCCCTGCAAGGAAGCCCTCCGGCTCCTCGGACTCCCGGCCGGTCCCGTCCGGGCCCCGCTTCCGGAGCTCTCGGACTCAGAGAGGACCCTCATCCGGGAAGCCCTCGAACAGCTCGGCTTGTTGTAAACGTTCGTACCGGAACGCTTATTTTGAGGAATTTCACTCCTCATTCTTTTAACACCCGGCGCTTTGTTCCCCTATCTCCATCATCCGCCGCTGCAGGATCTCTCTCAATACATCATCGGGAACCGGGCTCTCCGTGGTGAACCGTACAGTTGCACCGCTTACCCTGACCCTGCCATGCAGCTCGGATTTCATCGCCTTCATCAGTGCAGGACTCATGGTGTGCAGGGAGCAGTGATTCGGGCTCACCGAAAGCCCTACCAGGTCTTTTCCCCGGCGAAAAATCGGAATACCGTAACTGACCCGCTCGGTGACATCGTGGGCCATATCATGAATCAGCCGCCGGATCCGGTTCAACTCCGCTCTC
>Ga0272441_10005928_pt1 | contig 20877 bp, 24 predicted proteins | sample SSMProp6N_FD_193582 | JGI IMG/M metagenome (GOLD analysis project Ga0272441, IMG submission 193582) | Marine sediment archaeal communities from Little Sippewissett salt marsh, Falmouth, MA, United States - SSM-Prop-6N | ecosystem: Environmental > Aquatic > Marine > Wetlands > Sediment ...
CGTCCTTCAGAACCCGAACGACGTTCTGACGGAGACGCAACGGGAGCGCCTCGATCGAGCCTACGAGAGCCGGACGCCGGTCTACATCGTGGGACCCGACGAAGTCATGACGGCCGAGAGCCGTCCCGCGCAGGACGGGATGTTGACGTGGCACTACAAGGCCGACGACGTGCGGGACTTCGCGTGGGCCTCGTCCAAGACGTTCGTGTGGGATGCTGCGGGCTACCAGTATGACGAGGGCCAGGAGCCCATCGCGGTGCACTCGCTGTATCCGAGAGACGCGATGCCGCTGTGGAACGAGATCTCCACCCCCGCGGTGATCCAGACGCTCGAGACCTACGGACGCATGGCGTTCGAGTACCCGTACCCCAAGGCCTCGAACGTCAACGGTCCGGCCGGCGGCATGGAATACCCGATGCTGGCCTTCTGTGGAGCCCGTCCACGCGGGGACGGAGAGATTTCCGATGGACTCCGGTGGGCCCTGATGGGGGTGACGATCCACGAAGTCGGGCACAACTGGTTCCCGATGATCGTGAACTCCGACGAGCGGAAGTGGACGTGGATGGATGAAGGTCTGAACACGTTCCTGCAGCACTACGCCGAGGTGGAGATGGACCCGAACTTCGGGCGGTGGCGCAGCTCGCCGAGCGGGATCACCGAGTACATGCGGGACCCCGACCAGGTCCCGATCATGACCCACTCCGATCTCATCCATAAGGACTTCGGAAACAACGGGTATGCCAAGCCCGCCGCCGGCCTGTCCATTCTGCGTGAGACGGTGCTGGGGCCCGAGGTCTTCGACGATGCTTTCAGCGGCTACGCGAAGCGCTGGATGTTCAAGAAGCCTCAGCCGGCCGACTTCTTCCGCTCGCTGGACGAGGGCGCGGGAGAGGACATGGCGTGGATGTGGCGTGGCTGGTTCTACACGACGCACGCCAACGACCAGGCGGTGGCCGATGTCGGCAGGCAGGACGCCGAGGAACTTCTCGGGTCCACCGATCAGGGGGCGTTCTACTACCGGGTCCGGATCGTGAACGAGGGGGGCCTGGTGATGCCGATCATCATGGACGTCGAGTACGAGAGCGGGCGAACGCAACGCGTCGACCTCCCGGTCGACGTGTGGCGCTACGACGAGAAGGAGTTCCTGTACGGCTTCTTCGCCGATGAGCCCGTGGTGCGCCTTCTTCTCGATCCCGACGAAGAGCTGGCGGACATCGATACGGACAACAACCTGTGGCTGGCGCCGACGTCGTGATCCGGCTCCTGTTCGGGCTGGTGCTGTCACAGGCCCTGGCATGGTCTTCACCCGGGGGGACGGTCGAGCCGTCCCCCCACCCGCTGCATCTCTCGACGGCGCAGCTCGCGCTCGAAGAAGACGCGGCCTACCTGCGCATTCGCATCTTCAAGGACGACCTGGAGGCGGCCCTGGCCCGCTTCGCGGGACGGGATTCGGTTGTGCTCGAGGCTTCTCCCGAGCTCGATGACCTGTTCCAGGCCTATTTCCGCGAGACCTTCGAGCTCTGGTGCGACTCGGGTTGCTCCGCCTCCGAGCTCCTTTCCAGCGGTGAGGACTTCGATTCCGGCGAGGACGAGGAGCGGATGTGGTGGTACCTGCTCCGCTTCCCGGCACAGGGGCAGGTGAACGGCGTCCGGATCAGCAACGCCGTGCTGTTCGGACTGTTCCGGGACCAGCGCAACATCGTGCGCGTGCTCCACACGCCCAGCGACACGCGCCGTACCCTCTACTTCGCGGCGCCCGACGACGAGCCGCAGAGCATCGCTTTCGACTGAAGATCGGTCGGGCTCTTGCCCCGTTCGGGCGTGTGTCGGACTCTGGTGTCATGCGCCGACTCCTGATCGCTGCCAACTGGAAGATGCATCTCGGCCGTACCGACGAGGCCCTGGCCCTGGTGCGTCGCCTGCGGCCCCCCCTAGGCGCTGTCGAATCGGTGGATGTGGCCATTTGTCCCCCGTTCACCGTCCTCGCCACCCTGGCAGAGGTGCTGAGGAACTCGAGGATCGGACTGGGCGCGCAGACCATGCACTGGGAGGACGCGGGTGCTCACACGGGAGATGTGTCGCCCGCCATGCTCGACGGCCTGTGCGACTACGTCATCCTGGGGCATTCCGAGCGGCGGGAGGCGGCCGGCCCGAGCTCGAGCGACGAGGCGATCAACCGGAAGGTGCTCGCCGCCCTGGGGCACGGCCTCACTCCCATCGTGTGTGTGGGCGAGAGCGCGGCGCAGCGCGATGCCGGAGAGACGCACGATTTCGTGGGGAGGCAGGTAGGAGCGGCCCTCAAAGGCGTTGGCGCGGAAGCCGCCGGTCGCCTGGTCCTCGCCTACGAACCGATCTGGGCCATCGGAAGCGGGCAGCCGGCCACCCCGGCCGAGGCGAACCGGACGATCGGCCTCACGGTGCGAGGTGCCGTGGCAGACGGCCTCGGGACGGCAGCCGCGGAACGCGTGCGGATCCTGTACGGGGGGAGCGTGAAGACGGAGAACATCGCGGAATTCGTACGCATGCCGGACATCGACGGAGCCCTGGTCGGTGGGGCCAGTCTGTCGCCGGCGTTCGCTGACCTGGTGAAGGCCGCCGGTACGCCCTAGACGCCGATCGTCACCTCGTCCACCACGCCCACGATGACCGCCCGGATGGCCCCCGGGTCGAGTCCGAGTATCTGCCGGGCGCCGTTTCCTTCATCGAGCACGAGGACCGTGTCGCCGGGGCCCGCCTGCGCGACGTCCACGGCGATGTCGTACTCTCCGGTTGGCTCGGCGCCCGCCCCCAGCTGATCGACGAGCAGCAGCCTCCGACCCTCGAGGTGCGGGATCTTCACCGTAGCCACGACCGATCCTACGACGCGTCCGATGTACATCAGATCTTCGCTCCGGACTCGCGCCAGGTGGCCGTGGCCGTTCGATCACCGGCCGATCGGTCCACATCGTCCACGATTCCGGTAATGGCCAGGTCCACCGGCACGAAGAGTTCGGGCATGGCCTGGGCCGCCTCGCGGCTCCCCACGATGAACACCAGGTGACCCACTCCGGCCTGGGCGGTGGCGTCGGCGGCTACGGCCGGTGAGCCCCGGACGTCTCCGTCCCGGTCCAGGGGCTGAACCACCAGCAACTTGACGCCCTCCAGTCCCTCGTACTTGGTCGTAGCGACCACCGTGCCGACCACGCGCGCCAGTTTCACAGGCCCTCCAGCCTGGATCCGAACCGGGTCGCGGCCGACAGATTCTCCCAGATCTCCGGGTGGAGCTGTGAGATGACGACCTGGCGTACGAGCAGTCCCGGTCGGACCGCGGTGCACCCGATCTCGACTGCCGCCTCGACGTCGGCCACGACGCCCGAGTACAGCACGATCCCCTTGCCCCCGAGCCCGTCGGCCATGCGGATCTCCAGGAGGCGCACCTCGGCTCCCTTGATCCCCGAGTCGGCGGCCCGAATGGCGGCGGCTACCGTCGAGGTCTCGATCACCCCGACCGCGTCGCGGGGCGCCTCGGCCCTTCCGCCTCCGATCGCCGTCACGACGTCCGGGTGCACGTGCGGGAGGAAGACGTGATCCAGCACGGAGTCTCCGCCCACGGCGCGACCGGTGGCCAGGGACTCCTGGACCTCGCCGACCGAGCCGCCGATCAGTACCAGGTAGCGACCGGGTTGGACCGTTCCGGTTCGGATCACGTCGAGCTGGGCTCGCTTGACCATCGCGTCGGCGGCCTCGATCCCGACCGCGATGCTGCTGAAATCGAGCAGAGCCAGTGCCGGTTCGATCATGCCGCCTCGGTTCGGTTGTCCCACGTGGAGATCTTCATGGTCATACGATCCGGAAGGAATCCTTCAGCACGCACCGGCGGATGCGGCTGAAACTGATGGGGTTCGTGATGCCCTCCCCCGTCGGGCTGGCGATCGTGAAGGAGCAGAAGCCCTCGCCGCCGTAGCCCAGCCCGTCGTAGGAGACGCCGTTCTTGACGAAGATGCTGCAGTCCATGACCCGGGCCATGCGGCTGAGGTGGTCGAGGTGCTTGGAGTGCATGGTCGCCGTGTGCCGGAACCCGTGCTCCGCCGCCTTCGCCCGTTCGATGCCCTCGTAGGCATCTCGAACGCGAGTCAGGGGGAGAATCGGCATCATCTGTTCGGAGAAGATCAGCGGGTCGTCCTGTTCCACTTCCGCCAGGACGAGCCTGACCTCGTCGCCCGCCTCGATGCCGATCTCTTTCAGCAGAACCGCGGCGTTCTTGCCGATGAACTTCTTGTTCATCGTTCCATGCCGGCCGGCTGCGGGACGATCCATGAAGATCGAGCGTCGCAGGGCGTCGAGTTGCCGGGCATCGATCTCGATGGCCCCGTTGTCGCACATGGCCCGCTTCAGATCGTCAGCGATCGAGGCGACGGCGAACACCTCTTTTTCGTCGGTGCAGATGATGTTGTTGTCGAACGACGCGCCCCGCACGATGTCCCGGCCCGCCTGCGCGATGTCGGCCGTCTCGTCCACCACGACCGGCGGATTCCCGGGTCCGGCGCACACGGCTCGTTTCCCGCTCGACATGGCGGCGCGCACGACGCCGATACCGCCGGTCACGGTAAGCAGGTTCACGTCCTTGTGGCCCATGAGCCCACTGGCCGTGTCGATCGTCGGCGCGGCGACGGCGCACACGAGGTTGGGGGGGCCGCCCGCTTCGACGATAGCGTCGTTCACGAGTTGAACGGTCCGGTTGGAGCAGGCCTTCGCGCCGGGATGGGCGTTGAACACCACGGCGTTGCCAGCCGAGACCATCGAGATCGCGTTGCAGGTGACCGTCGAAATGGGATTCGTGCTCGGGATGATCGAGCCGATCACGCCGTACGGAGCGAACTCCACGACCGTGAGACCCCCGTCGCCGCTCCAGGCCCCGGTATCCAGGAACTCGACCCCGGGTGCCTTGTTCGCGTTGAGGAGGACCTTCTCGACCTTGTCCTCGTAACGCCCCATCCCCGTTTCCTGCCAGGCCTCGTGGGCCAGGGGCTGGGCATTCTCCCGCATCGTGCGACGGATGTGCGCGATCATCTGTTCACGCAGCGATACCGGCAGCCCCTGCAGGTCGCGGTACGCCTTCCGGGCTGCCGCTACGGCACTGTCCACGTCAGGAAACAGGTTGTCGCCGTGTCTCGGCGTGGCGGCCGGACCCGGTCGCTCGGCCACCGGACGCCGGGGGGGCAGGGGACCGGCCCGACCCGCGGGCTCCCGGTGCCCGAGTTCCGACATGACGCGGTCGATGACGGACTGAATCTTCGACTCCTCCATCATCAGCCGTCCCGTGATTTGTCGTAGGTGACCTCTCCATCGACGGCGAGCGAGTCCACGATCGCCATGATCACCGCGTCACACGGGCGTTTGTCCGTCACGGCGGTCTGGCGCGCCGAACTTCCGGTCGCGTACAGCACGACCTCGCCGAGACCGGCGCCCACCGCGTCAGCCGCCACCCGATAGCCCGAAGCCTCCCCGCCCTCGATGTCCAGCTGCCTCAGGACGAGGAACTTCAGGCCCTCCAGTGAGGGCTCCTTGTTCGTCGAGACCAGCGTACCGACGACTCTGCCTAACAGCATGTCCTGCTCCGTTGCTGTGAGCGACGCCAAGTTGAACGATCACTCAACTCTGATCGACTCCGGCCCTGTCCACGGACGGACCGGAGGCTTCAGGGTGCCCTCGGAGTGGGGCCCTACCGCTTCGCGGTCTTCGGCCCGGCACTCGCACGACCGAGAGGCAGTGCCACGTCCACGTTCGCGTGCGGACGCGGGATGACGTGGATCGCCACGAGTTCGCCGATCTTCTCAGCGCCGCGCGCTCCGGCCTCGACCGCCGCCTTTACGGCCGCGACATCGCCTCGAACCACGGCTGTGACGTAGCCGCCGCCGGTCTTCTCGTAGGAGACCAGTTCCACCCTGGCCGCCTTGACCATCGCGTCGGCTGCTTCGACCATCGCCGGGTAGCTGCGGCACTCGATCATTCCGAGTGCGTCGACCGCGCCATACTCTTCAGCCATTCTCTCCTCCTGGTGAATCCGGGAGCGCCGCTGCGCCCCTCAGGGAAACCTCGTCAGTCCCGTCGTCCGGTGGCCGCCTCGCGGCCGCTGACACCTTCAATCGCGGCCACCGCCGCGCCATAACCCGCCATGATGTCGCGCTCCTCGCCGCCCAGGTACACCCGTCCGAAGCTGCCGAACGCCCGGACGTCGAGGATGTTGATGTGCGCCGCTTTCTCGGCCTCGTTGGCCGCGAGTGCCGCGTATCCCGCCGGTTCCACTTCCAGCACGTACAGCGTCTGTCCCGCGAGCAGCATGTGGCCGAATCGCATCCGGTTCACCAGCTGCACCTGGTGGGCGTCGATGTGCCGGATGATCTGGCTGGAAATCACACGCGGCTTGATCCGTTCGGACTCCTGGACGTCCAACGCGTCCAGGATCGCCGCCCCGGCCGCCCTGACCTCGGATTGCTCCGAATGGTGCACCTCGAGGAGCCCGAACAGGCGCTCCACGATCTGCATCCCCGGCTTCACGCTCGTGGCCTTGAGGGCGATATCCGTAATGCGGTTGATCTCGATTCCAGGCGAGATCTCGATCCACAGCGATGCGTCCCCCGGGAGGGGGAGAAACCCGCGCGCCACGGTGCCGAGATAGGCTGCGTGCTGCGGCTGCAGGTTGTCCAGAAAGCAATACGTTCGAAGATCGACGGACATGTCTCTACCTCACGAGTCGGCTTCTTGAGCGATCTTGACGCTCGCGCTCGCGCCGATGCGACTGGCGCCCGCGGCGATCATCTTCTTCACATCCGCATAGGTTCGGATGCCTCCCGACGCCTTCACTCCCATGCCGCTTCCGACCACGCGTCGCATCAACGCCACGTCCTCCGCGGTTGCGCCGCCCGGCCCGAATCCGGTGGAAGTCTTCACGAAGTCCGCGCCGGCGACCTTGGCCAGCTGGCAGGCGGCTACCTTCTCCTCGTCGGTCAGGAGGGCGGCCTCGATGATGACCTTCAGAATCGCCCCCCCGGCGTGCACGGCCCGCGCGACCGCCGCGATGTCCTGTTCGACGAGCTCGTAGTCCCGCGACTTGAGCCCGCCCACGTTGATCACCATGTCGACCTCCGTGGCGCCGTCACGCACGGCCTTCTGCGCTTCGAACGCCTTGCTCTCGGTCGACGTGGCCCCGAGCGGGAACCCGATTACGGTGCACACCAGGACGTCGGTGTCCTTCAGGAGGTCCGCGCACAGCTTCACGTAGGACGGGTTCACGCACACCGAGGCGAAGGCGTGCTTCCTGGCCTCGTAGCACAGCTGCGCGACCTGGTCCTGGGTGGCGTCCGGCTTCAGGAGCGTGTGGTCGATCATGTGGCTCACGCGGCCGTCCGTGGGCGCGATTCCGAGCGTGCTGGCCAGCCTGTCCGCGCCCGCGCTGACGAACGGCTGCACGCGGTCGAAGTAGTTGCCCGCCGACAGGTCCTGCGCGGACGCGCCGCCCTCCTGCTCACGCTGAACCAGTATCATGACCTGGTGCGTGACCTGCTCGATGATGCGTTCGAGCGTCTTCTCGTCGAGCTTCATGCTCATCCCTTCAGGTACCTGCGCTCGATGTCCATGATCTTGTCCACCCGCCTCGCGTGCCGCCCCCCGCCGTGCGGTGTGTCGAGCCACGTGTCGACGATTCGTCGGGCCAGCGCGCCGCCGATCAGGCCAGCGCCGAGAGTGAGGACGTTGGCGGCGTTGTGCTCACGACTGTTCACCGCCGTGGCTTCGTCGTAGCACATGGCCGCGCGTATTCCCGGGACCTTGTTCGCGGCCATGCACGACCCGATTCCGGCGCCGTCCACGATGATGGCCGCGGTGGCCTGTCCCTGGGCCACCAGTCCGGCCGCGGCCAGGGCCAGGTCGGGGTAGTCAACCGGCTCTTTGCCGTGCGTGCCGCAGTCGATCACCGAATACCCGCGCTCGCGAAGGTGGCTGGCCAGGGCCTCCTTCATCTCGAAGCCACCGTGATCGGCTGCGAGCGCTACTATGCGCTCCCGGTCCCCGGGGCCGGAGCTGGAGCCGGAGTCAGCCGCGCCCGTCTGCCCGCGCACGAAGGTGACTCCGCGTTCGAGCGCCGTTTGGCGGGCTAGAGGCGTCACGATGGCCTCTTCGGCCACATGCAGGGCACTGCCCGGAGTGAGATTCTCGATGTCCTGCTGGGTGACAAGGCGCGAGTCCCCCGCCACCGCGGCGTCCGCGGACGCCTGCACGGTGCGGAGCACCACGCGGCGGACCATCTCCCGGACCGTCCGCTCGTCGATCACCAGGCCCTCCACCACGCGTCGTCGTCTTCGCCGGTCGACTCTCCCCCGGCGGAAGTAGCCGTCCCCGTCGCGGCAACGGCCGAGGCCGTCGCCCCACTCGGTACTGGCCGCTTCCTCCGGGCGGTCCCGGTCCCGTCCGTCCGACCCGCTTCAGATCGGAGCGACCGGCTCACGCCGGTCTCGGAAGCGAGGAGATCCACCAGCAGGCGAAACTGCGACACCGAGTCGTCGAACGGGTCGATTGAACTCGCGACGCGGGCCTGCATGACCGCGCCCTGCAGAACGGAGAGAGCGTGGGCAGCGAGGGCGTGCCGATCGGTCCGGGCAGGCAGGCGCTCTCCAGCCGCCACGAGCCAGGATTCCACCCGGCCCGTCCAGGACTCGAAGTAGGCGTCGACCAGGTGTCGGGCCTCGGGGAAGCGGCTCGCGATCTCGAGAGACAGGTCTCCCACGGGACAGCCCCTCGAGAAGCCGGACACGAGAAGACGTCCCCGGTACAATTCCAGGAGCGCGAATACCTTCTCGATCGGGTCGTCGGCAGCCCGTTCGGCTGCTCCGAGTAGAGCCGGCTCCAGCACCTCGACGTACTTCTCGAGTACGGCGACGAGCACAGCCTCTTTGCTGGGGAAGAAATGGTACAGGCTGCCGCTGTTCACATCTGCTTCGCGCAGAATGGCAGCGACGGCCGTACCCTCGAAGCCGTTGGCTTCAAAGAGACGCGCCGCGACGCTGAGAATCCGGTTCCTCGTGTCACTGGCCATAGTGTTGACTAAACATTCAACGACACGGAAGGTGCTGTCAAGGCCCTTTGAAGAAGTAATCGCCAGAGGCGCAAGAATGATCCACTGAAGAGCGCTCAGAAGTTGCGAGTGCGATCAATGACCGGGATCGGAATCGGTGGACGCGATCGAGTATCCCGGCTGCGCACGCTCTGGAGCTGTAAATTGAACGAATGCTCAAGCTCGCCGGCGAGCGAAGGGCTCGAATTCTCGGATGCGGGGGGCTGGCCCGGGCCCGTCGCATACGGGCATCTTGAACGCAAACGTGTGTGCTACGGGGGGATCCGATGCGCTCGATGTCCAGGACGTTAGTGCCGCTGTCCACGCTGCTGGTGTGGTTGGTCGGGTGTGCCGCGGAGCCGGAGCGGCCCATTCCGATGAGGGCCGCCGGGACGATCACGATCGCCTCTGATCACCGGGAACTGGTGGAGGGGTTCGAGTGGGCCAGGGAGGCGGCCCTCGGCTACGTCCGCGCGGGAGACCCGGTCGGGAAGTGGTTCGAAGCCGCGCTTCCGGGTCGGGAGGCCTTCTGCATGCGCGACGTCTCCCACCAGGCCGAGGGCGCCCTGGCTCTCGGGCTGTACGAGCACACGCTCAACATGATGCGGAAGTTCGCCGCCAGCATCGCCCCCACACGCGACTGGTGCGGGTACTGGGAGATCGACCGCTACGACCGGCCGGCTCCCGTGGACTACCGCAGCGACGAGGACTTCTGGTACAACCTGCCGGCCAACTTCGACGTGGTGCAGGCGAGCGAGCGCTCCTGGGAGTGGACGGGCGATACGGTCTGGCTGTCCGACCCGACCCTGGCAGAGTTCTATCGCCGCAGCCTGGACGACTACGTCGAACGCTGGGACGCGGATGGAGATGGGATCATGGAGAGCCCCGCGTCAGCGGGGATCCGCGGCATTCCGACCTATTGGGAAGGAGAAGGTCCACGGGCGGCGACCGGCGGCGACCTGGTGGCCGCGCAATACGCAGCGAACCGGGCGTACGCCGGGATCCTCAGGTCCCGCGACCAACCGGGCGACGTCAGCGGCGCCGAGAAGCGCGAGGCCGAGGCCGCCCGGCTGCGCGCCCTGTACAACCAGCGGTGGTGGAGTTCCGAACACGGTCGATTCTACGGGGCGATTCTCCCGGGCGGGGCATTCGACACGACGCACGTTCCCTCGATGCAGATCTTCCCTCTCTATTTCGAGATCGTGGCCCCGGAACGCGCAGATCGACTGTTCGAGGGGTTCGAGCCGGGAGTGAACGTCGAGGAGAACTCGTACCTGGCCGAGGCCCACTACCGATACGGACGGGACGCCGAGGCGTTCACCTTTCTTCTCGCTCAGATGGACCCCGGGCTCGAGCGACGGGACTATCCCGAGAATCCCTTCACGGCCGTCGGGGGGGTGGTTCGGTGGCTGGCGGGCCTCCGGCCTCTCGCTTCTCAACGCGTCGTGGAGACCCGATCGCGACTGCCGGGCGACGTCGAATGGCTGGAGCTCTCGGACGTTCCCGTCCTCGACGGATCCCTTCGATTGCGGCACGAGGGAAGGGAATCGACCCGGCTCACGCGCGAATCGGGAACCTGGCCGCGCTGGCGTGCCGTGTTCGCGGGTTCGCACGAGGTTCTGCTGGTGGACGGGGAGCCGATCGCCGCGACCCGACGCCCCACCATGACGGACGAGGTCGAGAGCTTCGTGGAACTGGACCTCGAACGGGGACAGACCCGAACCGTCGCCGTCCCGGGACCCTGACTGCGCGGATCAGCAGCCGGACCCGGCCTAGAACAGCTCCGTCTGGGTCTGCATCGGTTCCATGCACTGCGGGTCGTCGTTGGCCACGTAATTCACCCGCGTCGTGACCGGAAAGAACTGGATGTCCTGCTCGTCGTGGGGTGCGAGGAGCGGATCCAGTTCCCAGGGGATCGTGTCGGGGTCCATCCACAGGTCGAAGTGCTCGGGCTCCAGGATCACGGGCATGCGGTCATGCAGGTCGCGCAGGGCTTCGTTGGCCTCCGTCGTGAGGATCACGCAACTCTCGACCGTCTTCCCGTCCGCCGCCTTCCAGCGGTCCCACAGTCCGGCGAATCCGAACGGCCGGCCATCGGACAGCCCGATCCAGTAGGGCTGCTTCCGTCGCCCGGCCGCATGCCACTCGTAGAAGCCATCCGCCACCACCAGGCAGCGTCGTTCCCGGTACGAATCCCTGAAAGAAGGCTTCTCCGCAACCGTTTCGGATCGCGCGTTGATCAGGGGTTGACCGGTGCCGACCTCCCGAGCCCAGCGCGGTATTAGCCCCCATCTCATCCTGGCGGCTTCACGCGGAACCGGTGACCCGGCAGGGGCAAGGTGCAGTCCGGGGTGTTCCCTCAGGCCGAGAGGCGCCCGCACCACGTCCACGTCCTGCGTAGGCGCGATGTTGAATCGAGGCTCTACGGCTGGGACTTCGTCCAGGCGGAACAGCGCCGCCCATTCACTGGCCGGAGTGGCGAGTGTAAATCGACCGCACATGACACCAGTATACCCGCCGCCGAGGCGGTTCGCTAAACAATGTCGTCCTGCCGGATACCGGGAACTCGAGGTCCCCCTGAGGGTTTGTAGACATGACGACGATGGATTAAGTTTGGTCACGCCCGAGTCCAATGGGTGATCGAGGCTCGATCGAAAGCACGGTCGTTGAATCGAATCGGGAGTCGCGGGATGATTGAGAAGACGGGTATCGAAAAGCGTTATCGGGTGGCCCTCGCGGCTGGCCTGGTCGTCGTGGTGGCCCTGCAGGCGGCCCTCTTCGCCTGGGGCGGAGCCGACGACGCGAGCGCCGAGCGGCCGGTGGCCCAGCTCGTCGATATGCCGGAGAGCGACGCCCCCCTGGCGGACGTGGCGGAAGTCCTGACGCCGGAACCCGAGAATGAAGCGGCTCCGAAACGGGCCGACGTCCTGACCATGGCGGCCATTCCGTCGATTCCCAAGCTCACCGCGGCCATGGCGAACGCCGTGCAGCCGGTGATGTTCCTGGAGAACCTGGACGAGCCGGAGGCCGAGGAGAACCCAGCCGTTACCTACGCGTCGGTCTCCGCCTTCGTGGCCCCGGGTGAGGACAATGCGCAGGCGCTGCGTCCGATCGACGACCGTCCCGTGTCGGTGCTCGCCGCGATCGGCGGTTCGGGCAGGGGAATGGGAATCGGGGGAGACGGACCGCATTGCGCTCCAGGTGAAGGTCGATGGCCCGAAGATGGGGGCCGGTTCAGCCGCAGTCCGGTCGTATCGGGTGCCCCTTCGATCCTGCGGTCGCGCATGTAGCGCGGGTAGCGCGGGTAGATCGGCGGCTACCGCGACGTGGCCATGCCGCTGAGAACCTGAAGGGCCGGCCTTGCGCCGGCCCTTTCTTGTTATCGGTTCCCGTCGCTGGTGGTATCCGCTGTGGCGGGCGCGGCGGTGGTGTCCGGCGCTCCGGCCTCGGGCGGGGGAGCCTTCTGACCTGTCAACCCGCGCAACGCGTCGAGTCCACGCTCCCGAACTTCAGCTTCGCCCGATTCACGTGCCCTCCGGGCGGCTTCCTCCAGAACGCTCCTCGTCGACTCCTGCATCGCGTCCGGATCCAGCGCGAAGCGAGGATCCGACGCCTGTCCGGTGAGGCGCAGGGCGAGCTCCAGGGCTCCACCGGCTCGCATGTATCGATCGATCACCTCTCCCGCGGCTCCGGCGGCCGAAGTCGCGGCGCGGGCCAGGGTCGAATCGGGTCGCACGAGAGCGCCCAGGTCCAGTGATCCTCCGAAGCCCAGAGCGCCCGTCGCCTCGGCCACCAGCTCCGAGCCGCTGAACTGACTTCCATCCAGCAGGATCAGCCCCCGGTCGATGATGAGAGGAGCGCTCCACCGGGAGAACCGGAGGTTTCGGACGCCGTCCAGCCTGAGAAACCGGAGCAGGCCGTCCGTGAGCGGATTCGGCTCGATCCGACCATCGCGTATCTCGAACCGGCCGACCCCGCTGAGTACCTGGGTGACCGGGAGCACCAGCCGGTCCAGCCCGCCCTCGAGCTCCAGGTCCAGGCTGAGCGTCCCGGCGATCAACGTCCCGAGCGGCGTGTTCTGCGCCAGGTACTGTTCGGCTCGCACGTCCTGCAGCGACACGTTGAGCAGGAAGGGCTCGGATTCGAGCTCACCCAGCCGCAGGCTTCCCCGAGCCGATCCCGTGCCTCCGTAGGCCCCGAAACTCGCTTCCTCGAGATCCACCCGGTCCCGACCGAGGCGCACCACTCCCTGCACCCTGTCCAACCGGTACGGCAGTCGCAGCACAGAGTCCACCCGGAAGGCCACCCGCCCCTTCACGGGCAGAGGGCCGGGACGGTGCAGCTCCTGCTCGGCCGCCCATTCCTCGGGCGCGCGGCCCTGGAGCAGCCGGTCCGCCAGGCGCGCCCACGCGATGCGCCCGTAGCCGATCTCCGCCTGCGCCGTGCCGAGGAGGGCGTCGATGTCGAGCCTGGCTCCGCTCACGGACGCCTCGACTGCAGGCGACCGGGGTTCCATGGCGAACGCGCCGAGCACGTCGCTGACGGTGCCCGACGTGAGGAGCGGATCGCCGGCCGCGACCACCGTGACTCCCTCCCACACCGCCCGGCCGCCAGCCAGGCGCACCACGGCCGAGGGTATCTCGACCGGCCGGACGAGGCTGCCACCCGTGATCTCGATTCCCGCCAGGCCGAGCTCGCCCGTCAGACGCGCCTGGTCGAGGCGATCCATCGCACCGGTGCCGGTCACGCTCCAGCGGGCGGTGCCCCTGGAGGCCGTGGGCTGGTCGGGAGCGGCCGATCCGAAGGCGCGGGCGAGTTCTGCAGCGTCGGCGCTGCCGTCGATCGTGCCTTCGAACGCGAGAGTCGAATCGAGCGCCAGCACGCCCGCGGCCGAGATCTCACCCCCCGGCATCCGGGCCCGCCCCCCGGAGAGTTCGGCTCGGCCATCGCCAATTTGAACGTCGGCGTCCAGCGATTCCAGCAACGGCGGGCCGGCTTCGCGCCGGACTCCGCCGCGCCGCAGCGTCACGATCCCCTCGACGGCCGGGAACAAGTCGGGTCCCAACGCGCCGCGCACGGTCAGGTCGACCCCGAGGTCTCCCCACACGTCCACGGGAACCGCGTCACGAATCGAGTCGGGAAGCGACGAGATCAGACCGGACAGGTCCACTTCGTCGCCGCGGACGGCCAGGTCCAGCATCCGCCTCGGAGACCTGAGCGAGTCGGCCCTGCCACTCACGGCCACGGAGAGTCCGTTGAGCGTGGCCGTTCCTGAGGCGATCTCGATCCACCGCATCTCCGGGCCGGCGACGGCCTCGATCGCGGCCTGCACTCGCAGCCCCCTCACTCCCTTCCGCCATGCCGGAGGGTACGCGAAGCGCAGGCTGTCCACCCCGGACTCCAGGTCGATCTCCAACCGCCCTTCCGCGTCTCGCTTCACGGAGCCTTCGAGCCACAGACCGTCCGCCTGCAACGTCCGTCCGCTGAGTGCGTCGCGGTATCCGATCCGTGCGTCCGCTACCTCGATTCCCCGGATCTCCAGCGCCAGTGGGGTGTCCGGCGCTTCTTCGTCCTCGCGCGAAGCGGGAACGAAGTCACCGAAGTTGGTTCTGCCCTGGTCATCCACCTGGAGCAGGACCCGCGGCCCCACCGCCTGCACCCGATCGATCTCGACCCGCCGCCGCAGCAGCGGGAGCAGCCGCGGGCGGAGGTTGAGTTCGTCCAGCGTCGCGAGCGGCATACCCTCGAAATCGGCGAGGTTCTCGATCCTGAGGCGCAACAGGCTGACTTCCGGTCGAGGGAAGATCTTCAGCTCCGCGGATCCGATAGACACGCGGCGGTTGAGGGCAGAGGAGATGTGGGGTTCCGCCCGGTCCGCGAGGGAAGCCGGGTCGACGATCGCCCGGAAGATGACGATCAGCGCCAGGTAGCCGACCAGGACCACGGCGACCAGGCCCCCCATCAGAAGGCCCAACCTGCGTGGCCAGCGGCGTGTATCGGTGCCCATTTCGTTCCCCTGAATGCGAGACGTCCGTCATTGTGTTCCAGCCGGGAACCCGAACCCGTGGTAGCGACGTTCTCTCGAGGTCGGGATGAAACGCCGATTACCACCCGTTGTACGGCGGAGGAAGGTCTCACGTTCCGACCGGCTCCGCGTGACGGTTGCCGGGAGCCGAGTGTCGGGCGCTTGCCGCGGCGGGCGACGGCAACATACCGTGCGGCGAACGTGGTTTCCATGCGGCACCCGAAAGCGGAGCGATGGGCATTCCGGCCGAACAGAAACAGAGGGACTTCGAGGGCGAGGCGCTGATTCACCTCGATGCCCTGTACGGCCTGGCCCTCCGGCTGTCGGGTGGCGACGAGCCACGCGCCGAGGACCTGGTGCAGGAAGCCGTCCTCAAGGCGTATCGCGCATGGGATCGGTTCGAGGCCGGGACGAATTGTCGAGCCTGGTTGATGACGATCCTGCGGAACACGTTCATCAATCAGTTCCGCCAGCAGAAGGCTCGCCCGTCTCCCGTCGAATTCGACCAGGTTGCCGAGAGGCCGTCGTCGGATGCGCTGTACGAAGCGGACCCCGAACTCAAGATCTTCGACCGAATCATCGACGACCAGGTAGTCGCGGCCATCGACGAACTGCCCGACGAGTTTCGGGTGGCGGTCGTCCTCTCCGACCTCGAGGGCTTGAGTTACCAGGAGGTCGCCGAGCTCATGGGCATTCCCGTGGGCACCGTCAAATCGCGCCTCTTCAGGGCTCGAAAGCGCCTGCAAGAGCGCCTGTACGACTACGCTGTCGAGATGGGGTACCTCAAATGAGCGAATGTGGCACGCACTCTCCGGACGAAGGCCGGTCGGGCGAGCCGGAACTGACATGCGAGGAGTCGCTCGCCCGCGTGTACGAGTATCTGGATGGAGAACTCGACATTGGCGAGCACGAGGCCGTGAGCCGTCACCTGGAGAAGTGCCGCAAGTGCTACCCACACTTCGATTTCGAGAGGCTGTTCCTCGACTACGTCCACGAACTCGGGGCTGGGGAAGAGTCGAGGCCGGGGCTCGAGGATCGCGTCCGGGAGATGCTGGCCGCCGAGGCCGGCTGATCCGCGCTCGGCGTTGCTGACAGGCCCCTCCGGCAGTACCCTCAGGCACCCGCGCTCGGTCGGTAGCCCGTGGCCTCGCAGCACGCCCGCCCGACTCCGTGGGACGACACCAATCCCGCCGTGCAAAACATGACCGTCAACAGACGATGGAAGTCAAAATGCGAGACCTGATCGATCGGCTTCTGGATGCCCGCGGACCTTCCGGATTCGAGACGCGAGCTGCCGCCGTGTGGCGTGACGAGGCGGCGACTTTCGCGGACGAGACGTGGGGTGACGTGCACGGCAACAGTTTCGCCGCCATCAATCCTGGCGCTTCCCCGCGCGTGATGCTCGCCGGACACATCGATGAAATCGGCCTCATGGTCAATCACATCGATGACCAGGGGTATCTATGGGTGCGCAGCGTCGGAGGCTGGGATGCACAGGTGCTCGTGGGCCAGCGAGTGGAAATCCTCGCCGAGTCCGGCCTGGTCGCGGGAGTCGTGGGTCGCCGCGCGATTCACCTGATCCGCGGTGACGAGAGCGACAAGGCCGTGAAGCTGAAAGACCTGTGGATCGACATCGGTGCGACGAGCGGGGATGAGGCAAAGGCGCGAGTCGCGATCGGTGATGTGGCGGTGATCCAGTCCGACGCACTGGACCTCACAGAGGATCTGCTGGCGGCCCGGTCCATCGACGATCGGGTGGGGGCCGTCGTCGTGCTGGAGGCGCTCCGAAGGGCCCGTGAGAAGGGATGTTCCGCGCACGCCGTGGCGGCTGCCACCGTCCAGGAGGAAATCGGGTACATGGCGGCGGGTGGAGCACGCACGGGCTCCTACGGCCTGGACCCGGACGTCGGAATCGTGGTGGACGTTACCCATGCCACCGACCATCCCAGCGTGGAGAAGAACGAGCACGGCGACATCCGGCTCGGAGGCGGGCCGGTCCTGGCCCGCGGGGCGGCGATCAATCCGGTCGTGTTCACCCGCCTGGCCTCGGCGGCCGCGGCCGCCGGAGTCGATGTCCAGATCCAGGCGATCCCGGCCATGACGGGTACGGATGCGGATGCGATCCGCATGGCGCGCGCGGGGGTGGCGACCGGCCTTGTCTCCATTCCGAACCGGTACATGCACTCTCCAAATCAGCTCGTGAGCCGACAGGACCTGGACCAGGCCGCGGAGGTGATCGCGGACTTCCTCGTCGGTCTGTCGGATGGAGACAGCTTCCTTCCCGGCTGACCGGGCGTCTACGAGGGGGAGGGCGGAACACGGTGAGCGGAAGTCGCGTCGGGCCCGGCAGGGAACACAGCCGGGCCGTAGAGGACTACCTCAAGGCGATCTTCAAGCTCCAGGCGGAGAGCCTCCCCGTCTCTACCACGGCGCTCGCTGCTGAGCTGGACCGCTCCGCCGCCTCGGTCACCAACATGGTGAAGGGGTTGGCCGAGCAGGGACTCCTCGACCACGAACCCTACCGCGGCGTGCGCCTGACTCCGCAAGGGGAATCCACCGCACTGAGGATCATACGGCGCCACCGAGTGATCGAGACGTACCTGATCGAGCGGTTGGGCTACACGTGGGACGGGGTTCACGAGGAGGCCGACCGCCTGGAGCATGCCGCATCGGACGGGCTGATCGACCGAATGGCCCGGGCCCTCGGCGATCCTGACGAAGATCCGCACGGCGCGCCGATCCCGTCTTCCGACGGTGTGATCGCGAGTCGGGATCTCGTCAGCCTCACCGAGCTGCCGGCGGGCGTGGACGCCGTGGTTCGCGAGGTCTCCGACGAGGACTCCGGGCGCTTGCGCGAGTTGGCCGCCGCCGGTTTCTTGCTCGGTACGAACGTGGTGGTGACCGACCGTTCGCCGGGGGGAGACGTCGTGGTCCACGTGGCGGGCGGTGTGCAGAGGTTGGACGCGGTGACGGCCCGGATGATCCAGCTCGAACTGAGCGAAACGACGCGAGTGGACGAAAGAGATGACAGCGATTAAGGCCGACAACGACACGTGGACCGCGGAACTCGGCGGTCCGTCACGCGAAGGATTCCGAGCCGTCGTCTTCCACTGTTCCAGCAACGGACAGAGGCCGTACCGGGTCGCGGAGGTGCCGGTGGAGCGATTCGCGTCACAGGACGACCTCGAGCGCTTGCCGGAGAACGAACTCCGGGAGCTCTTCGAGGGGACCACCTCGATGGGCGTCCCACGAAGCTACGATTGAGCCCCCCGTGGGCTACGTAGACCTCCATCTTCACTCGACGGCGTCTGACGGCGTCATCTCACCGACCGAGGTGGCCCGGGAGATCGCCTCACGCGGTCTTCGAGGCTTCTCTCTGACCGATCACGACACCGTGGACGGTGTGGAGGAGGCCGCCGCCGAAGCCGCCCGCCTGGGTCTCGAGTTCCTGGTCGGCTCCGAGCTCTCGGCGAACGCTCCCGGCCAGTCGATTCACATACTCGCCTACGGCTTCGATCCCACGGAGCCGGCCATGCGCGCCTTCTTTCGCGACTTCAGGGCGGATCGACTCCGACGAGTGGACGAAATCGTCACCCGACTGCAGGCGCTGGGTACGGGGCTGACGTTCGACGACGTGATGGACGAGGCCGGCGAAGGGGTCCCGACGCGAGCGCATGTCGGGAGAGCCCTGGTCAACGGCGGTTGGGTTCGCGAGCAGAACGAGGCCTTCGATCGCTACATCGCGCGCGGGAAGCCGGCTTTCGTGGAGAAGAAGCCGACGCCCGTGGAGGAGGTCTGCGAAATGGTGCGGCGGGCGGGGGGCGTCACCATTCTCGCGCACCCCGGCCGGGACTACACGCAGGCGCAGCTGGCTGGATGGATGGAAACGAGCTTTGACGGGGTCGAGATCCTGCACCCGCGGAACGACAGGGGAGTCAGGCGCAGCATGGAGGCACTGGCGGAACAGAAGGGCCTTCTGCGGGGTGGTGGTTCCGATTGGCACGGGACAGCTTATGGTGCGCCTCCCGGCTCGCAGCGTGTCCCGATCGAGTGGATGCGAGCGATCGAGGAGCGTTGCGCGACGATCCGGGGACAAGACGGGAACCTCAAACTGTTGTAAGACGCGGACGGCGTGCACGCGTTGACGAACAGGAGACTTGAGAATGTCTGAGATACGGAAGGAAACGCTGGTCATCGTGGGCTCGGGACCCGCGGCCTGGACGGCCGCCATCTACGCGGCTCGGGCGGAACTCGAGCCGCTGGTGTACGAGGGCTCGTTCAGCCGCACGATGATTCCCGGTGGGCAGCTCATGTTCACGACCGAGATCGAGAACTACCCCGGCTTCCCGGAGGGGATCACGGGTCAGAAGATGATGATGGACTTCAAGGACCAGGCCGAGCGGTTCGGCACGCGGGTCATCACGGAAGACATCGTCAGGGTGGACTTCACCGAGAGGCCGTTCCGCATGTGGTCCGGCGCCGGGGAAGAGATAGAAGCGCGCACCGTCATCATCGCGACCGGTGCCAACGCGCGCTGGATCGGTCTCCCGAACGAGGAACGGCTCGCTCAGTCCGGCGGCGGCGTATCGGCCTGCGCCGTGTGCGATGGCGCGCTCCCGCACTTCCGGGACCGGGTCATCGCGGTGGTCGGTGGGGGGGACAGTGCGATGGAGGATGCCCTCTACATGACGAAGTTCGCTTCCGAGGTAGTCGTGATCCACCGGCGCGACGAGCTGCGCGCGTCGAAGATCATGCAGCAGCGGGCGTTCGACAACGACAAGATCCGGATCGAGTGGAACACCGTCGTGACCGACGTCGTTGGCGACGACGAGATCACCGCCCTGAAGCTCGAGGACACGGTGACCGGCGAGGAACGGGAGCTGGAAGTGGGCGGGCTGTTCGTGGCGATCGGGCACACGCCGAACACGGCCTTCCTCGCGGGCCAGCTGGACCTCAAGGACAACGGTTATGTCGCGACGCCGGTGTCGTGGCGGACGGCGACCTCCGTGCCCGGCGTCTTCGCGGCAGGTGACGTGATGGACGACTACTACCGGCAGGCAGTCAGCGCCGCGGGTACCGGGTGCATGGCGGCCCTGGAAGCCGAGCGGTGGCTGGCACACGGCGAGGACGAGGACTGAGCGTCGATCGAGACGCCGGCGCGCCCGGGCCAGGGAACCGGCCCCGGTCCGCGAGGTATACGACGAGCCCGATCGTTGACTTGTTCGATGACCGGAAACTAGAGTGATTCAGGTCGAATGCCGATGTCCGGCACTTCGGCCTTCCGAATGAGCTGGAAGGGACGATATGAGCGAGACGATGGCTGAGGGCGCGGTGACGCTCTCACTGACAGAGGAAGCCGCGGTGCAGGTCCGGCAGTTCTTCGCGGCCGAGAACCTGGACGAGACGTCCGCGGCCTTGCGTGTGAGCGTGATGCCGGGTGGCTGCTCGGGGTTCGAGTACACCCTCGAGGTAGACGAGGACGCTCCGGCGGATGATGACTATGTGCTGGAGTCGCAGGGAGTCCGCCTGTTCATGGATCCGTTCAGTGGCCAGTATCTGTCGGGCGTGACGATCGGGTACCACAGCAGCTTCCAGGGGCAGGGCTTCACGTTCGAGAACCCCAATGCGACGGGCTCCTGCGGCTGCGGAACGTCCTTCTCGGTCTGACCATCGCGTGATCGACTCCCGCCTTGAGGTTCGAGCCGTTCCGGTGGGTCCCTTCCAGGCCAACTGTTTTCTGGTGCGATCCGGTGACGACGTAGTG
>Ga0272441_10005930_pt1 | contig 20875 bp, 12 predicted proteins | sample SSMProp6N_FD_193582 | JGI IMG/M metagenome (GOLD analysis project Ga0272441, IMG submission 193582) | Marine sediment archaeal communities from Little Sippewissett salt marsh, Falmouth, MA, United States - SSM-Prop-6N | ecosystem: Environmental > Aquatic > Marine > Wetlands > Sediment ...
TCATCGTAGATAGCCGCATTGAGATTGGAAGAGATGCGAATCCTGTAGTGGACACTCGGTTTCTGCGCGGAGGGGATAGTCCAGGAATGGGTAAATCCGGACGTGTTGTTCTTGCTTGAGACAATATCCGGCCCATAGGGAGTGCCGTCCTTCAACAGCTGAATGCGGACCGTTCCTCCGAGATCCGAGGTCCAGGTAATGGTGGCACTATTTCCCTGATCGTAGGCCTGTCCTCCATTGGGTGCAGTGACGGTGATCGTTCCAATAGAGAAAGAAACCGCACTTTCATTGAAGATGGCAGTGTTTTGGTTCGACGTTATGCGAATCTTGTAGCCCGTACCGCTGCCGGTAGGCGGCACGGTCCAGCCGGCATACGATCCGTCGTTTTCGGTGCTCAAGGCAATCGCTGATCCCTGGACTAGACCATCTTTCAGCAGCTCCATCTTCACGGTTCCGCCGATGCCGGAAGACCATGTGATTGTAGCCGTAGATCCAGGAATGAACGCACCGCCGGTCGGCGCGATTGACCCTATCGTACCGATGGCGAAATCCGAATCGCTTTGGTCGTAGATATTGGGATTGGCTACCGAAATGACGCGAATCCTGAAGTCGTCGTCGTTCAGTGCCGGCACCGTCCAGCCACCGTAGGATCCCGTGTTGCTCTCATCCGATGCGATCGGGGAATAGAACGCACCCGCCTTCCACAACTCGATGTCTACAGATCCTCCGATCTCCGAGGACCAGGTAATGGTGGGATTTTCCCCGGGTTTGAACTTCTCCGCCCCGTTGGGATCGACACCGCTGATCGTACCAATCGCAAAAGTATCGCTTTCCCCAAATACACCCGTATAGTCGATCGATGAAACCTTGATCGTATAGTCATCGCCATGGATCTGGCCGGCGGGAATATCCCACGCAAAGCTGCCGTCATCATCGGTTGTGCCGGCGATAGTGCTATGCAACGTACCGTCTTTAAGTAGCTCGATGGTCACCTGTCCCAAAGCGACAAACACCCCCCATTCGATCGAACATTGAGTGTCGGGTTTATACGCAGTACCGCTGGCCGGTGAAGTGACGGTACCAGGGGGAACACACAAACCTTCAATCTCCACAGTATAGTCAGGCTCATCGGCATCGTTGCTGGTCACCGTAATCTCGGCTTCGTGCAAGCCTTCGCTGACGGGAAGGAATTGTAAGGTACAGCTGGTGTCCGCCCCCGGATTGACAGTTGCCTCCGGCTGGGCTGTGACGCTGAACGCCGAACCCGTTGTGTTCACCAAGGACAACGGCGGATTTTCTGTCAACTTCAACACCTCGTTCCCTACGTTTTCGATATTGATCGTAAACGAAACGGTTTGATTCGGTACTGCCGGACCTACTTCAATCGTTGCACCACCAGAGGCATAATTAGTAGCATCGTATTTTATATTTATATCCGGACCGAGGGCGTCAATCCTGGACAGGATGTTTCCCAATACGTTGTCACAACCGACTATCCCCAGGACAACGACTACTGCTGTCAACAAAAAAAGTGTGCTTCTTCCGATTTTCATGGATCTACTCCTTTTGGGCTGTCTCAACCACCGGAATACACCTCGGTTTAATAAACCCCTTTTCACAAAAAATCGCATAGCATAAAGGAAGATATTTCTAAGCGAAATTTATCACAGACTGAGGCAATCTTCAATTAAAATACGCAACGTCGTTATTACGGTTCACCCCACCACTTTGCGCGGCAGGAAAGAGCTGATCCGGGTGACGACTTCGTAGTTGATGGTACCGGCCCACTCGGCCATGGTCTCTGCGCTGATCCGCTCCTCCCCGTCCCGGCCCAGCAGCACGACCTCTTCCTCCAGACCGGCCTGGGGGATGTCGCTGATGTCCACCATGGTGAGGTTCATGCAGATCCGCCCGATCACGGGCGCCCGCTTGCCCCGGATCAGCACGTAGGCGGTATTGCCCAGCTTGCGGTCGTAGCCATCGGCATAGCCCACGGGCAGCACCCCGACGCGGATCGGCCGGGTGGCCCGGTAGGTGCAGCCGTAGCCGATGTAGCTGCCCTCCGGCAGCTGCTTGATCTGAACGATGCGGGTCTTCCAGGCGAGCACGGGGCGAAGGTCGGGAACCGGACGGTGGCCGAGCAGGGTGGAGAGATAAGTCTCCCGGGAGGGCCAGAGACCGTAGATGCCGATTCCCGCGCGCACCAGGTTGAAGTGGGTCTTGTCGAAGAGGATTGCCGCGGCCGTGGCCGCGGTGTGGATGTACTGCGGCTTCACCTTCAAACCGTCCAGGACTTCGAGAGCCCGCTGGAACTTATCCAGCTGGGATTGGGCGTAGTCGTGGTTGAGGGTGTCCTCTATGTTGGCGAAGTGGGTCGACACCCCCACCAGCTGGGCTCCCGGTACGGACTGCAGCTGATCGACGAGCCCCCGGATCTGCTCGGGCAGCACGCCCTGCCGGCCTGTTCCGGTTTCCACCTTGAGGTGCAGCCGGGCCGGGCCGGTGTCCCCGAGTTTGAGGCCGGCCAGGGCCTCGAGGGTTTCCCGGTTGTACACGGTGAGATCCAGGTTGTGCCGCACCGCCTTCCCGAGGTCGGCAAGTGGAACGTGGCCCAGGACCAGAACGGGCCGCTTCTCCCCAAGCTCCCGCAGTTCGATCCCCTCCTCCAGGGAATTGACGGCAAACCAGTCGGCGGAACCAAACAGGGGAACCATCTGCTTCACCCCGTGGCCGTAGGCGTTGGCTTTGACCACGGCGCAGAGGATCGACCCTCTTTTCAAACCCTTGCGCAGTTCCTTCAGGTTGTGATCCGGAGCTTCACGGTTCAATTCGATCCAGACAAGAGCGCTCATAGCCCTTGCAGGATACATGCAAGGGGGCACGCTTATCAACAGAAGGAACTTCCGCTATACTTGGGAATCCCGATTGGTCGACCGTCAATCGTGCCTCATATTCCACCAGACCGATAGGAAAAGCATGCCGAAAAACAGGATACTGCAGTCAATCTGGTACTCGGAACAAAACGAGACGGTGAGCATCATCGACCAGCGCCGCCTCCCGCATCGCCTGGTCATCGAACAGATCGACGGCCTGGAGCAGATGTGCGCCGCGATCCGGGAGATGCGCCTGCGCGGAGCGCCGCTGATCGGGGTGGCCGCCGCCTACGGCATGTATCTCGCCTGCCGCCAGGCTGGAGGCTCCGAGTCCGCAGTCCCTTTGCAGGAGGCGGCCCGGCTGCTGCTGGCGACCCGCCCCACCGCCGTCAACCTGGCCTGGGCCGTGCAGCGCCAGCTGGAAGCCTTACCGGAGATCGGCGATTCCGGGAAACGGATCGCCGCATCTCTTGCCATAGCCCGGGCTATCGAGGCGGAGGACATCGAGCGCTGCCGGCTGATCGGGGAGCACGGAGTCGCCCTGATCGAAGAAATTCACAGAAAGAAACGAGATACCGTCGACGTACTGACCCACTGCAACGCCGGCTGGCTGGCCTGCGTGCGCCACGGCACGGCCACCTCTCCGATCTACGAAGCCCACCGCCGGGGCGTGCCGCTTCACGTCTGGGTGGACGAGACCCGCCCCCGGAACCAGGGAGCCCGCCTCACCGCCTGGGAGCTGGCTCAGGCCGGTGTGCCCCACACGGTGATCGTGGACAACGCCGGCGGACACTTGATGCAGCACGGCCGGGTGGACCTGGTGATCGTGGGTTCGGACCGCACCACCCGAACCGGAGACGTGGCCAACAAGATCGGTACCTACCTCAAGGCCCTGGCAGCTAGGGACAACGGCGTCCCCTTCTACGTGGCCCTGCCCTCCTCCACCATCGACTGGGAGATCAGCGACGGAGTCGCCCAGATCCCGATCGAAGAGCGGAATCCAGAGGAGGTCGGCTTTGTGACAGGCGCGCTCAAAGGCAGCGGCCAGATCAGGGAGGTCCGCATCATGCCGGCGGAAAGTCCAGCGGCGAACTTCGCCTTCGACGTCACCCCCTCACACCTGGTTACCGGCCTCATTACCGAGCGGGGGATCTGCGCCGCCACGGAACAGGCCATCGCCGCGCTGTTCTCCGACAACCGAGGCTGAGCCTGCTCAACGGCCGCCGTATCCGTTTTAGGCGTTATTTCTCTGGATTTTATTCAATGGTCAGTATCTAAACTTAGTCACTGACCCTGGAGCAGCTACTTCAGGTATTCCTCGAGCGACAGATTCAGATCCCAGTACAGCGCCTTGTAGTACTCCTCGGGGAGGTGGGACAGGCGGCTTACCGCGATCACCGCGGCATCTCTCTGGGTGACGTGCTCCTTCAGGGCGAGCGCCTGGATCGCCCGGTAGGCCAACCCGGATTGCCCGTCTGTGGCCTTAGCATCCACGTTGGTCACGCCACTGTAGCGATCCACCTGATGGGGATCGATCGACACGATGTGTCCCTTCACGAAGGATACCCCGCTGTCACGGCGAAGACGCTCCAAAGCGCTCTGAACAAGCTGGCCCACCGCTTCGTGTTCGAAATGCTCGTAGGCCTTGGAATGTCGATCCGGAGAAACAACGATCGTGGGCCTGAATCCTTCCAGAACCTCGATCAGCCTTTCCACCAGCCGCTCCTCCCCGCCCCAGCCGCGGATCACCTCATCAGGAGGAACTTCGTCCTCCTTGCTGTTGTACGGCCGGTTCTCCAGACCCCAGCGGATGTACATCTCCGAGCCAAGAATCGACAGGGCCCGGGTTGCTTCCACCACCCGAACTTGGGACAGGGCACCCCCTTTAAGATCCCGGGCCGGGTATATGTCCCCCACCTTCCTCTCGGGATACAGATCCAGTCCGGATTCTCCGTCGGTTAGCAGCAGCGTGACGATGCGTTTGTTCGAACGGGAGGCCATGGCCATCAGGGAACCGAAATCGATGCTTTCGTCGTCCGGATGGGCGTGGATGAACAGGATATCCGCCTTGAAATACTCCGGCTTTCGGCTCGGAGGGATGACCCGGACCTTGACCCTGCCGATCTCCGGCGCAGATCGGGCCCTGGCAAAGCTCAGGGCTTCCAAGGGATTGATCACATTGTTCTGCACCCCGGGCGGAGAAACGGCTGCGAGAACTGAAGCCTGGAGCACCGGCGTTTTTTCAGTTACACCACGCCGAGACTCTGTGGAAACCTCCGCCACTGCAGTGCTAGCAACGGTACGGGGCTGCGGCACCTCTGCAGTCGTCTCGACAGGCGGCTCGCTGCTCGGCACCGGCTCCCTGTGCGGTAACGGTTGCGCCGCCGCTATCTTCTGCCTGGATGGATGGGAGTCTTCGATATCATCTGGGGTGGATCGAGTTTCCTCCTTCCCCGGGGCCGGCCTTGCATCAACCTCTGCAGTTTCAGGAACAGCTCGAGGAGCCTGAATCTCTCGCTTGGCGGGAGATTTCACCTCTGCGATCGCTACCCGGGCTGAACCCTGCTCTTCCGGCTTTCGTGTCTCGATCTTCTGCTCACCAGCGTTCTGCTCCCAAAGCTCATGCTCCTGCGGCCTCTGCTCCTGCGGTTTCCTTTCCGTGGTCGTTTGCATCGGGGTTGCCGGCTGCCGACTCGCCGCCTTCACAACCGCGACTTCCGCAACCGGCGGCACGGGCGATTCGCGAACCTCCGCCGCGACGAGCCGCACCTCCTCCTTTACCCGCCGGCTGAAAAGCCAGCGCAGTCTCTGGCTCAACGTTATCCGTTCGGGGCTCTCCGGCTGCTCGCCGCCCTGCCGAGTGCTTTTCGCGACCGAGCCGGACCGCTCCGCGGCGGCTATATCGGCGCCGCCCGTCTCCGCGCTTTCCACTTCTACGCTGCCCGGCCGGGTTGTTTGCTGGACGGTGCTCTTCAGCCCAGTGCTCTGCGTATCAAAGCTCTGCAGCTCAGCGGCTTTGGCCAGCAGCATCTTGTCTTCCGGCACGGCGCCGGCCTGCTTGAAAAGGACAGAGAGAGCCAGCAGTAGGGCCACGATGGGAAACTGCCAGACGAACACAGGCTTTCCGGGAACAGGGGGCCCGTGCTCTTGGATCGAGGCATCCTTGAAAATGAGCCTGTACGGACCGAATATGATCCGGTCGTCCTGCTTCAGGGGCTTGTTCTGTCTCGGCACACCATTGACGATGATCGATGAATCAGAAAGCAAATGGGCATGGCCCTGATGGTAGTCGATTCGGAACCGTGATCGGGAATCCTCTACATCGGGAAGCAGCAGATCCGGACTCCCGGAAGCCGCTACCACCACCGGGTAATAGTCGAAATTGTACAGGCCCAGCTCTCCATCTCGATTTCGGACTTGAAGCAGGAGGTTGAAATAACGGGTCGGTGGTACCCTGGCCTTCTGCACCGCCCTCAGCCAAATGTATGTTTTCCTCAAGGTGAGGGCTACCAGGGTCAATCCCACGACGAGAAAAATCCAGGAGACCACTACAAGAACGCCCCGGCGGAGGTTATCCATCATCTCCGCTTCCCTCGCGGCTTCCCCCGAATCGAGGCCGCCCATGCGTCGTCCCTGGAGTGTGCTTTCATCTCCCTGCAGAGCCTGCACCGATCCCCGGTTTCCGGCCGGTTCCGCTATGCCGGGCGGTTCATCCAATTCAGCGAACACGGAGACCAATGGGCTGAGGATGAATAATCCGAGGAGTACACCGAGGAGCAGAAGCAGGGGCAGCTTGTCCGGACGGACACGCGCTCTCATGACTGAAATCCGATTCTGGCCGCCTCGGCAAGGGAAGAAACGGCGAAGCAGAACTCCGGCAGCTGCAGTTTTTTTTCTTTCGGTGGAGGCGAGATTATCCGGGAAAAACCCATTTCCTGAACGGCTTTGATGCGACGATCCAGATGCCCGACCGGGTGCACCTCTCCGGCCAGGCTGATCTCACCGACGATGGCCGTGAGAGATGGAATCGGCTGATTGATGCGGGCCGAGTACAGAGACAGGCAGAGGGACAGATCGACCCCGACCTCGCTGATGCGTATGCCTCCCCCGACGTTCACGTAGATGTCCTGATCGGACAACCGCACCTTCAGATGTTTCTCCAGCACCGCGGCCATGCGGGAAACCCTGGCCGAGTCGATTCGCTCTGAAAAAACCCTGGACACTCCGCCCTTGGCCGGCACGACCAGGCTCTGAATCTCCACGAGGAGGATTCTGGACCCCTCATACACAGGCGCCACGGCTATACCCGGAGGCGCATCGCCCGCCCGATTGGAGAGAAACACAGAGGCCGGATTTTCTACCTGATGCAGCCCCTTCTCCTGCATCTGGAAGATCCCGATCTCATCGACGGATCCGAATCGGTTTTTGGCACAGTGGAGAATACGGATCTCGGCACTGCCCGAATCGAAGTACAGCACCGTGTCCACCATGTGCTCCACGACCTTGGGCCCGGCGATGTACCCCTCCTTGGTCACATGACCCACCAGGAACAATGCCGCTCCGTGAGACTTCGCCCAATCGATCAGCTCCTGAGCACAGAGCTTGATCTGATTCACCGTTCCGGGCACGCTGCCGATATCCTCTGAATACACCGTCTGTATCGAGTCCAGGATTACCACGATCGGCTTGACGTTCTGACAGACCCGCAGCAGGGCAGAGAGCTCGGTTTCCGAAAAGATCTCGATCCTGTCGCTGCGGACCCCAAGACGATCCGCCCGCAGGCGGATCTGCGCCGGGGACTCCTCTCCCGATATGTAGAGAACCCGGCCCGCGCTCTGAATACCCGCTGCCAGCTGCAGCATCAGGGTCGATTTGCCGATCCCCGGTTCCCCGGCCAGTAGTGCCACAGAGCCCTTCATGATGCCCCCGCCCAGTACCCGGTTCACCTCACCGAGTCCGGAGTCCAGACGCAGGCCCTCCTTTGTCTGTATCGAGGACAGGGGTTGGGGAAAGCTCTCAGCCCGCTCCCCGCTCTTCTTCCCCGACGGGCTCGGTACCGACTCCCGGAAGCTGTTCCAGCTTCCGCATTCCGGGCAGCGACCAAGCCATTTCGGTTCTTCGTGCTGACAGACCGTGCAGAGAAATGTTGTCCTGCTCTTGGCCTTGGAAATGTGCCTCACCCTCCTCTAGTTATTTGATCGGCAGAGACACCTGCGGGGGCTAGCGAAAGATAGTGAAGATAGTACAGCTAGGGAACTCCGGCGAGAGATTCCAACTCGTACAGTGCAAGCTCAAACAGATACTTTTTCTCCAAAAGCGCAAGCCGTTTTTGCAGCACTTTGATGCGAACCATCCCCCACTGCTCCCGGGTCAGAAGTTCCTGCTCGAATGCCCGGCTCGCATTCTTTTGCTCTTCCTCCGCCTGGGCGAGCGCCGCTCCGGACTCCTCGATCTTGGCCCCATGCAGCCGCATGTTTTCAACAGCCTGCCGGGTCTGAAACCGGATCTGCTTGCTCAACAGGTCGACGGCAAGCTGACTTGCCGTTAACGCTTCTTCGGCCTGACGGAGCTTGTGCTGCGAGCGGCCGGAGTCGAAAATCGCCCCCCGGGTTCCCACTCCTGCAATAATGTTGAGATCCCAAGAATCTTGCCAATCGGTTTTAGACCAAGGGATCGTCTGGCCGGAAAGCTCGCAGGAAAGATTGAGGGAGATGTCCGGCCGCAAATTCGCTCCGCCCCGGACCAGCTCGAGATTTGCCCGAGACCGCTCCCGATCCAGCCGCGCCTTTTTCAGGGCTTCTGAGCTTTCCAGAGCTTTCTCCTTTAATTCCGTCTCGGAAAACCCGGGATCATCCTGTCGAAATCCCGTATTCAGATCGAGATTCTGCGGATCCACATCCGTGTAGACGGATATCGCCTCCAGAGCGGTCGCGTATGCCTCCTCAACCTGAACAATCCGCCTCTGCACCTCCGCTATCTGCGATTGGATCTCCATCACCGAAAGCCGGTTCACCGAACCCAGCTCGAAGGCTCTCTTTCTATCCTCTTCGATCTGTTCGAGAATGTCCAGAATCTGCTGCAACATGTCCAGCGAATGCCCGGCCAGCACTCCCGAAAAGTAGGCGGTATGCAGATCCTGCCGCAGCTGTCGTTTCCCCTCGGCTAGATCGGTCCGGGAGCTTTCCAGCCCCAAGCCGGCCAGCTGCACGGAGCTCTGCAGCTTGCCCCAGGTGTAGAGGGGCTGACTCAGCTGCAGGGAGAGCTCGAAATAGCCGCTGGGCTTGTCCTCAGGGAATACAAGTGGAGCGTCAGGTATGAGTAAAGTTTCAGAAAGCGCTCCGGGTTGTACCGTTATTGTCAGCGGAGGGTGAGCCATGTAGCTCCCGCCCCCCTCAAAGGTCAACTCCGGTCCCAATCGGCTGCGCGCTTCAGCCAGAGCCAGGCCGGCTGTTTTCACCGCACTTGACCGGAGCATCAGGATCTCGCTGTGCTTCTCGGCCAGCTCCACAGCCCGGGCAAAGCTCAACTCTTCAGCCCCGGCAGCCGGCGGAGCCAACAGCAAACCGGCGAACAGAGACAGGCTTGCAAGGAGCACGGCCAAAGCTCGCTTCATGGCCTTCGCTTCCTGATGCGGGATTCCACCAGCCAGTAGATCGTGGGGATGAGGATCAGGGTCACGAAGCTGGAGGTCAACAGCCCCCCCACCACCGCCCGGCCCAGCGGAGCCCGCAGCTCCGAGCCGGCCCCTACGCCGATGGCCATGGGAAGCAGCCCGAAAATCGTGGTGAAGCTGGTCATCAGGATCGGCTTGAGCCGGGTCTTTCCGCCCCGGATGATCGCCTCTCTGACCGAGAGGCCCCGGGCCTGCAGCCGGTTCATGTAGTCGATCAGCACGATGGCGTTGTTGACAACGATTCCCACCAGCAGGATAGCGCCGATAAAGCTCATGATGCTGAAGGTCGTTCCGGTCACCACGAGAGCGGCTACCAGCCCGATGATGCAGAAGGGCACCGAAAACATAATGATCAACGGATGGATAAGACTTTCGAACTGGGAGGCCAGCACCATATACACCAGGGCGACGGCCAGGATCAGGACGAAGAACAGGCTGCGGAAGGATTCCTGCATCTGCTGGTAGGAGCCGGAGTAGGACAGCTCCAGGCCGGGGGGAACCGGACCCAATTCGGACACCCCTTGTTTCAGTTCCTCCATGATTCGGTTCAGGGGCCGTTCACCCGTCAAAGCTCCGGTGACCTCGATAACCCGGACCCTGTTTTCCCGCTCGATCGTCAGCGGCCCGCTTCCCTCGACCACCTCCACGACATTCTCCAGGGGGATCGCCTCTCCCAGGGGATTGACGAAGAACAGTTTCTGTATCCCCTTCAGGGAGTTCCTGTCCTTCTCCTGTAGAATCACGTACACGTCGTACTTGTCCTCAAAGCCGCGGAAGGTGGAAACCTTGCTCCCCTTGTAAGCGGTACGCAGGGTGGCTGCGATCTCCAGCGGGCTGAGGCCCAGTCCGGCGGCCGCATTGCGCTTGATACGGAACTGCAGCTCCGGCTTGCCTGTTTTGTAGGACAGCTCGACATCCCGGACTCCCTCCACCTGTTTCATCCGGGCGGCGATGCTTCGGGCATAGGCGTAGCTTCGATCCAGGTCATCTCCGCTGATCCCCACCACGATCGGCTCGGTGTTACCGGTCACCGTGGTGGCCAGTGCTCCGACCCCCTGCAGGGTGAAGCGGAAACGACTGTCCATTACGCCTCTGGGCAGCTGTCCGGACAGCTCGTTGATCATCTGCCAGACCGTACGCCCGCGCCTGCCCTTGTCCACCAGGCGGATCTCCAGCACGCTCAGGTGGCTGCCCCTCTCGGCGGCCCCCTGCATGGTTCCTCCGCGGCCGATGCTCGTGGAAATAGAGGTCAGCTCCTGCCCGGCGGATTCGCGAATGATCCGCTCCGCCTCCAGGACCTTCTCTTCGGTACGCTGGAAGGATGATCCGACCCGGGTCTCCATGGAGATGGCGAACTGGCCCTCGTCGCTCTCCGGCATGAACTCCGTGCCCAACAGGGCCAGGGAAACGAGACTGAGGAGCAGGAGAAGAACACTCGAGAGGATAACCGCGGCGGTGTGCTGCAGCGCCCAACCGATCGCCCGCTCATACAACGCGTCCAGGCGGCGGAGCCAGCTCTGAATCCCGCCGGTTATCCCGTCGATTATTCTATTCCCTGTGTGCACCTCGATATCCGCCAGACTCACATCCAGGTCCAGAAACTGATCCGCCCCGCCGTCGGCGGGGCCGCCGTTTTTCACCCTATGCGTTTCGGGCAGCTTGAGGAAACGGGAGCAGAGCACGGGCACTAGGGTCAGGGCCATGACCAGAGAGACGAACAGGGCAAAGGCGACGGTGTAGGCAAGATCCCGGAAGATCAATCCCGTAAAATCCCGCACGAAGACCAGGGGGAAAAACACGACCAGGGTGGTGAGGGTGGAGGCGGTGATAGCCGTGCCGACCTCCGATGTACCGGCCACCGCGGCAACACTCGGTGACATCCCCGCCAGAGTTTTTCGGAAATTCGATTCCAGAACCACGATCGAGTTGTCCACGAACATGCCCACACCCAGGGTGATCCCCATCAGTGAGACGATGTTCATGCTGATCCCGGCAAAGTTCATCAGGGAGAAGGTTGCGACCACGGACACGGGTATGGCTACTGCGATGATCAGGGTGGAGGGGATACTGCGCAGAAAGAACAGCAGCACCAGAACAGCCAGCAATCCGCCCTGCCAGGCCGCACGGGCTACACTGCCTATCGAATTGATGATCTGGGTGGACTGATCGGACTGAACCTTCACATCTACCGAAGGGGGCAGCAACTGCCGAAGCCGACGAACCTGCTGCTTGACCTTTTGGTTGATGTCCACGGTATTGTGCCCCGGTTGCTTGCGCACAGCCAGCTGGACCCCGTCACCGCTTTCGGTTCGGAACAGCTGCTCCCGTGGCAGATGGCCCAGCTTGACCTCGGCCACATCTCCCAGGTAAACCGGGATTCCTTCCCTGTAGCCGACAAGCACTTCTTCGATGTCCCGCAGCGAATTGAACTCCCCGAGGGCACGGAGCACTATGTAGCGATCCCCGACGCTGATCGAACCGGCCGGAAGATTCACATTCTCCCCTTCGAATACCCGCAGGATGTTCAAAATGGGAATATCCAACTTGCGGATGCTGTTCAGATCCAGGGTGCAGGTAACAGCGGCGATCTTGCCGCCGAACAGCTCGGCGGTGGCTACCCCCTCGATCTTCTCCAGCTGCGGTACGATCTCCCGCTCTGCCAACCGACGCAGGTCCAAACCCGCGGTCGGTGAGGAAACGTTGAGCACGATGGAGGGCAGAAACTCCGGATTGAAACGCACGATGGAGGGTCGCTCGGCAGCATCGGGAAGATCATCCTCGATGGCGGTCACCTTCTCCCTGATCTCGGAAACGATCGTATCCATGTTCGTCTGCCAGGTGAAATTGACGACCACCATAGACACCCCTTCGCTGGACACGGAGGTAATTCTCTCCACCCCGTTGAGGGTGGATACCGCATCCTCGATGGGTTCGGTGAGGCCCGACTCGATCTCCTCCGGTCCTACACCCGGGTAGGGAGTGAATACCACGGCCGTGGGAAGGGAGATATCCGGCAGCAGCTCCAGACCAAGCTGGAACACGGATACCAACCCTAAGATCAGCAGGGCCAGGAACACCATGGAGGTGGTAACCGGGTGTTTTACCGACAGCTCGGGTAGCTTCATTGCCCTTCCAGGATCCCGATGGGCTGCCCCTCCTCCAGGAAGGAATTGCCTTCAACAATCACGCGGTCTTCCGCTTCGATGCCGGAGGCGATCTGCACTTCGGCGGCGTTCGACAGACCCGTCACCACGGTCCGGGCCCTGGCGACTGCTTCCTCACCGAATCCCTCGACCACGAACACGAGCCGCTCGCCGGAGCGCTCCAGCACAGAGGAGGCCGGTATCAGCAGGGCCTCGGATTCGCGCTGCAGAACCAGCTCGACTTCGGCGTACATGCCCGGTCTCAGCAGATCCTGCGGATCGGCGATTTCCACAGTCACGGTGAAGGTGCGGCTGCCGGGATTGACGGTAGGGGCTACCGTGAACAGACGCCCGCTGAAGGCGGCCTTTTCGGGATAAGCCTGCGGGAAGATCCGCACCTCCAGGGACTCGCCGCTATCAAGTATTTCTCCATAGTACTTTTCCGCCAATTCGATCTCCACTTGGATTCGCTCATCCTGTACCAACACCAAAATCGGTGTAGAGGTTCCCACGATATTTCCCTCATCCTGGAGTACCTTGGCGACAATCGCCGTGCCGGGGGCGCGTATCCGCGTGTTCTCCAACTGCAGACGGGCAAGTTCGTAGCTTGCCTTGGCCGCATTCGCCTGGGCAAGAGCCATTCGCTGCTCCTCGGCCCCCGCCCCCTGTTCCAGCATCCGCAGGCTACGACCGGCGTTTTCCAATTCCGTTCGCGCCGCGCGGAGCATGGACTCCGCCTGCTCGAATTGAGCCTTCGGGATGGCACCGCTTTCATACAGCTGCTTCGACCTGGTGAAGCTCTCCTCCGCCGCAGCCAGATCCTTGTCCGCCTTCGCCTGCAGGGCGCGGGCGTTCTCCAACTCCTCCGGGCGAGGCCCTCTCAGGGCTCCTTCGTACTGCGCCTGGGCGGCCTGCCAGGCGGCGTAGGCCTGATCGCGCTGAAGCCGGGGAGTCTGCTCCTCGATCTGTATGAGCAATTGACCTTCGGCCACCCCTTGCCCCTCCTGGACGGCAATCGTCTCGATCCGTCCCGAGACTTTCGATGTAACGTTGATTGTGCTGCCCGCGGTCAGAGTCCCCGAGGTGCTCAATACCCGCTCGATGGCGCCGATACGAGGACGCTCAACCCTGACGGTGACCCGCTGCTGCGGCTCACCATCTCTGTCATCCTTGGCGGTGATCCACCGGACAGCGATCCAGGCCACTACAGCTGCGACCCCAATCCCGACGATGATGATCCACCAGCGTTTCTTCACGACTGGTCCTCCAGTTTCAGCCGTTGATACAGCAGGTGCTTTACCGCGGATTTCACAGACGCGATTTCCCGTTCCAGGCACTCATCAGGAGCGAGGGCTATGGAGGAGAGGACACCGAAGACGTTGATCCGAACCTGAGTTCGAACGTGCTCCTCCGCTAAAACAACCCGTATCAATTCCTGTCGCTGTCCCTCCCGAATCAAACTCTCCAACAACTCACACAACTGCTCCAGGTTCTGCTGCAGCAACTGCCTCTGTCTGGAGTCGAACAGCATACCCCGTAGCAGGGGCAGGGCTTGCTTCAACGATTCGAAGCAGTAGTCAAGAATACTGTCGAAGCGCGCCTTCAACTGTTTGGGTGCGGCCACGATCTTTCGGATTTCAACCAGAAAGCGCTGCCATCCCTGCTCAACGGTGCAGCGAAACAGATCCTCCTTGCCGGTGAAGTAGGTGTAGATGGATCCGGGAGAGATATCCAGACTACGGGCAAGCTCCTTGATAGTGGTAGCGCCGAAGCCCCGCTCCCCGAACATCTGAAACGCCGCCGTGAGAATCCCCTCGCGCATGCTTTCGTCTTTGGGCCGAGCCATTGGTTGCCTCTCCTCACTTCGACTTCGATTCGTTTATTGAATGAACGTTCATTCAATTATATAAGTATAAAAGAAACACGACTTGAACGCAAGCAGCTGTGGATTGGCCCCTGAGGAAGCCGTGGTGACTTGCAGTCCACGGCCGTGCTATTATCCGTACAGACAGCCTCCGCGCTGCCTCCAGAATTATGCGCATTAAACAGGCGGATTTCCGTACAATTCAAATAGACAAACTGTCCATCTCATTCCGGCTGCGCTACAGCCTGTACCAGGATGGTGAAATGCGCTATCCCGAGAGCATCGCCTGTCGGGGTGATACGGCTGTCGCCTACTTCCTCACCTCCACCATACGGGACTTCATCGCCGAGACTGCCCATGGATTCTATATAGAGAGACACTGGAACATCGTTCCGGAAGGAAACTTCGGGCTGAGTGTCTGTTTGGAGATACCCGTCGACTCCGAGGTGGCCTACCTGCTTCCCGGCGTGAACATCGGGCAGCCCATCCCCCAATCAATCCGGCGATCCCCCGGTGAACGAACCTGCTATGCAAACGGGCTGTTTCTGATCGGAAAACCGGAATCCGCGCTCATCTTCACTGATCCCGCCGCTTCCCCCAAGGAAGGGGGAAGCGTTGAATTGCAGCGTTTGCACCACGACGAGGAAAGAGAGTGTGCGCGGATCGAGCTCCGAATCCCCGCCGCCGGGGAAGTAGCGAAGAAAGCAGCGAAAAGAGGAAGGGGAGAGAGGGAATTCTTCCAAAGCGACGGACAGTTCGAGTACAATCTGCGAGTCAATATTGTTACCGCTTCCCCGGATCAGATCCACCGCCACGGCATCAGCGCTGTCCTGGAACGCAACCAGGCCACGTTGCATCACCCCCAGGAACTATCCTCGCAGAGCATTCATGATACGCTGAGCGATCAAATTGAAAAATGTTTGAATATGTTTCTCCTGGACCGCGGGCCCCTGTGCGGTTTGCTGGAGACAGAGAACTCTAACAGGTTCTCTTCTTTGGCCGGCTGTACCCTGGCGTTGATACAGCTGCAGAGTCTGCCGGAGGACAGGGATGCTGTCGAGCTGTCGATGCGATTGGCGGATTTTTCCCTGAAAGGCCAGCATCCCCGGGGCCAATTTTACCCGTACTACTGGAGAGAACGGCAATCCTGGATCCCTTCGGATTCCACAATTTCTGTTCCCCTGCGCCAATCGACTGAGATCGCGCTGATGCTCCTCCGAATTGCCGTGATCCTGGAATCCAAAAACCTACCCGCCTCAGTCTATCTGCACGCGGCTTCCCATATGGCAGATTCGCTTCTGCAGACACACCAGGATCTGGCAGAACTGTCCGACCTGCTTCATCCCGATTCCCTTCTGTCAGCAGGGCCGGCTGCCGGTACACCTCCGCTGGTCGAGTTGTTTCTGCAGCTGCATAGAATCACGGGAAAGGATCGATACAGGAAAGCCGTGCGAGCCCTCAGATCCAGTTTTTACTCTCGGGAACCACAGCTGCTGCTCTTACTAGGTCTGGAGGACGGAGCGGGAGAATTGGAGTCGCTACTCGCTGAGGCCCGGGCGGCGGTGTCCCTCGACGCTTCGGGATACCCGGTGAAAGCACTCAGCTGCTACTTCGATGCGCTTGTTTCCAGGATCTACCTGAACCGCCCCGATTTCGACTCCCGGTTCAATCCTGTAGGAGGAATCAACCGTGCTCTCGGGGATCCGACTCTGCTTTTCCGGGGATTCGAGCTCTCCCACGCCTTGTTGATCCTCAGCGCCCGTATGAACAAGTCCTCGAGGCAGAAGGAGTTGAATCTCCTCATCGGCCAGCTTGTCAGTTTCACCCTGCAGAAACCGTTTGGAACTTCCTACTTTGACCCGGATCAGAAGCAAGACGATCGCTTCGGCGTACTGAGCTCCGATATCTGGACCAGAGAGCTGTACTATATGAGACGCATCTTGGAGGAATTTCCCAAATACGTATTCGGGTAGACGCCCATGGCATCTCTTACAGGCTTTCTACAGCCAATTGAAATTCCAACCGATAATCTTAAAAAAAGTGCGGCTTTGCCATGTGCTTGATTCATTGTCTGAGTACACCTATGATTGAGGCTTCTCGTGCATACTTAGGAGGAATTGATGAGTTCGAATGATGATGTGTCCAGTATCGCTGATGCCAGTCGTCCGAATGCCGGACGCATTTATGATTTTCTGCTGGGTGGTAATCACAACTTCGAGATCGACAGGCAGGCTGCCCAGCAACTCCTGCAGATCGTTCCCGAGGTTCCTCTGTTGCTGCGCATGATCCGCTGGTTTCTCGGGGAAGCGGTGAGAAGGCTCGTGGACCAGGGATTCACCCACTTTCTCGATTTCGCTTCGGGCCTGCCCACTATCGATCATATTCACCAAATTGCCCCAAAAGGCACGAAGGTTGTTTACTCGGATATCGATCCGGTTACCGTCGAATACGGCAAAGAGATAATCAGCAACCTCGACGGTGTGGCCTTCGTCCAGTGCGACGCTGGAAAACCGGAGTCACTACTGGAATCAGAGGTGATCAATCAAATCCTCGGCAGTCAGCGCAAACTGGCAATCGGGATGAATGGAATCGCCTGGTTTCTGCCGGACGAAAACCTGGCTCACGCCTTTGAGGTTTTATACGACTGGGCTACGGAAGGATCGATGCTGTTCATCAGTGACGGTGACACGGAACGGATCACCAGTAGCACGGAAAACGTGCTCGAGTTCTACAAAAACGTGGGACAACCGGTCTATACCCGCTCATTCAGCCAGCTGAAAAAGATTCTCGGCAGGTGGAAAATAGAAGATCCTGGATTTCTCCCATTGAACGAATGGATCGATATCGACCCAAAACTGCTCGACTCTCCCCGCAAGAAGATCGTCGGCAGCCAACTGGTCGGAGCGATCCTGAGAAAATAGATCCTGTACCCTCAGCCAACAGATCCTAAAGTTCAAGAAATCCGAAGTCTCTTGAAGTACAATTGACTATGGTGATCGACAGAAACAGGATACGGCGAGTCAAAAGAAAATGGGCGTCTCTAAACAGCAAATTCGCAAACTGATCAGAATTACCAAAGAGCACGAGAATGAGTTGAAAGAGGTACTCAACCGGGAGTACGCGAACCGCATTTTCGAAAACCGATACACGCTGCATCCGCGTCGGCTCAGAGAACTCGGAGAGGAAGATCTGAGGAGCTTTATCCAATTCTTAGGATCACAGGATCGGGCCGTGTCAACGGAATTGGGAAAAAAAAGAGCCGAGGAGGGACTGAGCAACGGGGTTGTCGTTTCGATTTGCACAATATTAAGGGAAAATTATACGGATATCCTGCTTCAAGACACCAATCACCTTTTACCTGCTGCGCTCCAATATATTGACACTCACTACAGTGCTGTTCTGGCCGGATACATCGAGGAACGGGAAGCGCAGATCCTCAATGATCAGGAACAGATGCGTCTGGCACTTTCCACCGCCTTGGAGCAACAGCGGCGGGAGTTGTACATTAAAAATCACGCCATCCACACATCGATCAGCGGAATCATCCTTTGCGATCTTGAGGGAACCATCACCTACGCCAACCCTGCGATACTAGGCATGTTGGAGCTGTCCGCTCCCGCGGAGTTACTGGGCAAACCCTGCTTCGCCTACTGGGGCGACCAGGGTACCCATGTTTTCGGCGTGCTTCGGGAAACAGGCGGCTGGCAGGGAGAGATCTCCATACTCAGGGATGCTCAATTCGCGCTGGAGGTGGCGGTTTCCGCCTCGGTCATCCGGGATGCAAAAGACACACCGATCGGGATTATCTCGTTTTTCTACGACATCAGCGAACGAAAACATCTGGAAGCCCAGTTTCGCCAGGCTCAAAAGATGGAGGCTCTGGGTCAGCTGGCAGGCGGCATCGTACATGATTTCAACAACCTCCTGACAGCCATCAGCGGATACAGCCAGCTGGCACTTCTGGAGCTTCCCGAAGACAGCAAGACCTACCAGGACTTTGCGCAGATAAAAACCGCGACGGATCGGGGCAGGGAGCTGACCCAGGAACTTCGGATGTTTACGCGCCAGAGCTCGAGCAAACGCGAACCGTTGAGCCTCAACAGCCTCGTGGAGGAGACTCACAAGCTGCTGCGGCGCACCTTTCCCCCTGAAATAAAGATTACGCTGAATCTGGATACCGAACTTTCCGGCATCAATGCAAACGCTTCCCAGATGAGCCAGATGCTGATGAACCTCTGCGTAAACGCCCGGGATGCGATCATGAGCAGCCTTGAAAAAACGGAGAACAATGGTGAAAAACACGGCGAGCTCACTATCAAATCGTACAACATGGAGCTGGATTGGCGGTCAGCCGCTCGCTTCCTTCACGCCCAGCCCGGGCGATACGTATGTCTGAGTATTCGTGATTCGGGAGGAGGGATTCCACAGAAAAATCTGGATCACCTGTTCGAACCGTTTTTCACGACCAAGGGAGAAAAATCAGGTACCGGATTGGGGCTGGCGGTGGTGTACGGGATCGTCCAGAATCACGACGGATTCATCGACGTACACAGCGAGGAAGGCTCTGGAAGCGTATTCAACATCTATCTGCCGGTAATCGAGGCCGATCAGGTCGAAAAGCCGGATCACAGCTACACCCCGGATCTAGCAGTGGGCAAAGGTACGATCCTGGTAGCCGAAGATAATCCGCAGGTGCTGGGGATGGTTGTTCGAGCCCTGGAAGAATCAGGCTACAGCGTGATCGCCACCAAAGACGGCTCCGATGCAATCGCCATCTACGAGAAAAAGGGTGAGAGCATCGATCTGGTGATTCTGGATATGCTCATGCCCCATGTTGGGGGGCGGGATTGTTTTTACAGGATAAAAGAGATCGATTCCCGCGCAAGGATCCTGTTGATGACCGGATTCACCGCCAATGGTTCAATCGAGGATTTTCTGGAAGAGGGAGCTGCCGGGGTTATTACCAAACCCTTTGAGCTGCATAATTTCACCGCGGCAATCCAGAAAGCCCTGTCGGGAAAACAAAAAAAACCCGGGAAAAGGTAGGAGGCTTGCGCGCCCCGCCCATTCTCCGGGCTTTTTCCAGATCGAAACAGTTAATCGATCCGATTCTACTTGAACTTGCTGTGGCCTTCCTGATTGAAAGCCATAATTTTTGAGAGTTCCGCCTGAAGAGCCTTGCTGTCACGTGCACCGCAAGCACCGATTCCCCGGAAAGCAGCCTCGATCAACTCGTTGTGGATTCTGTCCCACTCGGCCCGAGAACCCCGGGGCGGGGGGGTCTGCTCCAGGGTCTTGAACGCCTCTGCAAGCTCCATCAGCTTCACTGCGGTACTGTAATAATCGCTCGCGGCGGCTGACGTATTGATCTCTCCGATCAGCCTGTAGCTGTCGCGCATGACCGAGACAACCGCCTCACGGTTGTACTGGGCGAACAGCTGCGGAGTAATCAGCAAAAGCACCAACACGGCAACCAACAAAACAAATCGCTTGTTCATCTGTCTGTGTTCTCCTCTCCTCGTATCTGCATGTATCGCAATCTTCGCCTCGCAACGGAGGCAGAAGATTCATAATGTCCTCTTCCAGCGACAAATCGTGGCATAAACACGAGCTTTGTTGCTGTCGGTATATATGGAAAGGTAGTTATATATTATTAATATGGTCAACAAAATTCGCCGACAAAACCCCTCCCGCATAATGAGAAAAGGTAAAAATCAGGCTTCGTGGATGGTCCGGGCTATGGGGATGCGCCGGCCCGTTCCAAAGGCCCGGGGGCTGACCTTCAACACTGGGGGAGCCTGGCGCCGCTTGAACTCCGCCCTGCCCACCATGGTCAGCACGCTTTTCACCACCTCCTCCTCGAATCCCGCGGCGGTTATCTGCTCCAGGGTCTTGCTCTGCAACAGGTACAGCTGGAGGATCTGATCGAGAAGATCATAGGGCGGCAGACTATCCTGATCGGTTTGATCCGGTCTCAGCTCGGCGCTCGGTGCTTTGGTGAGCACGGATTCGGGGATCACCGTTTTCTCTCGATTCAGGCTGCGGGCCAGGGCGTAGACTTCGGTTTTGAACAGATCCCCGATGACCGCCAGCACACCGCACATATCGCCGTAGAGGGTGCAATAGCCGGTAGCCAACTCGGATTTGTTTCCAGTGGTGAGCAGGAGAGAATGAAATTTGTTGGAGTAGGCCATGAGCAGCAGTCCCCGAATTCTGGCCTGTAAATTTTCTTCGGTGGTGTCGGCGGGTTTATCCTGGAACACCTGGGCAAGAGTCTGTGAACCGGCCTGAAACATCGCTTCGATCGATAAACTGTGAATCT
>Ga0272441_10005931_pt1 | contig 20874 bp, 1 predicted proteins | sample SSMProp6N_FD_193582 | JGI IMG/M metagenome (GOLD analysis project Ga0272441, IMG submission 193582) | Marine sediment archaeal communities from Little Sippewissett salt marsh, Falmouth, MA, United States - SSM-Prop-6N | ecosystem: Environmental > Aquatic > Marine > Wetlands > Sediment ...
CGAGCTTTACGACGATTACATTAGATGATTATGTTTCGGATGTTGACGATGCCGATGCGGATATGATCTGGACATATACAGGCAATACTGCTTTGACAGTATCTATTACTGACCGGATTGCGACGATTACGATTCCGAGTGCGGACTGGAACGGAACTGAGACGATCACGTTTACCGCGACTGATCCGGGCGCGCTGTTTGACAGCGATGCCGCGACGTTTACAGTCAACGCGGTGAATGATGCTCCGGTGGTTACGGATATTCCCGACCAGACGATTGATGAAGGGTCGAGCTTTACGACGATTACATTAGATGATTATGTTTCGGATGTTGACGATGCCGATGCGGATATGATCTGGACATATACAGGCAATACTGCTTTGACAGTATCTATTACTGACCGGATTGCGACGATCACGATTCCGAGTGCGGACTGGAACGGTGCGGAGACGATTACGTTTACCGCGACTGATCCGGGCGCGCTGTTTGACAGCGATGCCGCGACGTTTACAGTCAATGCGGTCAATGATGCGCCGGTGGTGACGGATATACCCGACCAGACGATTGATGAAGGGTCGAGCTTTACGACGATTACATTAGATGATTATGTTTCGGATGTTGACGATGCCGATGCGGATATGATCTGGACGTATACAGGTAATACCCAGCTGACGGTCGATATCACCTCCAGAGTCGCGACAATCACGATTCCGAGTGCCGACTGGAACGGAACTGAGACGATTACGTTTACCGCCACCGATCCGGGCGCGCTGTTTGACAGCGATGCCGCGGTATTTACAGTCAATGCGGTCAATGATGCTCCGGTGGTTACGGATATTCCCGATCAGACAATTGATGAAGGGTCGAGCTTTACGACGATCACATTAGATGATTATGTTTCGGATGTTGACGATGCCGATACGGATATGATCTGGACGTATTCGGGTAATACTGCTTTGACAGTATCTATTACTGACCGGGTGGCGACGATCACGATTCCGAGTGCCGACTGGAACGGAACTGAGACGATTACGTTTACCGCGACTGATCCGGGCGCGCTGTTTGACAGCGATGCCGCGGTATTTACGGTCAATGCGGTGAATGATGCGCCGGTGGTTACGAATATACCCGATCAGACGATTGATGAGGGGTCGAGCTTTACGACGATAAATCTTGATGATTACGTGTCGGATGTTGACGATGCCGATGCGGATATGATCTGGACGTATACAGGTAATACCCAGCTGACAGTTGATATTACCGCCAGGGTGGCGACGATTACGATTCCGAATGCGGACTGGATCGGTGCGGAAACAATTACGTTCCGGGCGACCGATCCGGGGGCACTGTTTGATGAAAACGCCGCAACTTTCACTGTGAACAATATCAATGATGCGCCGGTGGTTACGGATATACCCGACCAGACAATCGATGAGGGTGCGACCTTTGCGACGATCAATCTTGATGACTATGTTTCGGATGTTGACAATCTTGACAGCGAAATCGACTGGACCTATTCCGGCAATGTGGAACTCACGGTTACTATTGTTAACCGGGTAGCCAATATAACTGTGCCGAATGTTGACTGGAACGGCGTTGAGACGATCACGTTTACGGCGACCGATCCGGGAGCGCTGTTTGACAGCGATGCCGCGATATTTACGGTTAATGCGGTCAATGATGCGCCGGTGGTGACGGATATTCCCGACCAGACAATCGATGAGGGCGCGACATTTACGACGATTACATTAGATGATTTTGTTTCAGATGTTGACGATGCCGATGCGGATATGACCTGGACGTATTCCGGTAATAGCCAGTTGACAGTTGATATCACTTCCAGAGTTGCGACGATTACGATTCCGGGTGCCGACTGGAACGGTGCGGAGACGATCACGTTTACCGCGACCGATCCGGGAGCACTGTTTGACAGCGATGCCGCGACATTTACGGTCAATGCGGTGAATGATGCGCCGGTAGTGACGGATATTCCCGACCAGACGATAGATGAGGGGGCGACGTTTGCCACGATCAATCTTGATGATTACGTGTCCGATGTTGACGATGCCGATGCGGATATGACCTGGACTTATTCCGGTAATAGCCAGTTGACGGTTGATATTACGGCCCGGGTGGCGACGATTACGATTCCGAATGCCGACTGGAACGGCGCCGAGACGATCACGTTCACGGCAACCGATCCGGGCGCATTATCATCAGGTGATCCGGCCACGTTTACGGTTAATGGTATTAACGATGCGCCGGTGGTAACGGATATTCCCGATCAGACAATCGATGAGGGGTCGACCTTTGCGACGATCAATCTTGATGATTATGTTGCTGATATTGACAATACCGACGATCAGATAGTCTGGACGTACGGCGGCAATACGGAATTGACGGTTGATATCACCTCCAGAGTTGCGACGATCACGATTCCGGGTGCCGACTGGAACGGCGCGGAGACGATCACGTTTACCGCGACTGATCCGGGGGCGCTGTTTGACAGCGATGCCGCGACCTTTACGGTCAACGCGGTCAACGATGCGCCGGTGGTGGCGGGGATTCCCGATGAAACGATTTCCGAAGGCAGTGCCTTCACCGCTATCAATCTCGACAGCTATGTCAGCGATATTGATGATTTGATAACGGAGATGACCTGGAGCTATAGCGGCAACAGTGAGCTGACCGTTTCAATCGTCAACCGGGTGGCGATTGTCAGTGTGCCCGACCCCGATTGGAATGGGACTGAAACGATCACGTTTACGGCGACTGATCCCGGTCTGCTGTCCGGTTCGGATGCGGCCTCTTTCACTGTTTCCGGAATCAACGACGCCCCGGTGCTGTCCGACATCCCGAACCAGACGATTGTCGAGGGTGCGGATTTTGCGACAATTACGCTTGATGATTATGTGACCGATATTGACAATCTCGACAGCGAGATCAGCTGGAGTTATACCGGCAATATCGAACTGACGGTTTCGATCGATGTCAACCGGATCGCGACGATCACGGTTCCGTCGGCCGAATGGAACGGCGCGGAAACGATCACGTTTACGGCGACCGATCCGGGTGCGCTGAATTCCTCCGACCCGGTGACATTCACGGTTACGGCGGTCAATAACGCTCCGGTGGTAACCGATATTCCCGACCAGACGGTGGATGAGGGGCAGACTTTCACCACGATCAATCTTGACGATTATGTCAGTGATGTTGACAACCTTGACAGTGAGATCAGCTGGAGCTACAGCGGTAATACTGATTTGACGGTTGATATCACGGCCCGAGTGGCGACGATCACGATTCCCGATGTTGACTGGAACGGGAGTGAGTTGATTACGTTCACGGCGACCGATCCGAGCCTGCTTTCGAATTCCGATCAGGCGACCTTTACGGTAAATGCGATCAACGATGCCCCGGTGGTGACTGATATTCCCGACCAGACGGTGGATGAGGGGCTGACTTTTGCGACGATAAATCTCGACAGTTACGTTTCCGATGTTGATAATCTCAACAGCGAAATGAGCTGGAGTTATGCGGGTAATTCAGAGTTGGTGGTGGGGATTGATGTCAATCGCATTGCGACGATTGTGATTCCCTCTGCGGACTGGAATGGTGCCGAGACGATTACGTTTACGGCGACCGATCCGGGAGCACTCAGCAGTAGCGACCCGGTCGTATTTACGGTCACCGGGATTAATGATGCCCCGGTGGTGTCTGATATTCCTGACCAGACGATAGCCGAGGGTGCGCCGTTTGCCACGATTGCTCTCGATGATTATGTCACCGATATTGACAACCCTGATGTCGAGATAAGCTGGAGTTACAGCGGTAATTCCAATTTGACGGTGGATATTACCGATCGGGTGGCGACCATTGCGGCGTCTGACCCCGACTGGAACGGGTTCGAGACGATTACCTTTACGGCGACCGATCCGGGAGCGCTGTTCGACGAAGACGCCGCGACGTTCACGGTGACAGCGGTCAACGACGCCCCGGTGGTGAGTGATATTCCCGATCAGACGATCGATGAGGGGCAGACCTTTGCGACGATCAATCTTGACAATTATGTTGATGATATTGACGACATAGACAGTGATATAAGCTGGACGTACTCCGGTAGTATCGACCTGACCGTTACGATTGTAAACCGGTTGGCGATAATTGATATTCCCGATATCGACTGGAACGGCTCCGAAACGATTACGTTCACGGCGACCGATCCGGACCTGCTGAGTGACAGCGATCCGGCGGTCTTTACGGTAACCGCCGGTAATGACGCCCCGGTGGTGAGCGATATTCCCGATCAGACAATCGATGAGGGCCAGACCTTTGCGACGATCAACCTCGACAGTTACGTGACGGACATTGACAACCTTCCGTCGGAGATGAGTTGGGATTATCTGGGCAATACCGAGCTTTCGGTTTCGATTGATATCAACCGGGTTGCCACGATCACGATTCCCGATATTGACTGGGATGGATCCGAGACGATTACGTTCACGGCGACCGACCCGGGCCTGTTGAGCGACAGTGATCCGGCGACATTTACGGTAACCGGAATCAATGACGCCCCGGTGGTGAGTGATATTCCCGACCAGACGATTGATGAGGGTTCGTCGTTCGCGACCATCAGCCTTGACGATTACGTATCAGATGTCGACAATGCCGACAGTGAGATCATCTGGAGCTATTCCGGTAGCAGTGAACTGACGGTTGCGATCGATGGCAATCGCACAGCCACGATCAGTATCCCGGGATTGGAATGGAGCGGATCGGAGCTAATCACATTCACGGCGACCGATCCGAGTCTTCTGACCGACAGTGATGCCGCGTCATTCACGGTCAATTCGGTCAATGACGCTCCGGTGGTGAGTGCGATTCCTGACCAGACGATTTCAGAAGGTGGGACATTTACGACGATTTCGCTTGATGATTTTGTGAATGACATTGACAATACCGACGATCAGATGAGCTGGAGTTATTCGGGGACTTCGGAGTTAACGGTGGATATCGTCTCCCGGGTAGCGACAATCACGATTCCTGATGTTGACTGGACAGGGTCCGAGACGATCACGTTCCGGGCGACCGATCCGGGAACGCTGTTTGACGAGGACGCGGCGACATTCACGGTGACGGCGGTCAACGACGCCCCGGTGGTGAATGATATTCCGAATCAGACGGTTGCCGAGGGAGCATCGTTTGCGACGATCAGTCTTGATGATTATGTGTCCGATATCGACAATGCCGACGCGGATATGAGCTGGGGTTATACCGGTAATACCAGTTTGACGGTTTCGATTGATGTGAACCGGGTGGCGACGATCACGATTCCGTCCGCCGAATGGAACGGCGCCGAGACGATCACGTTCCGGGCGACCGATCCGGGCTCGCTGTTTGACGAGGACGCGGCGACATTCACGGTTTCGGCGGTCAATAACGCCCCGGTGGTGAGTGATATTCCGAATCAGACGGTTGCCGAGGGAGCGACTTTCACGACGATAGATCTTGACACTTATGTTTCTGATGTTGATAATCTTGACAGCGAGATAAGCTGGACATACAGCGGTAATACCGATTTAACGGTTTCAATTGATGTGGACCGGATTGCGACAATTACGGTTCCCGATGCTGATTGGAACGGCAGTGAGTTGATCACGTTTACCGCGACCGATCCGAGTTTGCTTTCCAATTCCGATCCCGCGACGTTCACGGTGACCCCGATCAACGATGCCCCGGTGGTGTCGGATATTCCGAGCCAGACGGTTCCCGAGGGTTCCGCTTTTGCGACGATCAATCTCGATGATTACGTTAATGATGTCGATAATCTTGCTTCTGAGCTGACCTGGAATTACAGCGGCAACACCGAACTTTCGGTTTCGATTGTTAACCGGGTTGCGATTGTCAGCACGCCGGATATCAACTGGAACGGTTCTGAGACGGTGGTGTTTACCGCGACCGACCCGGGCCTGTTGAGCAACGGCGATGCGGCGACGTTTACGGTTAGCTCGGTCAATGATGCGCCGGTGCTGTCAGATATTCCGAACCAGACGATCGATGAGGGTCAGACCTTCACGACGATCGATCTCGACAGCTATGTAACTGATGTCGACAATCTTGACAGTGAGATGGACTGGAGTTTTGTCGGCAACAGTGCGTTGACGGTTTCGCTTGATGTTAACCGGGTTGCGACGATCACGATTCCATCGTCCGATTGGAACGGGGTCGAGACGATCACGTTCACGGCGACCGATCCCGGCCTGCTGAATGACGGCGATCCGGTGACGTTTACGGTTACGAGTATTAATGATGCCCCGGTGGTGAGTGATATTCCCGATCAGACAATTGATGAGGGGCAGACGTTTGCGACGATAAATCTTGATGATTATGTCAGTGATGTCGACCATCTTGACAGCGATATTGCCTGGACGTATTCGGGCAATTCGGAACTGAGTGTTCTTATCGATGTCGATCGTGTGGCAACGATCACGATCCCGTCTTCGAACTGGAACGGTGGTGAGACGATCACGTTCACGGCGACCGACCCGGGTCTGTTGAGTGACAGCGATCCGGTCATCTTTACGGTTAATGCCGTGAACAACCCTCCGGTTGTTTCGGATATTCCGAATCAGACGATCACCGAGGGTGCGACATTCACGACGATTACACTTGACGATTATGTTTCCGATCAGGATAACCCGGTCAGCGAAATGAGCTGGGATTACAGTGGTAACACCGAGCTTTCGGTTTCGATCGATGTCAACCGGGTTGCGACGATTACGATTCCCGATGTTGACTGGAACGGGGTTGAGACGATCACGTTTACGGCGACCGATCCCGGTCTTTTATCGGATGCGGATGCCGCGACCTTCACGGTCAACGCTGTCAACGATGCCCCGGTGGTTGCCGATATTCCCGACCAGACGATTGCCGAGGGTTCATCATTTGCGACGATCAACCTCGGCAATTATGTTTCCGATGTTGATAATGCCGACAATGAGATCAACTGGAGCTATGGCGGCAACAGCGAGCTGACGGTTACGATCGATATCAACCGTATTGCCACGATTACGATCCCGTCACCCGAATGGAACGGGGTCGAGACGATCACATTCACGGCGACCGATCCGGGCGGACTGAATTCCTTTGACCCGGCGACGTTCACGGTGACGCCGGTTAATAATGCCCCGGTGGTGTCGGATATTCCGAACCAGACAGTGGCCGAGGGGTCGAGTTTCACCACGATCAATCTTGATGACTATGTCAGTGATGCCGACAATCTCGACAGCGAGATCAGCTGGAGCTACAGCGGCAATACGGATTTGACGATTGATATCACGGCCCGGGTCGCCACGATCACGATTCCCGATGTTAACTGGAACGGGAGTGAGACGATCACATTTACGGCGACCGATCCAAGTCTGCTTTCGAATTCCGATCCCGCGACCTTCACGGTGAGCGCGATCAATGATGCTCCGGTGGTGAGTGATATCCCCGACCAGACGATTGCCGAGGGTTCGTCGTTCGCGACGATCAACCTTGATGATTACGTTTCCGATATTGACAATCCTGACAGCGATATGAGCTGGAATTATTCCGGTAATATCGAATTGACGGTTTCGATCGTGAACCGGGTTGCCATTATCAGTATTCCTCAAAGCGACTGGTCCGGGACCGAGACAATCGTGTTTACAGCGACTGATCCCGGGTCCTTGAGTGCTTTTGATGCGGCCCTGTTTACGGTAAGTGCGGTCAATGACGCCCCGGTGGTGACCGGAATTCCCGATCAAACGATTGCCGAGGGTGCGACGTTTGCGACGATCAGTCTTGATGATTACGTGTCTGACGTTGACAACCTTGACAGCGAGATGGGCTGGAGCTTTATCGGCAATACCGATTTGACGGTTTCGCTCGATGTCAACCGGGTTGCGACGATCACGATTCCCGATCCTGACTGGAACGGTGCCGAGACGATTACGTTTACGGCGACCGACCCGGGCGCGCTCTTTGACGAAGACGCCGCAACGTTTACGGTTACAGCGGTTAACGACGCCCCGGTAATGACGGATATTCCCGATCAGACGATAGATGAAGGCGCGACCTTTACGACGATTACATTAGATGATTTTGTGTCGGATGTTGACGATGCCGATGCGGATATGATCTGGACATATTCAGGCAATACGGACTTGACCGTTGATATCACTGGTCGAGTAGCCACGATTACCATCCCGTCGATTGACTGGAACGGTGCGGAGACGATTACGTTCACGGCGACCGATCCGGGCGCGCTCTTTGACGAAGACGCCGTGACGTTCACGGTGAATGCGGTCAACGACGCCCCGGTGGTGGCTGACATTCCGGATCAGACGATCGACGAGGGTGCGACTTTTGCGACGATCAATCTTGATGACTATGTTGATGATATAGACGATGCCGATCTCGATATGACCTGGACGTACAGCGGTAATACCGAGTTGACGGTTGATATCACGGCCCGGGTGGCGACGATTACGATTCCGGGTGCCGACTGGAACGGCGCGGAGACAATTACATTCACGGCGACCGATCCGGGTCTGCTGGCTGATAATGACGCCGCGACGTTCACGGTCAACGCGGTCAACGACGCGCCGGTGGTGTCCGACATTCCCAATCAGGCCATAGCCGAGGGAGCGTCATTCGCGACGATCAGTCTGGATGATTATGTCGACGATATTGACAACGCCGATACGGAGATAAGCTGGACGTACAGCGGCAATATTGAGCTGACGGTAACCATTACCGACCGGGTGGCGACGATCGGTATCCCGGCGCCAGATTGGAACGGTTCGGAGACGATCACGTTTACGGCGACCGATCCGGGCGCGCTGGCGGACAGTGATGCCGCGATCTTTTCGGTTGGCGCGGTCAACGACGCGCCGGTGGTAGCTGATATTCCGGATCAGACCATCGACGAGGGGGCGACTTTTGCGACGATCAATCTTGATGATTATGTTGATGATATAGATAATACCGATGCCGAGATGACCTGGACTTACAGCGGTAATACCGAGTTGACGGTTGCTATTACCGACCGGGTGGCGACGATTACGATTCCATCAACGGATTGGTTCGGTGCCGAGACGATCACGTTCACGGCGACCGATCCGGGCGCGCTGGCTGATAGTGACGCCGCGACGTTTACGGTCAACAATGTCAACGATGCGCCGGTGGTGGCTGATATACCCGATCAGACCATCGACGAGGGGCTGACTTTTGCGACGATCAATCTTGATGACTATGTCGATGACATTGACAATGCCGACGATCAGATAGTCTGGACTTACGGTGGCAACACCGAGTTGACGGTTGCTATTACCGACCGGGTGGCGACGATCGGTATTCCGTCGGTCGACTGGTTCGGTGTCGAGACAATCACGTTCACGGCGACCGATCCGGGAGCGCTGGCTGATAGTGACGCCGCGACGTTTACGGTTAACAATATCAATGACGCCCCGGTGGTGACGGATATTCCGGATCAGACCATCGACGAGGGGTTGACTTTTGCGACGATCAATCTTGATGACTATGTCGACGATATTGACAATACCGACGATCAGATAGTCTGGACTTACGGCGGCAACACTGAGTTGACGGTCGATATCACGGCCCGGGTGGCGACGATTACGATTCCGGCGGTCGACTGGTTCGGTGCCGAGACAATCACGTTCACGGCGACTGATCCGGGCGCGCTGGCTGATAATGATGCCGCGACGTTTACGGTCAACAATGTCAATGATGCGCCGGTGGTAGCGGATATTCCGGATCAGACGATCGATGAGGGTGCGACATTTGCGACGATCAATCTTGACGACTATGTCGATGACATTGACAATACCGATTTAGAAATGACCTGGACCTTTTCAGGCAATACCGAACTGACGGTTGATATTACCGCGCGCGTCGCAACAATAGGCATCCCTGATGTTGACTGGAACGGTGCGGAGACGATTACGTTTACGGCGACGGATCCGGGTCTGCTTGCCGACAGCGACGCTGCGACGTTTACGGTCAACGCGGTCAACGATGCCCCGGTGGTGTCGGGTATTCCCGACCAGGGCATTGCCGAAGGTGCATCATTCGCGACGATCAGCCTGGATGATTATGTTGACGATATTGACAACGCCGATACGGAGATGACCTGGACGTACAGCGGCAATGTTGAGCTGACGGTAACCATTACCGACCGGGTGGCGACGATCGTCATTCCGGCGCCGGACTGGAACGGTACGGAGACGATCACGTTTATCGCGACCGATCCGGGCCTGCTGGCAGACATTGATGCCGCGGTCTTTTCGGTTGGCGCGGTCAACGACGCCCCGGTGGTTGCGGACATTCCCGATCAGACCATCGACGAGGGTGCGACCTTTGCGACAATCAATCTTGATGATTATGTTGATGATATAGACAATACCGATGCCGAGATGACCTGGACCTACAGCGGCAACACCGAGTTGACGGTTGATATTACCGATCGGGTTGCCACGGTAACGATACCCGGTGTCGACTGGAACGGCGCCGAGACGATCACGTTCCGGGCGACCGATCCGGGCGCGCTGTTTGATGAGGATGCCGCGACGTTTACGGTCAACGCGGTCAACGATGCGCCGGTGCTGGCGACCATCGGTTCTCAGACCGTGGCTGAAAACACCAACCTGAACTTCACGGTAACGGCATCTGATATTGACAATGATCCACTGACCATGACGGCGGAAGATTTGCCGTTGAACGCCACCTATGATGATAATCTAAATGGCACCGGCACGTTTGATTTCAATCCTGATTTCACGCAGGAGGGGATCTTCGACGTTACCTTTATTGTCAGTGACGGTTCTTTGAGCGATACCGAAATCGTGCAGATTACGGTTACCGGAACCAACCGTGTCCCGGTTGCCGACGCCGGGCCGGATCAGGTGGGGGTCGTGCTCGGAAACACGGTTACTCTTGACGGTACCGCCTCGTATGATCCTGATAACGATTCCAAATTGTACAGCTGGGTTCAGGTGGCCGGGCCGACGGTGACGCTCTCCGATGCAACCGACTCATTGCCGTCGTTTGATCCACCGAGTCCGGGCGATTATGAATTTGAATTGACCGTTTCTGATGGTCTGCTGTTTTCCACGCCGGACAATGTGTTGATTTCGGTGATTAACCGGGATGCTCCGGAGGCGATTACCGATTTGCAGATTTCAATCAGCGGCGACAATCTGGATTTGAGCTGGTCGGCGATCACGCTTGATATCGGAGGTTTTGCCACCGATATCGACCGCTATGTGATTTATCGTGACACTACGGCCTATTTCACACCGGAGGCGGATGATTCTGTCGGCGTGACGGATGAGTTGACGTTGACCTTTACGGATGCCAATCTCAATGGCGCCGACGTGGTCGGTGATGCGGCCGTCCAGTATTTCTATGCCGTTGTGGCGGTTGACATTTACGAAAATCGGTCGGTGGCGTCAAATCGCGTTGGTGAGTATGATTATGAGATTTTGACCACCTCCACGACCAATTATAATCTGATTGCCATTCCTTTTGAAAATACCGGCATCACAAATGCCGATGAATTAATAGACGCAATCGGTCGGTCCGATGTGAACACGGTTAATAATTATCAACCGTTGTCACAGGGCTTTGAATCGCGTTTCGCGGCCGGCTTTGGTGTAAACTTCAGCGTCGTTTCCGGCGGTGTCTATCAGGTGAATGCGGCCGCGCCGACTGTCTTTACGGTGGCCGGCAATGTTCCCACCGCGGGAAGTGTCAGCTATGAGCTGGTGACGACCTCCACGACGAATTACAGTTTCATCGTGGTGCCGTTCGAGCGGGAGTCGGATTTCCAGAATGCACAGGACGTTTTGGATAATCTGCCGGGTAGTTTCAATACCCTCAACCGTTTCGACGCCGGTTCCCAGAGCTATGAATCGCGTTTTGCCGCCGGATTCGGGAGTAATTTCCCGGTCAAGGCCGGCAAGCCGTACCAAGCCAATGCCGCGATTAACGACGTGTTCCCCGGACCGTAATTGAGGTAGAGAGTCATGGATAAGAGAAACAAATGCTTCGCTATATACGGAGGTGCCAAAGTGCATAGCAAAACAGGCCTCTGCAGAGTTCCGAAATTGATTGTCCTGCTGGCGATCGGTTTACTGCTCAGTACATCATCTGCCTTTGCGCAGGGTTCCATATTTGGGTCGGTGAGCAATTCCGACGCAAGCACGCCGGCTAACGGCGATATCAATTTCTTTGGGTATCTGGATGATACCGATGAGGAAATCCGTATCGAAACCAGTACCGGAGCCGGATATGACGCCGGCAACTGGTTTGATGATTTTCAGAACTATCTGACCGAGGCGCCGAACAACCCTTACGATTATCACTTCTATAATTCTGTCAACTCCGAAGGGTTTGTCCTGTCCAAGCTGATCCCCAACAACTCCTTCCAGCAGGAAGATGTCACCCTGGCCGCGGTCGCCTGGCCGGCGGCTCCAGCCGGACTGACCGGCGTAACGGTCTCCGGCACAGCCACGGTTATCAGCTGGACCGGCACGGCGGGACTGACGTACCATGTCTACCGTCGCTCCGCCTCGTCCAACGGTTCCTTTTTCAGAATCGACGATCCATCCGGATCGCTGGCCAATCCCGGCGTATCCGACAGTTTTTATGTCGATAACACCGTGGACGGGACGTCCTCATATCATTATTTGATTATTGCGGAAGATGTGTCGGGCAATCTCAGCCCGCATTCGGCCATTCTGACGGTGAACTCCGCCGCGGTTGATGCCCCGGTGCTGGCCTCGCTCGACCCGAATTCGGGTTTTTCCGACGGTGGCACGCTGGTGAATGTCTACGGTTCCGGGTTCGACCCGGCCGGTGCCCAGGTGCTTCTGGGAGCCGTTCCAGTGGATGCGACGGTGCTATCGCCGTTTCATCTGACCATTACCACCCCGACGGCCCCCGATGGCGCGGTCGATGTGGCGGTCACCAATACCGCTTCGGGACTCAGTTCCAATATCCTGACCGGTGGTTATACATATGTTCCGAACTCGACCCCGGTGGTGGCGGATATTCCCGACCAGACCATTGATGAGGGCGCGACTTTTGCCGTGATCAATCTTGACGATTATGTGACCGATCCGGACAATACCGATGATGAGATTACCTGGAGCTATTCCGGCAATACCGAATTGACCGTCGATATCACCTCCCGGGTGGCGACGATTACGATTCCGGATGTCAATTGGAACGGTGCTGAGACGATCACGTTCCGCGCGACCGATCCGGGCGCGCTGTTTGCCGAGGATGCGGCGACGTTTACGGTCAACGCGGTCAATGACGCACCGGTGGTGGCGGGGATTCCCGACCAGACGATCGATGAGGGTGCTACGTTCACGACGATTACTCTTGACGATTATGTTTCCGACGTTGACAATGGCGATGCCGAACTTATCTGGACCTACAGCGGCAACACGGCCCTGACGGTTGCTATTACCGACCGGGTGGCGACGATTACGATTCCTGATGTTAACTGGAACGGCGCCGAGACGATCACGTTTACGGCGACCGACCCGGGCACCGCTTTTGGCGAGGATGCCGCGGTCTTTACGGTTAATGCGATCAACGACGCCCCGGTGGTGGCCGACATTCCCGACCAGACCATTGATGAGGGTGCGACTTTTACGACAATCAATCTCGATGATTTTGTTTCCGATGTCGATGATGCCGATGATCAGATTATCTGGAGCTATACCGGCAATACCGATTTGACCGTCGATATCACCGCCCGGGTGGCGACGATTACGATTCCCGATATCGACTGGAACGGAGTTGAGACGATCACGTTTACAGCGACCGACCCGGGAGCACTATTTGCCGAGGATGCCGCGACGTTTACGGTCAATGCGGTCAATGACGCCCCGGTGGTTGCCGATATTCCGGACCAGGCGGTGGCGGAGGGGGCTTCGTTTGCGACGATCAATCTTGACGACTATGTTGCCGATGTCGACCATGCCGATACCGAGATGACCTGGACGTACAGCGGCAATATCGAGTTGACCGTTGACATAACCGATCGGGTGGCGACCATTACTACCCCGAGTACGGAATGGAACGGCTCGGAGGTTATCACTTTCCGCGCCACCGATCCGGGAACGCTGTTCGCCGAGGATGCGGCGGCTTTCACCATCTCGGCTGACAATGATGCGCCGGTGGTGATCGATATTCCCGATCAGACCATTGATGAAGGGTCGACATTCGCGACGATCACATTGGATGATTATGTGTCAGACGTTGACAATGTCGATACCGAGATGACCTGGACGTACAGCGGCAACACGGCCCTGACGGTTGATATTACCGACCGGGTGGCGACGATTACGATTCCCGATGTTGACTGGAACGGTACCGAGACGATCACATTCCGGGCGACCGATCCGGGCGCACTCTTTGACGAAGACGCCGCGACCTTTACGGTCAATGCGATTAACGATGCACCGGTGGTGGCGGATATTCCCGATCAAACAATTGATGAGGGAGCGACCTTTACGTCGATCAATCTCGATGATTTTGTTTCCGATGTTGACAATGCCGACACGGAGATCATCTGGACCTTTGCCGGCAATACCGAGTTGACGGTGGATATCACCGATCGAGTGGCAACCGTTACCATTCCGGATATTGAATGGAATGGCGCTGAAACGGTTACCTTCACAGCCACTGATCCGGGGACGCTGTTCGCCGAGGACGCCGCAATCTTTACGGTCAATGCGGTCAACGATGTCCCGGTATTGGCGGTAATTGGCCCTCAAGTTGTAACCGAGGGTGAAAATCTTAACTTTACAACGTCCGCCACTGACATTGAAAATGATGTGTTGACCATGACTGCCGACAGCCTTCCGGCCAATGCCACTTACACCGACAATGGTGATGGGACCGCTGTTTTTGATTTCAATGCCAATTACGATCAGGCCGGGCTTTATAATGTATATTTCATTGTTTCTGACGGCCAGGCGTCCGATACTGAAATTGTTGCCATCACGGTTAATGAATTTGGTAACAACGCGCCGACTCTGGATTCAATCCGGGCCCAGACCATAGCTGAGAACGAGGTGCTCAATCTGACCATTACCGGATCTGATCCGGACGGCACGATTCCCACTCTTTCGGCGACTGATGTGCCTCTCAACGCTGTCTTTACAGACAATCTTGACGGGACCGCGAGCTTTGTATTTAGCCCTGATTTCACTCAGGAAGGTATTTACCCGGTGACTTTCAAGGCTTTTGACGGCTCTCTTGTCGACTCTGAAGTTGTTGAAATAACGGTAGTTAACACCAATCAATTGCCGGTGTTGACCACGGTTGGGCCACAGAGCATCGACGAGGGCGACAGCCTGGTGTTTAACGTCTCCGCGACAGACGGCGACGGCGTTGTCCCAACCCTGACGACATCTGTTCTTCCGGGTATGGCGGTCTTTGTCGATAGCACCAACGGAGTTGGTACTTTTTCATGGGCTCCTGAATACACGGAGGCGGGTGTTTATAATGTCATGTTCTATGCATCTGATGGTGTCGATACCGACTCATCCGAGGTGGAGATAACGGTCAATGAGATGGGCAACCAACCTCCTGAAATTGACTCTATTCCCCCGCAGGATGCAGAGGAAGGTGACTCGATTGCCATGACCATCACGGCCACCGATCCTGATGGCACGATCCCGACTCTGACGGCTGATTCGCTCCCGGTGAACGCCACCTTCGTCGATAACGGTGATGGCACCGGCACCCTTGAATTTTATCCGGATTTTAATCAGAGTGGCATCTATAACATTTATATAATTGCCGATGACGGCGAGTTCGTTGACACCACCATTGTTACCTTTAATATCGCCGAACCCGGAAACCAGGCACCGGTTCTGGCCGGAGTGGTTGATACCACGATCAATGAGGGTGACTCTCTCGTGGTAGTGATTAGCGCCACCGATCCGGAAGGATTGGATGTATTTTTCAGTGTTTCGACTTCGCTCCCCGGATACTCCTTCGTTGATAGCGGTAACGGTGTTGCGGTCTTTGGCTTCGAGTCCGACTATTACGATGCTGGGGCACGAAGTGTAACGTTCTTTGCCACTGACAATGAGATTCCACCGGCCACCGGTTCCGCGACAATGACTATCAATATTGCCGATGTGAACCAGCCGCCGGTTATCGATTCGATCGGACCTTATGGTGTAAAGATCGGTGATCAACTTGTTTTTGATGTTACCGCTTCTGATGACTCTGACCCGATTGCCGCTAATATCATAGCCATGACGGCGGTTGGTGTTCCGACCAATGCTTCATATGTTGACAATGGCGATAACAGCGGGACATTTACTTTCAATCCCGATTCCACTCAGACCGGATCGTTTGTTGTGACATTTATCGCGACCGATCAGGGTGCGCCGCAGTTGTCGACCAATTTCAATGTGACGATCAACGTCGTTATGGAAAACCGGGTTCCGGAAGTTGCCTATATCGGCCCGCAGACCATTAACGAGGGTGAATTGCTTGAGTTTGCGGTTTCTGCCACCGATCCCGACGGCGGTATTCCGGCATTGTCCCTGCGCGGCAACCCGACCATTCCGGAAGGCGCCACGCTGGTTGATAACGGCGACGGCACGGGGTTGTTCAGTTTCACGCCGAGCTTTGTCCAGGCCGGATTATACGGCATTGATTTCAGGGCTTTCGACGGTATCGATTACGGGAAAGAAACGGTTGTTATCCAGGTGTATGAAGCCGGCAACCAGGCTCCGATCGTTACTCCGGTGACTCCTGATCCGGTTGATGAGGGTGATACGCTGGCCTTTGTGGTCTCGGCTACCGACCCTGATGGATCGATTCCGATTCTGACGGTTGACTCGCTTCCGGAGAACGCCCTGTTTATTGACAGCGCCAACGGCTCCGGACTGATTGTCTTCCTGCCGTTATATTATCAGAGCGGGACATTCAATATCTACGTGATGGCCGATGACGGCGAGTATGTTGACACGCTGATTGTTACGGTGACTGTCAACGAAGTCGGCAACCAGAAGCCGGAATTCGGAACCGTTGCCGATCAGACCGTTGTCGAGAACCAATTGCTGACATTCGACATCATTGTAACTGATCCTGATCGGCATATCAATGCGTTGTCAGCAACCGGACTACCGGGAACCTCAACCCTGACCGACAATGGTGATAATACCGGAACCTTCAACTGGACAACAACATACGATGACTTCGGGGATTATACGGTGACCTTCTACACCGATGATCCGGGCGGTCTGGCTGATACGATAACGGTTCAAATAAGCGTTACCAACTTCAACCAGCGTCCGCGGTATAATGTCTCGACACTGCCCACTGACGTTGACATGTTTGAGGGTGATACCCTGAATATCATGGTGTATGGTTTGGATCAGGACGGTCCGATTCCGATTATTGAATTCGACACTGCAAGTTATACTCTTGCAGAAAACATGACCTTTGTCGATTCCGGAAATGGTGCGGCCCTGTTTACGTTCACGCCGAATTATACCCAGGGCAGTCCCTCCGGGACGTTGTACTATCTGCGCTGGAAAATCATTGATGCGGAATATGATACGGCATTTATTTATACCAACCCGGCCACTCAGGTTGAGGTTTTCAATGCCAACATGCCGCCTGAGATCATGGCGGTTGACGATACCACCATTATCGAGGGAACTCCCCTGACCATTGGGATTCTGGTCGATGATGTCGATGCCACTGCCGCTACGCTGACAACTTCGGCTTTGCCAAGCGGTGCCTCGTTCACTGACAATGGCAACAACTTCGGCTTATTCAACTGGACTCCCAGTTATCTTCAGGCCGGTGTTTACCAGATCGATTTCATTGCCATCGATGGTGCGGATGTAAACGTTGTTGATACCGAAACCGTGGTCATCACGGTTACGGAAGCCGGAAATCAGTCGCCGCGGCTGTTGACGTCGCTACCTGATACCATTCCGGCCATTGTCAATGAGGCCAATGTCACCTTCCTATCCTACTGGGATCCTGAGGAAGAGGCGATAACGATTTCAGCCGATTTCGTTCCGTCCAATGCCATTTTCACCGATTCCGGCAATGGTAATGCGACGTATGTATACACGCCGAACTTCTCAGATCTGGATGTTACGTTTGGGGTGACATTCATTGCCGATGATGCAAGTGGGGCGGCAGATACGGCCCTGGTTTACTTTCATGTGATTGAGTTCCTGCGGGGTGATGCCAACTCTGACAGCGAGCTTGACATCTCGGATATCATGTATATTTACAATTACCTGTATAAAGATGGTCAGGCACCGCTTCTTGAGGATGCGGCCGATGTCAACGTTGATTCGGCGATCAACCTGCTTGACGGGCTTTATTTGCTGGATTATTTCTTCCGTCAGGGGCCTCCACCTCCCAACGATTGATGACATCCTGACTTATCGAAATGTATTAGCGGGCTGACCTTACCGGGTCAGCCCGTTTCTGTATTTTTCGCTTTCAAACATGCATTAAAGCCCTTGACTTTTATGGTGATGTCGTATATTTTATGAGTGCTACTGAGTTTTTGGATGCTTTGAAACATCGGCCTTACTAAGGGGCCAACTACTAACCTCACTTGCTGTAAAGTAGGTACCTCACCGCCCTACAATGCGATGGTTCATGATGCCGGCAGAAGTCTCTCCCTAGATGTTATTAAAAGCGCCTAACCAAATAGTATGCACGTATTTATGTGTATTGGTGTTATGAAGACACTTGTAAAAATTTTCATGATTTGCAGACATGTTTTTAATTGTTAACACATTAATCCATTTGTATTTGTGAAGGGAGGTGGTGAGCACACAAAAAAAGCGGCAAGTAGTGCAACAACATCATGGGGTTGCAATTGTGCTACCTTGATTTGATCCGCAATTGGTCAAATCCAGGTATATGTTGGGAACTTATTACTAATATTGTCTTGAAAGGAGCTGAGACATGACGAGGAAATTATCGGCTATATGCGTCCTCGCATTGATTCTGTGCGCTTTTCTGGCTGTTTCATCATTTGGTATGAGCGCCGCCGATAAAAAAGACATTGCCCGGGTTAAAATTGGAAGTGCTCCTGTGGCAAAACTGGCTGGCGCCGAGAGAATTACCAATTATACTCCTGCCGGTCGTGACAATGGAACCCATAGTCTTGGGTTTGATATGTCAAGCGCATCGCTGTCCCCCGGTTTGATCGTCGGGACGACAACTTATGATTATCAGCACAATGGTCGTAACGATCGCCAGGTTGACTGGCGTGGGACCCAGAATGTCCACTTCACCTGGATGGTGCAGTCAGACTTCACGCTGGGTAGCGATCGTGGCACCGCCTATGAAGCCTGGGACGCCACCGCGGCCGACCTGACTTTCAAAGGCCCCGATGGCGGCACTGATGTGCATCCGCGTCTCGGCGGTGGTGTCAACTATTCCGGTTATGTCGGTCTGGACGTGGCCGCCGACGGTCGTGTGGTTATTACCAACCACCACGATGAAGGCGCCGGTTATGCTTCGACCGCATGGTATGATTTCTCGCCTCTGGGCGGCTTTTTCTCGCCCTACCAGACGAGAATTCCTGATACCGTAATGGGCAAATATGCCGCTGACACCAGTCAGTTCATCTGGCCCTATATTGATTATCAGGTTTATAACAATGACACGGTCGTTCATATTTTCTCGCAGGAATCATTGGACGGCATTAATCCGCAGTACATCCATTATTTCCGTCACGTTGGCGGTATTGCCGGTGTTTGGGACAGTCTCCCGCACGTGGTTGATACCACCGACTGTATTGCGTATGTTGTCACTGGTTCCCGTGTCAGTGAAAAAGTCGGTCTGGCCTGGCTGGCCAACCCGCCGGAAGTTGCCGGTGGCGGCGAATCAGTCGAGCGCGGACTGCAACGTGTCAATGACGTTTTTTATCAGATATCCAACGATATGGGCGCCACCTGGGGTCCCAAGCTGAATGCCACCAAGTGGGATTCAACGCAATCCGGCTGGGTTGCCCATACCGATATCTCGGCCCTTTGGGGCACCGATGACAATCTGCACGTGATCTGGGATGCTCGTGAGACCGCCCCGGATCCGAACGGTGGTTTGGGCTTGTACCAGCACTTCTATGGCAGTCGTCTGTTCCACTGGGACAGCAACTCCGACAAGGTTCGTGTGATCAAGGATGCCAACTGGGATCCGCCGGCTGAAGGCACCTGGTGTCATGGCGGTGCCTGGAACGAGATGAGCATTGTCAAGATGCAGATCTCGGAGTGCGACGGCAAATTCTACGCCCTGTTCGTGCAGTTCAACGATGTTTACAACGGTATCGATGACGACTGCCACAACCGGGCTTTTGTCAACAGCGAGCCGTCGGGAACGGCCAACGGCGAACTGTATATCTCGGTTTCCAGCAATGCCGGTTTGAACTGGGATATCGCGCGTAACCTGACCAACTCCTATACCTCGCAGTGCGATTCCGCTCCGTCTCTGGGCGGCACGCTGGAATGCGATGCCGATATGTGGCCGTCGATGTCACGTTTCGGTATGCAGGTAACCGACGGTGATTTCAGCGGCGTGCCGGTTGTCGACCCGTCAGGCGAATATGCCGGCGATTACTATCTCGATGTCTTGTATATCAACGACAAGCATCCGGGTGGTGCCGTGCAGGATGCCGGCGTGTGGACGATCAACCCCGTGAAGTGGTTCCGGGTTCCGTGCGTGGAACCGGTTCCGAATCCGGTGCTGGTGGTCAACCCGATGGATATCGGCGATCCGACCTGGACCAAGCCCTGTATTCAGAAAGAC
>Ga0272441_10005932_pt1 | contig 20865 bp, 12 predicted proteins | sample SSMProp6N_FD_193582 | JGI IMG/M metagenome (GOLD analysis project Ga0272441, IMG submission 193582) | Marine sediment archaeal communities from Little Sippewissett salt marsh, Falmouth, MA, United States - SSM-Prop-6N | ecosystem: Environmental > Aquatic > Marine > Wetlands > Sediment ...
CGTGCGGGTTCTATGAACTCCCGCAGGTACATGCTCAGGTTTCCGTTTATCGACGATATTCCCATAGCGCAGTTTCAGTATGCCGCGGTAGCGTCATGGGAAGAGCCCGATCCCACGGTTTCGGGTGCCCCGGACACTTACGAGCTCGAGGATTTCGCGACAAGCGCAAATGTCGAGGAGGCGTTTTTCGTTCGCGTCGATCCATCGGAGAGTTGTCTTTATAAAGATGGAGAGGGAGATTACGGGGGAGATTTTCTGGCTGCGGTCGAAGTTTTCGACTGGCAGGGCGGTTATGGCGGGAACGGGGTTCCGGAGGAGACTTACAACATTACGATTGAGGGCAGCTTCATTCCGAACGGAACGCATACATTTGATAAGTCGGAATTATCCGCGGTTGCTTTGCCGGCGAGCGAGAATTCATCGGTGTTCATGGTAGAGATTACAGGATGCGAACCGACTGAATGCGGCGAAGCTCTCGCGTGGGTTATTGTCGAGGCGGATGGGGTAAATGGTGAATCATACGATCAGGGTTACGGCACAGTCGCGCCGTCATCAAGACGTGCTGCATTCCTGAGATTCCCGGTCACGATCGACTGCGAAGCGCCTTACACGTCGATTTTTGTTGATGATTCCAACACAACCGGGATAGAGGACGGCACGAAGTCGAACCCTTACGACACTATCCAGGAGGGTATCGATGCGGCCGTACTCATACCGGGTTTCGATGTACGCGTTGACGATTCCGGAAATCCATACGCAGAAAACCTCGATATGCGATCGGGCGTAATAGTGCGATCTGAAAACTGGGACCATTCAGATGGAACCAACCGTGCGGTGATCGATCCCCCGCAGACTGAAAACACGAATACGATACGGTTCGACGGCGTGGATGACGCGGGGATCGAGGGATTCACGCTGAAATTTGCAGGGATTAACACCGGTAACACTTTTGCCGAGATGATCCGTGTCACGATGGGTTCCGGGAACAGCATAAGGGACTGTCTTATCACGGATCATGTTCCGATGCCGTCACTCGCATTGATAATCGCGACGGATTCGGAGAACCTGGAGATAACAAACTGCAGGTTCGATGATATAGATACCGATGGATCCAACAACGGGTGCCAGTATTTTGTGGGCGTAAGCGCGGACAACTGTCCGGGCATCGTATTTTCGAATAACATCATCACCGGGATACGCAACACCCCGGATGACAGGCTTAAGAACCTGGAACTTTTCTCACTTGTTAACACAACCGGTGCGACGATTAAGAACAACCTGGTTCATCATATTGCCCCCGACGCGACGGGCGGCACGATGCAGCTTGTGTTAATAACGGTATTTGATTTTCTCGAATGCGACGATCTTGATATCGCAAACAACACTCTGGATCAGCTTGATACAACCCAGGCGCTTTCAATACAGTGGTGCTTCTGTTACGCGTTCGAATGGTGCACTAATGTCACCTACACAAACAACATCATAACGCGTATCTACGTGGACAGCTTTCCGGCGGGAATGGGTCGGGGGGTTTCATCCTACTATGAAAATATCACGTGCAATTACTCTGACCTGTGGACAATCGACACGCCGTTTTATTTTATGGCTTTCCCGGGAACCGGTGTGATCTACGAGGACCCGTTATACAACAATTCCGAAAGTGAAGATTACGATCTCCAGCCGGGTTCTTTAGCCCTGGCGGGTGATCCATCGATAATCGACTGGGACGACGATGGCTCAGGCGGAAGTCGAATGGGTTGCAAGGGCGGTCCGGGCGGCGAATATATTGGGCTTCTTACACCAAAGTAATAAAGCCCGCATCATGTGGAGGACACTATGAATTACAAAGTTGTTTCAATCATTCTCTGGTCATTACTTCTGATATTAACTGTTGGATGTTCCGGTGGATCTGCGATCACGCCCGACGTTTCGGGCGATGGATCGATTACCGCTGAAATGTCGCGGGACATATCGCACCATGTCTGGAGTGTGTGGGAAATCCGCATCGATGCGGTTTCAGAAACGGCCGAAATCGTACCCTTGAGGGGCCCGTCGTTCACCGCGAACGTGAACAGCCTTCTCGAAAGTAAACCCGGGAATCTACTGATTGAAGACATGGACGTTACACAGTACATGTCTTCCGGACGCCTTGACTGCACGATCACGCTCAAACATCCGTTCCCGGGACTCGACATGTACCACGGTTTCGATGTCTGGGGCGTGTTCCTTAACGATGGAACGGATAATTTCCATTACGAGGGACTTACCTACGCGGGTGGTGACGATCCGCACACGGGATGGCTTCTGAACCCGGACGGTTACACACGTTGGTATAACTACGCTGAATTCAGCAACAGTCCGATTCCGATATTGGGTTACACTCCGGGAAAGCTGGGTAATCTCGAAGAACCCTCGGCGAAGGTCTGCCCGTACAAGGTATTCGCGGACGGGCTTGATGACGAGGAAGACTATTACTCGTGGCTGACAACACCGGGCAACATGGACGATCGTGGAGTATTTCGCGCGGGCAGCGTGAACTCGCGTCGTTACGAAATCCAGTTTCCGTTTGTCGGCGGGATTCCATCCGCGACATTCCAGTACGCGGTGGTCGCGACGTGGGAACCGGGTGATCCTGAACTGACGGGACTTCCGAACGTTTATGACATCGAGGATTTCCCGACAAGCGCGAACTGCGAGGAACCATTCTTCGTGAAGGTTGATTCCTCAGCATCAACTCTTTACAACGACGGGGCGGGATCATCCGGCGGGACCTTCATTGCCGATATCGAGATTTTCGACTGGCAGGGCGGTTACGGTGGTAACGGGATCCTGAACGAGATAAACATCATCCAGATCGAAGGTGATTTCATAGAAGGAGGGTACGAGGAAATTACCAAGACCCAGCTTGAGCCGACCGCGGTTCCCGGAACGGAGAATTCATCGGTGTTTCAGGTTGAGATCGTCGCCTGCGATCCTCCCGAGTGCGGAACGTACGACGCATGGATACTTATCGAAGCCGACGGGCTCAACGGGTCAACGTACGAGCAGGGCTTCGGTATTTCCGTACCGGATACATCCAGGACCCCTTTCATGTCGTTCACCGTGGAAGTGTCATGCGAACCTGCATACATGGCGGTATTTGTCGACGACTCAAACACGACTGGTGTGGAGGATGGCACGATGGCGCATCCGTACAACACTATCCAGGAAGGGATCGATGCCTCCACGCTGCTCGATGACTACGAGGTATGGGTTGACGATTCGGGGAATCCGTATGTCGAGTATGTCGAGATGGCATCGGATGTGGTTCTGAAGTCGGTCAACTGGGACACATCCGACGGATCGAACCGTGCGGTTATCGACGGCGGGGATGATGCGGATACATGGAGTGTATCTTTCGTGGACTGTGAGAACGCATGGATAGAGGGATTTGAGATCACCTTTGCCGGAGAGAACGATCCAAGCCCGCTTCCGGGTTCACGGATGCTGCAGGTAGACGGTGGAAATAACAATACTGTTATCGATTGTTATTTCGAGGGACTCACAGACAGCTATCTGGCCAGTGCAATCTACGCGGTCCATACGGACGATCTGACAATCTCAAACTGCAGGTTCTCGGATATCGATAAAAAAACACTGGACACCGGATGTACGTATTTTTACATCATTGATGTTGATGTTTGTCCGGGCATTATGATTAAGAACAATGTCTTCACTGATATCCGTTCCTCGAGTGATGGTATCGGAAAGTATTTCAGCATGATAAGAATCGAGGGTACTAACGGAATAACGGTTAAGAACAACCTGTTACATCACGTTGTTCTGCATGCTCCAAACGATGTTCTGATGGGATATATGGCCTACTTTGACGGTTGTTCGAATATAACAACACTGAACAACACAGTCGACTACATTGACATTACAGACGCGTTTTTCATCCAGCAGGTTTTCTGTTTCTGGTACCAGGCCTGTTCCGACGTAGATTTCACGAATAATATAATCACCCGGGTATACTCGAACGGATTTCCGCCTGTACTCGGTCGTGGTGTCGATTCGCATGACGGGGATATTGTCACCCTTGACTATACCGATATTTATGACACCGTCCTTGCGTACAACGGTGATGTGGTAGAGGGTACGGGATACATCGAAGTCGATCCGGGTTACATCGATCCCGATAATGGGGAGTACGACGTGGGACCATCGTCGCTATGTCAGAATGGTGATCCGGATATTCTTGACTGGGACGATGGTGGTTCCGGCGGGAGTCGTATGGGCTGCTACGGAGGTCCTGGCGGAGAGTTTGTCGGGCTTCTGACTTCGCAGTAATTAAGCGGGAAATTTTTTGCCGGGAGGCATTGATATGAACTTCAGATTTCTTTACACGACGTTTGTCGCGGTGATTGTCATATTTACAATCGGGTGCTCAGGTTCGGACGTGATGTCACCCGATCCGGTTGGGCCATTGAGCCACGGGAAAACGGTTATGTCAGGCGATATCAACCGTGATCTCTGGGGGCTCTGGACGATCAGAATCGACCCGGTCGATGCGACAGCCGAGGTTGTTCCGATGAGGGGACCGATGTTTACGGCGAATGTGAACAGCCTTCTCGAAAAAGCTCCCGGCAACCTTTTAATAGGCGAGATGGATGTCACGGACTTCTTCACGGAAGGACGTCTCGACTGTACGGTAACGCTGAGGCACCCGTTTCCCGGACTCGATATGTACAACGGATTCGATGTATGGGGCGTTTTCATAACCGACGGGTCCATGAACCTGTTGTACGAGGACCTTGTTTACTCGGACGGGCTGAATCCCGGTGAGGGGCTTCTTCTCAACCCGGACGGTTACACTCGATGGTTTAATTATCCGGAGTTTAACGGAAGCTCGGTTCCGCTGTTCGAATTCACACCCGGAAAACTTGGCGATTTGTCAAATCCGACAGCTACCCTTAACGCTTACAAGGCCTATGCTGACGGTCTCGATGCGGAAGATGATTTCTACGATTGGATCACGAACGGGACAAATTCTGACGACAGGAGTATTTTCCGCGCGGGATCATCGAATTCAAGGCGCTACGAGCTTAAGTTCCCGGTTCATGCCGGGGAGCCTGTAGTGTCATTCCAGTACGCGGTTGTCGCGACGTGGGAACCGGGCGATCCGGAGATCACCGATCCACCGAACGAGTATGATCCGGAGGATTTTCCGTCAAGCGCTAACTGCGAGGAAGCGTTTCTTATGCATGTTCGCGATAACGAGGGAACAACTCTATATAACGACGGAGCCGGCAATTTCGGTGGGTCGTTCTGTGCGAGTCTTGAAATTTTCGACTGGCAGGGAGGGATGAATCCGGACGGAGTACCCGGAGAGATCGGCAGGCTGATCCTCGAAGGGGATTTTCTGCCATCCGGCTCATATGTCTATGAAGGTACCGCGCTTGAGGATATATCGCAGGAGGGTTACGGGCAGTCGTCGGTTTTTGCCGTCGAGATTCCGGGATGCGTACCATCGGAAGCTGGCGAGGCCGGGTACTGGATAATTGCCGAAGCTGCAGGTACGAATGGGGATACCTATTACCAGGGATTTCCGACCGAGTATCCAGACGGTCCGCGTGCAGCATTTATAAGAAGCACTGTCACGGTTGTTTCGGAGGCAACCGGGTTCACAGTGACCGCGATAGACCCGGACACCGCTCCGCTATGGAGTTATGTTGATGACGCAACAGTCAGCGGAACCGGATTCCAGGACGGGGCGACAATCGAGCTTCGGAAAACCGGACAGGACCCGGTTGTTGCGACGGACGTTAATTACATTGCAGCAGCCGAGTTGACGTGCGACCTCGATCTGGCAGGCGCGGTAAGCGGTGCGTGGGATGTTGTCGTTATCAATCCGGACCTTGAGGAAGCGGTGCTGCCCGGTGGTTTCATAATCGAGGGCTGGTCGGATGAATCGGAGATCAACACCGATTTTCACCGTGTGCCGGGAATGGTGGAGATGTACTCCGGCCCGCTTGTACTCGCTGCCCCCCGTAACGACAACACGATGCGCTACATGGTGTTCGATACTGATACTGGCGAGTGGGAAGGTCCATACCTTCTGGCGCCGGTTGAGGGTAATGCCCTTATTACTTCGATGGCTGCCGACCGTGACGCGGATTACGTCTACTATTCGGTACCGATATATCATCTTTATCGCTACCAGGGTGGAACGGGAACCTGGGAGGAGGATGAGCATCCGATAGTGGTCAACCGATGCCACGTCATGGCTGTTGATTCGGGTGGAAGGGCGAACATTATTAATAATTTCGGTACCGGCATGACGATGTCGCATTTCCGGCAGCCATACTGGGGATGCAACATGCCGAATGACTGGGAGTGGTTCACGGGGTTCTCTGACAGCGCGAACGCTCTCGCACTAACGCAGGCGAATGTCACAGCGTACGATTCGTCGGGGAATCTCTATGTAACTTACATAAAGGACTACAACCTAAGCTATTTCAATTACAGTCCGGCAGGGCCGAGGACCATTCGAGTGGAATTCATGCCGGATTCGGAGAACAGTAATCCACACTCGAATATAGAGCAGCTCAGCGGGGTTGGGATTGCACTCGATTCGCCTTCAGTAACGGTAGATCCCGATGATGTCGCGCACCTCGCATACAGGAAGTACGACACATCGAGCGGGAATTACATGATCCGGCACTGGACGTCCGATGATCAGGGGTCGACATGGGTGCCGCAGGCGAATATTTACGAGGGCAGCGGTGAACCATACGCGCAGTACGTGTTCCTGCACTCGGACTCATCAGGATATCTCCACTGTGTGTACAGAACGGGAATATACTGGTATTATGTGCGCTCGACCGACGGCTCCACTTGGTCGGATCCCGAGACGATAAATCCCTCGGCTGATGATAACACCTCCGGGATCTACGACATCACGCCAAGGGTACTAGTCACATCGGATGATTATCTTCATATAGCATGGATACGCGGTAATCCGACAAGCGGTTATGGTTACCTCAACCACAGGTTCCGTCATCTTGCTGAATAAAAAAAGCATCATATGGGTACTTGCGCCCTGAATGATGTAAAATACTATAAGAAAGTTATTACCAATTTTCGGAGGATGCCATGAATGGCACAAAGCTTTATTCTGTTTTAACGTTACTAATGCTCGCACTGGTTTTGATCGGGTGCAGTTCCGGCAGCAACGTTGCTACCGCGCCGGACCTCGACGCATCTCGGCACCAGGTGGCGGGCGACAACTCCAATCGCGTCCTGTGGGGCCTGTGGGATATCTCGCTCGATCCGGTAAACGGAACGGCGGAAGTCACGCCGCTCAGGACTGCGAATTTCACTGCGAATGTCAATAACCTTCTCGAAGGTCAGCCGGGAAATCTGATTCTTGACGATATGAACGTTGATGATTTCTTCACCGAGGGTCGCCTCGATGTGACCATCGAACTGAGGCACCCGCTTCCCGGTTATGACATGTACAACGGTTTCGATGTCTGGGGCGTTTTCATGCACAACGGGTCGGCCATGCTGGATTATGACAATCTTGTCTACGGCGATGGCACCGGCGACATGGAAGCCACGCTCCTCAATCCCGATGGATACACACGCTGGTTCAACTATAGTGAATTCGATGGACTCGGGCCGCAGATACTCAAGTACTGGCCCGGCAAGCTCGGAAATCTCGCTGAACCGTCAGCTACTCTGAATCCATATAAAATCTTCGCGGACGGGCTTGACATCGAGGACGATTACTACGAGTGGATAACGTCCGGTGACAACGCCGACAATCGCGGAATTTTCAGCGCGGGTTATTCGAACGGACGACGGTACGAACTGCAGTTTCCGATGGACGGGAGCATTCCGGTGACTGAGTTCCAGTATGCTGTAATAGCTACATGGGAACCGGGAGATCCGACAATCGTCGATCCTCCCGCAACGCATGAACCCGGTGACTTCCCGACAAGCGCCAACTGCGAGGAAGCGTTCTTCCTGCATGTATCGACTGCGGACAGCGACCTTTACTTCGTGGATTCGTCAACCTATGGCGGATCGCTTGTGGCTGACATCGAGGTCTTCGACTGGCAGGGCGGTTTCGGCGGAAACGGAGTACCGAACGAGGTCGAACGAATTATCATGGAGGGAGATTTCATTCCCACCGGATCGCATGAATTCACACAGGCCGAGCTTGCGACACTTGCACTACCCGGAACTACAAACTCGTCGGTGTTCCAGGTTGAGATTGCAAACTGCGAACCGTCGGCGATGGGCGAAGCCGATTTCTGGGTAATCGTCGAGGCCGCAGGTCTGAACGCGGACTCGTACGAGCAGGGCTTCCCGACACCATACCCGGAGGAAGCGTCCCGTGCGGCTTATATTCCTTCAACGGTACTTGTAACCGATAACAATCCGGTTGTGCCAGCGGTCTATAACCTTGTACTGGATATCGAACGTGACAGTAACGACATGATCACGGGGATTATTCTCGACTGGGATGACAATGCGGGAATTACCGAGTACAACATCTACAGGCAGGACCCGTTCGACGATACCGACGACTGGGTACTTATTCCCGACAGCCCGGTGGCCGCAAGCGAGTACACCGACAACGACATAGTCGGAAACGAGGCTTACCAGTACCAGGTTGTTGGTCTTGTTGGCGTGACCGAAGTCGAGGACAAATCCGTACAGGCGTACGCGATTCTCGAAAATGCCGAGGACAACGTAAACACGGACTGCGTGTGGGAGACATGCGCGTTCCCGCTCATGTACAATCCTTCATCCCTGCCATGGTCGCTCTTCAACGAGTTCGCACCGCTTGCGCAGACACCCAATAACGGCGTCTACTGCTGGGATGAGTCGGGGTACCAGAACGGTCCGGGAACACCCGGGAACTACTGGACAGGTTCCGCGACACTGTTCGCGACCCCTGTTCTTCCTCTTCCGGATGGCGCCGACACATGCGAGGTCGAGTTCTGCATTCGCCTTCTCAACCAGTGGCCATTCTGGGATGGCCAGCATGCCGGTGTTGTGGTCGGTGTAACGAATGTTGTGGAAGATGGTCCGAGCAATCCGATGTGGCCGTCGCAGGAATACATCGACGGACTCGACTACAACCTCGAGCACGTTCACGGGCTGAGTAATTACGGCAACTACACGAATATCGACACGACGAATGACAAGGGTCATGGAACCCAGTATCCGGAATATGAAAATCCGGTCTGGACATGGTGCAAGTTCGCGTGCCCGGATGTCTTCACGATCGAAGACGCACGAGTATCGTTCGGATGGGGCGCCGCGAATGCCGCAACCGGAACGAACCAGGGCAATCCCGGAACATCGTACGACGACATCGCGGTCCTGATTTTCTAAACGTTAATCAGGCAGCCTTGAGATCGATATTTTTCTCTGACATAAAAGACGTAAATCATGGGCGCAGACACCTGCGCCCATTTATGTTTTATCGGGAAATGACGGGTTTTCACACGTGTGGGGGTGCTGCCTGCTTCATTCCGAATACGAGACAATTATAAAAATAAATGTAGGGGTGCTGCTTGCCGCACCCCGAATCCGGACCGGGGCGCAGCAAGCAGCGCCCCTACGGGAAGTATCAGGATGATTTGCAGTAGCGGTCCGTCCATGCAGCCTCTTTATTTTATTAACTCATTTCTTCCAGACTCCCTGTACAAATTGCTATAATACCGACCATCGATATGCCCGATCCCCGCTACATCATCGCAGCGTACGATTACCTCGGCCCGAAACACGCCGGACCCGCGATCCGTACACTCGCGCTTGCGCGTCAGCTTTCGAAAATCGGCGATGTGGACATTATCTTCGAGGGAGAGGCCCCGTCCGATCAGCCTGCCAGGATCAGCTTCATCGAAAAGGGATCGGTCGATCTTTCCGCCGGATTCTTCTTAAAATACAAGGCCGCGCTCGTACCGCCGCTTGTCGCGATGACGGTCCCGCAGATTCTCGAATCGGACATCCCGGTCGTTGTCGATCTTTTCGACCCGGTCGTCTGGGAGAACCTGCTCCTTTATAAATCCGAACCTGAGAAGGACCGACAATTCCAGCATGAGAGACATCTCGCAGCGCTGATCGCGGCGCTTTTCCGTGGCGATTATTTCATCGTCGCCGGAAAACGTCAGCAGGACCTTTTCCTCGGATCGCTCATGGCCCTGAACCGCGTGAACCCGTCGACGTGGATCGAGAAATCCGGACCCGGACAGCTTGTCGGACTCGTGCCGTTCGGACTTCCGGACGGGCAGCCGCCCGATCCGGATGAAACCGCCATTCCGGACATATACTCCGCAGGCGGAAATATCGCCGTATGGGGCGGGGGAATGTGGGACTGGTTGTGTCCGGAGACAGTCGTGAAGGCATGGCCGATGGTGCTGAAGAGATACCCGGATGCGATTCTCGCGTTTCCGGGGACGGATCACCCGAATCCGCACGTCCCGGAGATGGCATCGGTCGGGCGTGTCAGAAAACTTTCGCGTGAACTGGGTATAGAGAAAAATGTGGTGTTCGGATCCTGGCTTCCGAGAGATGAGTACCTTGCGCTTCTTGGGAGGGCATCGGTCGGGGTAAGCGCGCATTCGCCCGGACTCGAAGCTACGTACGCGGTCAGGACCCGGTTCCTCGATTCGATCTGGATGGGGCTTCCGATGGTCGTGTCGGGTGATGATGAGTATTCGTCGATCATCGCCGAACAGGAGCTTGGTGTGGTGATCGAATCCGAGAGTCCGACGGATTTCGCGAACGGGATCATTCATGTTATGGATCAGGGACGCGGCGCGTACGCAGGGATGTTCGCGCGTGCGCGAAGCGAGCTTACGTGGTCGAAAGCTGCGGCGGAGCTTGTCGAATGGATGGTGGAGCCTCGGATCACGCACGGGTCGGGGATACAGTTTTTCAGGGATACGGTCGGCGACGTGGCTCCGCGCGAAAGGCCATCAGATCTCGGATCGCTTGTAAATCGCGTTATTAAAAAGCTCAGGAATTAACCCATCAGGCTCAAACATGATTTTATTGCTCACCGGCTTAATAGTAACAATCGTGTCAATCGCGCTGGGTGTATATTTCCAGATCGCCGCTGATAATTTTCTCGTTGCCTTACTGTTCTACATACTGAGTCTCATTGCCCTCATTCTATCCATAATCAAGTTTCTGATAATTAGAATCGAGCATGTTCGATGCCCGTTATGCGGATCGGATAAGTCGATCCATTTCTCGACACATGGAAGGCTCGCGATGGTTCGATGCGACGACTGCGGACTCCTTTACGCATCGCCAAGGCGTGCATCACCAGGACGGTTTTTCATAATGCAGCTCTGGTCGTTTAAGGACGCAAGGTTGGATGAGCGACTAAGGAAAATCTTCAGCGATGACAATCGCAGGATTAACATCGATCCGAAACTCGAAATTCTTCGATCTAAGGGTTACGCGGGGGACGGGCTGAGCCTTGTCGATGTCGGATGCGGTATAGGCGGATTCGCCTCGGTTGCGGCTGAAGCCGGTTACAAAGTGACCGGAATCGAGCCGGGATGGTTCTCGTCACGGTACGCGCGTCGCAGGTTTGATTTCGAAGTAATTAATGCCAATCTCTATAAGTACGTGACAGATAAAAAATACGACGTGGTCACGAGCCTTCATGTGATAGAGCATGTCCACGACCCGGTTGGATTCGGACGCGCGCTCGGTCGACTTGTAAAAAAGGATGGAATTGTGCTTGTCGCGACACCGAACGCGGGATGCGAGATAGCGATCAGCCAGGGAGCGAACTGGAAGGCGGTCGGTCCGGACGATCATATCGTCCTGTTCGATGAAAAAACACTTGAAAAGACACTCAGGGATGCGGGATTTTCGAAAGTAGATGTGTTCCCGTTCAGGGAGGATGGCGACGAGCTAATAGCGGTCTGTCACTTAACCTGAATCCGGAAATGCGCAGGAGGGGATATATGGATCGGGAAATCATCCCGATTTTCTGCTATCATTGATTTCCGGCATAAGGGATCAACAAAGAAAGGACGAGTCCTTAGAAAGAACCATTATGTCCGGCACCATCCCGACAATTTATCCTCTCGGAACCGAAGGCTGGATACCCGCCAACGGGATGGAAACCCTCTCCCTCTGTTTCTTTTACGACGACGAGCTTTTTATCATAGATGCGGGCACCGGCGTGTCGCGGCTGATGGAATTGAAGAACACGATTTTCAGCGACCGCTGGCCCGGGATAAAGCGTCTGAATGTTTTTCTCAGTCACTACCATTTCGATCATATAATCGGGCTGTTCTGGACCCGCGGGTTCCTTCGGGGGACGCCGACACGTGTCTACGCACCCGGGAAGGAGGTCTACGGCAATCCGGCGGAGGAACTTCTCGCCGGGATATTCCGAAAACCATATTCGCCCTATCCGCTTCACGAGCTGATAGGAGACCTTGAGGTGATCGATCTTGAACCTCCGCAGGTCACGGTTTCGACTTCGAGTAGTAAAATTAATGTTGGTGTGAAGGTGAACAGACGTCACAGCGATCCGTCTGTTGCGTTACGTTTTAACGACTGGTTTGCCTTTGTGACAGATACGCCACCGGAAGAGGCGACCATAGAATTCATAAGGGGTGTGAAAGTGGTACTACACGAGGCATATTTTGACTCGGGGGACTTTTTCGAGGATGAGGATGACGAACTACTAAGGCATACCGGCGGGCCTCATACGGGTTCGCATGGTGCCGGAATTATCGCCCATCGGGCAGGAGTGAAGAGAGGATATCTTATTCATCACAATCCGGAAGGCAACATGCTGGAAGTGGAGAATTACTCGCGTAAGGTATCGGACGCGCTGGGCCTTGACTGCCGACCCGCCCGCGACCTCGAAGAGATTACGTTTGACTGACCGAGTACATATTTATTGTATTTTCAGTGTAAGAATGTTACTAAAGAAGGCTGACTAAATAAATAAAGCCAGCCTTATTATGTGTATTTTGATTTCAGTTCTTCTGTATTTATAATATTAATTTCAGTGCTAATTAGAAATATTCTGCACAATGTCAAAAATAATCCTAATTATAATTAATACTATTATCGGCACGACAATTCTCCAGAAAAACTTGTCCTGTGTTTCTTTAACAGCTTTGCGACGCTTACGGTTTCTGTCGCCAATAGCAAGAAAATTCTTTGGAAAAATAGCGTAACCATTATTGGATTTCACAATAGCAATTATAAAGCCGATAATACATAAAATTCCTGCAATTATTGTAACCGGATTGAATTCCCATTTTTTTGTGGTTGCCTCTCCCCTTACCTGCATTAACATGGCGTTGAAAAAAATATCTGTTTTTTCTTCCATTGAAACAGCATTGTTGTACTGATTTATAACACTCTCATATTCATCACTCCATCCGATAGTTTTAGTTGCAGAAAGAGCAATTAATAAAACCGAAGCAATGGCGAGTACTATCGGGAGTGCGTATTTAAAAGCATAAAACCAGATATTTATGATACTTCTTTCCCTGATCGATTCGACGAGTTTCTTGTACAATTCCTCGCAGGTCTGGTCCATGTCATTTTCGCTGTGAAAATATACACGCCTGTCTGAGGCAAACAAAACGGTTCCATCTATAGAAGGTTTCGGTGAGCCGGGACGTTCATAAACTTCGAATGATATCAGGATGGAGTTGATGTCGAGCCTGTCGAGGTTTGGGATTTCATTAATACATTCAGCGGTCGCAATTTTACCCATCCCGTCCTTTACCGACACTTCAATTATGACATTTTCCGCAAAAGGCTTACAGGTTGTTTCGATTACTTCACATATGTCAAGTATATGTTCAGGGCAAACCTGGTAGGGGCTGCCAAAGGTAGAAGATTCACGCATATCCAGACCTCCGCAATGATGGGGAATTGGATTATATATTACGTAACAGGAAAATACAAATTAGAGTCTGAATAACATCACATAATGTATGTGGATAACAGGCATAAAGAAATTATGTGCCCATCTGCAGGCATTGGATTTAAATAACTACTTACTGAAAACCTGCGGGATCGAGTATGACAGGCGGGAGAGGGTTTCCTGGTCGGATGCGCTTAAAGTGCTTCCAAGCGCGGTTCCGGCAACCGCCCACGTGTAGTCAACTCCGCTGTTAAGAACATCATATAACTGCTGGCTTAAGTAAAATTCCGAGACCTCCGAGTTTAACGGCAGGTAGAACGGGGTGTTTCCCGGAAGAATCCCGGTAATTCTGGCAACGTAATTATTCGCTCCCGGTTCGTCGGTCCAGTCGAACACCTCGTCGACAGTCACGACGGCATGATGGGCGGGAGTGTAAAGATCCGGCGATGTGTCCTTTACGAGGTAGAAATTATCGGCCCAGTAGACCGTACCGTTGACCATCGCGCCGATCGACCATTCCCACAGGCCGTCACGGGCTTTCGTCTCGATGAATTGCGACGGAAGCGTGATCTGCGTGGCCATCCCGAAATTCGCGCCGTCCGGCGGAAGCATCCAAAGATGCTCGCCATCGCGCCAGACGTTTAGGAAGTAAGCGGTCGGGGAAGTTCCGGGCTTGGCGTGCCACATGAAAGTCAGATTTGCGCCGAGGTAATAGGACTGCCCGTTCATCGGCTGGTCGAGGACAGGCGCATACACGTGCGCCTGATCGTACACTGACATTACAGTGTTCGCTGATAGTGCCCACGGTTCGGACGAAACGCCTGTCGCGAGGGAGGTCGCGACCGCTGCGATCACGTAATCATTGCCCTCGTCGGACGGTCCGAACTCGATATATTCCTTATTTTCATACTGAAGTGTTGTCTGGTAGAGAAGATCGCCCGTCGATGTCTCGTAGACGTGGATATCGAGGTTGCTGACCTTCCCCTGTGATCCGACAAGGTGCTTGTTGTAGACAAGCACGACACGGTCGCCGTCGTGGACTTCGGGAATTCTGAACGTTGCGTTGTCCTCTACATTATGAAATGTACCCGAATATGTATTGGGGATGTGCGTGAAAGCCTCCCATGCGTTTACGTATCCGAACCCGGTGTAAAAATCGACGCCTTCCGCTCCGGGAGATGCAGTGTAGTCAATAGCGGTAGCGTATGTGAGCGCGCGAAGTTCAAGCGAACTTGTCACACCCGCGCTCATTAGTGCGGCTGCCGCACCCGCGTAATGGGGAGCGGCTGCGGATGTGCCGGGGAAGTTCCCGAATCCGCCACCTGAACTTGGGGACGTGGCCATTGTCGGGGCCATTATCTCGGGTTTCAGGCGGTCTTCCGAACCGGATGCGCTGTCGACCGGACCGTACTTGCTCGCGGAATAATAGCCATCATCCGAACGATCGCCGGTGGACTGATCGACCACACCCGCGACAGAAACACCGTTGTAACCGGCAGCAGGTTTGTCGTTGATCATGCTTCCGGGACATCCGGTGTTGTGATTCCCGCATCCAAGCGACCATACGACGTCGTAAAGGTCGATTGTGTTGTCATACCAGTCGGAGATCATATCGACGCCATCGACGTCATCGCACTCGTAGCCGAACACCATGCTGAAATTGAGCACCTGTGCGTCATTGTTCTGAGAACCACCCAGGCCCGCCCAGTCGTACGCCTCCTGAACAGCCTGGAATCCGTCACCGCCCGAACACATCTTCGCGTTATAGTAGGTATCGATGCCGTACGCCATACCACGGTACTGCTCGTCCTGGGACATTATTATCCCGGCAGTGTGGGTTCCATGGTTCGAGGAATCCTCTGGCGAGCATCCTCCTACAGATGACGGGAAAGTGCCATTCTGAATGTCGACTCCGCTGAAAGCTGGATGGTCGTAGTAACAGCCGGTGTCCATAGCCATTACCGAAATTCCCTCTCCGTGAAAGCCCTTGTCCCATAAAGCCTGCGTGTACCATCCGTAGCGTAACTGCATAGACTGGGAGGTTGTATCGGTAAGTGGAACGAGATCGCGGTCGATCATTACCTCCCGCACGAACGGAAGGTCGAGAATTTCAGCGATGTGGCCCCGAAGGGTGCGAACCGCGAGTGTGTTGATTATCACATCCGCGTAAACAACCTCGGTGTCCGGAATTTCCGAGATAATCGCGGATGCGTCGGCCTGGAGTGGGTCCAGTGCATTATGCAGGATATCCGAGATATACCGTGCACGCTCCATTCTCAGCGATGTGGCTTCCTCAACTAGAGGACGAACCTGGTCCATAACCGCCTGAGACATCATGTTGTCCCGATTGTCGCGATAGATATCCTTTATACGGTCACCGATCTCACCGATCGATCCGTACGCGAAATCAGCCGATTCAATCGCATCGACATAAAGGGTATCCGGTGCGTTGTTGAGCCTGACAATCAGGCTGACAGGCTCCATAGGGTCGCCGGAGGTCAGGTCGGCATTACCCGAATGAGAGTCCGGGATATCGATGTCGGGATTTGACGGGGAAGATTCACCACCCGAGCAACCCATCGACAGAACAGCAAACAGGGCCAGTATTAAGACCAAGAATAATGAAACTGATTTGTAAGGCATTTCGGAAAACCATCCTGGATAAAAATAAATCAACACATCCTGCACAACGCATAAAGATAATAACAGAAAATCCGCATCCCAACAATTCCCGGGGACTGATAATATTCGGCATGGTATTATAATGTTGCGAACCCGCGACGGCTTAAACGCGTCTGATGAACCAGCGGGTTGGATTTTTTATTATCGAAATGGGAATAATTCAGGACTGGATATACAGGGCACTCGTACTCGACCAGCTTCGGTTCTACTACCAGCTTCCCGCTATCCTTTTCCTCTCCATCCCCCTGATCCTCTGGATATACATTGCCTACAGAAGACGTCGCGCGTGGCGCATACGGTATTCCGTAGCATCTCTCGCGAATAAAATCCCGCGTGTGAAACGAAGGTGGATGCCATCGCGTCATCTTCCGCTGATTTTCCGTCTTCTCGTGCTGTCACTGATTATCCTCGCGGCGATGCGTCCGCAGATGGGTAAGACTCACGAGAGGATCACCACCCAGGGTATCGACATAATGATGGTACTGGACATTTCACCGTCTATGCTCGCGGAGGATTTTCAGCCCAATCGTCTTGAAGCCGCGAAGGAGGTGCTGGCGGATTTTGTCGGTCGCAACCAGAACGACCGTATAGGCCTTGTCGTGTTCAGCGGGATGGCGTTCACTCAGTGCCCGATCACGACCGACACGGTCATACTCGAAGAATTCATCATGCAGATCCAGATCGGTGACATCCTCGAGGGCGGCACAGCGATCGGTGATGCGATTCTTACGGGTGTTTCCCGCTTAAGGGAAAAGGACGTCCCGTCGAGGGTGATGATTCTCCTGACCGATGGCGAACATAACTGGGGTGAGTACGACCCGGAAACATCGGCACGGATCGCGGCCCGTGAGGGCATCAGGATTTACACTATCGGCGTCGGAAGCTACGATCCCACGCCGATTCCAGACCCGGAGCATCCGGGACAATATCTCCGGAATTACTACGGGGGTCTTCTCTACACCGAGATTGACGAGGACTCGCTTCAACAGATCGCCGATCTTACCGGCGGAAGGTACTACCGTGCGGAGGACGAGGAAGCTCTCGCGAACATATACGAAGAGATAGGCCAGCTTGAAACGACCGACATCGAGAGCTACAGGTACGTTACGTATTCCGAGATATTCCAGGTTTTTCTGATACTTGCGCTGATTTTACTTGCGCTTGAGCTTGTGGCGAGATTCATATGGGGGCGGGTGATACCGTAGAGATCCATGAGTTTCTACAACATCACATATCTCGTTTTAATTTTGCTCGTTCCGGTCGTATTCGTGGCGGCATGGGCACGTGAGCGCGCGCGTCAGAAGGCGCGGGAACGTTTCGCCGAATCGAAGCTGTTCTCGCGAATCGCAACGGTTGAACCTCCCGGCCGTGCTTACACGAGGACAATTCTCATGGCACTTGCCCTTGCGCTTCTTTTCGTAGCGATTGCCCGTCCGCAGGGCGGGGAGAAGGTTGTCGAGGAGCAGGTGGAGGGAATCGAGATCATGCTTGCGATCGATGTTTCCCGCTCGATGCTTGCCGAGGACCTTCATCCGGACCGCCTCACGGCGATCAAGGGAGTTGTTAGAGATTTTGTCGAGGCAAGTTACGGCGATCGTATCGGCGCGATTGCGTTCGCGGGTGACGCGGTTGTTGTCTGCCCTCTGACGACCGACCACATGAGCCTGATTAATTTTATCGATCGCCTGTCGGTCGATCACAGCCTGATGCCCGGTACGGGAATCGGAAGCGCGATACATCTGGGTGTAAGCAGGTTCAGGGACAACGGTTCCGGGCGTGTGATGATCCTTCTTACCGACGGCGAAAACAACAAGGGCATGGACCCTCTCGAAGCACTCGACGAAGCAAAGGAAGCGGGTGTGCGGGTATATACGGTCGGAATCGGGACATCGGAAGGCGCACCGCTTCCGAGCGGTGAACCCGGGGCGTTCGGTGTGACGTCATACAGAAGAGATAACAGTGGTGACAAGATAATGGTCGGGCTCGACGATTCGACGCTGAGACAGATCGCAGATGAGACCGGTGGAGAATATTTTTCGGTTTCGAACGAGTCCGAATTAAGGACTTTATATAGTAGAATAGCCCATGAGGGCGAAACAGAATTCCAGATGAGAAGAATGGTCAGAAAGGACGAGCTGGCGCCTTTCGTACTGGTTCTCGCGGGGCTTCTTCTTATCATGGAATCGTTTTTCAATTATTTCACTCCCGCGGAGGTCCGTCATGCGGGCTCGGAAGCCTGACAGAAGGACAATACTGGCTATTTACGCAGGACTCAGGGTATTCCTTGCCATTTTGCTTGTTCCGGCACTGAGCGCATGGGACCTTCCGTTCACCTCGCAGCGCACGAGGGGAGATAACGATTTCCGTGATGGCAATTACGAGCTGGCGATAGGTCACTACAGGAAGGCACTGCAGGACGACGAGGACAGTGACTGGGAGCTTCTCTATAATCTCGGAACATCGTACTATCATTCCGGAATGTGGGACGATGCGGTCGAGGCGCTCGAAGCATCGAGTCAACTTGCCGATCAGCATGGCGTAGGTAGTGAAATTCTTGCCCGGATAAATCATAACCTGGGACTCGCGCATCTTCAGCGTGATGACTGCGATAATGCTGTGCCGGCACTCGCGAAGGCAAACGAGCTTGAACCTGATGACGAGGATATCTCCCGCAATTTCAGTTTTGCCGAGACATACTGCGAGGAACAGGCCCAGGAGGCGGAAAATACAGAGGGTGAAGAGGAAGAAGAGGGTGAGGGTGACGAGGAGGACGAGAACGAGGGCCAGTCGGACGAGGGTGAATCGAACGACGAGACAGAGGTTGAGGATCAGAGCGACGAGACCGACGAACAGACGGAAAACCAGGATTCGAGCGAGGATGAATCGGACGAGGAGCCGGAGGATTCAGAATGCGACCAGGGTGACGAGGAAGGCGGGGGTCAGGACAGCGAGGATCAGTCCGACCAGAGCGAGAGTGGAGATCAGGATCAGCAGGATGAATCCGAACAGGAGGGTGAGGACGGAAAGAACGACGAGTCACAGGGACAGCAGGGAGACGAGGAGGACGAATCGGATGAGGAGGGAACCGATTCGGAGGACAAGAACCAGGGTGAAGGTGATGAGGATAATGAGGAACAGCAGGACGAATCCGAAAGCGATGCCGGGGAAGGTGAAGGCGAGGATGAGCAGGAGGGCGGAGGATCGTCAGGGGAGGGTGAGAGTCAGGGAGGGCCTCAGGAAATTCCCGATGACGGGCTTAATCTCTCGGACGCTCAGATCGACTGGATCCTCGATCACATCTCCGACATGGAGCGTGTGAACGCGTCGAGGTATTTCCAGAACGAATTCAGCGAGGGAACCTACCTCGACAGCGAGACTTTCGCGGATTTCATAATGAGCATGCTGTTCGGCGACACAGCGGGTGAACACTACGACGCACCGGATGACGGGATCGACTGGTAGGATTCACATCAATTTCCCCACATTTCGTATCAAACGATGATGCAGGCTTATTACAGATAATATAACCATATCCATTGTCCGGGCTGCATTCGCGTTGTATAATTTTTATGTTGGCGTTGCGAAGGACAGGAGTGGTAAATCAAGCGGTTACCGCGAATGGCGGAGGATTAATAATGGAGATCGAATCATCGATCGTAGGGGATGTTGTAGTGTTAAGGCTGAACGGCAGCCTGAGGTCGAGGGAAGATGTTAGATCGGAATTCCGCTCGCATCTTTACAGGGGATCGAAAAAATTTGTCTTAAACTTCGACAATGTGAAATCGATCAATTCGATCGGATTGAGCGCGCTTCTCGAATTCAAGTACGAGGTTGAAAAATCGAACGGTCAGCTTTCACTCTGCATGGTAAGGGACATGGTGAGGAAGCTGATGGATGTCACGAGCGTGTACGAGGCGTTTGATATTTACGAAGACGAGGAGACCGCCCTGACAGGTTTTATCAAGGGGCTCCCGCTAATCAGTACGAATTCATCGGTTTCAAGGCACAGGAACTGAAACCGGAATCAAAGACAATCTGAAAAGGAAGAGAGTTACTTATAACTCGGAATCCGCGAAATAAACCTCGCGGATTTTTTTGTCGTCGTAGAACTATAAACTGCTTCATTTATGTAGATTCATGGTATAATCTTACTGATGTAATATCCCCTCCTTATTGAAAAAATATAGACACAGGGAGGACGGTTTTGCGGTTATTGGAAGGCTTTATAGTGATGGTTATCGCAGGGATGCTCCTGACGGCATGCG
>Ga0272441_10005933_pt1 | contig 20865 bp, 21 predicted proteins | sample SSMProp6N_FD_193582 | JGI IMG/M metagenome (GOLD analysis project Ga0272441, IMG submission 193582) | Marine sediment archaeal communities from Little Sippewissett salt marsh, Falmouth, MA, United States - SSM-Prop-6N | ecosystem: Environmental > Aquatic > Marine > Wetlands > Sediment ...
GAGATGGAGGATCGGCATCACCTGGTCTTCGAGACCTACGAGGAAGGAAAGCTCACGCTGGAAGAGTATATGGGTCGGGTGGTCTTCTACCAGAAGCGACCGTTCACGCGGGCTCAGTTTCGGCGGTTCATGTTCGCGCAATCGAAACCTTACCCCGAGATGGTCGAGCTGGCCGCCCAGCTCAAGCTCCGGCACGGGCTGAAGATTGCCGTGGTCAGCAACGAAGGACGTGAACTGAATGCGTATCGGATTCAACAGTTCAAGCTGGACGGATTTGTGGATTCTTTTATTTCCTCCTGCTTCGTCCACGTCCGCAAGCCCGATGCGGACATCTTTCGCCTGGCGTTGGACATCACTCAGGTGCCGGCCCGGCAGGCAGTCTATATCGAAAACACCCCGATGTTCGTCCAGATCGCGGAAGGTTTGGGGATTCGAAGCATTCTTCACACGGATTACAGGTCCACGTGCGCGAAACTGGCTTCGTTCGGATTGCAGACCGACGAAGGAGTTACCCATGAAACCAGCTAGCCCACACATCCTGACGGTCAACGGCGGCTCGTCCAGCATCAAGTTCGTGCTGTTCGAGGCTAGTGACTCGCTCCGACGGATTCTGGAGGACGAGACTGAGATGACCGAACGCCAGATCGCGGCGAAAGTCCACGAGTACTTTCATAAACAGAGTCCAGCCGTCGGATGGAAATCGAACCCCCCAACACAGTGTGGCAATAGATTTCTGTAGGTGATGTCATCGTGAACTCGAATAAGAAAAGAGGCTTTCCAGTGGAAGGCTACGAGGTGCCACCCATCAATGCCGAACCTCCAAGCTCGGCGACCGATATGCAGAATCCGCCCACTTCAGTCGCTGATGCGGCGTCGGCTGACCCAGCCATACTCCAGAAGGAGTTGGCCGCACAGAAGGACGATTACGTGCGCCTCACCGCTGAGTTTGACAATTTCATGAAGCGCACCCAGCGAGATTCCGAGCAACAAGCCGCTGTGGAAAAGGAAGCATTCATCCGCGACTTGCTGCCCATTCTCGACAATCTCGAACGTGCCCTGGCTTCCGAGCAATCCCTTTCCCCCAAGGCATTGCATCAAGGTGTGACGATGACGCTGCAACAGGTGGGCCAGTTGCTCGGCCGCCACGGCATCGAGGCCGTCGAGGACACGGGGCGGCCCTTCGATCCCCACCGGCACGAGGCTATCTCCGTGCGGCACGACCCATACCAGCCCGATCAGATCATCCTCGAAGTGACTCAGCGTGGCTACTGCCGTAACGATAAGGTCTTTCGGCCAGCCAAGGTCATTGTGAATGATCTGAGCTATTTACCCGGGGTCAGCCATGCCCGTTGAATTCAAGGACTACTACGACGTCCTCGGCGTGGCCCGAGACGCAAGCGGCGAGGCAATCAAGAAGGCATTCCGCAAGCTCGCCCGCAAGTATCACCCTGACGTGGCCAAGGACAAGACTACGGGCGAAAAAAAGTTCAAGGAAATCAACGAGGCCAACGAAGTCCTCAGCGACCCGGAGAAACGGCGAAAGTATGATCAGCTGGGGGCAAACTGGAGCCATCCGGAACGGCAGCCGGCACCGCCGCAGGACGGATTCGGTGGAGGTTACGAAGCGGCTTCGGAATTCCATTTCGATGGCACGGGTTTCAGCGATTTCTTCGAGCAGTACTTCGGCAGTCGCGGCCGTCCATCCGGCGGTTTCGGCCGAACACGGGCTAATGGCATGGGAGGCCAGACAGTCGTCCAGCGCGGCCAGGATATCGAGGGCGACATCCTGGTGACGCTGGATGAAATCTTGCACGGTTCGACGCGTACGATCCATCTGCAGCGTGCCGATCCGCACACGGGGAAATCGGTCATGCAGACTTTGCGGGTGAAGATCCCACCCGGTGTTCGGGAAGCGCAGCTCATCCGTCTCGCGGGCAAAGGCCAGGAAGGCATTGGCGGCGGCGACTCGGGAAACCTGTATTTGAGGGTGAAATTCGCCCAGCACCCCGACTTCCGCGTGCGCGGCGCCCACCTGTATTACGATTTGGATCTGGCCCCGTGGGAAGCGGTACTGGGTGCCACCGTCGACATCCCAACTGTGGATGGAACGGTGTCCTTGAAAGTCCCGGTGGGCACCAGGGCTGGACAGCAATTACGATTACGCGGCAAAGGCTTACCCACGAGCGACGGAACGTCGGGCGACCTGTACGCCGTCGTGTCCATCCAGGTCCCGGCACACCTGACGCCGGAACAAAGAGTCCTGTGGGAACAGTTGGCCACAAAATCGACGTTCAACCCGAGGCAACCCTCATGAGCAAACGAATTGTTCCAGACAGCCCCCCACCCCGAGCGCTGGAGTTGTTTCAGCCGAAGCCAAACGTTTTGTACAGCCTCGATGCGGCTGCACATCTTGCGGGTATCCCCCGCCGTTCCATTCTGATCTATTGTCGCGCCGGCCTTATACGACCTGTCGTTCAACCACCGTATGGGGTGATGGAATTCACGGAAGAGGCGATTTATACCATGCGGCGAATCGAGCACTTGCGAACCGTTCACGGCCTCGATTTAGCCTGGATTAAGACCATGTTCGATCTGCTTGATGAGGTGGAGCGTCTACGCGCCGAGTTGCGTTTTTTGCGTGACTCTTGAGAAGGCGAATATACCCGAGGCTTAGAACCTATGGCGAAGAAACTCAATCAAACCTGTGTCTTGGCGATCAACGGCGGCTCGTCGAGCATCAAGTTCGCTCTGTACCAGGTTGGTGACACGCTGGAGCAAAGGCTTTGTGGGAAGGTTGACCGCATCGGCCTGAGTGGAACGAATCTAACGTTTCACGAACTGAATGGAAAGCCGCGGACCAGTCGCAGCGTCGCCGCCGCCGATCACAAATCGGCAGCGAGTCTCCTGATTGATTGGCTCGAAGCCCAGAACGCCTTCGTTTCGGTCAAGGCCGTGGGACACCGAGTGGTGCATGGCATGACGCATTCCGAGCCGGAACAGGTCACGCCGGAGTTGATAGATGAATTGCATCGTATCACGCCGTACGACCCGGAACATTTGCCTCGCGAGATTGAACTGATCGAGGCATTCCGCCAGCGTCATCCGAAACTGCCTCAGGTGGCCTGTTTTGACACGGCGTTTCATCACACCATGCCGCGTGTCGCCAAGTTGCTGCCGATTCCGCGACGCTTCGACAAAAAAGGAGTTCAGCGTTACGGTTTCCACGGTTTGTCCTATGCCTATCTGATGGAAGAACTGGCGAGTCTCGGCGACCTGGCAGCAACGACGGGTCGTGTGATCCTCGCGCATCTCGGCAATGGCGCCAGCCTAGCCGCCGTGCGAGACGGCAGAAGCATCGATACCAGCATGGGCTTCACGCCCACCGCAGGATTGGTGATGAGCACCCGCTCTGGCGATTTGGACCCTGGCCTGGCACCGTATCTGGCGAGAACGGAGCAGATCACCACAACCCAGTTTTACACAATGGTCAACCACGAGTCTGGGCTACTCGGCGTGTCGGAGACCAGTCCCGACGTGCGTGACCTGCTGGACTGTGAAACGCAGGACGTGCGGGCGGCTGAAGCGATTGCCCTGTTCTGCTACCAAGTCAAGAAATGGATCGGCGCATTCGCGGCGGCGTTGGGCGGACTGGACGCGCTGGTGTTCACCGGTGGCATCGGAGAGAATGCGCACACGGTCCGCGCCAGGATCTGCGAGGAGCTGGGGTTCCTTGGAATCGAACTCGAAGGAAAGCGAAACGCTGCGAATGAGGACGTGATTTCCGCGGCGGGCGGTCGGGTAGCGGTTCGCGTCATTCGCACGAACGAAGAACGTATGATAGCCAAGACGGTCTGCCGCGTTCTCGGCCTCCCGGGTGAAAAGGAAATGTGCCATGAAGATGACTAACCTCAGGGAAAGACCGCAATGATAATGACTGTTGGCAATCTGCTGCACAACGTCTGGCACATCGCTGCCATCGGACTTGGGTTGCTTCTCTCTGTGTTGGCGACAGGGCATGTGGTCCTGCACAAGCGTGACTCGCGCGCCGCCATCGCGTGGGTGGGTTTCGTTTGGCTCGTACCTCTGGCTGGAGCTGTCTTGTACTTCATCTTCGGAGTCAATCGCATTCGCCGCAAGGCCGCTCTGTTGCGCCGGGACCTTGAGCGGTACCGGGCACAAGCCGCACATCCGGAATGTCTGCCGGAAGAGTTGCAGCGCCATCTGCCGGATCACGGAGAGCATCTCAGGATGCTGGCTCGGGTCGTTGGAAATATGGTAGAGCGACCCTTGCTGGCGGGCAATCGGATCGATCCGTTGGTGAACGGAGACGAAGCTTATCCAGCTATGTTGGAAGCCATCCGGCAGGCACGCCAGACGGTCTCTCTCGTGACCTACATCTTCGATCGGGACGAAGTCGGGACGGCCTTTGCCCATGCACTGGGCGAGGCCGCGCGCCGGGGCGTAGAAGTGCGGGTGCTGATTGACGCGACGGGGACTCGATATTCCTGGCCCACCATTCTCCACACGCTGCGACGAGAGGGGGTGAAGTATGCACGGTTTCTCCCGCCGTTTGCATTGTGGCATCCGCTTTCAATGAACATGCGCACACACCGGAAGATCCTGGTCGTAGACGGAAGTGTGGGATTCACCGGCGGCATGAATATTCGGGTGGGACACTGCCTTCAACGCCAACCGTCACATCCGGTACAAGACATCCATTTCCGCGTGAAGGGCCCCGTGGTAACTCAACTGCAAGAAGTGTTTGCCGACGATTGGCTGTTCACAACCGGCGAAGCCTTGCGTGGTGATTCGTGGTTTCCCAAAACCGAAAGCGCGGGGCAGGTGTTGGCGCGAGGCGTGACCGATGGCCCGGATGAGAACTTCGAGAAGCTTCGTTGGACGCTGTTGGGAGCCCTTTCGATTGCCCGTGATTCAGTCCGAATCGTGACTCCCTATTTTCTGCCCGACCCGACCGTGGTGTCCGCCCTGAACTTGGCATCCATGCGGGGTGTGCAGGTAGATATCATTTTGCCCTCATCAAGCAACTTGCCGTTTATCTTGCGGGCCTCCCGCGCCATGTGGTGGCAAGTGCTCCAGCATGGATGCCGGATATGGCTGACCCCACCTCCATTCGATCACTCAAAACTCATGCTGCTGGATGGCTGCTGGGTGCTGCTGGGATCGGCGAACTGGGATGCGCGGAGCTTACGCCTTAACTTCGAGTTCAACCTGGAATGTTACGACGTCGAGCTCGCCCAGCGACTTGATCAGTGGGTCGAGACGAGACTGACTGGCGGCCATCCCGTGACGATGGAGGAGGTCGATGGCCGTCCACTGCCGACTCACCTGCGCGACGGCATTACACGATTGCTGACGCCATACTTGTAGTCCGGGATGTATGTGTGGGGTAATCCATCTGAAAGGAAGCACGATCATGAAGACAAACAAGATGAAAGTAACGGACAAACCACTAACCCCCGAACAGCTCGGGAAGATGGATGCCTACTGGCGGGCCGCCAACTATCTGTCGGTCGGGCAGATCTACCTCTACGACAATCCGCTGCTGAAGAAGCCCCTTGCGCTGGAGCACATCAAGCCGCGTCTGCTCGGTCACTGGGGCACGACGCCGGGGCTGAACTTTGTCTACGTCCATCTGAACCGCGTTATCAAGGAGCATGACCTCAACGTGATCTACGTTGCCGGACCAGGCCACGGCGGCCCCGGGCTCGTGGCAAACGCTTACCTCGAAGGCACGTATAGCGAGGTTTACCCCAATATTTCGCAAGACAAGGACGGGATGAAGCGGCTGTTCAAACAGTTCTCTTTCCCGGGAGGAATTCCGAGCCACGTGGCGCCGGAGACGCCAGGGTCGATTCACGAGGGCGGTGAGTTGGGCTATTCGCTGTCCCACGCCTACGGGGCAGCGTTCGATAACCCCAACCTGCTTGTCGCGTGCATCGTCGGCGATGGCGAAGCGGAGACCGGCCCGCTCGCCACCAGTTGGCATTCGAACAAGTTCCTCAATCCGGTCCACGACGGAGCGGTACTGCCCATCCTGCACTTGAACGGCTACAAGATTGCCGGCCCCACTGTGCTGGCCCGTATTCCCCACGTCGAACTGGAAGCACTCTTTCGCGGTTACGGCTACACGCCCCATTTCGTGGAGGGTGACGATCCAGAGCAAATGCACCAACTCATGGCTGCCACGCTCGACACAGTGGTCACCGAGATCCGACGCATCCAAAACGACGCCCGTGTCCATGGGTTTAGGACCCGTCCGGCATGGCCCATGATCATCTTACGTTCCCCCAAGGGCTGGACCGGCCCGAAGGAAGTCGATGGCAAACCCACCGAAGGCACGTATCGTTCGCACCAAGTGCCGATGGGCGAGATGAGTCATCCGGGGCACGTGAAGATTCTGGAGAAGTGGATGCGGAGCTATCACCCGCAGGATCTGTTCGACAGGAAGGGCACACTGCGCTGCGAATTCGCGGAGCTGGCCCCCCAGGGCGGGCATCGTATGAGTGCCAATCCGCACGCCAACGGCGGCCTCCTGCTGAAAGGCCTGCGCTTGCCGGACTTCCGCGATTACGCTATCAAGGTACCCAAGCCCGGGGTTGTGGACGGCGAGGCCACGCGTGCCCAGGGCCAGTTCATCCGGGACGTAATGAAACTCAACCCCGCCAACTTCCGTGTATTCAGCCCGGACGAAACTGCGTCGAACCGCTGGGGCGCGGTATTCGAGGTGACGAACCGTTGCTCGACTGCGGAGATCACTGCCCTCGACGAACACGTCGCACCCGATGGCCGCGTGATGGAAATGTTGAGCGAGCACCAGTGCGAAGGCTGGCTCGAAGGTTACCTGTTGACCGGTCGACACGGCTTCTTCTCCTGCTATGAAGCGTTCATTCACATCATTGACTCGATGTTTAACCAGCACGCGAAATGGCTGAAAGTGACCCAGCGTATCCCGTGGCGGCGGCCGATTGCCTCCCTGAACTACCTACTCTCGTCGCTCGTATGGCGCCAGGACCACAATGGATTCAGCCACCAAGACCCCGGCTTCATCGACCACGTCGCGAATAAGAAAGCGGAAATCATCCGGATCTATCTACCACCGGACGCCAACACGCTGCTGTCGGTGACCGACCATTGCCTGCGGAGTCGCGATTATGTCAATGTCATTATTGCGGGCAAACAGCCAGCACCGCAATGGCTGGACATGGATGCCGCCATTCGACATTGCACCGCCGGACTCGGCATCTGGGAATGGGCCAGCAACGACAAAGGCGGGGACCCCGACGTGGTCATGGCGTGTGCAGGTGACGTGCCCACACTGGAGACACTGGCGGCGGTCGAGATCCTGTGGCAGCACTTCCCGGATCTAAAGGTCCGGGTCGTCAACGTAGTGGACTTGATGGCGCTCCAGCCACAGAGTGAGCATCCCCACGGACTGAGCGACAAGGACTTCGATGTCCTCTTCACCAGAGACAAGCCCATCCTCTTCGCCTTCCATGGGTATCCCCTGCTGATCCACCGTCTGACCTATCGCCGCACCAATCACAAAAACCTCCACGTCCGGGGTTACAAGGAAGAGGGAACCACCACCACGCCCTTTGACATGGTGGTCTTGAACGACCTCGACCGATTCCACTTGGCCGGTGACGTGATCGATCGCGTGCCCAGTTTGGGTTCGCGTGCTGCTTACGCCAAGCAGTTCCTCCGCGACAGGCTGCTCGATCATAAGCAGTACATCCAAAAACACGGCCAAGACATGCCGGAGATCCGCAACTGGAAGTGGAGTCCGGACGAAACACAGAAGGGCAAACCGTCGGGGCAGAAGACGCGTGTGAAATAGACAGACAGTGAATCAGCGGGAGCAAACATGGAGAAGAAAACCCGTTTATCGAATCTTGGCGTTGTGGCCGCGGTGCGTGGCAGTGTCGTAGATATCCGGTTCGATACGCATCTACCGCCTATCTACTCGTTGCTGCACGCCCAAGAAGGGGACCTTGCCATCGAGGTCTTGGCGCAGCTTGATGCGCATCACGTGCGTGGCATTGCGCTGACGCCCACCCAAGGTTTGGCCCGTGGCAACGCGGTGGAAGATACGGGCGGGCCGTTGAAGGCGCCGGTCGGTAAGGGAATTCTCTCGCGAATGTTCGACGTGTTCGGAAACGCCATCGACGGCCAGGCCGCGCCAACGGATGTCCAATGGCGCACCGTCCATCGAGCCCCGCCCGCATTAGCACGACGTTCCACCCGATCCGAGATCTTCGAGACGGGGATCAAGGTCATCGATGTGCTGGTGCCGCTTGAGCGCGGCGGCAAAGCGGGCCTGTTCGGCGGAGCCGGCGTGGGCAAGACCGTGTTGCTCACTGAAATGATCCACAACATGATCGGGCACCAGGAGGGCGTCAGCATTTTTTGCGGCATTGGCGAACGTTGTCGCGAAGGTGAAGAGCTTTACCGCGACATGAAGGAAGCAGGCGTGTTGCCGAACATGGTGATGATCTTCGGCCAGATGAACGAGCCACCGGGCAGCCGATTCCGCGTGGGCCACGCGGCGCTGACCATGGCCGAGTATTTCCGAGATGACGAGCATCGTGACGTGCTGCTGCTCATCGACAATATCTTTCGGTTTATCCAGGCCGGCTCCGAAGTATCCGGCCTGATGGGGCAGATGCCGTCGCGTCTGGGCTATCAGCCCACAATGGGCACTGAGCTATCTGGGTTGGAGGAGCGTATCGCCAACACCGACGCTGGAGCCATCACGTCCATTCAAGCGGTGTATGTGCCGGCGGACGATTTCACCGATCCGGCGGCGGTACACACATTCTCGCACCTTTCGGCGTCTATCGTGCTCTCGCGCAAGCGCGCAAGTGAGGGGCTTTACCCCGCCATTGACCCGTTGCAGTCCAGTTCCAAAATGGCCACGCCCGGTGTCATTGGCGAGCGGCATTATCGCCTGGCGCAGGAAATTCGGCGTACACTCGCACAATACGCGGAACTCAAGGATATTATCGCCATGCTCGGCCGGGAGCAACTGGCGCCGGAGGACCGCAATGTCGTCGCTCGTGCGCGCAGGCTGGAACGTTTTCTCACGCAGCCGTTTTTCACCACCGAGCAGTTTAGCGGCATCAAGGGAACACTTGTCAGCCTTGATGACGCGCTGGACGGATGCGAGCGCATTCTGCGGGACGAATACAAGGATTACCGGGAGAGTGCGCTTTACATGATCGGTGCAATTAACGAAGCAAAGGGAAAAGCCGGATCCGGCGAATCCGCCGCCGATTCCGTACCTAAAGCCAAGGCCGAACCGCAGCCGCGACCCGAGCCGAAACCAGAACCGGAGGTCGAACATGCCGCGGCCGACACTCATGAATCTTAAGATCCTCTTGCCGTTCCAGGTCTTTGCCGAGAAAACCGGCGTGTCGCGCCTCGTAGCGGAGACCTGCGAGGGCTCGTTCGGACTTTTGCCACGCCGATTAGACTGCGTTGCGGCGCTCGCGCCCGGGATTCTGGTCTATGAAACCGAAGCAGACGGCGAGGTCTACGTCGCCGTGGATGAAGGGGTGCTGGTCAAAACCGGCCTGGACGTGCTTGTCTCCGCGCGCAACGCCATTGGCGGAACGAACCTCGGCGAATTGCGCGATTCGGTGGAGCGGGAGTTTTTGAAGCTGAGCGAACGGGAGCAGAGCGTACGCTCGGTGATGGCGAAAATGGAGAGCGGGTTCATCCGACGTCTAGTGGGGTTTCATCATGAATGAACCATCGGAAACCAAGAGCACGAGAAACCGGACTGCGTTCAGTCGAGAGGTCGGCGCGAAAGCGACGCGAAAACTCAAGGCGCGGCGACACGCCACACAGGGCGTCTGGTTTGGCTTGGGCATGATGGGGCTCATCGGTTGGTCGGTGGCGATTCCGACGCTGCTTGGCGCGGCGTTAGGTCTCTGGCTGGACAGACGCCATCCGGGAAGTTACTCCTGGACGCTGATGCTGCTGGTCATCGGTCTAGGTCTCGGCTGTGTGAATGCCTGGCATTGGGTGAGTAAGGAAGACAAGGAAATGCGAGAAGAACAGGAGGATGACCATGAATGAAACAGTGACTCTGGTGTTGGCTTTGGTGACGGGCGTTTTGTTCGGTGCGATGTTCTTCGGCGGCCTTTGGTGGACGGTTCGCAAGGGCGTTTCGTCCAAACAGCCGGCCCTTTGGTTCTTCGGTAGCCTGCTGCTGCGAACGAGCATGGCCTTGGTCGGGTTCTATGTTATCGCGTACGGTCATTGGGAGCGGCTGCTCCTGTGTCTCCTTGGATTTGTCATGGCACGCCTGGTCGTGACGTGGTTCACCCGAGCAGTGGAAAAACCAACTTACTTGGCGCAGGAGGCCCACCATGCGCCTTAGTCCCGATGAGATGATCTTCTGGCAACACGGGTTTCTCAAACTCAACGCCACCATTGTGTTCACGTGGGGACTGATGCTCGTGCTGACCGTCGGTTCAAAAGTCATTACCCGCACAATTTCCACGGGTCTGAAACGTTCCCGCTGGCAGAACCTTCTGGAAATCGTCGTCACCGGCATCGAGAAACAAATTGAAGAGGTAGGCCTGAGTGAGCCGCAGAAATATCTCGGCTTTCTGGGCACGCTCTTCCTGTTTGTCGCCGCCGCCAGCCTCTGCACCGTCATTCCCGGCTACGAGCCGCCGACGGGCTCGCTCTCGACCACGGCGGCACTCGCGCTGTGTGTGTTTGTGGCCGTGCCGTTCTTCGGTATTGAAGAACAGGGTGTGGGCGGCTACCTCAAGTCCTATGTGAAGCCGACGTTCATCATGCTGCCGTTTAACATCATCAGCGAACTTTCGCGCACGCTGGCCCTGGCCGTCCGTTTGTTCGGCAACATGATGAGCGGGGCGATGATCATCGGTATCCTGCTCACTATTACGCCCTTCATCTTCCCGATCATCATGACGGCGCTCGGTCTGCTCACCGGCATGGTGCAGGCCTACATCTTCTTCATCCTCGCCACGGTTTACATCGCGGCCGCCACGCGAGTCCGCACACCTAAATCCGAACCCGAAGCAGAACCCAGCCATTAAAACAACAATAGAAGCAGCCAAAGGAGATACTATGGATAACATGACTATTATCGCGGTGGCATCAATTGTCACCGCCGGCGTCACTACCGGTTTCGGTACCATGGCTCCGGCGCTGGGCGAGGGGAAGGCGGTCGCGACCGCGCTGAATTCACTGGCCCAGCAGCCTGACGCTTCCGCCACCATCACCCGAACGCTGTTCGTGGGCCTGGCGATGATCGAATCCACGGCCATCTACTGCTTCGTGGTCTCGATGATTCTCATCTTCACCAACCCGTTCTGGAACCACGTCATCGCCCAAGCTACAGGAAAGTAAACCTATGTTAATCGATTGGTTCACCATCATTGCGCAGGCGATCAACTTTCTCATCTTGGTGTGGTTGATGAAGCGATTTCTCTACAAGCCCATCCTCCACGCCATCGACGCGCGGGAAAAGCGGATTGCCACGGAACTCGCAAGTGCCGACAACAAAAAGGCCGAGGCCCAAAAGGAGCGCGACGAGTTCCAGAAGAAGAACGAGGAGTTCGACCAGCAGCGCGACGAGTTGCTGAGCGAGGCGAAGGACGAGGTAAAAGCAGAACGTCAGCGCCTCCTCGATGAAGCACGCAAGGACTCGAACACCCTGCGTGCCAAACGAGCGGATGCGTTGAAACGCGAACAACAGAGCCTGAACGACGAAATCACCCGCCGAACCCGCAAGGAGGTGTTCGCCATCACGCGAAAGATGCTGACGGACCTCGCCGAGACAAGTCTGGAAGAACGCATGAGCGTGGTGTTCATGCGCCGCCTGCAAGAGCTGGACGGCAAGGCGAAGGAAGGTCTCGCCACAGCCCTGAAGCCGTCGTCCGGTCCGGCGCTCGTGCGCAGTGCCTTCGAGTTGCCGGCGGCGCAGCGGAGTGCGATCCAAAACGCACTCAATGAAACTCTCTCGGCTGAAATCCAAATCCGCTTCGAGACCGCACCGGACCTGATCAGCGGCATCGAACTCACCGCAAACGGACGAAAGGTCGCCTGGAGCATCGCGGATTATCTGGCGTCGCTGGAAAAAGGTATTGCCGACCTTCTGAAAGAGAAGGACACGCCTGAAGCGAAAGCCGAGCCTAAGTCTGAAGAACCCAAGCCCGGAACAGGAAGCCCATGAACATGGAATCTGAGAGCCTGCACAACGTTTTCGACAGCGCGTTTGCTGGAATGAGTCGAGTGCGGGAAGCATTCACGCCGCAACTGAGGCCACGCGAGGTGGGCACGATCACCAGTGTTGCCACCGGTATCGCCAAGGTGTCGGGGCTTCCCGGCGTAGGTTTTGATGAATTGGTGATGTTTCCCGGCGATGTGCTCGGCATTGCGTTCAACGTGGACGCGGACGAAATCGGCGTCGTTCTGCTCGGTGAATACTGGCATCTCCACGCGGGAGATGAAGTCCAGCGCACGGGCCGGGTCATGGACGTGGCTGTGGGCGATGGATTGCTGGGGCGCGTTATCGACCCGCTCGGTCGGCCACTCGATGGCAACGGGCCGGTGTCCTCCAGCAAGCGCCTTCCCATCGAACGCCCCGCCGCGCCCATCATGGACCGCGCGCCCGTGACCGTGCCCTTGCAGACCGGCATCAAAGTCATCGATGCGCTCATTCCCATAGGGCGCGGCCAGCGCGAGTTGATTCTCGGTGACCGCCAAACGGGCAAAACGGCTCTTGCGATCGACACCATCCTCAACCAGCGCGACCACCATGTCCGGTGCGTATATTGTGCCATCGGTCAGCGTGCGTCCGCCGTCGCGAAGGCCGTAGCAACCTTGCGGGAAAACGGAGCGATAGATTACACTGTCCTCGTCGTGACGGAGGGCAACGACCCGCCGGGTCTCGCTTACATCGCTCCTTACGCCGCGACAAGCATTGCGGAATCTTTTTTGGAAGCGGGCCGAGATGTGCTGATCGTCTACGACGACCTCACCCATCATGCGCGCGCCTACCGCGAACTCTCTCTCCTGCTGCGCCGTCCGCCCGGCCGTGAAGCATTTCCCGGCGACATCTTCTATATCCACTCTCGCCTGCTCGAACGTGCGACGCACTTGCGCAAGGAACTTGGCGGCGGCTCCCTCACCGCCCTGCCCATCATCGAGACCGAAGCGCAGAACATTTCCGCCTACATTCCGACCAACCTGATTTCCATCACGGATGGGCAGGTCTACCTCTCGCCATCGCTGTTCGAATTGGGCGTGCTGCCTGCGATCGATGTCGGCAAATCCGTTTCGCGCGTCGGGGGCAAGGCGCAACGGGCGGCGTACCGCGCAGTGGCGGGCGACCTCAAGCTTGCCTATGCGCAATTCGAGGAACTCGAGACCTTTGCCCGATTTGGCGCCCGCCTGGATGAAGACACCCGCAAGATCATCGAGCACGGACGTCGAATCCGCGCTTGCCTCAAACAGCCGGAGTTCGCTCCGGTGTCCGTGCCCGGGCAAATCGCCGTGCTGCTGGCGTTGGCCGCGGAACTCTTCGACCGCGTGCCGCTTGACCAGATGACGGATGCCGAGCGTGCTCTACGCGAGGCGGCCGCGGATATCCCGGCGGAGGTGCGCGAGCGACTGGATGCCGCCGACAGATTGAGTAACGAGGATCGTGAGACGATTATCCAAATCGCCCGCAACTCACTTGCTCGCTTCCAACCCAAGTCGGAACCGGAGTCAAAGCCGCAAGCCCAAGCGGAGGTTAAGTCCAACCCTGAACCCCAGGAGAAGTCATGAGCGACACCACAGCGAGTCTGCGCCGAAAGATCGCTGGAGCCGGGGATCTTCAATCCGTCGTCCGCACGATGAAAGCTCTGGCCGCCTCGAGTATCGGACAATACGAGAAATCGGTGCGCGCGTTGGCCGACTACTATCACACTGTGGAGCTGGGGTTGGGCGTGTGCTTGCGGGAAAACGGGCAGACTGCCTTGATGGCAGAACGGAATAGAGCAACGGGTGCGATTGGCGCGGTCGTGTTCGGTTCAGACCAGGGCCTGGTGGGCCAGTTCAATGATGTGGTGGCCGATTATGCCGTCAAGACGCTGGCGGCTCTGCAGGCCAGACTCGAGGTATGGGCCGTCGGTGAGCGCGTTCATGCGCGGCTGGCGGACGCCGGCCTGCCGTTGATGGGGCTCTTCACCGTGCCGAACTCCGTCAAGGCCATCACCCCGCTCGTCGGGCAGATTCTCGTGGAGAGTGAGACGTGCCGCAGCGAGGGTGAAATCACCGTGCTCCACCTCTTCTACAACCGCCCCACGTCCGGGGCGGTGTATGCGCCCGTCAGTCAGCGACTGCTGCCACTGGACGACAAGTGGCGACGCAAGCTGGCCGAACTGCCCTGGCCGACGAAGAACTGGCCCGAGGTCATGCGCGGCGACACCGAGACCTTGCGGGCGCTCATTCGCGAATATCTTTTCGTCTCGCTCTTCCGGGCGTGTGCCGAATCCCTCGCGAGCGAGAACGCGAGCCGCCTGGCGGCGATGCAACGCGCCGACAAGAACATAGACGAATTGCTGGAGGACCTCAGCGGGACATTCCATCGTGTTCGCCAGGGTGGCATCGACGAGGAACTGTTCGAGGTCATCTCCGGCTTCGAAACGCTGAGCGCAGAGGAAAAATGATGCGCATTGGCATAGCTGTAGACCATGGAGGGTTTGAGTTGAAAGTGCAACTGACTGCGGGCCCTCAAGCCGCACATTGAACAACGCTTCACAGACACTGGGACTATCGAGGCATTTACCCTGAGTCGGTCTCTATCCTGAGCAAAGGTAGGGTAATACCCCATAAACCGGGGCCAGCCCATGGCGTATCATGTCTGAAAGGATAGGCCGAAGAACACGACAACAGAAAGAAGCAAATGTAGAGGACTGAGTGGCCATGGGATGGAAGCACGGAGATCCGGCAATCATGGCCGACTGAAAGAAGAATCCTATGTTCTGGATGACTACCGCCATAATGGCATTTCTGTGGATGCTGGGGCTGGTGGTCAGTTACACAACGCGAGGGGTCCATTCCCCTCCTGCTGATGATCGCCTTTATCGTCATGCTCATCCGAGTCGTTCAAGGGTGACGACCCGGGTAAGAAGCGGTTTGACGGCAGTACCCAGGCCACCACAAAGCAGAGAGAAGGAGAAGATGTGAGACCAACACAGGGTACTGTCACTCACGATTTGCGTGGCGTTACGGTCCTGCCGGGCCCGCTATCCTTGATTTGGCGCGACGCCCCAAGACAGTGCGGTCGCCTGTGCTTCGTCACGATTTTGCTGTTGACCCAAGGTGCGGCGCCTCAGTGTCTGGCCCATGCCGCTCTTCCCTACGTTCCAAGAGGAATTGCCGTGAGGTCCGTCAGGACCGATGGGCTGGATGCCGATTTCTTCCACGGGACTTCCGACAAGCCGCAAAAAGCAGTGATTCTCTTGGGGGGTTCAGAGGGAGGTAAGAGTTTTAGTGACGATACGGTGTTCGTTCAAGAACTCGTTGGTCAGGGCTTCTGCGTCTTGTCGCTGGCCTACTTCGGAATAGACGATCTCCCTCGTACACTCCGAGGCATTCCGCTGGAGTATTTTGCCAAGGCTTTTCATTGGTTATCGACACAAAAGGAAGTGATCCCTGACGATTATGCGCTGGTGGGGGGATCTAGAGGGGCAGAGTTGGCGTTGCTCTTGGGCAGCATATACCCCGAAGTCAAGGCCATCATCGCGATTGCACCGAGTTCGGTCATTTTCCCGGGCCCGCCGACGGACGCACTGGATGCCTTGCAAGGTCAGCACTCGGCCTGGAGCCGCAACGGGCAGGAGCTCGCCTTCGTGCCGGTGGCATATTCTTGGACCACCCTGCAAGCCCTGATCACCGACAAGGGAACACGGATGTTGGAGAAAGCACTTCGGAGCTCTCGGCATGTGAAAGAGGCGGCAATTCCAGTCGAAGAAATCCAGGGCCCCATCCTCTTGGTTTCCTTCACGCGTGATGAAGCTTGGCCTTCGACTCTTATGTCCGAGCAGATCATGCAACGCCTGCATGATAGCGGATTCCGTTTTCACTATGAGCACGTCGCCTACGACGCGGGTCATTGCGATTGGTCCGTCAAGCCCTTCCGGCCAACAGTCCTGACCTTCCTGAGGGAACGATTCTTAACAGCAGTACGGGACCGCCGTCCACGTGAAATTGGCTCCTCTAGCGGGCCGAATCCCAGAGACGCCGCTACAGACGTACCTCTTGACGTACTCCTGAGGTGGATGCCGGGCGAGTCTGCCAGGACACATGACGTGTACTTCGGCACTCGCTTCGATGACGTCAATAATGCCGGCCGACTCAGTCCTTTAGGTGTGTGGGTCGGTCAAGACCAGACGGCGACTACCTATGATCCGGCCGGCCTGCTCCAATTCGGGAAGACCTACTACTGGAAGGTCAATGAAGTCAATGAGGCCGGTACTCCAAGCATCTGGGAGGGAGAGGTATGGAGCTTCCGTACCATCGGTTACCGCGTCGTGGAAGACTTCGAGGGGTATGATGACAAGGGGAACGCGATCTTCTACGCCTGGCACGGCGGGTCAGGCCACCGAGCCTACCCGGACTGCGACATAGCGGGTTATTCGGGCAACAACACTGGATCGCTGGTCGGCCACTCGCAGCCTCCGTATGCTGAGAAGGTCATCAAGCACTCGGGCCAGCAGTCCCTGCCAATGGCCTTCGACAACTCGGCCCCGGACAAGAAGCTGTATTCGGAGATCTCGTACGAGTGGCCGACGGCCCAGACATGGACCACAAGTGGGGTCGCGAACCTGACGGTGTACGTGCAAGGCGTGGCGCCTGGATTCATGGCGACCTCGCCGGACAGCTTCCTCATGAATGGGACCGGCACGGACATCTGGGACACGTCGGATCAGTTCCGTTATGCGTACAAGTCCCTCCACGGTGATGGCTCGATCCTCGCCCGCGTGGACAGCCTGAGCAACACCCACGAGTGGGCCAAGGCGGGCGTGATGATCCGCGAGAGCCTTGATAAGAGTTCGCACTTTGCCTTCGTGGCGGCGACGCCCAACCCAGCCCATGGTGTGTCGTTCCAGCGTCGTACCATTGCCGCGCCGACTGGTGCCGCTACGGACCTTGCCAATCAGCCGATGCCTGTGTGGGTGAAGCTGACGCGCGAGGGTAACGTGTTCACCGGTCAACTGTCAGCGGATGGTGTCAAATGGGCGGATATCACGATTACTCCGGCCCTGGAAATCGCCATGGGCTCGGACGCATACGTGGGCCTGGCGGTGTGCAGCCATGACGGCGCACTCGTGGCTGGGGCGAAATTCTCCAATGTGTCCACCACCGGCAGTGTCTCCCGTCAATGGCAGTCGGCGGACATCGGTGTGACCCAAGTAGCTGGCAACCCTCTGGATACCTTGTACGTGGCGGTGGAAGACAGCGACGGGACAATCAAGGCGGTCAGCCATCCGGATCACGCGGCTATAGCGACGGGAGACTGGGTCGAGTGGAAGATCCCCCTGAGCAGGTTCACGTCAGCCGGGGTCAAGCTGAACAGTGTCAAGAAGCTGCACCTGGGCGTCGGCGATCGGAGTTGTCCGAGGGTCGGTGGCAAAGGCATGCTGTACCTTGACGACATGCGTCTGGAGCCGTAGTGGCGAAGTGCGATGAAATACATGGAAGACGAACGAAACCCCGAAAGCCCATGCAGCGGAAGCAACTGCTGCAAAGGGAGGAATCTCAGATGAATATCCTTCTGATCTACCCCGAGTTCCCGGATACGTTTTGGAGCTTCAAGCACGCGTTGAAGTTCGTGGGCAAGCGGGCGGCGCTGCCGCCGCTGGGTCTTTTGACCATCGCGTCCATGCTGCCACGGGAATGGTCGCAGCGGCTGGTGGACACCAACGTACGGCGTCTGACGAAAAAGGACCTGGCGTGGGCTGACTGCGCGTTTGTCGGTGCCATGGTCGTCCAGCGTGAATCGGCGCGTCAGGTCATTGCTCGGTGCAAGGAAGCTGGCTTGCGGATCGTGGCCGGCGGTCCCCTGTTCCAGATCGAACACGAGAGGTTCCAGGCCGTGGACCATTTTGTGTTGAACGAGGCCGAATTGACGCTTCCGGCCTTTCTCAAGGACCTGGCGCAAGGCAACCCGGAGCGGGTCTATTCGTCCACCCAATACGCGGATTTGCGGCAAACGCCCAGGCCCCGATGGGAGCTGCTTGACCTGCGGCGGTATGCCAGCATGAGTATCCAGTTCTCTCGCGGCTGCCCCTTCAATTGCGATTTCTGCAACGTCACCGCCCTGCTGGGCCACCGTGTGCGAACCAAAACTTCACAACAGATTATCGCCGAGCTCGACAGTCTCTATGCCTGCGGCTGGCGAGATGAGATCTTCTTCGTGGACGACAATTTCATCGGAAACAAGCAGTTCTTGAAAGACGAGCTCCTGCCCGCCCTCATTGAATGGCGACAGGGCAAAACGGGACTTCTATGCTTCACCGAGGCGTCCATCAATCTGGCTGACGACCAGCCGTTGATGGAGTTGATGGTGCAGGCCGGATTCAACAAGGTCTTCATCGGCATCGAGACTCCGGACGAGGATTGCCTGGCTGAGTGCAGCAAGATCCAAAACAGGAACCGTAACCTCGTGGAGGACGTCAAATGCATCCAGCGCGCCGGGCTTCAGGTGCTGGGCGGCTTCATCGTCGGCTTCGATCACGACCGGCCCTCCATCTTCCAGAGGCAGATTGAGTTCATTCAGAAAAGCGGCATTGTGACCGCGATGGTGGGTTTGCTGCAGGCCCCTCCCGGAACGCGGCTGCATGAGCGTATGAAACAGGAAGGCCGCCTTCGCGGGGACGCCTCGGGAGACAACGTGGACGGCACGACGAACATCATCCCGGCCATGAACCTTGACGCGCTACGGGAAGGCTACAAGAGAATTCTACAGCACATCTATTCACCGGAGCACTACTACCGACGCATCCGGACCCTTCTCCGTGAATACAGGCCATCTGAGACGCGGGGACGGATACGGTTCTCACACGCCCTCGCGCTCATGCGGTCCTTCTACCGGCTCGGCCTCATGGACTCCGGGCGGTTGCACTACTGGAAACTCCTGCTCTGGACCCAATTCCGACGTCCCCGGCTCTTCGCCCATGCCGTCATCCTGGCCATCTATGGCTACCATTTTCGGAAGGTCTGCGAACGGCGCGTGACGTAACGCCGCCAGCAACACGAAGTGTAGAGGAGAAATCCATGAGAACAAAAGTTGGCTTGTGGATTGATCATAAGAAGGCCATTGTTGTGGCTATCACGGACAAAGGGCAAGAGATACGATTGATCATATCCAAGGTGGAAAGGCAGCTCCGCCGCGCGGGTGATTCGCCTCTTGAAGGTTCCCATGAACGACAGCAGGTACCGGCCGATGATAGCCGCCAGAGAAGGCTTACGGGACAGCTCAATATCTACTACGATGCGGTCATTGCGTGTACTCGCGATGCAGAGTCCATTTTGATATTCGGCCCCGGTGAGGCCAAAGGGGAGCTGCAGAAGCGACTCAACAAAGACAACCTCGACAGACGCATCGTGGGCGTTGAAGCCGTTGATAGGATGACGGACCATCAAGTTGCGGCGAAAGTCCGACAGCACTTTCACGACAATCGCGATTCGCAATAGAATCGCGATGCCCACGGACCCAGCAATAGAAGGAAGCAGTTGTGAAGAGTGCGACGAAGTGGATGACCGCGGAGGGGGCAGGAGCAGGGAGACGGGGAGATCGCCAGCGGCCAATGCCCGGACACACCAGGCGGCGGTGAACGCCTGGCCCATTGAAAGGAGAATCTCATGTTGTGGATGATTGCCATGCTATTGATGCTTCTCTGGCTTTTGGGGGTAATGAGCAGTTACATGATGGGAGGGTTTATTCACCTGCTGCTCGTGGTCGCTCTTGTCATGGCGCTAGTGCACATCATTCAGGGACGACGAACCGCGTAAGAGGCGGGTAGGCGGCAGCGCGTCACTACAAAAGAACAGGACAAGAAAGAAGGGACAATGCTATGACCTATCTTTCACATTCTCACTGCTGTGTTGATCTTGGGTCTTACAGGGGGCTCGGACGGCCTGCAGAACATCGGGGGATTGGGCCGCGAACCAGACATTTAGACGATAAGCTCAGAGGTAATCATGACAGCGATAACCACAGTTGTGGAGCTTCAACCTGCCGATCGCCGTAAACCGCAGGATGTAACAGACAACCAAAGGCGTGATGCCGCGCCGAATGGCGATGTATTGATGGAGCGGATCCTTGAGAGAATGAACACCACACCTCAGGAGGAGGTGCTCAAGCGGATCACATCCCTGCCCGACATCCGACGAAGCAAGGTGCTGCGTATCCGCCGTCAAGTCACAGATGGCACCTACCAGGTCGCTGACCGACTGGACGAGGCGATAGATCGGATACTGGGAGCGATCACCGGCTAATCGCCACTGCATCAATGCTGCCGGTATGATGATCGCAAGAGGAGAGCTGTCAACAGTTGCAGGTCAGCCAATGATGCCACAACACACTGATCGCAGACTGTGGTGTGCCTGGCTGACCACTGTGAAAGGAGGATCCTATGCATCCGATCGTGTTTGTCCTGTTATCAATCATGGCGACGGCTGTCGTTGTCTTTCTCATGGGCATACGGATTGTTCGCCCTACACACCGCGGCCTGATCGAGAGGCTTGGCAAATACAGGCGTTTTGCCAAATCGGGTTTCAATTGGGTCATTCCTCTCGTGGACAGAATGA
>Ga0272441_10005934_pt1 | contig 20861 bp, 13 predicted proteins | sample SSMProp6N_FD_193582 | JGI IMG/M metagenome (GOLD analysis project Ga0272441, IMG submission 193582) | Marine sediment archaeal communities from Little Sippewissett salt marsh, Falmouth, MA, United States - SSM-Prop-6N | ecosystem: Environmental > Aquatic > Marine > Wetlands > Sediment ...
TTTGCCTGCGGCTTCCTTCAGGCCCCACCTCGCGATGGCTGCCCTTGCCGTCCGGCTAACTGTTCCCTCCTGTCGGGCCAGTAGAGGACTCTCACCTCCAAGTCGGCGCGCCCTGCCGGGCGCACGATAGAAAGGGGGACGGCCTTGGGGCCGCCCCCCTTTTTCTTTTCGAACCTGCGTTGATTCTCAGACGTCGTGGCTGCGCACGGTCTTGCGCTTGTTGCTCTTGGCGCGCTCAACCGCGCCGGCGAGCAGGCAGGCAACCTGCTTGTTCAAGCCCTCGAGCAGATCGCCGGAGGCGAAGCACTTCTTGCCCTTGACGAATTCACGAACTTTGCTTCCAACCACGAAGCTTTCCTTGCTGGCTTTCTTCTTGGCCATCAGAGACACCCTCCACTCGCAAAACAGACCATTCAAAAGACGACCCTACGACAGGCCGGCATCTTAGTTGCGGCCATATGGGTGTCAAGCGTTTTCGCCGTCAGAATCGCCGTTTACTCCCGTTTTTGCCGGCCTGCTGACCTCGGTCTCCGAGGTCTGGTGACAGAAGCGCTTGATGGCCCCGCGGTGCAGGACCAGTCCCAGGCCGAGCGCCTCGATCAGTCGAGCGCGCCCCCGCCACCCGAATCCCACCCGGCCCTTGACAACATCGTGACGCAGGAAGTGCGGACCGTAGGACCCCTCCAGGTAACGGTAGTCGGCCGTCGCCGCAGCGAAATGCCGTCCGGCCATCGAGAGTATCCCCGTTTCGCCCACCAGGCACCCGAGCTGCCAGCCCAGCCCCTTCTTGCGCGCAAGTTCAACGATGGCCATCGAGCGAACGTAACCCCCGCACTTCGCTAAGCGTACGTTGAACATAACCGGAGCATCGAGCTCCGCCAGGCGCCTGGCGCTCTCCAGGCCGGTGAGCGACTCGTCCGCCATGATCGGAACCGGGCTGCGCTCCGCGAGCCAGGCAAGTCCCTCCAGGTCGCCGCCCGCCACCGGCTGCTCCACGCAGGTTACGCTGCTTCCGTTCATGGCCCTTATCTTCTCGAGGGCCTCTTCGCGACTCCATGCGCAATTGGCATCCACACGGATGTCCACCCGCGGTCCCAGAATCCTGCGAACCATGCGCAGGGCGTCGATGTCCCCGTCGTAGCCGGCCTTGAACTTCACCTGGTTGAAGCCGAAAACCCTGAACATCAGGGCACGCTTTCGGGTCTTCCAGGAGCTGCCGGCCGAAATCGGGCCGCTGTACTCGAAGAGCCAGCGTTTCACGCCGCCCAGGGCGGCAGCCACCGGCAGGCCCTGCTCGCGGGCCCAGAGGTCGACGAGAGCCAGGTCCACGGCTGCAAAGGCCGCCAGCTTGCCCTCGCGCTCGGCACGGTCGCCGTGGTCCCGAAGCAGGCCCCGAAGCTGGCCCCACGAAGTGATCTCGCGACCCACGAAATCGCCGACCAGCGAGCCGTTCAGTGCGTCCTCAGCCTGGCTGACTGTCTCGCCGGTCAGGTAGCTTCGGGGGATGCACTCGCCGAGCCCCTTGTGCTTGGCTTCCGAGCGCAGGCGCAGAACGATGGTCTCATTCTCGGTGCGCTCGGCGAGGTGGTGCTTGTAGCTGCTCTTGAAAGGCAAGGTCAGCCGGTAGAAACGAGCGGAACGAACCCTCATTCGGCGCCCCCGCTTCCCCCGGTGTTTCCCTTCTCAGGTGAGCTGTCTTCGGGATTGCCGGGCCCCGAACGGTCGGGGTTCAGGTCGGCAGCCCCGGAGGCGGCAGTCTCGGCCTTGCCGGCTTCGCCCCCCTGCACCCCGGGAGACTCGCGCACCAGCAGCATCGGGTCGGCCTTGTAGCGCTCCCACTCGCCCGGTGAATCCGCCAGCTTCTCCACCACCTCGACCAGGTAGCGGTTCACCGGACACGACAAGCCGGCCCTTTCGGCCGCGGCCACGACCGCGCCGTTGAGATTTTCGATCTCGGTGCGACCTCGCCCGCGATTGAGATCCTGCCACATCGAACTGCGCCCCGCCCGCTCCGGTCCGCGCATCGAGACCAGCGCCAGGCGCCGGGCGATCCAAACCGGCATGCTCATCAGCCGGCAGAAGATGGGAACCGGGTACCCCGGCAGTCCTACCGGGCGGCCACCCGCGGTTCGCGCCGCAGCCAGGGCCTCGCGGAAGGCCCGAACTCCGAGTGAGAAGAGATCCCCGTTGGCGAGGATCTCTCCCACGGTCAGGTTGCTGATCGCACTGATGGCGTTGAAGCTCACGTTGAGCAGCAGCTTGGACCACTTTATCGAAACCGCGACGCCCGTGACGGCCGGCAGGCCCGCGGCCCTGAAGATGTCCGCGAGGCTGCCCAGCTCCTCCTCTGAAATTCCGCGATAGCTCGAGAGCGCCACGCCCCCCTTGGTCCCCACGCGCTCGACCACGCCCGGCTCGGGGCTGGAGAGATATGCGCAGATCGCCCCGGCCAGGATCCGGCGCCCCGGGAAGAGCTCGGCCAGCAGGTCCTCATTGGCCATCCCGTTCTGGAAGCTGGCAACGATGGTATTCGCACCCACGCATGCGGAAACCCTTCCGGCGGCCTCCGCGGTATCGAAACCCTTGACCGCGAAGAGCACTACGTCGTAGCTGCGGTCGACCGGCGGCTCGGCCAGCGCGCGCAGGTCCTTAACTACGCGCTCGCGCTCGGTTTCCGTGAGAATCAGGCCACCGGAGTTGATTCTCTCGGCCTGGGCCTTCCGCGCGAGCAGGTCGACCTCGTGCCCGCGAGCGGCCAGCTTGCCGGCGAGATACCCGCCGACCCCGCCGGCTCCGACCACCAGCCAGGACAGCTTGCGGCGCGGGGCGGACGAAAAGTGATCCGCGAGCTCGCGGGCGAGTTCCTCCGGGCGCTCGAAAACCAGCGCGTGCCTCGCGCCGTGGAACAGGCGCTCGCGCTTGATTCGCGAACCCAGACGCCTGAAGATCCGACGTGCCCCGCGCACGTCGATGATCTCTTCCTTTTCCGCGAGATACAGCGCCGCAGGACTGGTCACCGCGGGCGCCAGCTTGCGAACCAGCCTGGCCAGAATCGGCGTGTCCCGCAGAAACCGCGCCGGCACGCTGCTGGTGCGCAACGAATCGTTGCGGATGAACTCCAGGGCCTCGGGGAGTCCGGTGAACATCGCCGGCTCTATGGGCAAATCGAAGAGCTGGTGCGGTGTGCGCCAGCTGGCCTGGTGAATTCGCCACTTGGTCTTCAGGGAATAGCCTACCCTGGGCTTGAATCCCGGGGTCATGAAGCTGACAGAGTCGAAGAAGTCCGGATCGCGGCCGGCCAGAAGCACTCCCAGCCGGCCGCCCCACGACAGGGTCACCAGGTGAACCCGGTCTTACCTGCGGCGGAGTTCGATAGCCAGATCCCGGTAGTCGTGCCAGAAGGTCTCGTAGGAACCCACGAAGCGACGCGCCTTCGCGCTCAGTCCCGAACCCCGGCGGTCGAAGGCCCACACGTCAACCCCGCCGGCGGCCAGCAGACCCGCGGGGCCGCGGAACCACTCGGCGTGACTCTCTATGCCGTGCACGTAGAGGCAGGCCGAGCGGTTGCCCGCGCGTCGCCAGACGCGTCCCGAAAGGCCTTCGCGTTCTTCGACCGACTCGCTCACGGAATCGGGCAGCGGGGCGAACAGGGTCACGTCGTGGGGTCTCCCGGTATGGTCACGAAGTCCGCGGGCTGGAAACTGCGCTCGAACTCGTCATGGGGCAGGAGGTTCGGCGGCTTGATCTGTCCGTCGTGCGCCCCGCCGGCGACCCGCTCGGCTCGCCAGCTGCGGTAGCTGCCGGCGGGCAGCACCAGCAGCACCGGCGCCGACAGCCTCATCGACCTGCGCTTCTCGGCGTACTCGATATTGGCCGACTGCAAAGCGGCCTCGAAGTCCCGCAGGAACTCCGCGAGGAGCCCTTGGGGCTGACCGGGTGCGGGCTCGGCGGCGACCACGTAGCCGGCCCGCTCCTCGGCCGGCAAGCGCACGGAAACGGTGAAACCCGTCAGCTCCAGGCCGGTCTTGCGCGCCGCGACCGCCGCGGCGGTGGAAGCCTGTTCCTCGCTGACCTTCTCGCCGGTCAACGAGAGGATCCGCGCGCCCTTGCTGAGGAAACGGATGGCCGGAGACAGCTTCTTCGTCCCGCAGCGACCGGCCACCTCGACCAGGTCGTTCATCTTGTAGCGGTAGAGCCCGCCGGCTGTGGTTATGACCAGGAAGTACCTGCGGCCGACCTCCAGCTCGTGGGCCAGCAGCGTATCGGGACTCCCGGCTTCGGCGTTCTCCTCGGGAACGAACTCCATGAAGATCCGGCCCAGATTGGGAGCGCCCACGGGCGTGTTGTCTTCCAGCGGAGCGGCGAAGAAGCCCTCCGAGGCGCTGAATCCCGGATCGCGCAGGCTGCGCGGAGCGTAGAGCTCCCTGACGCGCGGCACGAAGAAGCCGGCCGCCCCGCCCAGCCAGACGCTGACCAGTTCCAGGTCGGGCCAGAGGTCCCGGGGTTTGAGCTGGCGGCCCGCGTCGAGCACCTGGCGGATGCGCCGCGCCGTCTCCGGGTCCGGGGCCAGCCGCGGCCAGATCCTCTCGATCATGCCAGCGTCCAGGCCGGTGTCGACGCTCACGGTTCCGCGCTCGATGTCGCGGGCGAGCCTCTCGGCGTTGCCGGCCAGCTCCTCGGCAAGGACCAGCAGGGTGGAGGCGTTGGCCGTGCCGATCATCCCCAGGTCCGCGCCGGCTGCCAGGCGCGCGATCATGTAGTACTTGGTGCGGTAGTCGTCGATGCCCATGACCTCGTAGGGCACCGGGAAGTAGCGCCGGGTTACCGGCGAAAGGCTGGTGTAGATCTTGCCGGTAATCGCCCCGCAGGGGATCCCCGCGCTGGTGTGCTCGTCGGCAGCCGGCGAGACCACCGTCAGGAACCGGCGGCCGACGATGTTGCGGTGGTCGGCCAGCACCCCGCTGCGCCATACAGTCTGACCCAGGTTGAAGTCGCGGTAGCTGCGCCAGGTCACCGGGATGTACTTGCTGCGACCGGTGGTGCCGCTGGTGCGCGCGAACATCCCGGGCCGCCCGGGCACCAGCACGTCGCGCTCGCCGCGGCGGTGGCGTTCGACCAGTTCGGCGATGTCCTCGTAGCTCACCAGCGGGAGACGGGCGCGGTACTCGTCGGGGCTGCCTATGCTCGAGAATCCGTGTTTGCGACCGTACTCGGTGTCACCGGCGATGCGCAGGATACGCCGCAGCGCACGACGCTGGGACCTGCGGGGGTCCTCCAGCGATCGCCGGTAATCGGCGACCATTGCCGACACGCCCCACTGGTGCCAGTAGTAGCCGAAGTTCTCGAACAGCCCCATGGAGCAGAAAGCCGGCTTCCACCCGGGCGCCCCAGCCCGGGGAAAGCTACTCCTCCCGTCCCCCGCCGCAGCTCGGGGTGATGCTCGCGCAATTGCGCGTATAGGCCGGGCGCAGGGCGTCGGGGTTCTCGTCCAGGATCTTCTTGTACTCGCGGGCGTTCTGGCGCACGCCGCCGGAGAGGTCCTGGATGATGCTCTCGGCGCCCTCGTGCGTCGGGGTCATCTTGTGCTTCCTGACCAGCGAGGGGAGCACGTCGACGTTGTCGATGAACGAGCAGGGGAAGCGGTAGTCGGCGTCGAAGGGCATCATCGAACGGGCGTCCTTGAAGCAGGGCCCCTGGATGATGTCGACCAGCTTCTTGTCGCGCACGTTGTCCTTGGCGAAGTGCACGAAGACGCAGGGCTCGACGTTGCCGGCGGCGTTGACGTGGAAGTAGCGCTTGCCCCAGGCGATGCACCCGCAGGTGGCCTCGCCGTCGTTCCAGAAGTCGAACACCACGTAGGGGTGTTTGCTCCGGAAACGGTCCACCGCCTCGAAGCGCTTCACGCGCTGCTCGGCGGTGGGCACCAGCTCGAGGTTCGGCTCCTTGCCGATGGGAATGTACTGGAACACCCAGCCGAAGGTCGCGCCCAGCTCGGCCATCTTATCGCCGAACTCGTCGCTGGTGATGGCCTCGTGGTTCTTGCGGGTGTGGGTCACCGAGAAGCCGAAGGGCACGCCGTGGTCGCGCAGGCGGGCCATCGAATCGGTGATGCGCCCGTAGGCACCCTCGCCGCGCCGGGCGTCGGTGGCCGCTTCGTTGCCTTCGATGCTGATCGCCGGGTAGGCGTTGCCGAGCTTGGCGAACTTCCTGCAAAGCTCGTCGTCGAAGTTCATGCCGTGGGTGTAGAGCTGGAAGAAGACGTCGTCGTGCTTCTCCAGCAGGGGAATCAGCCCCGGCCAGAAGGTGGGCTCGCCGCCGGAAAGCACCACGAAGTAGGTGCCCAGGTCGCGCTTGCCCTGCTCGACAACGTCGATGACTTCCTCGACGGTCAGCTCGCCCTGGCCGCGGTACTTCCAGGCGTAGCAGCCCTCGCAGCGCAGGTTGCAGCGCATCGAGGGGCTGATCACCATGAAGAAGGGCGGCTCCTCGTCGTACTGCTCGCGGTACTTGACTCGGACCTCTTCGCCGACGTAAACGCTGTTGTAGAGCATGTTCACGCAGAGCTTGCGCTGCACCTCCGGTGCGTAGCTCGGCAGGCGCTGGCGGAACACGTTGAAAAGCATCTTGGCCGCGCCGTGCTTGCGGTCGCGCACCTCGGGGGTGTTCAGGGGGTTGTTCCAGATCCTGTCCAGAGCCATGTTCTGGAGCTTGCCGAAGAGCTTGTCGAGCAGTTCGGGCTTCCTGGAGAGCGCCGGCAGCAGCGCCGCCGCGCCCTTGGCCTTCAGGAAGCTGCTGATTCCCTTGAGATTGAACATCTGATGTGACCTCCGTATGACCCCGGCCGTGTCAGCGCGCCTCGCTCCCCACCGCGGCCATGAGCTTCTCGTAGGCCCTGACCCCGTGCCGATATTCCTGCCCGGAAAGCGCTGCTATGCTGCGCATGATGATTGTACTGACGCCTGCCACAATATCAAGACTCTCCCTCCGTTCGGCCTTACTAAACCGCTCAACATAGGGAGTTAGGTCGAGCGGCTGCCCGAAGCGCACCTCGGCCGCCTTCCAGCGCGGCCCCGGCAGGTCGCCCTCGCGGGGAACCACCCGGTGGGTGTTGAGCAGCCCGACGGGCATGACCGGCGCCCCGGTCTGCAGCGCCAGCAGGGCCACGCCGCTCTTGGCCTTGCGCATGGCTTCGAACGGGGCGGTGTGAGCCTCGGGAAAGAGCCCCACCACACGCCCCTCGTCCAGCATCCGCCGGCACTCGCGCAGCGCCGCTGCCTTGCCCTCGCTGGAGCTCTCGTCCAGTACGATTCCCTCGTTGACCTTGAGGAAGAACCCCGTAAAGGGGTGATCGAAGCTGTACTTGTAGGAAACGAAGTGCGCGTGGCGCGAGCGCAGGTTCATGATTGAGCACAGCAAAGGGCCGTCGAACACGCTGAGGTGGTTGGGAACCAGGATACACGGACCCGACGGCGGGACGTTCTCTATGCCGGTCACCGCGCCAACGAAGGGCCAGCAGGCCCAGCTGGTCAACCGGCTAACTACGCGTTGCTTGAGTTTCATGGGCGCGCCGGCTCGACGGCATCGTCCTTTCCGTCCCCAGGAACCGGCGCAGTTCTCTGCGGAGCACGTCACGCTCCTCGTCGGAGCCGTGCATTATGCCATGCCTGGTGCGGTGCAGCCATACCAGCCGGCGCCAGGGCGCGCCGAGCTGCCTGAACACCCGCCGGGCCCCGCGCGGGCGCGCGGCGATATCGCGCCGCGAGTGGAATATCAGCGCCGGGGCCTTCACGTCCCGCAGGTGCTTCTGGACGTCCCAGGAAAGCTCAACCAGGGCCCAGAGCGCGTCCAGCGGCACCCGCTTGTAGATCATGTACTCGGGACCGTCGACGGTCTCGGGCAGGCGCTTGGGGAAGGCGCGGCTGTGGGGTGCGAAGTAGCGGATCACGCGCAGCATGTTGTGCAGCGGCAGCCGCTCGCTGAACCAGTACAGCGGCGTGGAAATCAGCACCAGCTTGTCCACCGGGAACCTGGAGGCCAGTCGCAGGCTGAGCGCGGCACCCAGCGAGAACCCGACGATGTATACCTCCTCGTGCTGAGCGCTGATTCGCCGGTACTCAGCAACCAGGTGATCGTACCACTCGCGCCAGCCGATGTAGTAGAGGTTGGAGTAGTGGGTGCCGTGACCGGGGAGCAGCGGGGCGTAGACCTTCAGACCCTCTGCTGCCAGGAACTCGCCGATGGTCCTGACCTGGGCGGGGCTGCCGGCAATGCCGTGCACCAGGATCACGGCGCGGTCGCCCTCGCCCATCTCGAATGGCGCGCAGCCCTTGAGCACCTCTCCGAGGCGCGGCAGATCCTTCCTGCTACCGGGGTTGCGCAGGCCGAAGTTGAACTCCAGCAGCCACGCGAAAAAGAAGATGACGGCGCCGACAACGGCGCCAACACCCAACAGCAGTCCGACTATTCCGGCAGTCACCAGCCGGGATCCCTCCCACCCGCGAGGAGGCCACCCGCCTCCCCGATAAGAAGCAATCTGCCACCAGGAGCCGCTCGCCTCCCCATGACAGATTACGGACGGATTCTAGGAAATCTTTATTCGGAGGTCAAGAGCTTAAGGAAGCCCCCTGGGCAGAACCGCCGCCGGAGAGGCTAACGCGCTCTCGCGCAGAGCCTTACGCGAACCTCAAACAGTCCCCTAATAGTCCCGCGTCGGACGGATCCGGGCCCGACCGGGCCAATTCGTGCCGGCGGCCTTCTCAGCCCTTCTTCCATGCGATCACGGCCATGTTCCACTTGCCCGCCGCCAGGCGACACTCGACACCGCCCTCTACCGGTGTGGTCTGCAGCTCGGCACCCGAGAGCAGTTCCTCCGCGCGCGCCCCCCGGTAGTTCTCGCCGCGCATCCGGATCCCCACTTCGTCGCAGTCCGGCGGGAAGAAGACGAAGGTGAGACGGCCGGAATCGGTTCCGCCGCTCTTGACGTAGACGAAGGCATCCTGGGTGGGCCGGGGGTCGAGAACCTCGACCTCCGGCACCCAGCCGGCCCTGCGGGCCAGCAGTTCCAGGAACTGCTCGAAGCCCTCCGCGCGGCGCTGGTAGTAGGCGTCTCCAAGGTAGGAGCCCACCAGCACCACGCGTCCCTCGTCCACCGCGACTTCCGAGATCAGGGCCCCGTCGGAGCACAGTGCCCAGGCCTCGCCCTCGCCGCGATCCCAGGGGGTCAGCCACTGGGCAACCGGCAGGCTGAGGCCCTGGCCTTCGAGTTCGGCACCTATCGAGTCGGATGCAAGCTCGCGCCTGCCTATCTCGGCCAGCCCCGTCAGGCGCGAAACGAATCTCTCCTCCGGGTAGCGGTAGATCCCCTCCGGGCTGAACGCGCCGCACTCCGACTCGCAGACCAGCGTGCCGCCCTCGCGAACGAAGCGCTCCAGGCGGTCCTCAAGCTCCGGCCCGGTCACGATCGCGCGCGGAAGGAACAGCAGCTTGAGGCCCTCCAGCGCGTCCAGGTGCTGCTCCTCGACGACCAGGTAGGGGATCGACCTGCGCACCAGGCCGCGGGTGTAGCCCATCAGGGCTTCCTTCGCGGGACGCGCGTTACCGTCCTGGGCCCAGTGCAGGTAGTAGGACCCCGGGCTGAAGAGCACCCCGACCTCCGGCCTCGCGGGCCGGTAACCTTCAAGCGCCTCGCGTCTGGAGGCCAGCAACTCCCCCGTGTGCTTCATGGCCGCCAGGCGCTCCTCGGCGAAGCCGTCCCTGCCGGATATCCCGAAGCCGCTCGACTCCCGGCCGAACACCTCGTCGCGCCAGCACCAGAACAGAATCGCGTCGGCCCCGCAGGCCAGGCCGTTCCAGACCCAGCGCTGCTGGCTGGCCGCCCGGACCGAGCCGTACATGTTGAACCCGATGGCCGACCGGCCGCCCTGGACCTCGCTCAGCCATACCTGCTTGCCCTGCGCCGCGGAGTGGACATATTCCACCCGGCTGCCGAAATCGGCGTCGTCGATCCCGGACCACACCGGAAAGCTGGAACAGCCGGCCCCGTCGGTGTAGTCGGCCAGGAACCAGTCGTTCCCGCGATCGAGCGCCCCGCTGAGCCCGGCGGACTGCAGGGGGCAGGGCTGGGCGGCGTGTACCGTAACCGGCCGGTCGGGGTCCAGCTTCTTCATCAGGTCGTAGCGCCGCTTGCCGTGCCCGCTGCACTTCCAGGTGTTGAAGTGCTGGAAGGCCATCATCTCGGTGTAGGGCAGGTCCGGCGACTTGCCGGGCAGGACCTCGCTCCACTCGCCGTAGCGGCGCTTCCAGGCCGCGTTGAGCCCCTCGAGCCCGCCGTACCTGTCCGAAAGCCAGCTGCGGAACTCCGCCAGCGAGTGCTGGCAGTAGCAGACCCGCCCGTCGGCCTGGACGTTCCAGCGCAGCTCGTTCCAGGCGTCCCAGCCGACGAGGTTCTCCGCGCCGCGGTAGCGCTCGACCACCGTCGCAAGGAAGGCGCTCATCCGCTCCCAGACACCGGGGTTGTCGGTGCAACCGCCCGGGGTCAGGCCGAAGTGACACTCCCCGCGATTGGAGGAAACCACCCGCCGGCCCGTGTGGTCGACCATCTCGCTGCCCGGCACCTCGCGATGGATCCAGTAGGGCTGGATCTCGGCGATGGTGCTGAGCACCACGCCGAGGCCGTGCTTGGCGGCCAGCTCGACCAGCCGGTCGTAGTCGTTGAACTCGAACTCGCCGGGCCGGGATTCGACCCAGGCCCACAGGACCCAGAGCTGGACGCAGTCCAGGCCCGAGTCCGCGATGCGTTTGAAGTCGTCCTCCCAGAAGCGGTCTTCGGGAAAGGGCGCGCGGTAGTACTGAACTCCCAGGTGCATGCCTTGACCTCCTGCAGCAGTCGAGCGGCATCACTCTAGCGCCGGGATCCGCGGCGTCAACTCTACACGAGACAATGCGGAGTAGCGTAAAGGCTTCGGCGCGGCGCGGGGCCCAGGGGAGCGCGCGCTCCCCGCGTTCTCCCGTCGGCGAAGCATTCCCCGCTTAATGAAGAGCCCGCCCGGCGCTCCGGCCGGGCGGGCTCTCCCCGGACTGACGTCCGGCGACGACCTGATCCGCGATCAGCCTCCGCGCGCCTTCTTCATCTTGAGCGCGACGATCAGCAGACCCGCGGACACACCGGCGATTATCAGACCAATCAAGATGTCCATGCAGACCCCCTCTTACCAGTCCCCCGCTCCGAGAAACACCAAGATAGGCCAGAGGGTCACGCGTGTCAATACTCCGGATCAGCCATTTCGCGGTAGCGTCGCGGTCGCGGTCGCCCCCCCGCGCGCCGCAAGTCACTTGCAGCCCGGGGCCCCGCGCACAACAATCGAGTCGAAGTCCTAAGGCGATGGGTTTTCGCCGGTTACGTAAACGAAAGGACCCTCGTGATGGCCGCACCGAACTTCATCGTTGTGCTCATGGACGACATGGGCTGGCGGGACCTGGGCTGCACCGGCAGCACCTTCTACGAGACGCCCAACATAGACGGGATCGCCGCCCGCGGCGTCCGGTTCACCGACGCCTACGCCTCCTGCCCGGTGTGCTCGCCCTCGCGCGCCAGCCTGCTGACCGGGCGCTACCCGGCGCGCGTTGGCGTCACCGACTGGATCGGCGGCGATTCGCGCGGCCGGCTGATAAGCGCACCCTACCTGCACCACCTGCCGCTGGAGGAGCACTCGCTGGCCAGGGCCCTGAAGGCCGGCGGGTACCGCACCTGGCACATCGGCAAGTGGCACCTGGGAGGCGGTGGGTTCCTGCCCGAACACCACGGCTTCGACGTGAACTTCGGGGGCTGCGAGTGGGGCTCTCCGCGCAACGGCTACTTCAGCCCCTGGGACATTCCGGGCCTGGAGAACGGGCCCGAGGGCAAGTATCTCACCGACCACCTTACCGACGAGGCCGTGCGGCTGATCTCCCTGGAGGACGACCGGCCCTTCTTCCTGAACCTCTGTTACTACGCGGTGCACATGCCCGTGCAGGCCAAGGAGGAACACATCGCCCGCTTCCGCGAAAAGGCCGCCCGGACGGGCCTGGACGCGATCGAACCCTTCGAGGAGGGCGAGCACTTCCCCTGCGAGCACAAGCGCGAGCGGCGGGTCACCAGGCGCAAGCTGCAGTCCGACCCGGTCTACGCCGCGATGATCTGGTCGCTGGACGAGAACATCGGGCGGCTGCTGGCGGCCGTGGAACAGGCCGGCAAGGCCGAGGACACCGTGGTGATCTTCACATCGGACAACGGGGGCCTGGCCACCGCCGAGGGATCGCCGACCTGCAATTCACCGTTGTCGGAGGGCAAGGGCTGGATGTACGAGGGCGGCACGCGCGAGCCTCTGCTGGTCTCCGGGCCGGGCGTGGCGCAGCCGGGCACGACCTGCGACGTGCCCGTCACCACCCCCGACTTCTACCCCACGCTGCTCGAGCTCGCCGGGCTCGACCCCATCCCCGGGCAGCACTGCGACGGCGTCAGCCTGGTACCGCTGCTCGGGGGCGCCACCGAGCTCGATCGCGAGGCGATCTACTGGCACTACCCGCACTACGGCAACCAGGGCGGCACGCCCGGCTGCTCGATGCGCGCGGGCCGTCACAAGCTGATCGAGTTCTTCGAGGACAACCGCCTCGAGCTCTACGACCTGGAGGCCGACCCCGGCGAGAACACGAACCTCGCCCCGGATCAGCCCCAGCTGGCGAAGGAATTGCACGCCCGGCTGGTCGCCTGGCGCGAGGAGGTGTCTGCGAAGCTGCCGGTCCCCAATCCGGAGTGGAGGGAATAACCCACCAATCGTCCTCGTCGTCCGGGGGAAGAATCCCCCCCCTCCGACAGCGACAGGGACCGCATCGTCGCTGGTCCCCAGGCACAACGCCACCGCTTTCGACCCCGATCCCGATCCCGACCCCGACTCCGATCACCCCACGGCACGACGGCAATCAGCGCGGTCCGGAGCTTGCCGGGGTCGGGATCGGCGTCGGGGTCGGGGTCGGGGTCGAACCCGAATTCCGGGCCAGCCGGGCCCCGACGGCGAAAGGACTTCTACTGCTTGACGCGTTCGATCTTGAGGGTCCAGGTCTGCCCCTCTGAAAAGAGAACTAGCAGTTCACGAGCACCATCGTAGGCCGTAGCACCTCGGCTTGGCGGCATTGTGGGCGTTGGGACTTCGGTCCACCTGTCCGGTCCCGTCTCGTAGACCCAGAGATCCTGCTTGCCGCCACCCAGTGCCATGACCAGCGCGCCGAGCTTTTCGTGCCATACCAGATTGTGGTGTGTCCGCGGGGCAGGCATGACCTTAGGGCGCATCATGCGCCATTCTTTAGTCCGCGGGTTGTAAGTCCATGTGTCATTATAGCTCTTCTTGCCGTCGGAGTAGTACCCACCAAACAACACAAACAACTTTTCCCTCCTGTCGTAGGCCAAACCACCGTCCACGTAGCTTCTACTTGGAGGTCCTCCCGGAACGGTCTCCGCTCGCTCCGTGTTCGGGTATATGAAGGCCCCCATTCCACCCTTGTGCCATAGCATCCGCTTCCCGTCCGGATCATAGGTCCAGCCAGGCCGCAAGTCCCACATGTAAGGCGGTTTCCACCCAACCGTTTTCGGCGCAGGCGTTCTCCACGCTCGCGTCTTCGGGTCAAACGCCCACCTGTACTGCAGCCAGTAGAGGTCGTTCCTGGAATCATATTCGATGTAGCCGCGATCCCCAGAATTGCACGGCCTGGGGCGAGACTTGCCTACGCCGGGGCCTTTGAGATCGCTCTTCTGGAGGCAGGTCCAACGCTTGGAGCCAAGGTTCAGAGCCCAGAGATCGTTCAGATGACCGTTGCGATACCCGCCGAAAAGAACACAGACCTTCCTTTTGGAATCATAGGCCATCGCAGAATGGCCCGTGCTCCTCCTTGAGGGCGATGCACCCACAGTCTTTTCCCTATTCCAGCTTGCGCGGAACCCGGCGCCAAGGGCTGGTGCCACCCTTGCCTCTTGGGTTGCCTTTTCGAGCCACTGCCGGTGAAGCGTTCCGGCTATGCGAAGATCGTCAAAAACGCCTACCGTGGGACCCTTGACGAACATGTGAGAAACCGCAAGGGCAACGCGCGCGTACTTGTGTGGCATCCCGCGTGCGACACCGACCTTCTGTGATCCGCATTTGAACCTGCTCTCGTAGTTCGCAAGTTCAGCTTCAAACGGGTAGACGGTGCCGTACTCCATATCTGCCTTCTTCAGAGTCCCGAGCGCACGTCGTCTCCCTGAGCGAAAGATCCTCAACGCCTTGTCACTGACGCCTTTGTAGGCCTTGAATGTCAGAACGACGCTGGCCCAATCCGAAGGCGCCCCGATTCGTAGAGAAGACGCATAGCCTTGCCTGACGCCAGCCTTGACCGCAACACGCATTTTCGGTGCGAAGTGGGCATGCGGGCGTGCTGCGCTGGTCCAAAGAGCCAGATGCGTGCTGCCAAAGAGTTTGCCGTCCTCGACCCTCCAATCCCCCGCCATCAGCTCGAAGTCTTCGAGCTGCTTCGGGTCCTCGAAGTCGTAGAGCAGTTCGATGGCCAGGGTACGCGGGTCGAACTTGACGATCTTGCCGCGAAAGAGCTTCTTCACCCGCGCGGTCATCCCCTCGGGGCTGGCCTCGATGACCGCCTCGGCCCGCTTGCGCAGTTCATCGGCCTGCTTCGCCCGGCCGGCGGCGTAGCGGGTCTTGCCGTGGTGCTTCATATATCCGTCGATGCCGGCGAGGAGACGGCGCGCGCCCCGCACGTCGAGGCTGGCGGCGTTCAGCGCCAGGACCTCGGCCTTCCAGGCGTCCTCGGCGGCCACTTCCGCCGCGCCGACCTGCATCTCGCGGAACTTCCGCTCGTAGTGCGCACAGAGCGGGTGGGACCTTGCGGCGCGCACGCTCTGGAGCGCGCCGGACAGTTTCCCGGAGCGCGCGAGCAGCAGCCCCAGCGCCACCCGGCCGTCGGCCTCCTGCGGCTCGAACGCCCGCAGGAGCCTCTCGAGTTCGCCCGGCGCGAGATCGGCGAACTTCACGCTGCGAACGGTCTCGCCCCAGTTGCGCCCGATCTTGAACCGGCGCTTCAGCTTGAATGCGTCGGCGGTCACTTCCGTGACCGTACCGCTGCTGGTGCCGCCGGCCCGCGTCTTGAGCGAAACCTTCCTTCCGACCAGCTTCTTCAGCGCCGTCTTGCAGCCCTTCTCCCATCGCTCCAGCTGCGCGGAGATTGTCGCGGCGGAGTCGAGCCCGGGGGGCATGAGTTCCAGCGTCCCGGCGTCGAGCTTCTTCTGCTCACGGTCAAGCAGTTCCCCGGCTGCCCGCCACTTGCCGGCGAGCATCAGCTTGTCGAATTGCCCGAGAATGGCCGCAAAGGCCTTGCGGGCACCCCCCGCGCGGCGCTTCTCCGCCAGTTCGACGACGTCGAGTTTCTCCTTCTCGAGCCGCGCCCGCAGCGCCGAGAGTTTCCCCGCCACCGCCGCGTACCGGACCGCCTCGACCTTCGCGAGTTCCGCCAGGCCCGCCTCGGGCCTGCCGCCCTTCGAGTGTTGCTCCGCCGCGGCCATGGCCGCGCCGAACTTCGCCTCCGCCGCCCTCCTCAGCTCCTTACGTGCCGACTCACACCTCGCTCGAAGAACACCGGCGAACTCCTTAGGTGGGCCGCCGTAGGCGGCGAGCGCCCCGTCGTAGTCGCCGGCGGCGGCCAGTTCCTTCGCCTTCTTCTCGAGCTCTGCGAACGCCGCGTCGGCCGCCTTGCGGCGCGCCCCCTTCACGCCGGCAATGGCGTCGTCGGCCACCAGTTCCCACTTGGTGCCCTTGCCGGCCCTGCGGACCTTCTCGAAGCGCTCCAGCGCGCCGGCGAAATCACCCGGGTTCTTCTTCCAGAGCGACTCGGCCAGCTCGTACATCTCGCGGGTCTTGCGGTCCTCGTCGGGCGACGGTGGCTTCTCGCTTCCGGCGGCCAGCAGCTTCTCCGCAGCGGCCTTCAGCCGGGCTATCTTCCCGCCGCGAGCGCGCGCGAACTCCGTTCGCCCGTGACCGCCCTCGAAGGCGCCCAGCGCCGCCAGCAGTTTCACCGCCTCCTCGCGCGAGGAGACGCGCTCCAGCGGCACGATCTCGGTCTGCCAGCCCACGCGCGCGGCGACCTCCAGGTCCTCGTCGCCGCCGCGGCCGAGCACCCAGGCCAGCGTGCCCGCCAGCAGCAGCGCGGCCACCGCCCCGATGGCGATCTTCACGCCCAGGGACATGCCCCGCGGACCCACCGGCTCCAGCAGGTCACCCGCGGTGCCCGCCGTGCCGCGCTCTTCGCCGTAGCGGCGCCGGCGCTTCTCCTTGAGAACCCGCTTCAGATCGCTCACCCCCCGGCCGCCGATCGAACTGCGCCCCGGGGCGAGCTCGGCGCTCTTCGGCGGCTTGCCGTCGATCACCAGTTCGAGGTCCGCCAGCAGTTCGCCGGGGTGCGCGTGGCGGTCGTCGCGGTCCTTGGCGGTCATCTTCTCTATGAGCCGGCAGACGTTGTCCGAAACGTCGGGGTTGACGTCCTACGGCCAGGGCAACTCCTCGCTGAGGTGCTTGCTCATCACCACCGCGGCGGTCGAACCGGTAAACGGCGTCGTCCCGGTCACCAGGTGATAGAGCGTCGCGCCCAGCGAGTAGATGTCGCTGCGGATGTCGACGTCCTTCTCGCCGCGGGCCTGTTCGGGGCTCACGTAGTGCGGCGTGCCCATCATGATCCCGGTCTGGGTCATCCGGGTTTCGTCTGTGGTGCTGCGCGCCAGGCCGAAATCGCAGACCTTGGCGACGCTGCTATCGGTCACCAGGATGTTGTCGGGCTTGATGTCGCGGTGGACGATTCCTTCCTGGTGCGCCGCATCCAGCGCGCGCGCCACCTGCATGGTAATGTGCAGCGCCAGCTCCTCGTCCATCCCGCCGGAGTCCTTAACCATCTCGCCGGCACTGCGCCCCTCGACGTACTCCATCGCCAGATAGTGGAAACCGCCGCCCTCGCCCACCTCGTGCACGCCCACGATGTTCACGTGGTTGAGGCTCCCGGCCAGCTGCGCCTCGCGCTCGAAACGCTGGATGAAGCTCGCGTCCTTCGCCAGGTTCTTGCGCATGATCTTGATCGCCACCATGCGCTCCATGCTCTCCTGCCGCGCAAGATACGTCGCCGCCATCCCGCCCTCGCCCAGCTTCCTGATCAATACATAGCCGGGAATCGGCTGGTGGGACTTCTTCTGCTGCTGGCCGCCTTCCTCTGCCATAGCCTGACCTCCAGCACCTGCGTCTATTCGGGAGCTTACCGCACCGGGTTCATTATGATCCGCCGCCGGAGGGCAGTCAAGGCTTCGCGGCGCCTTGCCCAGGGCTATCGCATTTGGTTCAACAGCATTCTGACTGCGGGCCGATGAGTAATCTGTCGGGGTGTGGCGGCGGGAGGGTTTGGAGTTGTCAGAGGGTTCCCCTCCCATCTTCTGATATGAGGGGAATCCTCTTCCAGGTCTTGTGGCGCTCCCGCGCCAGGGCACGGCCGCCCGCAACCGACGCGCCAGCGCGCCAGGGCCCGCGCTGTCACGCCGGTTGCGTGGGGGCCGATCCGGGCACCTCTCTGCTGTCGCAGAATGCTGGCGTCCTCTGGCCGACCGGGGCGGTGGCACCAGCGGCAGTGAGGCGCGAAGCGCGCCAGCGCTCCGGTCTCCGCAGACCTTTGATTGCCGTCGCGCCGCGGACGTGCCCCGCCGCGCGGTCCGGAAGCATCTGCCTTAATTGGATGGGGTTGACTGCGAATCGTCGCCCCCCGGAACTGCGGTTGCGAAGTCCAGCGAACGGCGCGGGCTAAGTGCGATAGCCCTGGGGCTTTGCCGCTAGGCGTGTTCGACACGGGGCAGGCGGGCTGGTGGCGATTCGGCAGGCCGCTCAGGCACTACTGCAGGACCTCCACGTAGCACGTGACGCGTCTGAACCTGTCAGAACCTCGATCCCAGGGACTTGGGCCATGATTTGAATGAGATATCAACGCTTATAGCTCTTGGAGAGTACGGGGTGTGCCGTCCGCGTCCTGGTTCATAGTCGCTACAACCTTTGCCGACTCCCCCTGCGTCAAATCCTCAGCGGGAACAGCCGGGACTCTGGCCAGGAGCGCCCATCTTCGTCGCTGACGCCTTCCCCGCGACCGCTACTTCGTCGTCTTGTTCTCCCGGGCGATCCTGCAGACCCATGTCTGGCCCCGCACCAGTCGCACCAGCAGGTCGTTGGCGGCGTCGTAGGCGGTGCCGTTGGTGCTCGGCGGGGGACCGCTGGGCGTCTTGACTTCCGTCCAGCGGTCGGCGGCTGCCTCGTATACCCAGAGGTCGACCTGCTTGGGCGCGTCTCTGCACGCGTTCGGCCCGGAGAGCACCACCGCCTTGAGCTTGTCGTGCCACACCAGCTTGTGCCTTCCGCGACCGGACGGGGAGTCAAGCGGCCGTTTCTTCTGCCACTTCCCGTTTTGCGGGTCGAAGGTCCAGGTGTCGTTGAGCGGTTCCTTTCCCCAGATCGCGCCACCGAAGAACACGAAGACCTTCGCGGCCCGGTCGTAGACCAGGCCGCCGTCCAGATAGCGCTTGGGCGGGGCCACCTTCACCGTCTTGAACCGACCGGCCGCGAAGTCCACCATTGCGGCCCCTCCGGCCACCAGCATGAACTCCTTGGCTTCCGGGTAGTAGCTCCACGCCGGCCGCACGCTGTAGGGCAGCTTGCCGCCGGCCAGTTTGCCCGCCTTTTTCCACCCGACCGAATCGGGATCGCATTCCCATTCCGGCAAGAGCCGGTAGCGGTCGGTGGAAGGGTCGTAGGCGAACTTCAACCCGTCGCAGTGCCTCTGCTGCGGCCGGCGCGTGTCCTTTGGCAAGGCAGGCTTCTGGAGCAGCCACCATCGGGCCCGGGCCGCGTCCAGGGACCACATGGCGGTCTTGGACCCGCTCGTGGTGGCCCCCGACCCCCACAGCACGCAGCGCCGCCGCTTGGAGTCGTAGGTCATCCCGTCGAAGGTGCCGTCGAAGACGCCCGGGCCCTTCCCGCTGGTCTTCAGCCGCCTCCACTTCGCCCGGAAGACCGCCTTCGCGGTCCGCTGCGAGAAGCCGGCCATTTGACGGTCCAACCAGGCGCGGTCGAGAACGCCGCGGATCCGGACGTTGTCGAAGATGCTGGAAGTATTGCCGTAGGCATTGTCGCCCCTCTTGGCCTGCCCCAGCGCCAGACCGCGCCCGCGGCCCTTGAACCCGACCGTAAGCCTGGCCTCGTCGCCGATCGACCATTGCAGCCTCCTCGGTGCAAAGGTCACCTTCATCCGGTAGTCGCGGCCCTGGACCAGCTTCAGCGCCGCCTTCTCCAGGGTCGCCCCGGCAAGAACCGCCCCGGATTCGCGCAGGTTCCCGGAACAGCCGCCATTGCCGGTGCGCCAGCAGATGTTGGGCTTCAGCTTCGTCCCGGAAGGCTTCGCGGTCCTGGCGTCGAACTCGACTTCGTCCACTTCGACGGGAACAGTCAGCAGGGCCATGGAGGCGTCGTATCCCCGCACCACCAGACGGCCGCCACTCGCCGCGCCGCCCTGCCATTCGTCGGCCTGCCCGGGAGTCTCGAAATCGTAGAGGATCTCGATCTTCAGCGTCTTGTGGTCGAACTTGACAACCTTGCCCTTCAGAAGCCTGGCTATCCTTCCGCCCAGCCCCTCGGGGCTGGCGTCGATTACCTCCCGAGCCTTCGCGCGCAGCTTCGCGATCTGCGGCTTGAGGCCCGTGGCGCACTTGGTCCCACCGTGGTTCTTGACGTAGCCGTCGAGGGCGGCGATGAGCTTCTTGGCTCCGGGCAGGGTCGGCTGCTTCTGCGCCGCAAGCGGCAGCACGGCCGTCTCCCAGGCCTTGCGGGCGGCCAACTCGGCCTCGCCCAGTTCCCATGCCTCCAGCCTGTCGCGATAGTAGTCGGCAAGCGGGTGCTTGCCCGCGACCGCCGCCTCCAACGCCTTGCGCGCACCCGCGTAGTCCCGCCGGCCGGCGGACAGCAGCAGCCGGGCCACCGGCCCGTCGGCGCCGCGCGGCGCGAACCCCGGCTGCAGCCTCTTCATGTCTTCCGGGTGGACGTCGGCGAACTTCAAAGCGCGCACGGTCTCGCCCCAGCTGCCGGCGATCTTGAAACGCATCTTCAGCTTGAAAGCCCCGTCCGAAACCTCCTCGACATTGCCCCGCACCGAGCCGCCATTGCGCAGGCGCAGCTTCAGCTGGCTGCCCACGGTCTTCTCGAGGGCCTGCCTGCGGCTCTCTTCCCAGGCGACCAGCAGGGCCGCGGCCCTGCCGGCCTCATCCAGCCCCGCGGGCATCAGCTTCAGCCTCCCGGCGTCCAGCTTCTTCCTCCCGCCCGAAATGTGCTCGCCGGCCGCCTGCCACTTCCCGGCGAGCATCAGCCTGTCGTACCCGCCGAGAATCTTCGCGAAGGCCGCCCGCGCCTCGGCCGACTTCTGCTTCGCCAGCTTGCCGGCGATGTCCGCGTTCTCCTTCTCGAGGCGCGAGCGCAGCTGCGCGAGCTTTTCCGCCAGCGCCGCGTACCTGATCGAAGCCACCTTCGCCAGCTCGGCCAGACCCTTCTCCGGGTGACCGTCCTTGCCGAACTGTTCTGCGGCGGAGATGGCAGCGCTCAGCTTCGCCTCGGCTGTTTCTCTCAGCTTCTTCTTCTCGGCATCGAACCTCGACTTGACCAGGTCCGCGAACTTCTCGGGCGGGCGGCCGTAAACGGCTATCGCCCCGTCGTAGTCGCCGCTTCCGGCCAGCTCCGACGCCTTCGCAACCAGCGGGGCAAGCGCCGCATCCGCCGCCT
>Ga0272441_10005935_pt1 | contig 20856 bp, 16 predicted proteins | sample SSMProp6N_FD_193582 | JGI IMG/M metagenome (GOLD analysis project Ga0272441, IMG submission 193582) | Marine sediment archaeal communities from Little Sippewissett salt marsh, Falmouth, MA, United States - SSM-Prop-6N | ecosystem: Environmental > Aquatic > Marine > Wetlands > Sediment ...
ACGAAAAACGAAGAACGAATAACGAAGACCCCCGCCCGTCCGGGAGCACCTCTTTTGTCATCCTGAGCGAGCGGCGGAGCCGCGAGTCGAAGGATCTGGGGGCGGCTGGGAATTCTCAAGCAGACGTGCCACCCACCCAGATTCTTCGACTCGGTCACTTCGTTCCCTCGCTCAGAATGACCATAAGGGGATGGGAGAGGGCGCGATGGGCGGGCGTGCCACTCCGGGCATCTCCACGTTAAAAGTTAAAAGTTAAACGTTGAACGTTCCTGCCACCCGCCCGGAGCGAGGTGGGCACGATGGGCGGACGTGCCGTCTTTGAGCACGTCCCGAACGCGCGGGCCGGTGCCAGGCACCGTCGAAATCGAGTCGTAGTGCGAGGTCGACACATCTGCGGCGGTGTCTGGCACCGACATGTTCATTGACGACCTGAAACCTCCATCGCGCTCGAGTTCTCGATGCGCTTCCCGTGAGGATGCCACCCATTACAAGGCAGGTGTCAATAGCGCACAGTGGTCCTGGCCCCTAGGGGGTGTTGGGAGCGAACCGTGTCAGGTTGTAGGACTCGCCCAGTGGTCTTCCTGACGCGGCGATCCGTGCTCCCGACACGTTGGCTCTTTTTTGAGAATGCGTATCACTCAATGGCTTGTTCTTTTTTTCACATTGGGGTAGGATGAGCTGCGATCCGTCGAGATCGGCCACCGTCCGGTGACCTTCCGCGGCGGATGCGGCCCAAATCAGAGGGATGCATATGGCCCACATCGCGAGTCCGATCCAGCCCGACAACCAACGTGCCGTGAAGAAGATCTCCGAGATCTCCGGCGAGAACATCTACCGGTGCATGCAGTGCGGAACCTGTTCGGCGGTATGTCCCATGGTGGACTCCATGGGGATCACGACCCGGCAGGGGCTTCTCTACCTGCAGTTCGGTCGCACGGAGGAGGTTCTGGACGCCCGTATCGGCGAGTTCTGCGCGTCCTGCCACACGTGTGTGGTGCGCTGCCCCAGGGACATCGATGTCCCGAGGGTCTACGAGGCGGTGCGGCAGTACACGCTGCGGCAGAACATCGATCTGATCAAGCCGCAGGACATCCCCAAAGAGACCATGGAGGAGGCGCCCCAGATCGCCTTCGTTTCCACCTTCCGCAAGCTCACAGGGTGAGGCGCACATGAAGCTCGGATACTACCCAGGCTGTACTCTCAAGACCAAGGCCGCCAACCTCGAGAAGGCCGCCATGGCCGCGCTGGACGCGCTCGATGTGGAATACCACGAGTTGGATCGATGGAACTGCTGCGGCGCGGTCTTCTCGCTGGCCGACGACGACCTGATCCACCAGGTCGCTCCAGTGCGCAATCTCGTCCGGGCCGCCGAGGCGGGATGCGACACCTTGGTGACGATCTGCTCCCAGTGCTACAACACCCTGGCCCGAGCCAACCTCATGGTCAGGGAGGATGAGGAGAAGCGGGACACCCTCAATCGCTTCATGGACGAGGAGCCCGACTACGACGGCGGCATCGAGGTGGTCCACTACCTGCAGCTGTTGCGTGACCGGGTGGGTTGGGACCGACTCCGCGGGGCCGTGAAGGTCCCGCTCGAGGGTCTCAAGGTGGCGCCGTTCTACGGCTGCACCCTCGTCCGCCCGGAGGAAGTGGCCATCGATGCCTTGGATGAGACGATCCTCGAGGATTTCATCCGCGCCCTCGGCGCCGAGGTGGTGCCCTTCGAGGCGGCGCGCGAGTGCTGCGGCTCATACCAGATGCTGGCCCACCCCGAGGAGGGGATGCAGCGGGCGGCCAAGGTGATCACCGCGGCCAACCGGTCCAACGCCGACGCGCTGGTACTCAGCTGTCCGCTCTGCGAATACAACCTCGGAACCCGACAGCCCGGGGTCATCGCCTCGTCCGAGGGAATCTCGGCGGTGCCCACGTATTACTTCAGCCAGCTGCTGGGAATTGCTCTGGGACTTGATCAGGAGCTCTGGCGGCTCGACCTCAACGGGGAGGCGGCCAGATCCCTGCTCGCCGAACGCAAGCTGATCGCGGCGGTCAGTGCCTGACCGCGGCGCCGAAGGAGAACAATGACGATGGAAACAGCGACGGTCAACAACGAAGTGGCTGAGGACACGATCCCCATCTTCATCATGGGGAAGCGGTACGAAGTGCCATCGACCCTCACGATCATGAAGGCGCTGGAACACGCGGGTTACCAGTACATCCGCGGCTGCGGTTGTCGCGGTGGAATCTGCGGCGCCTGCGCCACGGTCTACCGCAAGGCCGGCGACTACAAGATCCGCACCGGGCTGGCCTGCCAGACGGTGGTCGAACCTGACATGTACCTGACTCAGATTCCTTTCTACCCGGCCAATCGAGCCGCCTACGACTACGAGGCTGCCGAGGCGACCCCGGAGACGATCTACCAGCTCTACCCCGAGCTCTTCCGCTGCGTCGCGTGCAACTCGTGCACCAAGGTCTGCCCCATGGACGTGGAGGTATTGGACTATGTGTCGGCCCTCAAGCAGGGCGATCTCCAGGCGGCCACGGAAATCTCCTTCGACTGCATCCAGTGCGGTCTCTGCGCCTCCCGCTGCATGGGTGAGATGGCGCAGTACCACGTGGCCCAGGTGGCCCGGCGCCTGTACGGCGGCAAGATCGCGCCCAAGGCCGAGCATCTGGAGCGGGTGGTGAATGCCATCGACGAGGGCGTATTCGCCGAGCCCGTCGAGAAGCTCATGGCGATGGATGTGGAAAACCTCAAGAAGGCGTACACCGAACGGGAGATGGAGCCGCACATGTCGGAGGACGACTGGCGGCCCGCCGACAACTACGCGTTGCTCGGTTGAGGAGGAGTCATGCCCTACACACCAGAGTTGAAAGAGCTCATCAAGAAGGTGGAAGCCACCCGGGCCGAGCGCGTCGAGCGCAAGAAGAGGGGCGAGGAGGTGCCGTTCCTCGATCTCGACCAGCGCAAGCAGCGGCTCGAGTTCCACCCCGATTTCAAGGAGGAGGGGCGGCGCGAGCTCCAGGTCGGCCCGTCGAAGGGCTACGCCATCGCCCACGAGATCGCCGACGTTCTGGAGGCCACCAGTCGGGTCGACCCCGACAAAGTGGATTTGACCGACCCGGCCTATGAGGCCGACGTGCTGGTCATCGGCGGCGGCGGCGCCGGGACATCGGCCTCCATTCTCGCCGCCGAACAGGGCGCCAAGGTCATTCTGGCCACCAAGCTGCGTCACGGCGACGCCAACACCATGATGGCCGAGGGTGGCATCCAGGCGGCGTCCAAGGGAGAGAAGGACTCGCCCTATTACCATTACCTCGACGTCATGGGCGGTGGCCACTTCACCAACGTTCCCGAGCTGGCCGCGACCCTGGTCAACCGCGCTCCCGACGCCATTCGCTGGCTCGAACATCTCGGCGTCAACTTCACCAAAAAGGCGGATGGGACCCTGGAGACGATCCACGGCGGCGGGACATCCCGCAAACGGATGCACTACGCGGCCGACATCACGGGCGCCGAGATCATGAGGACCATCCGTGACGAGTCCCGCAATCGCGGCGACGACATCACGGTGCTCGAGTTCTCGCCGGCGGTGGAGCTGGTGCTCAACGAGCACGGCCACTGCGCCGGTGCGGTGCTGTACAACATGGAGACCCAGGAGTACTTCGTGGTCAAGGCCAAGGCCGTGATCATGGCCACCGGCGGCTGCGGCCGACTGCACATCCAGGGATTCATGACCACAAACCACTACGGCGCCACCGCCGACGGCATCGTGCTCGGCTACCGCGCCGGTGTTCCGGTGTCGTTCCTGCACACCGTCCAGTACCACCCCACAGGCGTTGTGTTCCCGGAGCAGGCCGAGGGCATCCTGATCACCGAGAAATTCCGCGGATCGGGCGCCAATCTGGTCAACGTGGAGGGCAATCAGTTCGTCAACGAACGCGAACCCCGAGATGTGGAGGCCGCCTCCATCATCAAGGAGTGCGTCCACGATGGACTGGGTGTGCCGACTCCCACCGGGCGGCTCGGCGTCTGGCTCGACTCACCCATGATCGAGATGTTGTCCGGTGAGGGCACGGTCAAGCGGGAGTTCCCGGGCAAGTACATCCTGTTCAAGCGGTACGACATCGACATCTCCAAAGAGCCCATGCTGATCTACCCGACCCTGCACTACCAGAACGGCGGGCTCGAGTTCCGTGAGACCGGAGAGACGGGAGTCCCGGGTCTGTTCGTGGCTGGGGAGGTGGGCGGAGGCATCCACGGTGCCAACCGGCTGATGGGCAACTCGCTGCTCGACATCATCGTCTTCGGTCGAATCGCCGGCACGTCGGCGGCAAAGTACATCGAGGAGGGGCTCAAGGACGGCGCCCTCACCCTCGACCACGTCAAGGCCTACAACAAGGAGGTCGAGGCCGCGGGTGTGGCCGACGGGCGGGTCGCGCCGGCGCTGATTCCCGACTACACCGACCCCGATGTGCGCGAGCGTCAGCTCACCACAACCTACGTCGGCAACCTCAGGTAACGACACCCTTTCCCTCGGGTGTTTTTTGGCCGCCCTCCGGGGCGGCCATTTGTATTGCAGGTTGCCCCGCCCGCCCAATACGAAATTCGAGAAGCGAACGCCTCCACCCAGCCGGAGCCCCTCCGGGAGATGGGCCCGTCGACTTGAAACCTGTCGGTCCTGGCACCGGCCTCCTGTCGGCATCTTTGTTGTGCTGCCAGGGCCGTCAGTTCGCATCCATCCGCAGGGATGTTCCCCGGAAAGAGAGTATTGAATCTGTCGGTCCTGGCACCCCTGGGCGGCCGGTGGCCTCAGGGGACGGTGTCGGACCACCGCGTGGTGTCGCCGCCTTCAAATCCGTCGGCCAACACGGTCGCCGGACCGTGGGCGACGAAGACATCCTCAAACCCGTTGGCATCGTCCGGTACCAAATTGTCCGCCACCGAGTTGAAGACGACCAAACGGCCATCCGCCGACAGCGTCGGCCTGGTGCTGTTGCCGTTTGTCTGAATGCCTGCCGCCGTGATCGTCAGTAGGGTCGTTTCCCCGGTGGCGCGATCGCGGCCGAATATGTCGGTGGCGCCGTTGTCATCGTCTTCGACGAGGTTCGAGGCGTCCGAGAGGAAGGCAGCGTAGCGGCCCGACCCGTCGAGGGTGGCCGGTCCACTGTTTGCATTGCCCTGGTCACCCGAGCTGCTGAGGCTCACCCGCTCGGTCGCTCCGAGCTCGAGGTCTCGGACAAACGCATCCTGTGATCCGTTGCTGTCTTCGCCTGGAGGAAGAAGATCATCGGCGTTGGAAAAGAACCCCGCGAAACGGCCGTCGGCGCTGATTCCGAAACCACCGCTGTTGGCGTTGCCGTCCTCACCGTCGACATTGACGCCGATCATGACGGTCACTCCGAGGTCGAGATGCCGCATGAACGCGTCGTTGACGCCATTGTCGTCAAAGGGAACGAGGTCGGTCGAACTCGAGATGAACGTGACGTGCCGGCCGTCCGATGAAATGTGTGGAAACCAACTGCCGCCTTCTTCCTGTTGGTCGTCCCAGGTCACGCTCGCCAGCTCGTTGACGCCGGTGAGCAGGTCGCGGACGTAGATCGATCGCGATTCGATCAACACCGTGTCCAGCAGGTTGGTCGCGCCGGAGCGGAATGCGACGTAGCGGCCGTCGGCGCTGATCGATGGCGTTCGGCTGTTGTCATTGCCCTCGCTGCCGTCCCAGGCCATGCTGACCCGCGACATCAGACCTGTCTGACGATCGAGCACGAATACGTCCTGGAAGCCGTTCGTGTCGTCCACTACGAGGTTGGGGGCATCCGAGGAGAAGGCGATCCAGCGGCCGTCCTCGCTGATCGAGGGATAGCGGGACTCGCCGAACGCGTCTCCACCGCTCCACCCCTCGCTCACCCGGGCGGTGGTGCCGAGGAGGCGATCGCGGAGGAAGACATCCCGCAGCCCGTTGCCGTCCCCCGGCACGAGATTGCTGGCGTCGGACTCGAAGACCACAAAGCGGCCGTCGGCGCTGGCAGCGTCATACTGGGGGGTGAAACTATCTCCGTTGGCTTCGAGGCCAGCGGTGCTGACGCTGACCCGCTCGATGACCTGGGCGCCGGCCGCTCCGGTCCACAGGGCGGTGAGGACCACGGCGTATGCGAAACGCACGGTCTTCATGGTCTCCTCCTGTCCTCGATTTCTGAGATAAAGCATCGCCCTGCGGGGCCGTTTTGTCAATCAGGAGCAGAGCTGAATGGGCGCCAGGCCCGTCGGCTACAACATTCGCGTCGAGGCCAGGTAGGTGATCGTACTGACGCTGGCGCACAGCACCGCGCCCCACATGAGGTCAACAAGGGCCACCGTCAATGGGAAGCCCTCGAGGGTGGCGAGGTTGGTCAGGTCGTAGGCGGCGTAGGTCACCAGCCCGAGAAGGGCGCCGTACCCGACCGCATGGGTCAGACTCTGGCGTTCGATGGCCGGCCACACCACCAGCAGAACAATCCCTGAGACGAAGATCAGATAAAAGGCGATGGCCGCGGTCCAGTTGACGTTGGCCCGCATGAGGTGGCCCATCTGGCTTTGGTAGAACGATCGCGCGACCACACCCAGCCAGATGAGATCGATGACCAGGAAGGCGGTCACGGCCACCGCGTAGAGCCTCAAAAAGATCGAAATCGTCATGGATTCACCCTCCTGCGAATGTGGTTGTCATCGATTGAGGGACCAGATCGACCCGTTGAGTATTGTGGCAAAGCTCACCCATGCCCAGTACGGCAACAACAGGGCGCCGGCGGCAGGAGAGACGCGCCAGAACGACCACACCGTGGCGCCGATGGCCAGCCATAGGATGAGGATCTCCACAAACGCCAAACCGGGGGAGCGCAGGCCGAAGAAGAGGATCGACCAGAGCGCGTTGAGCAGGAGTTGCAGGACGAACGCGGTGAGTGCGATGCGGACCCCCGGGGCGTCGAATCCCTTCCTCCACACGAGGAAGGCCGCCAACCCCATCATCAGGTAGAGCGCCGTCCAGACCGGGCCGAAGATCCACGCGGGTGGGTTGAACGACGGCTTGACCAGCGTCGGATACCAGCTGGCGACACCATTGGCGGTGGCCGCTCCGGACAGCCCGCCGACAACGAGCGGGGTTGCGATGGCGACGACGAACTTGAGAGTATCACTCATCATGAATCTCCAGTGGGCCCATGATACCGTCTCCCGCCGTCCCGGCGGCGGCCGCCCGGATTGGCGAGGAGCTCTGGTTGCTGTGCGCGGAAGAATCGCGACCCACAGGGGGGACCCAACGAGCCTGCTCAATCGAGCTTCGAGACCGGTCGTCCGGTTGGTTGTCCGTCGTCGGCGCGATGACTCGACGCTGAACCCCATCAACTCCACCGGTACTGGTGTGGTGACGAGGCACCACTCGTTCATGACACCGGTGTCGAGACCGACATTGTCCGACACGGTCATTGTCCACGTGCTCCAGGGTGAAGATGAGGTCCCCGACCCAGCTGTGGGCCACGTTGAGGCTGACGTTGAGATCGATGATCTGGAAGCTCTCGGCGATCACGAATGAGTCGGTGACCGCGTGTGGTTCGTCGTCAGGGATGGCGATCGTCGTGTTGTTGCAGAATGGACCACCCGCTGCCCCATCGACGGGCGGGTCCAGTCTCCGGTTCGCCTGATCCCCCTTGCCGGGGCTTGGGCGCCCAAGGCGACCCCGACGGCCACCACGTACACGGTGGCGATGCGCGTGTGTCGTTTCATTCGGATTCGCCACTTTGGTTGAAACGCGTGTTGTGATTCCGGATTGTAATCAGACAATTCATCAAGTATGAACTTCGACCGGTCAACCCCGCGGACAATCGCGCCTCTTGCGTCGGAGGGCTGTCCGCGTTACGTTGCCGGCATGTTCGGTCTCGGTGATCGGTCGTGGCCCTTGGTGGCCACCTGCAGTCGGGGGCTCGAAGAGGTTCTGGCGGACGAGCTTCGGGCCATCGAAGCCTCGGCGGTCGCTCCGGGTCGCGGCATGGTGTCGTTCTCGGGCGGGTTGGACACGGTCGTCGCGACCAATCTCTACCTCCGCTCGGCCATGAGGATTCTGGTGTCTTTGGCCCGGGGCAGGGTCGATAATCGAGATCAGCTCTACGATCTCGCCGATTCGGTGCCTTGGGAGGAGGTGCTCGCCCAGCGCCAGACCTTTGCCGTGGAGGTGGCCGGTCGGGCCCGGGCCTTCCGTGACAGTTCCTTTGCGGCTCGGGTGGTCAAGGACGCCGTGGTGGACCGCCTCCGCAACAAGCGTGGCGAACGGCCGGACGTGGACCGGGAGTCACCCGATGTGAGAATTCACCTGCACATCTCCGACGGGGTTTCGAATCTGTCGGTGGACAGCTCCGGAGAACCGCTGTCTCACCGGGGCTATCGGCCTCGCGGAGGTCCGGCGCCTCTCAACGAATCGTTGGCGGCTGGGATCCTGTTGCTGGCCGGGTACGATGGATCACAACCTCTGCTCGACCCCATGTGCGGCACCGGGACCTTTGCGGTTGAGGCGGCCCTCATCGCCACCCACACCGCACCGGGCCTGCTGCGAGAGTTCGCCTTCGAGAAATGGGCGGGTCACGACCAGGAGCGTTTTCAGGAGCTCATCCGGCGGCTGAGCCACCAGCATCGACAGGCCCCGGCGCCCATCGTTGCCAGGGACAAGGACGAGAGGGCGGTTCGGGCCACCCGGCAGAATCTGCGGGCAGCGAGGATGGACCGGTGGGCCGAGGTGCAACAGGGTGACCTCCGGGGATTCTCTCTGCCATGGCGCGAGGGAGGGATGGTGGTGGTCAACCCGCCGTACGGGAAAAGGGTCGGTGACGTGAAGCGGCTCGGTGGGCTCTATCGCCGATTGGGCGACACCTTCAAAAAGAGAGCACCGGGCGCCACTGCCTGGGTGCTCGCCGGCGACCGGCAACTGGCCAACCAGATCGGTCTCAAGCCGTCGCGCAGGATCCCCATCTTCAACGGCCCCATCGAGTGCCGGCTCCTGAAGTATGACCTGTACGAGGGGACGAGAAAGGTCAAGGAGCAGGGGCCAGGAGGCGGGGAGTAGCCCCCGACCGTCCACCGAATTCGAAATTCGAAATTCGACATTCCCCGCCCGCCCAGACCCAAGATCCCCCAACCCACCCGGATGCGAGATGCGAGATTCGCCGCCCAACCGATGAGTGGCACAGCCTCATAGCCCCATAGCCGTTCTGCGGCCCCCAATTCGCATTTCGCAATCTACGTACCGGGGGATTTGGGGTGTCCTTCGCTCACCGTCCGCGACCACGCCGAGGTATCGCCCGACTCGAAGCCGTCGGAGAACCGGTCGGAACATCTCTCCAGGAAGGCCGCCATCACCGCCGACCGGTGGGCATCGGTGGGGATGGCCTCAAAGGGGAAGCCGAGGAAGGCTGTGCGGAATCCGCCGAATGAGTAGGAGACCCCCGCCGGGCCCTGGTCCCCTTCAAACGCCACCTCGGCGGCCGGCCGGGGCGTGATGGTGTCGCTGTAGTTGTTGAAGGGATAATCCAGGTCGTATGGGCCGAGACCTTCGAACACGATCCCCCGCCCGGTCACCGTGACCTGCGAGGTGTCGTCCTCCACCTCGGCGACTCCGAGGTAGTCCTCCATGAATGGCGTCAGCCCGTGATCCCAGTGGATATCCTGGCCGCTCAGGAGAAGACACCCATCGCCCCCGTCCAACCATTGCGAGAGAGCCGCCTCGCCGGCCGAGCCCGGTCCGGCGCCGCCGCCGTACTCACCCCCCGCGAACCAGATCACCACCCGATACAGCGCGAGGTCCTCGGCGGTGGGCTCGTCGTTGGAGTTGGAGGTGTCCCACACGTCGAAGGCGCGGTCGAGTCCGGACAGAGCGTCCTCGTACAGGGGTCGCACGTCGGGCAGGTTGTCGTCATCGTCCACCACCAGGGTGGGTGGGACCGATCGTGTCGTGAAGGTGGTGGGATCGGACCACGATCCGTAGCCGCACACATTGTCCCCGCGCACCCTCCAGTGGTAGGTGGTTTCGGGTGTCAACGGTCGGTTCAACGTGTGGTTGGCATCCGGGATGTCCGCCGTGTACACCACGTCGTCGAAGTCCGCATCGGTCGCGACCTGGACGGTGAAGTACTGGGTTTGTTCCACCCCGGACCACACCAGTTGGGGGCGGACATCGACGTCCTCCGCACCGTCAGGGGGCTCGTGATGAGTGGCTGTCGCGGGAATGGCGTCGAAGACGTCGAGTGCGAGGTGGGCGCGGTGGGTGATGGCCGCCGGTTCAAAGACGCCTTCCACGGTGAAGGGATACCTGCCGGCTGCCACGGCTCCGGTGCCGGTGAGGTCGAGATGGGTGATGCCCGGGGGCACGACGGGGTTGACGGAAAAATCCGCCACCAGACCCGGAGCGAGATCGGCGGTCGCAAGGGTGACGGGTTGGTCGAACCCCATGAACTGCTGAACGTGAATGGTGAAGCTCGCCGGGAAGTACGCGCAGACCGGCTGCCACCACAGATCGGGCACGACCAGGAAGTCGCTGCTGAGTGGGGACGGATCCATGAAGACGTCGGGGTCGTTTCCGCCGCCGTGGACGTTCCGGTCGTCCGACCACTGAACCAAGGCCAGATCGCCCGTCTGCAGGTGGGTGTCGTAGTCCCCGTGGTAGCACGTGGCCATCGCCGGGTCGAGGGCCACGGGCGACGATACGTCGGACACCCGCTCGTTCGGTCCCCAGGTGCGGCCACCGTCCTGCGACAGGCGCTGGTAGTGGTCCAGCATCAGGTTGGCGGGGTCGTGGCGGCGGTCGTACCACGACACTGTGACCACGTTGCCGGCTCCGACGCTGAGCGTCGGGAAGAACTGATCGGAGGACGTCTGGTCGTCGTTGAGCCGGATTTCGGGTTCCCACGAACCACCGAGATCCGATGACCTGCGGTAGAACACGTCGGCGCTGTCACCGACTCCCGGGCCGTCGGGATCGGCGGCGTAGACGATATGAATCGCGGCGTCCGGTCCCACCGCCAGCTGCGGGAAGGGCGAGTGGCGGATGTGGCCGTTGAGGGCCGACCGTGCGCAGGTCGCACTGGCCGCCGCATCCTCGGGCTTGACCCGGTCGACGGCGGGCGGCGCCAACGGCGTGAACCTCCGCCCACCGTCGGTGGAACGCGCCGCCTCGATGGAGAAGAGCCCCGAGGCGAAGCGGGTCCATGCCACGTAGAGATCGCCGTTGGGGGCTACCGCGGGCCAGGCGCCCTGGACGCTGGTGTTCACTGAGCTGGCGCGCACCGGATCCGACCACGTAGCGCCGCCGTCCGACGACGCGCTGAGCCTGATCTCGCCACCGGTTCCGAAATCGGTCCACGCGACGTAGAGATTTCCATAGAAGGGACTTGACGGGCTGTTGTCCACCGTCATCATCTCCTTGTCGTCGGAGGGCCCGTCGTGCACCATGCCCGCGGGATCGAAGGTCTCGCAGTCGTCTGTGGAGCGCCACAGGCCAACGCCGCCGTTGGCCAGGGTCGCGAAGTAGAAGGTTCCATCGGCGTGACGCCACACCAGGCTTGGATCACCGTCGCTGTCGGGATCGAGTGCGCCCCGGTCGGTGAAGGTCAGACCGTTGTCGGTTGATCGGCTGAAACCGGTGACGCCCTCGCCCTGGACCCGGTGGAAGGCGTCGTTGTAGCCGACGCAGACGGTGCCGGTCGTCCGGTTGATCGCGATCGAGGTCTCGCTCTGGGTTTGGGACACTCCGGAGTCTCCGGCCGGGTCGTTGACCGGAACATCGATTCCACCCGTCGGCTGGGCGCCGAGATCCGCGATCCCGTCGCCCGATTGAATGTTCCCGCCCAGTTCGTGCTCTCGTCCGCAGGCTCGCAGTAGGTGATTCAGGACTCCGTCCATCAAGGGGCGCTTGACGGAGTCGTCGAGCAGCGCGCACACATCACGCGGTGGTTTGGCCGGCCTCGGCGTGGCCACCTCGGCGGGAGCCGACAGGGCCACGGCGAGCACCCAACAACTGATTCCGACGATCATGCGCCGGTGTGGTCTGACGTCGCGCATCGATTGTCCTCGTCCTCATCTTCGCAGAGTTGCCGCTCAAAACGAATGGACAGAACCCATGATGGCCGGTTCGGGATACAATCGCCATATGAAGGTAGACGTTCGGCAAGTGGGTGACGTGATCATCGTGGACATCGAAGGGCGACTCGTACTTGGCGTGGGCGACGAGATTCTCCGCGACGTCATAGACCAGCTGGTTGCCGAGGAGTGGAAGAAGATCATCCTCAATCTCCGCGAGGTGACCATCATGGACAGCTCGGGGATCGGCGAGGTGGTTTCAGGTTGGAAGCTGGCGAGGCGTTTCGGAGGTGAACTCAAGCTCCTGCGCCCCGGCCCGCATATCCAACGCACCCTCCGGCTGACCCAGATCATGCCGTTGTTGGAGGTATACGACACCGAAGAGGAAGCCATCGCGTCGTTTGACGGGGACTGATCCCGGCCACCACCTGGTCGAAAGTTGAAAGTCCACCCTCCGGCACGGGGTTGTTCGTGTAGCGCAGGCGTCGCGCCTGCAATTCTGGCCTTGATCGATCGCATGACTGCAGGCCAGCGGCCTGCTCGACAAGGACGATCCGGGCGGACGGGAGATCTCGCATCTCGCATCTTTGAAATGCGGAGCAGACCTGTTAAAAACAGCGACCGGGAGGTGGCGTCATGTTTTCGAGCTTCAAGAAGGGGTTTCAGGACGAGTTGGACGGCATCCGCAGTGCGGGCACGTTCAAGGAAGAACGGATCATCTCATCGCCCCAGTCGGCCGAGATCTCAGTGCCCCAGGGCGAGGTGATCAATTTCTGCGCCAACAATTATCTGGGGCTTGCGGACAACCCCGACATCATCGCCGCCGCCAGGGCGGCGCTGGACGAGCGCGGCTTCGGCATGGCGTCGGTCCGATTCATCTGCGGCACCCAGGACCTGCACAAGGAGCTCGAGCGCACCATCTCGGAGTTCAACGGCACCGACGATACGATTCTGTACTCATCCTGCTTTGACGCCAATGCGGGTCTGTTCGAAACGATCCTGGGCGAGCAGGACGCGATCATTTCCGACCAGCTCAACCACGCCTCGATCATCGACGGGGTGCGGCTGTGCAAGGCCGAGCGATTCCGCTACGCCAACTCGGACATGGGCGAGCTCGAGGAGATTCTGAAGAAGACCCAAGGCCACCGGCGCCGGCTGATCGCCAGCGACGGTGTCTTTTCCATGGACGGCTACCTGGTCAAGCTTGACGAGATCTGCGATCTGGCCGAGCGCTACGAGGCCATGGTGATGGTGGACGACTCCCACGCCACGGGCTATATCGGCGCCACCGGCCGGGGAACTCCCGAGCACTGCGGCGTGCAGGGCAGGGTGGACATCATCACCTCGACCCTCGGCAAGGCCCTCGGCGGTGCGTCGGGCGGCTACACCACCGGCCGCCAGGAGATCATCGACATGCTCCGCCAGCGGTCGCGGCCCTACCTGTTCTCCAACACCCTGACGCCGTCGCTCGCCGCGGCCGGCATCAAGGTCTTCGAGATGCTGTCGGCCACCACCGAGCTGCGCGACAAGCTGATGGCCAACACCCGCCACTTCCGGTCCAAGCTGGAGAAGGTGGGGTTCGACGTGCTCGCCGGCGAGACCGCCATCGTGCCGGTGATGCTGTACGACGCCAAGTTGGCGTCGGACTTCGCCAACGAGATGCTGGCCGAGGGGATCTACGTCATCGGTTTCTCCTACCCGGTGGTGCCCAAGGGCCAGGCGCGGATCCGGACCCAGATCTCGGCCGCGCACGAGATCGAGCACCTGGACCGGGCGGTGGACGCCTTCGAGAAGGTGGGCAAGAAGCTGGGCGTGATCTGAAACCGAGGGGAGGATGAATCGGGTGGAGCAGCCGCCGGAGGGGGCCTGGACCGACTGGGGTGGCGACGGGCCGCCGCTCCACTTCGCCCACGCCAACGGCTTCCCACCGGCGAGCTACCGCTCGCTGCTCGAGCGACTCGCAGGAGATTTTCAGGTCGCCACATACGCCGCCCGGCCGCTGTGGTCCGACGACCCTCCTGAGAGCTTGACGGACTGGACGCCGCTGGCCGACGACCTCGGCCAGGCGCTCGAACGACGGGGGCTCGAGGAGGTGGTCGGTGTCGGTCACAGCCTGGGCGGGGTGCTGACGGCGCTGGTGGCGGCCGCGCGTCCGGGGTTGTTCTCGGTCTTGATCCTGATCGACCCGGTGGTCTTCACCTTTCCCCGGACCTGGTTCTGGGGGGGGATGAAGAGGCTCGGTCAGGGCTGGCGGCTACCGCTCGTCCGTGGCGCGCGGAGACGGCGCGACCGATGGCCCGAGCGCGCCGCGGTGGCGGAAGCGTACCGCGGAAAGTCCACCTTTTCGGGCTGGACCGACGCGGCCTTCGACGACTATCTCGAGGCCGGCTTCGAGGAGATCGAAGATGGGGTCGGTCTGCGATATCCCAAGGCCTGGGAGGCGCGGATTTTCGAGGTCAGCCCCGCAGATGTGTGGCCCGCCCTCCGTCGGATCGACATTCCGGTGCTCTTTCTGAGAGGCGAGAACTCGGAAACCTTCCTCACGGGCGCCGCGGCCAGGGCCACCCGCGAGATGAGCAACGTCAGGGTGCAGGAGATCCCAGGGACCTCCCATTTCCTGCCCTTCGAGGATCCTGATTGTGTGGCGGCGGCGATTCGGGACTTCGTCGCCGATGTCGCACGGCCGTCCCGGCTGCATGTCGTGCGTTGACAGGGAAGACCGGACCGGTGCCACGTACACACTTCCACACGTATCTGTTATCGGCTCGGGATGAAGGGGATGGTTGAGCCAGCCAGTTATTGAGCCCTGACAAAGGAGTGGGGGAGGGATCGGGCCCGAGAAGCGATCACGACGCCTTCGTCTCTGAGGACTCGGATGTCTGTTGGTTTCTCCGGAGTCGTCATACCGAGGCACTGGTGTTCAACACGTCTGGAAGTGTGTACGCGGCACCCATCATATTCAGACGGAGTAGGTTCGATATCGATGCAGAATGAAGAACATAAAAGCGTGCCTGGCACTTTTTACGCGTTGGCTCTAACAGCTTCAAACCGACCGGGGTGTCGCGCTCCCGAAAAAACGTTTCCGAACGCTCGACTATTGCCACCCAGCCCGGTTCGACCGGGCACCTGAGGCGCGCCCGGCAGGTGCGGGGTCCTCGAGGTGGAATATGGGACCGCGACGTTGACTCTTCTGAAGTGAAGGAGTTGCCATGAATCAAGTGTTCTCGGGCGGTTCACCAGCCGCGGGTCGCGAACGAAATCCAGAGGCTTTTCCCGTTCTCAGTGACGAGCACATTCAGCTGTTTGCGGAACACGGCCGCCGGCGTCGCTTCGAGGACGGCGACGACGTGTGGGTCATCGGCCAGCCCATGACGTCCTTCTTTGTCGTCGAGCGCGGCGCAGTCGAGATCTTCCAGCTGACCGGGACCGGCGAGCGGCACGAGGTGGTGGTGCATCTGGAGGGCGAGTTCACTGGCGATATCGACCTGCTGTCGACGAGCGCCACTGTGGTGGGCGCCAAGGCCCGGGGCGCGACGGAGACGATCGAGGTGCCGGCCGATCGGCTGCGCCAGCTGGTGGTGGAGAACTCGGAGATCTCCGACATCATCTTGGCCGCGTTCTTGGCGCGGCGGCAGGAATTGATCGCCTCGGGACGCGGTTCGCTCACCATCATCGGTTCCCGCTTCTCGCCGGAGACCTTCAAGATCCGCGAGTTCCTCGAGCGAAACTCTCGGCCGTTCGAGTGGATCGACCTCGAAAGCGACGAGCGCGTTTCAGATCTCTTGGAGGCGTTCGGGGTGGGTGTCGAGGAGACGCCCATTGTCATCGACTCGAGCGGCGTGGTGACCCACAATCCAACGGTCGAGGAGATTGCGAGGTGTTATGGACTGTCTCAGGTTGACGACAGCAAGGTCTTCGATGTGATCGTGGTGGGAGGCGGTCCGGCCGGTCTGGCCTCGGCGGTCTACGCCGCATCCGAGGGTCTCGACGTTCTGATCGTCGATTCGGTCGCACCGGGCGGCCAGGCGAGCACGAGCTCGAAGATCGAGAACTACCTGGGATTTCCTACTGGAATCTCGGGGAGGGAGCTCGCGCAGCGGGCGTTCGTGCAGGCCACCAAGTTCGGCGCCGAGGTCGCGGCACCGAGGGAGGTGCACGGCCTCGACGTGGGCGAACGCCCGTACAGGCTCGATATTGGCGGCGGCGAGTTCGCCCGGGGGCGGACGGTGGTCATCGCCACCGGGGCCCAGTACAGGCGTCTGAACGTGGAGAACGCCCGTGAGTACGAGGGGCGGGGAATCTACTTCGGCGCCACGTTCCTTGAGGCGCGGATGTGCGGCAACCAGGAGGTGGTGATCGTGGGCGGCGGGAACTCGGCGGGCCAGGCCGCGGTATTTCTCAGCCAACACGCCAAGCACGTGCATATCGCGATTCGGTCGGACTCGCTCGAGCACTCCATGTCGAAGTACCTGATCCACAGGATCGAGGCGTCGCCGCACATCACGCTGCACCCCCATACGGAGGTGACCGCGCTCTCCGGTGACGACGAGCTGGAGAGGATCGAGCTGACCGACAATCGAAGCGGCGAGTCGAGGTGGACGGACATCGGCCACGCGTTCATCTTCATCGGCGCCTCTCCAAACACGGAGTGGCTGCCGCCCGAGGTTCAGCTCGACGCCAAGGGATTTGTTCGCACCGGCCGCGATCTCGATGCTGAGCAGCTGACGCCGGAGAGATGGCCGCTCCGGCGCCAGCCGTATCTGTTGGAAACCAACATTCCCGGGGTCTTCGCCGCCGGCGATGTCCGCTCGGGCTCGACAAAACGCGTCGCCTCGGCGGTGGGCGAGGGTTCGATCTGCGTCAGCTTTATCCACCAGGTCCTGTCCGAGTAGATCGCGTCGCGGTTCGTCTCGACGGGAGGCACCGCGCCTCCGCACCGTTACCAACGCGATCGCTATGGTATGGGTGCCAGGCCCAACGATTTTGACGTTGTTGGTATGTTGGCTTCGTTGGGGGTTGGATGCCGCGCCGGCCGCGGGTTTTTGTCAAGGGTGGGATCTACCATGTGAATAACCGGTTTGCGCGCGGAGCAGAGATCTTTGCTGAACCCGAGGAGGCGATCGAGTTCATCGAGATCCTCTGCAAGGCGAGGAACCGCGACGGCCTGAGAATCTGCGCATGGACGTTGATGTCCAATCACTACCACTTGGCGGTTCGCACCGGACCAGTACCGCTTTCGCGCACGATGGGGTATGTACAGGCACGTTTCGGGCAGGGCTACAACCGGCGTTACCGGTCAAGCGGCCCTCGGTGGCAGAGTAGGTACAAGGCTCGATTGGTTGAGGATTCCCTTCAATTCGACCGCCTCATCGCCCATATCCACCTGAATCCTGTACAGGCCGGCGTGGTTGATGATCCTGCCGAGTATGTGTTTTCCGGCCATCGCGAGCTTCTCGGCTAGATCACGCATCCATTGATCGACGTCGACGGGTTGTTGGCGCTGTATGGCGACACGGTTCGGGCTGCACGCCGGGCGTACGTCCGCGCGATGAAGGGGGCGAGGGAGGAAGAATGGCGAGGCGAAAGTCCGGGGTGAATTCCGTGGTGGGTCCACGAGGCTGATCGTCGGCTAGAGCCGGTCGCCCCCACATCTTGGATAGACGAGCTTGGAAGAAGCACCGGTCTCGAACGACCGCGTCTGGACCCTCGAGAATGCCTCTTGCGGTCCTGCGAACTCCTTGATATCCCCACAGCGACTCTTGCGGGGGCCGGTAAGGGGCGAGAAATCAGCCGGCAGCGCTATCTTATCGCAGCGCTTGGTATCGAGCGTTGGGGAATGACTGCGAAGCCGCTGTTAGAACTGGTTGGGCGGCTGCCCGAAGCGGTGAGTCGCTGGGCCAGTCGGGGCGCCGACCTCCGGCAAGAGTCAGAAGCCTTCGACGAAGCCTGTGAAAAGCTGGATCAACAACTCATTGCAGGCCAAGCAACCGAAATCCTCCCCAATCCGGAAGAACGTGAAGATCGTTGGCCCTGGCACCTTTTCTCCACACCACCCGGCAATGATCCGGACTGGCTCCTAGCGGGCGTCGACTTTCACCGTGACTTTCCAGGCGCCCTTCTCGCCCCCCTCCCAGGGTCGGCCGTACGAAAAGTCGATCGTGGCCGCACCGACCGACCCGGCGCGGAAGGTGAACGTGTCGCTGCCGGCCGCGCCCGCCATCGATTCGCCGGCGGTCGCCGTCTGGCGTTCGACCATGGTTGTGTTCGCCGAGCCGGAGATGACCGGTTCCTCCCAGCTGAAGCCCGTCGATGGGTTGGAGCACAATGTGATCTGGAACGGCTCGCCGATAGCGACCGAAACGCTGCGCGCCACCGGCTCACCCCCGGCGTCACGACTCGCTGACGTGAGCTCGTCGCAGCTGATCGCGAGGACCTCGCGAGGCGCCGGTGGAGTTTCTGCTGGGGCCCCGCATCCATTGAGGACGGCTCCGACGAGCAGGAGGACGGCGAGACGCAGAGTTGATTGCATTGTGGGTTTCACCTTTCTAGCTGGTACCGAACGCGATGGCTCGTGTGAGAGATTGGGCGGCCAGGCACGTATCGCCGTGCCGGCCTGCCTCGTGGTCGGCGCGGTCGGCCTCGTCCGACGCGGCGAGCGCCTCCTCGTCGAGCACCGGGCCGAGCTCGGTCGTCTGGCCATGGCTGGCATTTCTCTTCACCGGCAGGACCCGGCCCTCGTGCACCGTCCCCCAGATCACGACGTCCTTGATCTTCAACGGCTCCACCGTGAGGGGGTTGTCGGCGAGAATCGTGAAGTTCGCGAGCTTGCCGGGAACGATGCTCCCGACCTCCTTCTCGAGCTGCAGGGAGTAGGCCGCGTCAAGCGTGACGGCCTTGAGCGCGCCCAGGCGGCTCACGCGCTGCTGGGGCCCGCGGAGGTTCCCGTCGTTGGTGATGCGGTTGACTCCCGCCCACATCAGCAGCAGCGGCTGGCCGGGCGCCATCGGCATGTCCGAGTGGTACGAGAACGAGATGCCGGCTCGCTCGACGTCGCCCATCCGGACCATCGGATCGGCCCGTTCGGGATCGAGTCCGTTTGCCCGGTAGTTGTCGGCGAGGGCTACCGGATAGTAGGGGTTCCCACTGACGATCGCGCCGAGCCGCGTGATCCGGGCCACCTGCTCAGGCCGGGACACCGCGAAGTGAACGATCACGGTGCGATGGTCGAACCTCGGGCGGCTCCGCATGTTCAGCTCGAGCTGGTCGAGCACCATGTCGAGTCCGGCATCGCCGTTGACATGGACGTGCAGCTGGTAGCCCAGGTCCCAGTACACCCGAAAGCTCCGGGCGAAGAAGTCGGGGTCCATCATCCACTCGCCGGTATGCCCGTCGCTGTACCCCCCGGTTACCTGCATCGCCTGCGAAAAGATGGCGCCGTCGGCGAACAGCTTCACCTGCATCGGCAGGTACGCCGTCATCCCCTGCCCCCATGACAGGAGCTTTTCGCTCTCCTCGGCGACCTTGTCGTCGGGGAAGGCGCCAGTGATCGACTTCCCGTCCGCGATGAAGTAGAAGCGGAACGGCGAGGAGGGGTCGCTGAGAACGGCGTTCTGAGCGTCCTGCGCCGCCTTCGACGCGATGCCGCCGGGCTCGCAGCCGAGCGTGACGCCGTTCGCGTGGTAGTAGCTCTTCACGAACTCGAGCCCGGCCCGGAGCCGCGCGGGCGACGCGAGAGCGGCGGCGGTCTTGGGCATGACCGCAAACCAGCCCTGCTCCCAGTAGTGACCGTTCTCGAAGTCGGACTGCTGTTTCGCGCTCTCGGGGAGCGCGTCGAACCACTCCCTCGTCACGCCGAACCTCTCCTCGGCGGCGGAGTTCAGGTAAAACTCGTGGGCCGACCGGTGCCACACGATGATCGGGCGCGTCGTGCTGACGGCGTCGAGATTCGCCTTCGTCAGCTCGCCGTGAAAGTACTGGTGGTAGCCCCAGGTCAGCAGGAGCTCGTCCGGGTCCTTCATCCCGGCCTCTGCCTCGGCGAGCCGCTCGAGGTACTCCTCGCGGCTCTTCGCGGCCTTCGACGTGCCGTGCGGCAGGACCCAGTCCTCGATCGCGATGATGTCGCTCGTCATCGTGAGCGCAGCGAGCAGCGGATGGTCGTGCTGCGCGATGAAGCCGGGCACGATGACCTGGTCGGCGAAGGTCGTGTCGATCCGGAAGGGCTGATTCCCTGCAGCGGCTTTCAGTTCATCGAGTGTCCCGGTGGCGAGGATACGGTCGCCTGCCACCGCGACCGCGTCGACCTTCGGCTTGGCAGGGTCGAGCGTGATGATCTCCTCGGCGGTGTAGATCACCACGCGCGGCAGCGTCTGCATGGTCTTCGCGACGTCTTGCAGGGTGGCCTGTTGGGCGAGCGTGCTGGCCGGAATGGCCACCAAGGCGCCGACGGCCACCGTGATGACTGTGCGCATGTCGTGTTCCTCTCGGCTCGAGCCACCGCATGGCGGCCCCAGTCCAGGCGCCTTTGGTGCTCATCTCAGGATTCCACTACTTTCGCTTGCCGAACGCCGTGTCATGATCGCCTATTCCCGTGGCCGCGTAGAACGCTGCCACGTACACACTTCCACACGTATCTGGTATCGGCTCGAGAACGGTGCCACGTACACACTTCCACACGTATCTGGTATCGGCTCGGGATGAAGGGGATGGTTGAGCCAGCCAGTTATTGAGCCCTGACAAAGGAGCGGGGGAGGGATCGGGCC
>Ga0272441_10005937_pt1 | contig 20854 bp, 24 predicted proteins | sample SSMProp6N_FD_193582 | JGI IMG/M metagenome (GOLD analysis project Ga0272441, IMG submission 193582) | Marine sediment archaeal communities from Little Sippewissett salt marsh, Falmouth, MA, United States - SSM-Prop-6N | ecosystem: Environmental > Aquatic > Marine > Wetlands > Sediment ...
GATCGGTCGAGTGACAGCCTCCAGTGGCTCCATACCCCTGTTGAGCCTGGTGACGAGCGTCACTGGATGAATGTCGTAGTCTTTGGCATGTTCCTCCACCGACTTCATGGTGTCCCCTATTTTCAGGAGAGTCGATCGAATGTACTTCTTCTTTTCCATGTGGTCCTCCTTACCCTACTGGGCGTTGGTCAAGCGTACACTCCTCTATGGTTTTGTCTTCTCTTATACGAACGAACTCCGGGAACTGTAACGACCCCTTGTGAGTCCAGCTGGCGAACTCCACTTGCACAGCCATGGGGTACAGGCCAGGGTCATTGAGCTTGTGGACGAGCTCGTCGGTGAGACCCCCGCCGCACTTGGAGATGTACACTTCCTCCTGCTTGTCCGGGTCCCACAGATACAAGGCCAGGCTGCCGACGCCGCCGGACTTCTTGCCTTTGCCCCATTCACCGATCCCGTTGTCGGGGTCCCACCGGGCGATGAAGTCGCCCTCGAACATGGGCTTGAGCTTGGCGCAGAACTTGGGTCGGTCAGGCTTGCCGCCCCAACTCATGGCCTTGTCACCATAGCCGACGTGGTACGGGTCCACGACGACGAACCCCTCCCAGCCACTCTCTTTGGCGAACTCCTGCGCCTCCTCCAGCGTGTAGTCCTCGCTGCTCAGGATTTCCGGCAGGGTGATGTACTCCGGCCGGCTGTTCTCGTCGAAGTACCGCTCGAGCAGATCGTACCGTTCAGCATATGTGCACGTCGTAAGCAGATCTTTCCCTCCATGGAACGCCATATCCCACGGGCAGTACCAGAGCGGCAGGTTACGCTGGATGTCCAGGGCGCGGTCAGTGAGCGACTTGGTGACTTCACCGACTCGTTGCAGGTGATCTTCCTCAGGCCCGGCGACGAGCTCGCCGAGGATGATGGTGCGTGTCGGCACGTCCCCGATACTGGCCAGCGCGTTGACGATCCAAGGGAACCGGTCTGACCACGGGAACCCGTACTCGTCCTTGTGGGACGGCAACATCTTCGAGCTGTAGAAGCGCCAGATCTCGTCCTCACCCAGGACGGAGATCAGCATCTCGCCGTCACGTTTCCGCAGGTACCACGCCTTGCCGGCTGCCGCCAGTTTCTCGAGGTGCTTGTTCATGCTGTTCTGCGGCTTGTAGAACCGCAGGTTGGGAGGCAGGTGGATGAAGTTGTCGATGGTCGTGGCGGACTCTTCCTCGAGCAGCTCGCCGGTCTTGGGGTCCACCTCCTTGTACCCCTCTCGCTTCTTGAGCAACACCTGGCGGTCCGCCCACTCTTGGGCTACTTGATTGGGGGTCTTCTCGTTGCTCTTGCCGATGTTCACTCCCTTGTGAGACTGGACGGTGGATTGCATCTTTCCACCCTCTTGGCCCCATGTTACTGTGACCCTGTTGGACTGGACCTGGACCTTCCAGATCTTGGGCTTAGTGGTCCGCCCTTGCAGCTGCTTCAGTACTCTCATTGGTCCTCCTCTTGACTCGTACATAATTTTTATGTACGCTCCTTCCATGAGCGATTTCAAAATGACGCCAGAGACTGATGAGGCCCGCGCAGCCATTGATAATGGGGGCGAGCCTCTACTTTCCTTATGCCTGAAAGAGGCCGACGCTTTCAGCGCGTTCCTCGAGCGATGGTCACGGGAATCAACCGAGAAGGGGGCCGACGCATATCGGGACGGGCTCACTGATTGGGAGAAGAAGGCCGTCGCCGGGTACATCTACCAGAAGTCGCGAGGGCGCTTCTAGGAGGGCTTCATGGCCAGACGTCAGGTCATCGAGATTATCTGCGACCGCTGTGGTAAAATGGAGAACCAGGCGCCTGACTCCCCGAAGGAGGAGGGCAAGGCAGAGTTCAAGGTCTTCTTCGAGGGTAAGAAAGTAGCGTTCGATGACCTGTGCGAACGGTGCCGCAAGGCTCTCCGGAACTACGTGGAGAAGATTGCCCGGGAGTCCAAGGACGACGACCAGGAGAAGCCCGAGGACGACAAGCAGCGCTCCGGCTTGCTTGGCCGCGCCATTGGTAAAAGTTGAGGACATTCTGCCCGGGTTTCGTATCCTCGGCAGACGATCTTGCTCAAGGTTTCCCAAGGCTCTCAGTCTACCACGGCCGTTCGACCATAGTTCTTATGCCGAACTTGTGCCTTTTCTTTCCTTCGTGTATCGTCTGAATAGAAGTTGATTCGCGGAGAGTTACGCCGATGCCGGTAGACAGTCTCCAAATATCTGGGATGGTGGGCGGCCAGCAGGTCATGTTCGCCAACCAAGCAGCGTACGCACAGAACATCAGCAATCAGTATCTCGGAACCCAAGCTCCAACTTCGTCCTTACAAAACCCGTTCCCGAACCCAGGCGGCCTGGGTACTTCGGTGGTTGGGGGCATGGGTAACGCCTTGCCGGGTATCGCTGCTGGCGGTGCCATGCTGGCTGGCCTGGCCGGCGGGCCGTTGGGGATGCTCGACCCATTCACCGCGGTACCGGGCGCATTCCGTGCTGGTACCGGCGCTGCCAGCGGGGCCGGGGTCTTCGGTACGCTCGGGCACATCGGCAAGACGTTTGCCACTCGAGGCCTCGGTGCGGGGATGGGTGCTGTCGGTGGTGGACTCGCAGCTGCCGCGCTTCCTGCCGCAGGCTTCTATGCCGCCAGCAAGGGCATCGAGTACGTCGGTAGCCAGATCTACCAGGGTGCGCAGAACATCGGCGCCGTGGAGGACATCACCCAGCGTGTAGGACCCATGTGGGGATCTACGGGCGCTAGATCGGGCGGCCGGACAGGTCATCGTCAGATCCAGGCCATGACCAACATGCTCGAGGAGATGACAAGCCAGGACTCGCAGCTCGCGGGAACCAGCCTTGTGCAGCTCCTTGATAAGGCGGAACGGCACGGCTTGTTCGCCGGGTCGGTCAATCCCCAGCAGATCACGCAGAAGTTCAAGAAGATGGTGGACCAGGTGAAGAACATTTCCCAGGTCTTGGGCACCACCATTGATGAGGCCATGCCTCTCCTGGGCAGTATGCAGCGCATGGGCATGTGGTCGACCCAGGATGTCATGGGTACGTCCCTGGCCATGAAGACTGTGGGGTCTGGGGCCGCGCCCTCTATGATGCAGACCATGCAGTCCGGGTCGCAGATGTCATGGGCGAGGGGCGGCACACTGGCTCAGGGAGCTCGGGCTGGGCGAGAAGCCTTCATGGGCGTGCAATCTGCCATGGGGGCCGGAGTACTGTCCCCAGAGATGCTGCGCGAGATGACTGGTGGCGTAGGTGGTGTTGAAGGCCAACGTATGCTCGCTACCCAGATGACTGGGGCCATGCAGAACATGGCCGAGACCAGCATTGGGAACCTGACCCTAGCAGCTCTTGGACAACAAGAGGACGGCCGATTCACTGGTAGACTGGACCCCGAGCTCCTCCGTAGGTACCGGGCCGGCGGCCTGGGTCTTGGAGAGATGAAGCGACTGGCTTCGGCGAAGACCCGAGGCCGGGGGGCCCAGACCTCATTCCACACCCGCCGCGGCCGTATTGGGCAGGCGTTGGCCTCTGAAGGTGGAATGGCGGGCATGTCCCAGATGTTGAGTCAAGTCATCGAGGGCTCTGGGTACTCCGGGGCCGGCGAGGACGAGCAAGAGATCATCATTCAGCAGATCACGGGCATGGACCAGCGTAGCGCTGAGTTCTGGCGCCAGATGATGGATGAGCTACCTCGCATCGGTGAGGAGCGGAACCGTAGAGTCAAGGCCGCGGCTGGTGAAGCTGTCCACGGTATGCTTGAGGGCCGGAACCGCAGCTTCCAGGAGCTAAAGAACGTACTCAGCACGTCGTGGGAGAAGGCGGTTGGCTCCCCGTTGCGCAAGTTCTCGGGTGAGATGGTCACCCAATTCAACCAGCAGGTGGATACGTTCAAGAAGAGCCTGTTGCAGGGCGCGTCCGACCTCCTGGTAGGCGGCGGTACCGGTGGCGAAATGATGGGTGCCGCAGGCGTACAGATGGGCAGTGGGGGCACCACGCTCCGCTCAAAAGCAACCCTGATCGAGAGAATGCGCACACACGGCTTCAGCGGGGCCGTGGGTATGCTCAGCCCTGGGGCAGGTCGTCTCGAGGGCGTGAAGCCCCTTCTCGGCGGTCTGCAGGGCACCAAAGAATCGGACATCAACCTCGCGGCCCGCCGGGCACAGCTCTGGGCCGGGAAGGCGAACCTCGAGGACTTGGGGTTCAGCGACGACGTGGAGAAGTCCGAGGCGTTCGCCACTCTGAAGCGGGAGGCATCTCGTCTGGTCATGGGGGTTGGGCCCCTGTCCCCCCAGGAGCTCCGAGATCTTCGGGATAGCTCCTCCAACGAGTCGGAGTACCAGGCGCTCCTCATGTCCAAGCTCAGCCCGGAGGGTCGGGCGGCCATGTCCAAGTTGGCTGCCAAGGGGCGTTCAGACGAGAACTGGTTGCTCAAGGAAGCTAGTCTCTTCTCCCAGGCCGTCAAGCAGGGTGGGGCCGGCGAGGCTGCTGGAGCAGTCGACTATCGGAAGATCGCGGAGCAGACCAAGGGACTGACCCGGGAGTACGCTGCGTCGGGTCTTTCCCGCCAGGTTCGTCAGGGGCAGAAGGACGTCGCTGATATACTGTCGTCGGCGGAATCCCAGAGTCGAGGTCTCGGCGACGATCTCCGCAATTTCTACACTGGAGCAGCGAAGGTAGCACTGACTGGCTTGTCTATGGGCGCAGCCACTCCGAAAGCTCTCTCCGCGCTTGCTGGAGATATTGCGGTATCCGTAAGCACAGGAAGTTTCGACTTCGCCCAATCTAAAGAAGTGATTGGTGATGTATTTTCTGGTGAGTTTGGATTGGCCGGCGCCTTTGGTGACGTACTCAAAGATGTGACGGAAGAAGACGTTATGTCGGCCCTTCAGTCGGAGTGGGGGGAGGATTTCATAGAGTATGCACAAACTGGTACTTTCAAGAAAGGGTCGGCGTTCGAAAAGGCGGTTGCGGCCAAGGATCCGATTGCCTTAAAGATGACAGAGGCTCTTGGGCGCATGAAAGGCTCTAAGGACCTGGGTAAGTTCACGACCACTCTTAAACAATTGTCTACCAGAACTAAGGACCTCAAGAAAGATACGACGAGGCGAGCTCAGACCAGGATGGCCAAGTCTGAGCTCGCTCGTTTGGAGAAGTCCCCCATTAAGTTGTCCGACGAGGCCAAGGAATCCTACCAGAAAGTGCTCAAGGCTTTCGAGAGTGGCGAAGAAGGGGCGATGGGTCAACTCGAGAAGTTGGGCACCAGTTTGTCGGGCAAGGACATCAAGCAGCTCGCTGTCTATGGTGGGGCCATGGGCCGCTATGCTGCCGGCCGCGGAGTACTGGAGTCCCTGACCCAGCAGGGAGAAATGAGTACGGGCCAGTTCCGTAAGAGGGTACGCCAAGCAGAAAACGCGCTTGGGTACGATATCGAGAGTGCGCTGTCCGATGAGGAACGGGCCCAGTTGAAGGAGATGCAGAAGGGCGGCATGGACCCCATGGAACTCATCCGCGCCCAGAGCATGATGATGAAGGCCCAGAAGAAGAAGGGGCTGCAGGAAGGTTCTGGGGAGTCCAAGGACGAGAAGTTACTCAGTCTGCTGTCGGGGTACACCGAGGCCCAAACCAATTTCGTGAACGCGGTCGGTAACGCTATCCCCAAGATGCAGGGGCAGGACAAGAAGACCTTGTCTATGCTCGAGCAGTTGTCCAGCTTCGTGGGGTCCCAAACCCCGGAAACGGAGTAACTTATGGCTGACGGTCAATCAAACGCCATCCCTAGACAGGAGTTCTCGTTCACGACTACCTCGGCGGAAGGTGGGCGCCTCCGCTTCAGAATGGTGGACCGGCTCAACATCGACGACGTGGTGCTGCACCTCATCCACCGTAAGATTCACGAAGTATTGACGGACAGGGACAATGGTGTGGACGTACCTCGTCTGTTCAAGGACTCGCTCATCAAAGAGCGCTTCACCGCGAGGTAGATCATGTACGTGTTCGTTGAGGCAGACAACCTGGACCTGAAGGGTAGAGAAGTAGGCCAGGAGCTCAACGCCACGTTCAGGGGGACCGAGGACACCGACAACCTTCCAATCCGCCGACCGTACCGTGGTATCCAGATCAAGGACGATACCTACGCTATTCTCAGTATCTGGAGTGGTTCCAAGCTACTTCCCATACTCCGGTCGGAAAGCGCGTTCAATCAAGATGCAGAGGGCAGGGGGTCCGTGTCTCACTACGCGGACTTTGTGCTTCAAGGCGTGGATGAGCAGCGGCAAGAGAAGATGCAGGTCATCGAGACCTTCGGCGACCCCTACATCTACTTCTATGGCGAGAAGCCTCGATTCGTGACGTTCCGGGGCATGTTGGTCAACACTGAGGACTTCAACTGGCGCAGTCAGTTCTGGTATAACTACGACCGTTACCTCCGCGGCACCAAGCTTGTAGAGATGAATGCTCGAGCATTCTTGTCCTACGACTCCATCGTGGTGGGTGGCTACCCGATCAGTGCCCAAGCCTCCGAGAACTCTGATAGCCCCTATATGGTCCCGTTCAGTGTCACGATGTTGGTCACCAACTACTACGACTATTCGGACGTGGGGCAGACACAATTCCCCGGGTTCGGGGCCATCGACACCAACGCCATTAACGAAGAGTTGGCCAAGATCGTTGATCGTAGAGAGGGGTACATCTCTACCACGGCCGAGGTTCGGTCGAAGAACCTCACGGCCGGCGGCGGGGGCATCCTATCTGAGATCCGCAAAGGTATCCGCGCGGTCAACGACATCACTAGTGTGGTCAGCAACTTTGTGGATACGGTCCAAGACGTTGTAGGAGGTAGAAACGTACGTCTGCCCATCGGCATCGCCGGGTACCTCCAGACGACTGGCGCCGCTACTGTGGCCTCAGGCAGCATCAGCAATTGGAGATCCCAGAGCCTGTACGATGCTGCTACCGGAACGTACAAGAACGTGTCTGGGTCCGTGAAGCTCAAGATGCCCGGTGCAGCGTGGTTTTCGAAGATACCGGGCGGGGGTCTCACCTTCGGTGAGGGAGAGAACGTATACGTCAAGGGCCGCGGCCACAAATCGGACAACGTCGACGAGTACCCGCTGCGCAAGGCGGATACTGTGCTCAAGGATCTACTCAGTAGCCCAGCATACATTGACTACACGGCGCGGACTGCTCTGCGGCAGCTGGCGACTGATATCCAGAACATCCAGATCAACGCATGGAACTTCAAGGCTGAAGCCGGTGGCCTTCTGTCCGACATCGCTGACGGCGTGAACATGCTGAAGAACGGGTTCGGGATGGCTATGACTGCCGTGGCTTTCGCGAAGGACCCGATGGGGGTGTTGCGGTCTTCACTTGGTCTTGGAGGTGACTACCTCGACCCAAGGAACTGGGATATAGGTGGCAGATTCCAGCGGTTCTTCGGACAGGGCGAGCAACAGAATACTCAGCTGTTCCCAGATGGGCGCGAGACGCATCCTTCCGAGTGGACAAAGAACCCAACGCTCATCAAGCAGAAGATGAACGAGTTGGGTCTGGATGGTCTTCCTCTTCCTGCGAAGTTGGAGATCAGGAAGCGGTTGGGGGACAACGTATTCGATCTCAGGTCTGCCGAGCTCATTCGACAAAAACTGGCTCAGGAGCGAATCAAGGAGTTGGCAGAGGCCGCAGGCGCGACCATGAAGTCCAACACCAGCTTCTCCGAGCGCCAGGCCTACATAGGCGCCAAGGCCAAGGAGCGGAACCAGACATTCGAGAGTACCCTCGAGGACGAGAGACTGCAGATCGACTTGTTCGGATCCCCAGATACTCCAGTAGAACTCGGCGTGGCATACGAGTCCGGAGGGTACCTGCCACAGTCTACTGACCTGGCTGTTCGCGAGACTTTCGCGGAGTCAGCTGAGTACGAGGAGGCCTACGGCGACAACGACTACTCGTCGCTCGCTCAGCTTCCGAGCGCGGCCGGAGATGTCGACATCGTGACCAAGACGATCAAGGAGGCCTACGACGACGGCTCCATTGTGCGGCCATCCGAGATCACTGAGTCGGCCATCCAGGAAGTGTACGGCACGGGTTACGAGTCCACTCAGACCAGGTCGGCAGAAGAGATCGCTGAGCTATTGGCGAAACTGTTCGAGGGGTACGAACAGACGAACGAAGACCAAGAAGGCATCCGGGGCATCTACGACGAGGGTGCGGAGATTGAGCCTGTACGATGAGTTCACGCACGGCGCCACTGGCATTGAGGCTGTTCCTGGAAGGTGTAGAGGTGCCGGTCATCTCTGCCCAGATCAATATTCAACCCAGCGTCCCCGCCTCCGCCGCTATCCAGATCATCCCTACTGACGCCGTACTGAGCTTTCTACCTCGGACTCTGGTCCACATGTTCGTGCTCGAGTCGTACATATCCGAGGATATGGCGCTCGCTGCCATGGCCGGCAACGCAGTAAACGAGTCGATGGGAGGTAGCAACCTACAGAAGAACCGATTCGAGTTCCAGGACGAGAACTATATCCTCTGTTACTCGGGGGAAGTGGTAGGGATCAACTACGGCAAGAGTCCGGTATCCAGGAACGTGGTACTGCAGTGCTTGGACCTGTCATCATATTGGGACACCTGCTACCAGTGGTTCGCCGACTACTCCCCACATGGCAACGCCCTATCCGACAAGGTCCACACGTTCGTTGGGTCCAATAAGGGCTTGTTCGACAGCATCGCCCGCGGGGCTCCGACGGTCATCTCCCGGCTCCTCAACACCAAGCCCAGGACCCCGGAATATGAGAACGCAGGTGGGCTCCTTGGCGGACTCATTCACCTGCTTGAGGCGGTGGGCGGGGTGCAGCCCAGGAAGCGGGAGGGGCTATCCGGCCCCGCCGCGTACAAGGGCGGTCTCAAGGGCGTATCTGACTTCTTCACCATCGCCGAGGCCAGATACAACCTGCTCGGTATGCTGGGGGCTGTGGAGGAAGACCAGACCGCGGTCAGGATCTACTCTGGTAAGGCGTTTCGTAGTTGGCTGAAGAACGGGATGTCGTCGCTCGGGAATCTCGTTACCTTCCGGGATATCGTGCGCCAGGTGGGGCAGTGGATCTTCCATGACGTGTATCCGAATCCAGCTCCCTACATCGTAGAGAGGGCGGAGAGAAAGAAAAAGGTCAAGCGCACCACCTACATCAAGACCGCGGTCGGGCAATCGATCTTTGGCCAACTATCTAAAGCGTACCAGTCCTATGAGTCAGCCTGGGATAGTCTGCAGGAGTTCAATACTGCGACTGGGGAGGAGGCTTCGACGCAGTTCTCGACTGCTCAGACAGCCCTCTCCCAAGGAGCTGAGAGAATAAAAGGGGCCCAGGATCTTGGGCAGAATCTTGGGAGCGACGACAAGGCCACAGTGCGCGCTGACCTGACGAAGTTGGCGGCGGCAGCGAACAAGCTCAAAGCCATGGTGAACTCTACGGCGGGTACCGGCAGGGAGCGCGCCCAGGCGAGCAGAATCATCAAGGATGTGGGTGGTACCAGGACTAGCCAGGGTGCGTACACCAGCGGCATCCTGAAGCAGCTCAAGGAGCTGGTGGATAAAGCGAAGGCCGATATCGGGCGCAAGAGCATCACAGTCCCCCGCGGCTCCCACATGTACAACCAGTTGGTGCTGCCGGAGACCTACTTCGTGCCCCCTCCGCAGTGCAACGTCATCTTCCCTGACCAATTCTACAGCCTATCCTACAGCCGCAATTTCATGCGTGAGATTACTCGCCTGTCGTGCCAAGGGGGGTTGAGTCTTCTTGCTGGAAGGAGAGGGGCTGCGAAGCTGCTGGCTAGATCATACTACGCCCCAGCTATTAGGGATATCAGCGGTAAGACGCTATACGCCACGAAGTCCGGAGCCAGGATACTCCTTCCGCATGATCTCCATTCGGGGATCATCCCGAAGTTCTCGTGGGTCACGTCCGGTCACCGTTGGGGGGCGAAAGCCGCGAAGAACAGAGGCCGCAACGACAAGTTCTTCCAGGCTGGCAAGGTCGGGTACGTTCAGCGTCTAGCACATTTTCAGTTTTACCTGTACCGATGGGCCGCCAGGCAGATGCAGGTCGAGAGTACCTTTAATCCTTATCTAGTCCTCGGGCTTCCTTCACTCGTCATCGACCGTCCGGCACTGGGGGACGAGGCGGAGAAGAAGATCGGGGAGTTCCTTGGTCGCCCGTACCTCCCAACCCAGTTCCTGGGGAAGATCGCATCCATAGCGCACCACCTCAACCAGGATGGCGGGAGAACAATGACCGCCATGACCCATTGCCGTACGCACCGGGGAGAGGATGACGAGTTTCTTGGGGCCCTCGTGCGTGAAGAGAGGAAGAAGGTTCGCCGCCGGGTGAAGATTCATGTCCGGCGCCTCATCAAGAACGCTGGAAAGAAGGTGTCTGGCGGCAAAAGGAGATCCTATTTCCTTTCCGTGGTCAACCTATACTTGTCCGGTAAGTTGGTAGATAACAAGGCGTTCCTCAGTCGCGGTGAAAAGATCGTGCGGCATACTCCCAGCCCGAAGACGTTCTCGATGTCTAGGCAAGACGCCAAAGCAGCTGGGTTGTCGGTAGATGGTGAATCGTCGGTGATGAAGGGGCAGGATGCCGTGGAGGTTCCTGTCCTGTTGACTCTTACTACAGAAGGGTTCCGCGCTACAGGCCAGTTCATCCGCTCTGGTCTGGCCATTGAAGACGCTCTCCGCCCCGGGTGGTACGACGATGCGTGGAGCAGAGAGAACATCGGCGAGCAGGTATACCAGCACCTGCTGGGTACGTACGCTATCCACGACAACGCTGTGGTGAGTGGAAGCGAGCTCGGAAACCTTATTGGACAAGCATACGCCGATGGGAAGATTACCCAGGATAAGGGCAAGAAGGTCAAGAACGACGACGGGGACGAAGTGCTCGACGAGATCGAGTATGAGTTCGAAGATGACGCCGGGACTACCACCAAGATCGAGAAGCTCGGTTTCCAGGCGGAGACCATGGAGGTCGCCATCGACGCCTTGGCCCTCATTTACGGTACGTTGAAGACGAGAGGCCTGGATGTTCACCGGTTCATCTACGACTACACGCGCCGCCCGGTAGCCAACATGATCGAGGTCCTCGGATCTCAGAACCTCGAGTATAACGACCTGGGAGAACCACTGGACCCGACCACTATGAAAGAGGGCTTCCATAGTAGGGCTTTCGGCGACTACAATGCTGATGTGGACGTTTCCGATATCACTGGTAAAGTGAAGGCCGGAAAGAGTTCTCTGGTAGGGTTGTACAAGGACGTGGAGTTCGGAAAAGTGGTAGCAGCTGGTCAAATCCCGAAAGCGGAGAAGGCGCTCAACCCGGCGCTGGACCCCCGAGGGAGGGCCCGTGCCCGCGTGCTACAATACAAGAAGGAGCTCGACCTCAGTCGGGGCCTGAGAGGAATCTAGGAGACGTCATGGACTACACTGCTTTCTTCGATGAGATGGCCAAGATCGCCAACATCGCACAGGTCGCCCAACTTGGTCGATTCAAGAAGGTGCTTCCCTACGCTGCTACCGCTGCCGGCACCCTGGTCGCCGCGGATTGGCTGAAGCGCCAGAAGAGGAAGTACGACATTGGTGCCCAGTTCCTGGCCGCCCAGGAGGGTCGCCAGTGAGGGAGCTGGTCCCATCCTTCTTCGACGAGCTGTCGAAGATCGCGGCCATCCGCGGGATCGAGAATATGAGGACCAAGCGTCGCTTGGACTACTTCTTCTCTCCCAAGGCCGGCAGCGAGCGGTGGGACAAGTTTGACAAGTTCGTTCGGTCTCCGGTGTTCCTCGAGGGCCTAGAAGCTCACCCAGGCTCCGACGACAAGATGCTGCAGTACGCCAAGTCCCTCCACGACCTTTCCCGGGCCCCGACCGAGGGCAAGGTAGAGAGTTCGAAGGGGAAGGGGCTCAGGTACGAGATCAAGAAGCTGCCGGATGGTAGATACGGCTGCACGTGCAACGACTGGAAGTACAAGGGGTCTGTGGACCCGACCCACGAGTGCAAGCACATCAAGGCTTTCAAGGCCGGAAAGACGAGTGTGGCATGAGCTTCAAGGACCAGACCACAGCCTTCTTCGATGAGCTCGGGCACATCCGAGAAGCGGAGCAGAAGGTACGAGAGTCTCAAGAGCAGCAGGGCGGAGACGGGTCAGGCCCGTACTCCAATATGCTGACCCAGGACGAGACCCCGGCTGACTACCAGCCGACCGAGTTCCCGGAGCCGAATGACCCGGACATCATCTTGCGCGGCTCGCCGTAGGAGGAGATCATGCCAGGTAGAGGCAGCTACGGACCAGGCGGGAAATGGATCCACGATCGAGCTCACCGGATCCTTGAGAAGGGCGAGCTCCAGAAACAGTACGGAGACCGTGCCAAGCAAGTAGCCTACGCGCTGGCCACTCAACAGGCCCACAAGATGAAGAAGACGCCCAAGAAGAAGGGTGGGTATGGCACCGTCGCTGGTCGCGCTGTTGCTCGAGCCAAGTTCCAGAAGGCCAAGAGTGAGTACAGAAAGACTGCTGTTGCCAATTGGCAACAAATCGCTAAAAAGCAGGAGCGTGATAACGTCGAGAAGGCGCTCAAGAACCCAAAGCAGATGGCAGCAATCCGTGCCATCGTAGGGGCAGTGGCCGGAGGAGCTATACCGCTTACTCGGCGCATGGGGGAAAGTGCGGCCAAGGGGCAGGGTTTTTTTAGATCGCTCAAGCGCGGCGTACCTACCAAGGGCGTGATTACCGGCGCCCTTATCGGAGGAGTAGTGCTCCCCGCTATTGGGCGCATTATGGATCTGAAGAAGGGCAAAGACTATGGTATGAAGACCGCTGCTATGGGTGGACAGGACCTGCGTAGTTTCAAGCCAATGGCCGGGTCGTTCCCTACCGACGACAGCAAGGGCCACGCCAACAAGATGCTCAATCAGTCTCAGAACGCTGCCGAGGTGGGCCCCAACCCAGCTTTCACGACCCTGAAGCCGAAGGGCCCCAAGCTGCAGGACATCACGGTGAAAATGCCGTCCCCGAAAGGATCCTTGCCGAAAATAGGATCTGCAGGAGGAATCATGGACGAGAAGATCAAGAACGACCCCCTGATCCAGTACATCCGCAAAGAGGCTGGGCTCGAGCCGGCATCTGCCGACCAGGCCATGGCGGACACGAACGATGTGCTGAACTCCCTGTTCACCGGTCCGAAGACCAAGAAGAAGTTCGACGAGAAGAACGTCGAGAAGCTGCCCGACAAGTGGTGATATGGAGGGTTTTCCGGAAATAGAGGCCTTCAAGCTCGCCTTCCCAACACCGAAGGACCTGGCTCTCATCAAGGAGCAGGAGCTCGAGCTGTGGCAGCAGTGGAAGGATGGAGGAGAGAAGCCGGAGGACCTCCGCCCACTCCTGCAGTCGTTCAAGCCCTTGATCCGGAAACAGGCCCACCAGTGGGTATCGACCGCGGACGTGGACATCCCGCCCGAGGCCATCCACGCCGAGTTCAACAAGCAGTTCCTCAACGCTGTCCAGACATTCGACCCGAACAGGGGTACGAAGCTGGGCTCCTGGGTGACCACCAACCTCAAAAAGGCTCGTCGCTGGGTAGCTACCTATCGTCACCCTGCGAAAATGGGTGAGGGACGATTCTACGCGGCTGGGAGGTACGACCGATCGAAGGCCTTCCTCGCAGACCAGTTGAATCGGGAGCCGTCTACCCAGGAGATCTCCGACCACATGAAGATGCCAGTCGCAGAAGTGGCGAGGCTCGAGTCGGAGAAGCGTAAGGCCCTACCCATGTCCGGGTGGGAGTACGACCCGGCGACAATCAGCCCATCGCCGGAGGCCGAGGCTCTGCGCATGGCCATGTATGAGCTTTCTCCCGAGGAACAGGTTGTGGCCGAGTACACCATGGGCATCAATGGCAAGCCGCAGCTCAAGGCCAAGGATATTGCCAGTAAGATGAACGTCAGCCAGTCGAAGGTCTCGAGGCTCCGGAATTCCATCACCAACAAGATTTCGAAGTATCTGAGGTGACCGATGCCGATTCCACCAAGCAAAGAGGCCAGGGACGCCAACCTCGACAAGCTCCAGCAGGCAGTGAACGAATGGGCTCAGAAGGAGGTAACACGCCTCGAGAACGAGACTCAGTTTCTTCGTGCGGTGCTGGCCGGCCGCGGCGCCCAGGGTGCCGCGTCTGGAAATCTGGCCACGTCTTCGTCCTTGGTATTTGCCGAGGTGGACGAGTTCTTGAGCATCGGGTAGCCGGAGGATTTTCATGGACAAGGCACTGGATGTGTTTGCAAAGCATGGTATGTACGGGCTCATTATCCTGGGTCTTATCCTGGCGATCTACCTGATGTGGCGGCATCTCCAAAAGGTCCAAGACAAGTACGACACCCTTCAGCAGATGCGGGTTGATGAGGCCAAGAGCGTTGTCACCGAGCTCATGAAACATGCGGAGTCGATGAAGGGGCTTGCGGCTGCGGTAACTGGTCTGAAGGACGTAGTACAAGCACAGAAGGCTGCGGTCGAGAACGTCAAGGACTTGATCCTCGCACAAAGGAGTTGATATGTCCTGGCTGTCTTGGCTCACCAAAGAAGTTCCTTTGACAAGGTCAAGGGTCGACACGGGGGAAGTCGAGGACGCCGGTACTTTGCAGAAGGAGGCGCTCGGGCAGATGTCAGAAGCTCGGCAGTCCCTGGAGGACGCCCTCAAAGAGCTCGCTTCTCTCCAAGCCGATGCACAAGATATAATGGCCGAAATGGATGATGAGGAGCCAGACGATGGGAAATGAGGAAAAGCTGGATAAGGTTCTCGAGGTAATCGTTCGCCTGGCTGGCGTTATGGAGACCACCCTTCACGAGGTGAAGGCATCGAATCGCAGCCGCTGGATCATCATGTTCTCCATGCTGGGCATGCTACTCATCTTTGGTGGCGTTACGTACGTGGTCCTCGACAAGATCTACGCCATCATTGACCAGCAGGAGTCCTCTCAGTTAGCCCTGGCTACTGAGGCCGGCCGGCTCGACGAGCTCATTGACCTGGCCAAGAAGAACGCCAGCACTCCTCAGATGGAGCAGAAGCTGCAGAGGTTGCAGTCCCGGAAGGTCCCTACACCCAAGAATCTGATCCGGGCCTTGTCTGTGTATCGCCCCGAGCTCATCCTCGAGGCCGCGGAGCAGATCAGGGCCCCGGCCGATTCCAACTCTGATGGAGGAACCGATGGACGCGAAAGCTATTGAGGCCCTTTCCAGCCTGCTCCTGACAAAGGAGAACCTGGGCGTTATGGTGGCCGCCTGGACTATTTTGTCGGTCGCCAAGAAGGTCCTACCGGGCCTCTTCAAGAAGTCCGTCATGGCCCGTATTCTTCCGCTGCTCCCCATGGTTCTGTGCATGGGCATGGTGTGGCTCCCGGGTATCCGCCCCAAGGGAGTGGATTGGGGCTGGCTCCTCGTTCTGGGTGTCGTTCTGGGTTGGGGAGTGGGTAGTCTGCACAAGGTGCTCAAGCAGACGGTGCTCGGGCAAGATGCCCTTATTCAGGCGAAGAAGCCCGAGAAGACGGTGACCGTCGATGAGGAGGGCGAGGTTACTGTGGACGGTGATTGATGGAGTTGGATCGTCAAAAATGCTGCAAGACGTCTTGTGGGTAGGTGATGACGTATGGAACTCCTCAACCCGCTATCTCGAGCGCAAGCCGGTTCTTTATTTGAGGATAAAGAGTTTGTAGCGACGTGTCTTTCTACTGATCAGGTAGGGCATTGCGTGTACATTCGGGCTGGGGTTGATGTCGATGGCAACTACCGGGTCGGGAAAGCAAATCCCGCGCTCGAGTCCAAGGTGCCGTCCATTGGTGTCATAGTAGAGAAGGAAGATGCTACGACGTGTCGAGTCCGGCGGTTTGGGGAGCTCGGCGGATTTACGGGCCTTACCCCTGGCAAGGCTGTATTTCTGAAGGAGGACGGCTCACTGAGCCAGGCTCCGGTTCCTGAACCGGGTTTAGGGGAGTACGTGTTCGTACAGCGCATGGGTACAGCGTACAGCGCGGAAGTGGTGTATCTAGACCCGAACTTCCATTTGGTGAAGCGAGTAGGATGATTTATCCTGTAGACGGAGGAACGAGATGTCGGGTAAAGGCCGCAAGCGGTGTAGCGAAAATGGGTGCCGGAAGTTGCGTGTAGCGGGGTCTGAGTGGTGCGCAGACCACTTGAAAGAGAACCTTTCTTCCCCGGGGGACAGCGTCCTGAAGCTGAACGAGGTGGAGGCCCTTAGGTTTGGGAAACTGGACGCCGAGATGCGCAACGCCCTGCAAGGCATCCGGCTGATAGTTTTGGAGATGGAGAAGTTACAACGGGAGACGCAGGATAAGCTGCGCACGTACGAGGGAAACAAGAAGCTGATGAAGGAACGACTGGAGGGTATACGTCCTGAGTATGAGGCGTTCGTCGCCGCGTTAGCGGAGAAATACGGGGTTGACGATCCGTCGAGAATGTCGATTGACCCGGACACGGGTATCGTACGGTACCTGAGTAAGTAACGTAAACCCCCAGAAGGAGAAGTACAATGGCAGAACGTAAACCCCTTTTCATGAGTGCTGAAGGCTGGTCGGAGGAAATGGCCACAGCCGACTCGATGACCCTTGGTGGACTCACCATGGGCGGTGATATCGCCATGGGGACCAACAAGATCACGGGCCTGGGTGCGGGCACCGACCCCACGGACGCGGTCACCAAGGCGCAGCTGGACGCCGCGTCTGGTGGTCTGTCCTGGAAGGATCCGGTCACCGTCATTGACATCATCAGTGACGCCACTCAGGCAGGATCCCCGCCAACTGCAACGACTGTCGGTGAGGCCTGGGTCGTAGACACGTGGGGAGTCGGGTACAACGACGGCGATATCGTAGAGTGGGACGGATCCACCTGGAACGTCATCCTGTCGAACTCGGGAGGCGAGCCGCCCGATGGCACTCGTGCAGTAGTTGCCGGTCCTCCTGGCGGTACTCCTGCTGGCTCATTCGCGGGTCAGGCAGAGGACGTCGCTACCTACAGTACGTCGGGTAGCAGTTGGTCATTCGTGACTCCCTCGGAGGGAGATGCCGTCCTGGTCATCGGGGACGGTTCTTTCGCTGAGAATGTCGGCTACACCTTCAATGACACCGACTGGATTCAGTTCACGGGTCCGGGCACAATCACCGCAGGCGACGGTCTGTCCAAGGACGGCAATACCCTGGACGTCAATGCGGGCGACGGTATCCAGATCGCCTCTGACCGAGTAGCTATCGAGTTGTCTGCCACTCCGGGCCTGCAGCTGTCCGGCACTACGCCCGACAAGACCCTCGAAGTTCTGGCGAACACAAGCGCCGGTATCGAGATCACTGCCTCTGGTGTGGGAGTAGACCTGGCGGGGTCCAATCCCGGTCTGCAGTTCGATGGATCCGGCGACCTCCAGGTTCTTCCCAATACCAGCGCTGGTATCGAAGTAGGTGCTGGTGGTGTTGGTATCGACTTGGCTACGGACCCTGGTCTGCAGTTCAATTCTGGGCTCGAAGTCCTGCTCAACAGCGCAGGCGGGCTCCAGAAGGATGCGAGCGGCCTGGCGGTGAAGATCGACGATACCCCAGATACCCTGGACGTGGACTCAGACGGGCTCAAGGTCGTGGGGCTCCCCAGTCTGTTCAAGATCAACGACACCGCCGTTGGGGCCAATGTCACAGCGGCCAACTTGGACGAGCTGACTGGTGGGGGTAACACTACCCTGCATGGACATGCTCGGGTGGACTCCTCGGAGAGGTCAGAGACGGACCTGGCGGTTGATGAGGCTATCTCTGTCGCAGACGCCGTGTACTTCACCTCCACGGGGGATCGAATCGGGCAGGCTGATGCGAGCGTGGACGCGCAGTCCAAGGTCATCGGGGTGGCGAAGACTGCCCAGGCGACTGTCGGGCAGACCTCCACGATCATCTCCCATGGAGAGGCCGCTGGCGTCTTGAGTGGGGCTACTCCTGGTGCGTCGTACTTCCTGCAAGCCGGTGGGGGAATTGGTACGTCGCTGCCGGGTGGTGGCAATCGTGTCGTCCTTGTAGGGTACGCGGTAAGTGCCACGGACCTGTGGGTCGCCATTCACGACTACGGCAAGAAGGCAGCGTAGTCCGTTTCTCTTTCATAGGAGCGTCCCATGGCTGAGCCTCCAGACAGAGTCCAGGTGCTAAAGCGGGAAACCGCTGCTCTTGGAGGTAGTGCTGAGGATGAGCAGCCGTGGGACGCTCCTATCGAACCCCAAGAAGACGCTATTGAGGCTGCTGGGGTATACTTCCAAGATGTCGCTAACCGAGATGAGCAGGTGCTTACCTGGAGGGAGGGCGGTGACATGAAGTTCAAGGACGTCTCCAACCCTTCGGGGTACACTTTGGCCCAGCTCGCGACAGGAGGGGTGGGGTTGGGCTACGCTATCATCACAACTGAAGGCGGACTGGTCTACGATACCAGCGGCAATATCGTGATCAAGGATGTTCCTTAGTGGGCACTGCGCTACATAAAGATCTCGCCGCGTCTGAGAACCACGAGCCGAAGGGGGCCTCTACGGCTCCCGCTGATACGGTGTATGTGGCGGATGGGTCCGGTAGTGGATCGTGGCAGGCGATTGGTGGCTCTGGGAACAACGGTAAGTCCATTACGGCCTATGACTCAGCCGGGAGCCAGACCTTCACCGGGCCGGTAGTGGCGAATCTGGACGCCACCCTGATCAACGATGATATCTACACGCTCGCAAGTGATGAGATCGAAGTTTTGGATGACGGGACGTATCTCATTGCCATGGATGTAACTCATGGCCAGACCACCTCTTCCAGAACGGAAGGAGGAGCCGTGCTTCAGCGCGATACGGGCAGCGGCTTCATAGATGTGGCCGGTACGCAGGTCAGGAATTACAGCCGTACTAGCGCGCAGGATAGCACCACCGGATCCGCGACGATAACGCTGGCTGTATCCAATGGGGATAAGTTCCGCATTCAGGTGACCCGAGTGTCTGGTGGAGGCGCGTTGACCTTGATTCAAGATGGCACTCGATTGACCCTTACGAAGTTGAGATAGGCATGGCGACAGCTCTACATAAAGATCTCCCCGATAGCGAGCTTCACGAGCCCAAAGGTGTAAGTACGGCAGCGTCGGGCGAAGTGTACGTGTCCGATGGGGTAGGCAGCGGTACATGGCAGGCACCTCCTGCCGGGCCGGTAGGTCAGCATGATCTCGGGGGCTCAGAGCACAATGCTGACACCCTCGCTAATCTCAATGCCAAGATAACTGACGCCACGCTAGACGATTCGGGGGATCCGCGTGATCCCAACGCTCATGCGGCTTCGCACGAGAATGGCGGGTCGGATGAGATAGATGTGACGGGGCTCAGCGGCGTGCTCGCCGATAGGCAGGATGCGGATAAGATACAGGGGCAGGATGTCCAAGACGCTACGCCAAACGACGGCGATGTGCTGGTTTGGGATGATGGTCTGAGCCGGTGGCAGCCCGAGCCGCAGGGCGCATCGGCTAATGTCTTCGGTCTGGATTACCAAACAGCTACGAGCATAGGGCGGTCTACTACTACGTCCACCACGTCCGTGACCAAGGTGACGCTCACTACTCCAGCACTGACAGGGACATACCGAGTCGGTTGGACGGCTGTTGTTGATGTGGACAGTATCGCTGATTCAGTAGAGGCTCGTTTGTATAACAGCACGGACGCTGCGCAGATAGGCGCGGCCAGTAGGCACGAGCCGAAGGATACCAATAACCGGATACACGTAGGCGGGTTTGCTGAAGTAGTGTTCACTGGAGCGTCAAAGTCGATCAGTATCGAATATCGGCAACAGGGCGGGGGGACCGCCGGGATCCAAGACGCGAGAATTGAAATATGGAGGGTCAGCTAATGGCCGATACAGTGTACGAGTATTCAGTTTCCACGGATTTCTCCAATGGCGTAGCCGCAGCAAAGCTCCAGGGCGAGATCCAGCAGAGCGCTATCGTGACGGCGGTGAGTCATATCGGCGTTGACGGTGACACCGCCAGCATCTGGTTCAAGGCCGCTCTGTCCACTGGAGACAAGTCCGCCCTCGATGGCCTGGTAGCGGCGCATGACGGAGTGGCAGAGAGCAGCGATCCCATCGTGCAGGATGGTGTGATGTACGTTGCCCAGGTGCCCGGTAAACCGGGCCGCACGATGGTGATCACTGGCCGACGATTCGCTGGCGTCGTGGGCGACTCTGCGAGTGATGACGTGTCATTCGATCACACCCGAGAGCTTCAAGGCGCACGGGTGGAGGTCGTGAATCACGCGGCGGGCGATTACCTGGAGATGTTCGTGTGTTTGCCTGACGGCACTCCGATTGGCCAGTTCGCAGAGCACGTCTACATCCCGCCGTCTGGTCTGATCGAGCAGGTGGTGAGCGAGGGGACGGTAGGGTTCCCTGCGGGGTTCCTGGTTCGCACGGTCTATCATTCGGTCTCCAGTAGTGGTGATGCTCCCGATATCTACGTGTGGTACAGGTTCCGGAGGGATCCGGCGTGACTGTTAAGGTCGTGATGATACTAGGCGTGGGGTTCATCGCTGCGCTCATTGGGCTGGATATCTACCTGGCGGTGGATGGACTACCGGGCAACACCTGGTCCGAGATCATCCGTACTTGGGCCAAGGCCACGCCAGTCATCCCATGGGCTTGTGGTGTGCTCACTGGTCATTTCTTTCATCCCGTGGACAACCTGGAGCCCGTGTTAGCTAGGCCTGGGAACATTGCTATGCTAGTGTGGCTGACCGTCACT
>Ga0272441_10005938_pt1 | contig 20850 bp, 18 predicted proteins | sample SSMProp6N_FD_193582 | JGI IMG/M metagenome (GOLD analysis project Ga0272441, IMG submission 193582) | Marine sediment archaeal communities from Little Sippewissett salt marsh, Falmouth, MA, United States - SSM-Prop-6N | ecosystem: Environmental > Aquatic > Marine > Wetlands > Sediment ...
AAACAAGCTATTGAAAACTATGAAAAAGCAGCTGATTTCTACAGGAAAACCAATGATGAGACTATGATAATTAGTGCTAATAATCTAGTAGCACAGATTAGTTATTCTAAATCATGGATTGAAAAAAACACATCAAAAAAAACGATTTTAATTGAAGAATGGTGGATCCTGAAATCGAAGATTTTGGAAACATATGAGAAGTTAGGTGATAGATTATCAGTAGCACAAACATGCATTGATCTTTTGCAAAATAGCTACGATTGTTATTATTGGATTGGAAAAAATCTTGAAGAATTGAAAGAAAAAAGGAACAGACTACTTTCGCTTGGAGAAAAAGCCATCAACATATTATCAGAACTGAACAAATGCTATGAGCTTGCCCGTGCCTATTACTGGACCAGCTCAATTAATTTACACTCAAACACACACGTGATAGGTTTAAGTGAAGAAAAAATACGAAAATGTTCAATGTTTATTAAAAAATCCTTAGAGATTTCAAAAAAGATTGGAGACCCATGGCTTTTAGGTTGGTGTTACTACTCAGCAAGCCAGTTAGCTAGAAATCAAAACGATCACAAAGCTCAGACACATTACCTAAAACTTTTACTAGAGCTAGGAGAAACCATCAAGGATAACTATCTTTTAGGCATGGGAAGATTTCAGATTTTAGCTTCGTATTACTTTGTCGCAATGAGAATGGATGACCCAGATGTGGTTCGACAACTTCATAAAAGTAATCTGCAAACGGCAAAGAAAATTATCCAAAACTTTCAAATAATCAATATGAGTGTATGGAATCCCTATTATCCTAATACGCTTGCCGTTTTAGGTGCAGCATCAGCAGAACTGGATTCCCAAAAAAAGTATTATTTATTGAAGAAAGCTGTTGAATATGGAAGAAAATGTGTTGCTTTGACAGATGAGTGGAAGGTCTATATCTCGCCTATTCAGCCAGCACTTGCGGCTTACAATTTAGCTTTGTCACAATTTTCTGAATTTGTTACCAAGATTGAAGAAAAAAAGGACCTTCTCGAAGAGCTGTTAGAAAATACTAAAAGGGCTCGAAAAAATGCACAACTAAATCCTTTCAACCTCTATTCTAGAGCTCTAATTCAAAGATTTATTGTATCAGCTAAATATGAACTTTCCAAAATTGCAAATGATAAAATGAGTAAAATTGATCTGCTTAACGATGCCATAACTGCAATAAAGGTCTATAAAAAAATTGTTAAAAGGAGTATTGAACAAAATTATCCTGAATATTATTTTTCTGTATTAGGTGGAAATTTCTATTTTTTTGGAAAAATATTTTATCACATGTATTTGTTAACTGAAGAGCCTGACCTTCTTTTGGACGCTTTAGAAGTCTATGATAATGCCATTGAACTATTTTCTAGGTTGGACTACCTCACTGGTATAGCAGAGGCTAATTGGCAGAGAGCTAAGATTCACGAACAATTAGGAAAATTGCTAGAGGCAAAAAATGATTATGAAGCAGCATCAGAAACCTATTTGAAAACAGCTTCAAAAGTACCTCAACTTGATGAATTCTATAGAGAACACTCTTCGTATATGAAGGCTTGGAGTCAAATAGAACAAGCAAAGAGTTCTCACCTTGTTGAAGATTATGAACAGGCTAATGAACATTATAAACAGGCTGCTGAACTTCACAAATTAACTAGTTCATGGAATTATTTGACCCCAAATTATTTTGCTTGGGCAAATGTGGAAAAAGCTGAAGCCTTAAGCAGAAAAGAAGAAACCAAACTAGCAAAAACAATATTCAAAAAAGCTTTTGAACAGTTCTGCAATGCCGAAGAGTCATTTAAACAAAAACTTGAAGAAATAACTTCTCCTGATGAAATAGAAATGGCACAGAAACTGTTCAAGGATTCTAATCTCAGACAGAAGTATTGTCAAGCTCGAATTCTAATGGAAGAAGCAAAACTTTTGGAGAGAGAAGGAAAGTATTTGCCGAGCTCAAAAAGTTATGGAGAGGCATCACAAAAGATCTTCACAATTGTTGAAAAAGTTGATAATGAAGCTGAACGCAAAGAATTAGAATATATGGCGATTCTTTGTCGAGCTTGGGAAAAAATGACGGTTGCAGAAGAAGCAACCTCTTCTGAATCTTATCTTGAGGCTGCAGAACTCTTTGAGAGAGCAAAAGATTATTGTTATACTAGAAAGGCTAGCTTGTGGGCTTTGGGTAACAGCAATTTTTGTAGAGGACTAGCTGCAGGAGTCAAGTATCAAACAAAGTTGGATTTACGGGAGCATTCTAAAGCTAAGAGTTTCATGAAGAATGCATCTACCCATTATGAAAAGGCAGGGTTCAAAGCTGCAGCAGAATATACCAAAGCTACACTTCGTCTTTTTGATGCCTATTTGTTCATGAATCAAGCTGAGAGTGAGGCAGATCAGGAAAAAAGAGCAAGGCAGTATCAGATAGCAGAAAACCTGCTTCAAATAGCTGCGGGCTCTTTTATGAAAGCGAAACAACCAGAAAAAACAAACCAAGTTCAAGAAATTTTAGACAATGTTAGGGAAGAAAAAGCATTAGCTATTTCTTTAAGTCAGGTAATGCAAGCGCCTTCTATTGCTTCAAGCACTCTTTCGTTCTCAGCTCCATCCCCAACCAGTGAATCATCAATAGGTCTAGAAAAGTTTGAGCATGCAAACGTCCAAGCCAACCTAGTTACTCATGTCAAAGAGGTTAAGATTGGAGAATCCTTCTGTCTGTCTGTTGAATTTGTGAATGCTGGCAGAGAACCTGCTCTTTTAATGCGGGTCGATGATTTTGTTTCTCCTGATTTTGTTGTTGTTAAGAAGCCTGAGATTTACCGAATAGAAGAATCTTGTTTGAATATGAAGGGAAAGCAGCTTGCTCCATTGAAACTGGTTGAAGTCAAATTAACTCTTCAAGCTTCAAAGAAAGGAAATTACAGACTTAATCCTAGAGTCCATTACTTAGATGAAAAAGGACAGAACAAATTTCTTCAACTGAAAACTTTGGAGATTCAAGTTGAAGAAGTAATCATGGAAGACAGAGTTTCTACTGGAACAGAAGAACTGGATTCGTTATTGTTGGGTGGTATTCCAAAAGAGTATGCTGTTGCTTTAACTAGTTCCCCATGTGATGAACGGGAATTGTTGATAAAGAATTTCTTGAGGTCTGGAGTAGAAGAGGGAATTTCTTTCTATGTTACAACAGAAGCCAATAATCTTCAAGATTTGTTGGAGAACCAAAACTTCTATCTATTCCTGTGCAATCCCAAGCCAAAAACTGAAGTTCCCAATTTGCCTAATGTGTATAGGCTTCAGGGAAAAACAGACCTTAACAATCTTGGTATTGCATTAACCAAAGCTTATCGAAGCTTGAAGCAGAATCTTGTTCAACCAAAGAGGATTTGCGTTGAGATTCTTTCTGAGGTTCTCGAAGATTATGAATCCAAAACCACAAGAAAATGGATTTCGGATTTGATCACCAATTATGGAGCCAAAGGATTCACAATACTAGCGGTAATGAATCCAGCTATGCATCCTTCTGAGCAAGCTACGGCGGTCATTGATTTGTTTGATGGAGAAATCAGCATAATCCAAAGTGATGACCCACTAGACTGCAAAAAATCAATACTCGTAAAGAAATTACGAAATCAGGATTACATCAAGAATCATATCTGCTTAAGATAATTTTTAGGATATGCTTGTAATATTCGTGTTGCATGCATACTAAAACCAAGTCGAATAACGTTGCTTACGGTTTACCACCAACTTCCTGTTCTTTGAGTTATGTCAAAACCACCAATATCTGCTGTGAATTCTTTGCCTTCAAAATTTCCTCTAACATGAACTCTAACTTTATACGGATAAGCCAAAGTTTGATGGGTTTCTGGACTAAAAGTAAATAAAGGTAATCTACGTTACTTACGCCAACAACAATTGGGATCATCCTCTGAATGGTGTTTCACGTGAAAAATGTACAAACCCACAAAAAAATCGTACCAAAGGCAATAATTTTTCTCATGATTATTTTAACTATATCTATTATTTTGACCCCGATGTCTCCAGTAAGTGCCCAAGATGGCAACGCAAGCCTCACAGGCACAATAACTGACCTGGGCGTAGATGCCAACGATAACGGAATCTATGACACCCTCAACATCGGAGTTGAAGTTAATGTTACCACCGCAGGAACATACACGGTGGGCGTTAACGGGCTTCTAGGTGCATCATCATCCGAACTCGTCAGTGTCTCAGACGAGAACTCCACATACCTTGATGAAGGAGTTCAGATAGTTTACGTTTCTCTTGATGGTCCAACAATTTTCGACTCATGGATTGTTCCAGAAAACGTTTCAATCATAACCCTCTCCGAGTCTGGAAATCAACTAGATTCTTTGTCTAACGTTCCTTTGACTAACATGTATCTTATATCACACTTTGGGCTTTTGCCTGCAAGCCTTACGGGCACAGTCACGGATGAGGGTGTGGATACTGATAGCGATGGTCTGTTTAATTATCTTCGTTTTGGCGTGGAGGTTAACGTAACCACAGCAGGAACATACACTGTTGACCTCGGTGGACTGTATGATGCATCATATAACATACTCAGTGGCGCAGTAGTAAATTCCACATATCTAACTGAGGGAATTCATGTGGTAAATGTTGACATGCTAGGCGCAGAAATCTATGCAGCATCTGTCAGCCCTACAACACTTGCAGAAGTCCTCCTTTACGACGAATCTGATAGAACCCTCGGTACACTTAACACTATCACATTGCCAACTTACTACACATACGCCGAATTCCAGCTTCCCGACATTATCACTGATATTGTTAAGGTAGAACGAACGATAACTCTGGAACAAGATGGAAACATTTACATCACCAATGATTACCTCATAGAAAACGTTGGATTCTGGATAGAATACATCGAACTCGGTTTCCCAGACAGTGCCTACGACTTTACTGTTCGGGACGAAATGGGAACCCTTGAAACGACAGAAGGAAGCAATTTGCTGAATGTGACTCTCCGATACAGTGTAAACACAAATGAAACATTAAAACTGTATATGAGTTACTATCTTCCATGGGACAGTTATGTTAGCCAAGCGAATGGAGTTGACTTTACGTTCCAGTTTTCCTTCTTTGAGGAATTTAACTCAACAATCGGAACATTAACTGTTGACATTCTTCTTCCCACTGGCGCCAAATTCCAGTCATCTACTCCTTTTGAGCCAGTAAACACAGACGACGGCTTGTCCTTCAGTTTATCTGATGTAGAGCCTTCCGATGACCTCAATTTCGAAATAAACTACAAATATGATGTTTTCTGGGCTTCATTCTACCCAACAATCTGGATGGGAATCATAGCCGTTGCCGCATCAACATTTCTCTTCTTCCGGGTTGCCCCACAAACGCTTTCTGTTTCAACAATTCAGGTTCCATCAACAGAACTCAAAAGCTTCATTGAGTCATACGAAGACAAAGCCACAATTCGGGAAGAACTTGAATCTCTGGAAGAACGGTTACGGAAAGGAAAGATTCCACGACGCAGATACAAAGTCAGAAAGAAAATGCTGGACTCACGCCTTGCTACAGTTTCCAGAACTCTGACCACTCTCAGCGACAAGATTCGTGGTGCTGGTTCTAAATATGCAAATATGATGAGACAGATTGAAGTGGCTGAAGCAAATCTTGAAGGCGCAGAACGAGACATGCAGCGGGTGAAGGCACGTTACAGGCGTGGAGAAGTCTCTAAGGGTGCTTATGGAAAGCTTCTTGAGGAGTACAAAGAAAGAATTGAATCAGCTGAAGCAACAATTGACGGAGTTCTATTGAGGCTCCGTGAATAGCTCCCTTTTTTTACAAAACGTTTTTATTGTATTGCTTAGTTTTGGTTAAAATCTAAAAGCGGAGTTGATTAGATAATGGTTGAAATCAAAGTCGATACAGAAAAATGCACTGGATGCGAAACATGTGTTGACACATGCCCTGTTGGCGTTTACGAAATGAAAGACGGCAAGTCTGTTCCAGTAAACGTTGACGACTGTCTTGTCTGTCGAGCATGTGAGATGGAATGCCCAGAAGGCGCCATCGAAGTCATCGAATAAATTCGACACAACTTTTGGCAATCCCATTTCGGGGGAAACAACCAGATTTCCCCAACCTTTTCTCTAATTTTAAAAAAATACTGTTTACAACAATCTTCTGGTATTAGTCCCCCAATATGATGGGCATCAAGTTAGAATGTAATTTTTTACACAAAGTAATTATATGCCATCTATATCAAATGACGGGAACAAAGTTTCAGGTTGTCAACCATGAGTCATATTTCATCAATAGAAAAAGCTGAACACATTGCTGGATGCCTAGAACTTGCCATCCTTCTGGAAGTCAGCGGATATCCGAAGCCTGGAAACGTCCACCGAACAGCAGACTTTCCCGAAACCACCTTTGAACAGTATCTTGCGTCTGCAGTTGCGATAGCACCGTCGTTTCGGATGGCCAGTGAACAGGGAATCAAAGTGATGGATGAAGAAATTGACCTCTCTGAGGTGGGAATCGGCTACGTAATCAAGGATGGCGTTAACCGAATGTTGGGGAGCCAAGGCGGTGGCAACACTTTGTTAGGTTCAATAATTTTGCTTGCTCCAATTGCGGCTGGGGCAGGAATGATTAAAGGCAGTTTTTCTTTATCTAGGCTTCGTGAGAACATTAAGAAAGTTGTTGAGGCGACTACTCCAGAAGATGCTGTGAACGTTTATGATGCAATAGCTCTCGTTAATCCTGGAGGATTGAACAAGTCTAAGAAGCTGGATGTAACTGACCCTGCTTCAAAGAAGAAGATTATGGAAAAAGGCATAACCTTGTTTGACACTTTTGAGATTGCCAGCACATACGATTCCATCGCTTCTGAGTGGGTTTACAATTATCCCATCACCTTCGACCTTGGCTACCCATATCTCGTTAAGGAGCTTGAGGAGACAAGAGATATCAACACGGCTACTGTTCACGCGTTTCTGAAGATTCTCGCAGAAGTCCCAGACACATTCATCTCCCGAAAAGTGGGGCAAACTAAGGCGGAAAGCATCTCAACTCAGGCAGCACAAGTTCTGAAGGAAGGGGGATTAACCACTTCTTTGGGAAGAAATCTGCTTCAGAAGCTTGACAGCGAACTGCGAGACCCTGACCATGACTTGAGTCCAGGAACAACAGCAGACATTACAGAAGGAGTGCTGGCCTTAAACAATCTGAACGGATACAAACCATAAGTTACGCTTGTATCTGCAAATCATAAAATAACAACCTGATGAATATGGCGATACATGAGGGTAAAGGGCTTCGAGTTTTCAGTAAGAGAGTTTGCCGGAAGTTTAGGACACGCGCATGAAGGGCATTCTGTAAATCTGTTTGGGAGTGATTTTCTAAGTTTGGTGAACATTTTCAAGACGCTTCCACTTTTTGTTGTCGGAGTGATGCTACTTATGTCATCCTTTGAGCTGGAAAAAATTTTGCTCAAAATTCAGGGCAATAAAGAAATCTCTATAACTGTGGTAACAGCTGTGCTGGCAACCGTCTTCAACATGGCAGTAGACTTCATCGGTGGACTCATACTATACATTGCCATAGAAAAAAGCATAGTACAAATCAGATGAAGCACACAAACCTCAGTTTTAGTGATGAAAAAACTTTCTTTTTGTTGCTTCAACCAAACCGACTGGCCCACTCATCATTACGTCTCCTGCTGGAGTTGCGAAATGAACCAAGAGACCTGTGTGGGCTAACAGGTTTCTGTTAGGTCCAGTTACCACCACTTTTTCGATGTTAGAGAAACCTGGCGCCTTTTTAAGATAGAACATGCCATGTCCATTGTCACCAAAAACATCTTCGTCACAGATTTTTCCGTCCGCAAAGTCCCTCAGAAGCTTCTCTATCTTTTCTGGATCAAGCAACCGTGTATGATGCTCCAGCACTGCAGTGACTTCGCCCCCTGAAACGATTGCAGCCATACTGTGCCCATTACCTACATTAACTGCAAGAACAGGATCAGCATCCTCTAACGCTGGGTCCATAAGGCAGCCAAGTATTGCATCTGGAGAAGTGTCCATGACCATCACCCGCGCATTCGGAAGCTGCCTTTTCGAGGCAGATACCACAGACTTCATTCGGGGACAATAGGAGGGAATTTCATTTTCCTTGAAAGCGAAAGCCTCAGGCTTAGGATTTTTTTCCAGCAGTTCCTTCATTTTGTTGATCCGAAACCGTCTGTTAGTCATTTCTGCGGGGAAAACGCCGTGGTCCTGAACTGCAATTGCAACAAAATCTACGTCAGAAAGGGGTTCCTCGAAAAACTTCAACAATCCGCGCAGTTTGTCGATGTTTACTTCTTCAACGACCAATGTTTCGCCTTCAAAGTTTTTGGGTCCAGAATCTGGAACAATTTCTATGCCCCTGTCTTTGACTTGTTCCAGATTATTTCTTACAGTGTAAGCCGCCTTTTCGGTCATAAAGACTCTGAAGCCTGCCTCAACATGTCTACATAGGGCATGCGAAAAAGCACCTCCACCTACCGTGTATCCCTTAACAAAAAGATTAAACCCTTGACGCGTAGCAGCTTTTACTTCAGCTGCAAAAATGTTGGTTGGAGATGGAAGAACCATCTTTATGCAATTTTCGATATTCTGTTTTGCATCATCATAAAGCAGAACGTCTTCAGTTCCAGCGCCTATATCGATGGCTAAAATCTTCATAATCGGTTCATCTCAATCTATCAAATCAGATGCCGATATTTATGTAATTACAAATTGACCTGTTTCAGATATTTGCCGTTGAAATGGCGTTTGTTCTCGACGCTCTACTTACATAAATATCTGATGATTCAGGATTTACATCCACAATTCACAAACAATATAAAACAAAATCATTAAGGAAAAGCTGGGAAACACAATGTCAGATGTACTAAAGAAGGCGAAGCAACTAACTGCCCTGAAGGAAAGCTTTGAAAGAGCAAAATTACTTCTGGCCCGAAAAGAAAAAACTGAAAACACAAAAACAGTTCTTGCACAAAGTGAGATGCCTGACACGCAATACAAATCAAAGCTGGTGATATGTATCGAAGTTCTTTGCACCTTAGTGGCTAAAGGTCCCTTGAAGATGCCCGAGTTGATTGCCAAGTTTGAAATGGACGAATCTCGTCTGGAACCACATCTGAGACTATTATGGAATAGGGGTCTCATTGAAGAAGAAAGATTTGACAACAAAACCCATTATGTTGTGACAGAAAGGGGTTTAACTGTACTCAGGGTTGTTAGCCCTCTGATTCGAGAAGCACACAAGCTTCAGATACGTAATTTTGAAGCAATCACGAGCGTGCTTTCAGGAGCAGGGTATTCCTAAAACAGGAACGCATACCCAAAGTTTCGTGCCTGGTCAGAGGATAGGCGTTTTGTACCACCTATTTTGGAGTATAATCTCCAATACCAAAAAAAATTGTTTTCAGTAGACTCGTTTTTGCCAGAACTTTATATCAGAGTAACGCCAAAGGATTGAAAGTTTCTCTTAAAGGACAACCACAAACCTAGAGCAAAATTAGGATGTTAAATGATGGAAGATGGGCAAAGCAGTTCGGGACCAAGAAGGCTAGTTTCAGGAGGCGCATGGTTCTTAGCCCTAATGATTCTAAGCGGCGTTTTCTGGCTTGTCTTAGGAATCCAAATAAGCAACACTTACGGTCCCGACGGCTTCGGTCTATTCAATACAGTCTATTCATCTTTCGATTTCTTGTGGGCACTCATCTTCGGAGGACTGTTTGAGGGACTTATCCATTTTGGCGCTTGTTACTTGACCAAAAAAGACGCAAGCCTCGCCAGATACTTTTCAAACTACGTGAGGTATCTTTCGCTGATGAGTCTAGTGATTTTTACAATCTTAACTGTTGCATCGTTTCTGACAGCTGACATTGCTTTCCGGATAGTTCTTCTTTCTTTGGCAGTCGCCTTCCTGTTTTCAGGAACAAAGGATTCTTTGTCTTCGATATTAGGGTCATTGCATAAAAGCAAGGAGCTGTCAATAATACAGTCCAGTGGATTCTATGCAGTTACAATAATTGGCATAATATTTTCGCTTCTGCTTTTGCCCAGTGACATGTTACCCACCTTAGTAGTGGTTGCTCCCTTATGTCAACTGATACTTTGTTTGCATTTTATGAGACCATACCTCAAAGACCTTGTGTTGTTCAACTGGGAATATTTCACAAACAAGAAACTCAAAGATTCGTTAGTAGAGGATGTTAAGCAGTTCAAGCACATTCTGATTTTTGGTTTCTCGATATCTGTCGGAAAAATCTCCTTCATGATAATGAAGAGCCTCGACATACCCATACTTAAACTGTTCTTTGACTACGCTGACGTAGGCGTTTACAGTGTCGCAGATACAGTCTCCAGCGTACTTTTCTCTATGACAGCCTTTGCTATTCCAATCATTTCATCCATGTCTGAAGCATGGAGTAGAAAAGACCATGACTTGATGGAAAAATATGTTAAAATTTCTGTGAAATATCCGCTACTTTTGGGATTGCCTTTGACGATAATTATTTTTGCTTTGGCAGAACCAATCGTTGTGGGAGTATACAAAGCGCCTTTTGCTGAAGCAGTGGTTCCTCTCCAAATTCTGATCATTGGGACATTTCTTCTTATGTTCGGACGCACCCTTTCATCCATACTGATTGGTATCGGAAAAGCCAAATTATCAGGCATACTCTTGGCAACAGCAGCTACACAATACCTCATATCCATATTCATATTTGTACCCATCTTTGGGTTAAAGGGGGCTGCAATCTCTCTGACGCTCACAGGCGTTACTTCCCTGATTTTGATCCCAATATTCATCAGACGCAACCTGAAGGTCGGAGTATTTTCAGGGCTTCATAAAATCTTGTTTGCTGGCGCCTTTTTGGCGGGAATCCTTTTCATTACACCCAAAAACAATCCAATTCTAATGGCTCTCGGAACCGCAGCAGGTATTGCCGCCTATGCAGCGCTGTTGTATAATACAGGTTACATCAACCACGAGGATATCAACATACTCAAACATACAAGAGAGAAATGACAATCTAGGGAAAGATGCTAACAGAGTTAGTCATTTTTTAGCGCGTGCAGGGGATAATATACGGGGGAGAATCATTTAGAATAGACAGGGATATTCCTAATGCAGGAAACACTGACATAGAGAATATTATACCCACACCCAAATGGAACGTCTTACCAAACCTTCTGAGTTAGCACATCAAATGATGTTCAATGAATCAGACTTTAAAAACCATTTTTTCCATCTCAGTTTTTTTAACTCTAACCTTCAGTCAGGATGACTATTTTCAAGCAATTGTTTTACAATTTACATATTTCTTGAAGAACAAAGCCAGAGCGGGAATTCCGCCAGATACAGTGAAGATTATGGTAAAAGTGTGATGTGGCACAGGAAAGAAAGCTGAAATTGTGCTGGCTACCAGATAAAGGCTAATGAGAAGCATTATGCAGTATGCTACGAAGTAACTGGTTGTTGTGCGCTTTTGTCATCTTGATTGTGCTCCCCCAAAAAATATATTGTGTCTTACTAGATAAGATTGTTTTTATTCTCAAAAGCACAAACGCCGAGAACTGAACCCGAAAAAGGCAAACAAATGTGCCGTGTGCGCTTGATTTAAATTTGGGAGAATTATTTTAGCTGATAGGCGACCTAGAAATGTTTAACAGAGTTATAGTTGCGGTTATTGGAAGCAGCAAATCAGGAAAAACTACAGCCGTAGAAGCCCTGATTAAAGGATTAATAGAGAAAGGCTACACAGTTGCGTCCGCAAAGCGTATTCCTGAACCAGAATTCACCATAGACACGAAAGGAAAAGACACGTGGAGACACGCAAAAGCTGGAGCCAGCACAGTCCTAAGTGTCGCCTCCAATGAATTGACCTCCATCAAAAAAGTTGGCACCACCAACTACAGTCTAGAGCAGCTTATTGAGGAAATCCCAGAAGAAATTGACATCATTATAACTGAAGGATTCAAAGGCTTAGTTGGACCTAACACAAGCGTGCCCAAACTTGTGGCAGCAAAAACCGTCAGTGAAATAACAGAAGCAATGGAACTTTACAAAAACATCTTAGCTTTTGTCACTCCGGTTCCAAGCGGAAAAGTGGAAACCGAAATCCCATTCGTAGATGCCCTCAAAGAACCAAAAAAGCTTGTTGAGTTAGTGAACAAAAAAGTTGAGGAGCCAGTGGAACGAAAACGGAAGCGGAGCAAAAAAATTACAATACAGGTAGATGGAAAATTCTTGCCCTTAAGCGACTTTGTTCAGGACATAATCAGAAATGCGGTTCTTGGCATGGTCGCAAGTTTGAAAGGAGTAGAAATAAAAGGGGAAGAGAAGGTTTCGATCGCTATCAAGCGGCTGTCACGAGACTAACAAACTTTGGTGGCTTTCTGGGGTTCAGAAAGGAAGGCTGAGAAGAGAGAAAGGAGATTTCCCGGTTGTCAGAAATAATTAACACCTCTCTGAACCTTTCCAAGACCACCATGTTTTAAGTTTGTTATCCTCCTTGTTTCATTTTATAGTGCTTTGAAGGCATCAGACCATTCTTTATAGGTTGATAATATCCTCGGAGATACGCTGGGCTTTCTATCCTCTAAAATGCCCTTGAAATCGTCTAATGATAGAGGTCTAGGCTTAGCGCGCTTGTCACTTGCTTTACCAGAATCAAAGAGTTCACCGATTACCCGCAGGTGAGCTGACTGACAAATGTCCCGTATGTCACTCCCAGAGAATCCGGCTGTAATTCTAGCAAACTCGTCCAAGTCCACTGTTTTGGACATATTCAGGTGCCCCGTGTATAGCTTGAGCATGTTTAGTCGGGCTGCGTGCTCGGGCAGTGGTACCATAATTCGCTTCTGGAATCTTCGTATGAAGGGCCAATCCAGAGCCCATGGTTTGTTGGTGGCTCCGATGACGTATGCATGGATGTTCTTGCCTTTGTCCATGACGCCGTCCATCTCCTTGAGAAACTGGTTGCGAACACGGGTTTCTCCGCCGACCTCGTTGGAGTGCATTCCAATCAGTGAATCCAACTCGTCAATGAACAGAATTGCGGGGCGTCCATTGCTCGCAGTTTTTCTAGCTTGATTAAACAGTTGTGCAACATTCTTTTCAGCCTCACCTAACCACTTTGACATAATCGAAGCGGCGTCCACTGAGACGAAAGCCGCGTCAATTTCTGTTGCCACAGCAGCTGCAAGCAGAGTTTTTCCGCATCCTGGAGGACCGAAAAGAAGTATTCCTCGAGGCCAGCCTAAGGGAAATAGGTCTGGTCTCTCAACGGGGTAAACTATGGCTTCTTTGATGGCTTTTTTGGCAGTATCTAAGCCTACAACTTGGTCCCAGTTTACGTTTGGTTTCTCTTGGAGCACAAGTTCATCATAGCTTGCTTTTCCATCGCCGCCCTGTGCTGCTTCTGCAGGTGGTGGCTGATCAGACATCTCCACGGTTCGTTCGGTTTGGGGCTGAACATGTTGAATTGGTTGCACTGGTCCTCCTCCTTGTAGAGCCTTTATACGCTCTTGATACGCCTGTGCACGTTGAATGTAAACAGAGTTAAGCCCATAATTCGGATACAACCTAACCAGCTTCAGAAGCGTTGAAATACCCTTCTGGTACATCGTAATTGCCATCCCCTTTGACCCTTGTTTGTCAAGGCGGACAGCCTCCATAGCATATTTCGTTGCTGCTTGTTCAAGTTCTTGTGAAGCATTCATGTGAGTCACGACGCAATCTTGATTTTGCCTTTCACACCCAAAGTTTCTAGAGCCTTTTCAATTTCGTTACACGCAACCTTCAACTCATTAGCGCATTCACCAATGTCAAGCTGGCCTTCACGTTTCTTTGCATACTCCAAAACTGACTGCTCTAAATCTTCGTTAACCGTTAATGCAATCCGTTTCACTTCTATGTCTTTGAAGGCTACAAACTGCTGGCTTTGCCTTGGCTCAGAAACTTCTGAACATGAAGCGGTGAGGGCAACCATCTTCCTTACTTTTTGTGTCGGTTGGGGCTGAGGTTTTTCCATGACGGGGGCAGGAGCAGAGACTGGAGGCGTTGGAAGTTGTTCGGTCAGTTTTTCCTCGAGAAAATCGGCGACTTCTGCAAGGACTTCTTCGCCTCCTGGAGTCTTAACGTCAGTTGGCACTTCAAGTTTGTCGGCGTCGATTTTGGACATGGATATGACCTCGAATATACTTTCGTTCACCCTTTCCATTTCGATTGCCATCTGGGGCATGAAGGTACTAAGGCTTTTGGTTACCGATTTGAGGTTGGTTAGAACGGGTTTCAAGTCTGAAAAGGCTGCATTGAATTCTTTGAGGGTTTCTAGCCGTAATATGATGCGTTCTACAAGAATTTGAGTGTGATAAATGACTTTGGTTAGTTTTCTTATTTCCGAAAGCTCGTTAGCAAAGATTGCTGCGCGTTCATTATTTTTTTCTTGTAGAGCCGTTGCGCAGGTTTTGAAAAGAATTTTGTCTCTTGTGGTAAGTTTAATGACGACTTGACCTAGTTTAAACTGTTGAGACTTTAGTTTCGGCACTGCCGTAACAATTATTTGATCAAAATTAGGGGGGGTGCGGAAAGGGTTTTTGATGGAGTGTCCCTCACAGACCTAAAAGATTACGAACTGGGTTTGCTAGTATTCCGCACATGTATAACTACTGGGGGTTCTGGAAGATTGGGAGAAACAGGAGCAGGTGCTTCTGGAATTTCCGCTGTTGGTTCGGGATTTTTTACTGGTGGAAGAGGCACTTCAGGTGCACTTTGAGTAGTGTCACCCAAAAGAAGGTTGGATAACTTGCTCTTCAGAACTTCTAAGTCACTCTTTTCTGCGTTTACTCCTTTTAGTCCCCACTGTATTATGCCCAAAGCTTTCTCGTATGATTCTCCGTTCAATCTGCCGATTTCACGTTCAATCTCCAAATTTATCAATGCTGAGTGAAGCGAGTGAATCTGCGTGTTGCATCGTGTAATCTCAGTCTCTATTTCGTCCGTTAGTCCTTTGGCGTTTTCCTTTAGCTGATCCAAAGCCCCTTCAAAAGTCCTGTGTAAATCATCATACATTTCAGGCGGAATTTTCTTCTTTTCCACAAGCTCATTTAATGCCCGGTCTTTTCTCCAAATCAATGGAATTTCTTTACAGAGCGAGCTGGCTTTCAGTTTGAGTGTCGGCGAAATCACCAAGTCTCCGTTGTTAATTTTTATTTGGTCGCTGGAGTAGCTAAGAAATTCTCCGTCTCCATGCTCAACAAAGATTCCGTCTATTCGACCTGTGGGCGTTACTTTGAATGACGCTACTCGACCGATTTGCCTTCCATATTCATCCTTTATTTGTTTTCCAACAAAAAGAAATGGGTTGGAAATGGATTTTGACACAGTGTCACCTCCTTATTCCAATGTACATCCGTAGTATTGGCAGAACCCTACTCTTGTAGGGATTCGCCAAATGATGGGATGCCCGTAGGCAAGTCGGGGAATTTCTCTTTGACTTTTGCTTCTGCAACTGTAGCTGCTTCAGTCAAGATCTTTTGTGCGTCGTCGCCTGCAGTCTGGAAGTCGATGTTCATGCCTGTGTTGTAACCAGCGTCCATGATGATTCCGCTGAGTAGGTTTCCGATGCTGCCGATTTCGCGTTCTGCTTCTGGGAACACTGCTGACATTCCAGTCTTGACAGTTCGTAATACGCTGACTGCTGGAGCCAGAGTGCTGACTACGTCGCCAAGTTCTGAAACTGTGCTTAGTCTGAGAACGATTTGTTCTAGGGCGAGCCTAGCGTGCATGATCATTTTTTCCATTTTTCGTATTTCAGCTAGTTCGTTGGCAAATACGTTTGCACGTGCCATGTCATGCTTTGTGTATGCTTCAACAATTTTGGCGAAAATTGACTTGTCACGTTCTGAAAATCGGTCTGCGGCTTTGTCTAAGCGCTGAATCTGCATCTCCATTCTTTTTACGGCGTAATCTAGTCGTGGTTTCAAAGGACCTGGAGGGCGAACAGCGTCCTTAATTCTATTGCTGAGAGGCGTCTCGTTGACTCCTTCTCCCCATTTTTTTGCAAATTTTTCTGACATTTTAATTTCCTCACGCAAGGAGGTGTGTTTAAAGCATATTATTACGTTGTTAACATGCAACGATTATCTACATATATATCAGACACAATGTACCCCATCTGACGCCGTTTTGAGCTTTAAATCTAGTATTGAAAGAGAGATGGGGCGCATATGCCAAAATACACAGTTTTGTGTAAGTTAGACTCAAAAGCTCGAAGATTTAACATTTAAAACTAAGGTGAAAGGAATGGGTGATAGAATAAAAATATTGGGAACATTTGCCCTGATCGGTTTCATTGGCGGAATAGCAGCCAACCTCGGTTACCAAACAGTATGGCCTTGGCTAGTGGCTAATTTCCCGCTACTGTTCGCTTCAGCAGAGTGGATCATATCCGGGCTAGCAGGTGCACTGATAACTACATTCTTTGTGGTAATCTGGGTGTACCTAAGCAGACCACAAGAATAAAAAAAGGGAAAAAACTTCCCTACTAAATTATTTTGATGCCTCAGCGCATCTTTCGATAGCGGAAAGCCAAGTTTAGGTATCTCAGAAATGGGATACAAAAAACCAACAATTACTTTTGTTACACAAGCACTGAATCACCGCGCGCGCGAGCAACCTCAATCTTAAGCTGCACACTTTTTTCCGAAAAATACTGATAACCACAATTCCGGTTTACAATATCCAGTTGATATACCTAGTCAAAATATGTAAAACTTGTTTTTAAAAGCTATTGGGTTTGGCTAAAAACTTAACAATCGACACTAAATAGATTAGACTATAGAAAAACGGTTGATAAAAACATAAAAAAAGCTAATTGTTGAAATTCTAACGTCTGCATTTATTAGATTGTTAGAAAATCATGCCTCACTACGCGCAGCTTCACTAGCATATTTCATAATAATGCCCCTTCTATGCATTTTTCTCATCATAATGCTGATTCTCTCGCAACTCTTTGGTGAAACTAATTCTTTTCAAACTCTAATGCAGTAGATAACCACCATTGTGGGACCGGCTATCGCTAATCTATTCCAACAAATCTTAGAAACGGTAGCAACTCCGTTTAATTCAATCGTAACATCGATTATCACTATTGTTTTGACTTTAATGGGAACATTAGGTGCATTTGGAGTCTTACAAAATACAATGAACGAAATTTGGGAAGTTACACAAATAAAATTTAATTCAAAAAAGAGATTAAGACGTCAACTCTTTCCATTTTTATTAATTTCAGTACTTGGATTGACAATTATAGTCTGGACTGGAATAACAACGTTCTTGTTGGATTTCATCACGTTAACATTTGTTCCATTTGCTTCAAACACAATTTTTGTTCTAATACAAATAATTCAGTTCATTTTATCTCAAGTATTGGCAACTCTACTGTTTATGATTATTTACAAGTATATTCCTAATCGTTCTATTCAATGGAAAGATGTAAAATTTGCAGGAGTTTTTACTGGTTGAATTTTCACAATAACTAACTATGTTATTGGAGCAATACTAGAGGTATTCACGGTCACATCAGTAACAGGTGCCGCAGGGGTGTTGATGATCTTATTGTTGTGGATTTACCTGATTACCTTATTGGCAATATATGGAACAGCCATCTCCAAAGTTTACTCAGAAACAACCATGAGATAGTAACTGAGCGCGCAGGTTTTCTAATTTTGCTGTCTCCATCAAGATTTGACTAAGTTACTAGTTTACTTAGGCTTTGCGCACTATACATTTGAGAATGTGTAACTTACATTAATTGGAGTTTCCTAATTGCGGGTGCTAATCTACACAACTCGTATTCGATAATTTGCACTTCGTGATGGTTTACAGCTGCCTTTTCCTATAAACTGTGAATATATTTCTACTGAGTCATCCCAAAAATCAGCTTGGTAGGATTTCCAATTTATATTGAAACTACCATCTTTCTCCGTTACACCAGAGGCTAACACCTTATCAGCCAAAAAAGATCGATCGTGTTCTAATATGTTGATTTTAGCATTTTCTATTCCTTCACCTGTTTCACTATTAATTAGCGATCCTTCAAAAGTAACAATTGAGCCAGACTCTACAACATTGGGAGGAGATGCCATTACTATTCCTGTCTCTTCGATGCCAGTACAATGTTCTACAACCTTTTCGGTTCTTTTTTCATTACTTTTTATGGTTGTTAAATCTTCCATGTCTGCTCCACAGTTTTTCTTAACTGCTTCAATTCCTTGTTTACAAGCCTGTTTGCTTTCGTAAGCCTCACTAACGACCACAATCTTGTTGTTTGCTGCTCGGAGTCGAAATCTATACTTTTTTCTAACATCCTTATAGACTTGGTATCTCGCTTTCAAATCTTTCCCCATGAATATTAACACATAATCTATTGTTAAGCATTGCCACCTAAAAGGAACTTTTTGTGTTAGCAAAAAATGTGAAAAGCCGGAAAAAGTTAAAGCTAAACTAGATCATGAAAAGGTAATTAGCTGTGGGGAAAAAATGAAGCATAATAGTTTGAAAAGATTAGACCTGTTTGAAGCTGTTGTTTTCACGCAAATTATTTATTCACAACACGAGTATATGGAACACTAACAACAAGCTACAGAGGAAAAGAAAATGAAAATACAAAACAAGCTTCTGTTTGCCATTAGCATTATTTCCATACTGATAGTGGTTTTTCAGTTGGGGACTGCAATTCCAGACATTAGTGAATACGCGGATGGCCGTAAGTGGATGTATACTTGGAACCCAGACACAGAAGTCTATACCTGGCTGTTAATGTATAATCCCCAAGCTACGACCCTGTTGCTGGAAACATCGATAGGTCTCATACTTAACGTCTGTTTCTTCGCTTTAGTGGCATTCTGGAGTTTCTCAGAATCCCTTGGAAAGGAAAGCAAAACCCCAACCAAACCAGAAATCACAAACTATACATAATAGAAAGCTGTTGTAACCACAATCTCAATTCATGTGAATTTCTAATTGTACCAATTTAGGCTGTCTTCTATGTAACTGATGAAGCAACTAAAGAATTCTTTAACGTCCTTGGTCAGACTTGTTTTAAATATGAACATCTTAGCCTGTTCCGCATGTTTTCTTGATTCTTGTTTTGCTGCATCGAGTCCTCCGCTTTCCCTGAGCAGCTTTCTTATCAAATCAATCTCTCCGAAGCTGAGGAACTCCTTGCCTAAAAGACATTTCAAAGCCTCAGATTTTGCCTGATCTGTTGAATTCAGAGCATAAATCACGTGGAGGGGCTTCTTGTTTTTGGAGATGTCTAAACACGGTGACCTACCGTACTCTTCTTTCGGAGCGAAACTGTCAATGATGTCATCTTGGATATCAAAAGAGTATCCCATGTTCTCAGCTGCTTCCTCTAACAGTTTCAGGTCCTTCTCGGGGGCATTTCCTAGAATTGCACCCACAAGTAACGTGAGTTTGAAGAGGGAAGCAGCTCTTTTGCCTGCCATAACACGCCACTCCACAACATCAACGTCCTTATGTTCGAAAAGTAGATCAAGGATTTGGCTCTCATTAACGGCACGGTACGCATCAGAAAAAAGGAGCATCAGTCTATTAACTGTCTTTTCTGAAAAACCAGAGTTAAGTATGGCTTGGACCCCAAGTTCGTATGCGATGTTGCCTGCAAAAACGGCAGTTGCTTCCCCGAATCTATTATCATATGGATTGTAGCTGTCTGTAAATTTTTTGTGCAACGTGCTTCCGCCTCTTCTTTGTTGGTCCAGGTCAACCATGTCATCGTGAACCAGAATCGCGTGGCGGTACAGCTCTATTCCAACGCAGACATTCAAGATTTTTTCGTCAACCTTTCCGGCGTAGCCCTTGTAGATTAGGAGAGTACTACAGGAAGCCAATCGTTTGCCCTTTCTGAGGATATATTCTTCAATATCACCGTAAATCTTCTCAATGAAGGAGTGGTAGTCTGATGCTTCTTCCCCAGCTTCATTCAGAAACGTTTTGAGGCGTTCTTCAATGATTGCGCCATAATGATCTAGTGTTTTTTCCCAGCTCATTGTAATTCAGCCTGAAGGTTGGTCAGTAAAGCTTCTCAAGGGTTTTCTAAAAGCTTTTTGCCACAATGTATTCCTGCATCAGCTTGAATGAGTTAAGGCATGTATCCGGAAATAGGGTCACCACAGTCGAGCCCTTGTTTTCATTTGCAATTTTTCTTGCAGCAAAGTAATTGAGGCCAGACGAGGTACCTACAAGGTAGCCTTTTTTCCACAGGTAAGCCGTAGATTCGAAAGCGTCTTTGTCGCTGACTCTTGTCCAATCGTCAACTGTATCTCTATTTCTGCGCACTATTTCAGGTTCCAGTGATTCGCCGAAGTTACGTAGTCCCTGAATGTGATGATTCTCTTGAGGCTGAACTGCCACAGTTTCTATTTCAGGGTTCTCTGCCTTAAGGTAGCGGCTGATGCCCACCATTGTGCCACCTGTGCCAACGCCCAACACAACACTTGTTACTCTTTTTTCGCTCTGGTGCCAAATTTCTGGTCCTGTTCCTTCAATGTGGGCTCGGAAATTGTTTTGATTACTGTACTGGTCCAGCCAAATAGTGTTTGGGTCATCCAAGAACATGTCCTTGACTTTTGCTATGGCCCCGTCTCGCTCGTTTCTTAATGGGCAGTAGCCGTCAGGAGTCTTTTCTACGGCTGTTCCTGTTTGGCTGATTCTTTGGTATGTTTTTTCGCCGAC
>Ga0272441_10005939_pt1 | contig 20850 bp, 17 predicted proteins | sample SSMProp6N_FD_193582 | JGI IMG/M metagenome (GOLD analysis project Ga0272441, IMG submission 193582) | Marine sediment archaeal communities from Little Sippewissett salt marsh, Falmouth, MA, United States - SSM-Prop-6N | ecosystem: Environmental > Aquatic > Marine > Wetlands > Sediment ...
CGCACACAGTGAGCAGTGCCAACGGGACGACGTCGGTCGAGTCCGTCACGATCGCGAAGGTCGACGCCCGCTTCGATCCCATCCCCGGGAGTGAGCGCTCCTTCGCCTGTGACACGCTGCTGATCGCCGTGGGACTCGATCCGGTCGACGAGTTTCTTCTCGCGGCTCGGCGCTTCGGCCTTCGTGCCTGGGCTGCGGGGGACGCGGAGGCGATCTCCGAAGCGTCCGCAGCCATCTATGCGGGCAAGATCAAGGGCGCAGAGATCGCGAACCACCTTGGAGCGTCGAGCGACCCCGTGCCGAAGCGCTGGCGAGACACCGCCGCGCTCCTGAGCGCCAGGCCGGGGCCGACGGTGGAGGCGCAGCCGTCACCCGCAGCGGAGTTGTATCCCGTCTTTCACTGCACGCAAAAGATCCCGTGTGATCCCTGCGCGACGGTGTGCCCGCAGCAGTTGATCCGCGTCGACGAGACGGATATCCGTGCCGTACCGGTGTTCCGTGGCGAAGCCTCCGGCCGACGGTGTAGTGGCTGTGCGCGTTGCGTCGCGATCTGTCCCGGGCTTGCGATCACCCTGGTCGATCGGCGCGAGGACCCACAACATCCTCACGTCACCCTCGCTTTTGAGTGCGGGAAGGCCGCGCTGGTCCTCGGCGAAGCGGTGACCGCGTGCGATACCGTGGGCGCATCCCTGGGCTCTGTCCCCGTGGTCGCGGTGAATGCCCATCCCGCACAGGGCGGAACGGTCCTGGCCACGGTTCGTGCGCCAGCCAAGATCGCCGAGCGGATTGCCGGCATCCGACTTCAGGATCCTTCGGTGAACGCCGCTCTCCCGGAGGTCGTCGAGCGGATGACAGACGACGACATCGTCTGTCGCTGCGAGCGGGTGACGGCAGGAGAGATCCGACGCCTGATCCGCTCCGGATGCCGCGATGCCAATGAGATCAAGGCGATCACACGCGCCGGCATGGGGGCTTGCGGAGGCAAGACATGCCGCGCGCAGATCCTGCGGCTGTTCCGCGAGGAGGGCGTCGCCCCCGAGGAGATCGCTCGTGACGTCCCGCGCCCGCTGTTCGTCGAGGTCCCCCTCGGAGCGTTCGCCGGCATCGACCGTGGCGGTGATGATGGCCCAGCGCACAGCGTTTGACGCGATCATCGTCGGCGCTGGGAGCGTTGGCGTTCCAGCGGCGTGGGCGATGGCCCGTGCCGGCTTGCGCATCCTCGTTCTGGACGGGCTACCCAGCGCGTGCCAAGGATCGAACAAGACCGCGATCGGAGGGATCCGAGCGACCCATTCCGAGCCGGCGAAGATCCGAATCTGCCTCCGCTCGCTGGAGATCGCCTCAACGTGGGAGGACACCTACGGTGATCCCGTCGACTGGCGTGCCGGCGGATACGCGTTCCTCGCCTACGCCCCGAGCGAGGCTCAGATCCTCCAGGAGCTGGTCGTTCCCCAGCAGGCCAGCGGCTTATCCATCGCGTGGCACGGTGCCGAAGAGCTTCTGTCGATCATCCCCGTGCTCCGTCGCGAAGGCCTTCTCGGCGGCACGTTCGCGCCTGGGGATGGCATCTGTTCCCCGCTCTTGCTCGGGCACGCCATCTACGAACAGGCTCGTCGCCTCGGGGTGCAGTTCCGATTCGGCGAGCCGGTGACATCCGTGCAACTCCGCGGGGACCGCGTGCATGCCGTGATCACCGATCGCGAACGGTACGCGACCCCGATCCTCGTCAACGCGGCGGGGCCGTGGGCCGCCTCCGTCGGAGCGATGGTCGGACTCGGTCACCCCGTTCGACCGGAGTCCCATGAGGCGGGGATCACCGAACCGGTGGCCCCGTTTCTGCAGCCGATGATCGTCGACATCGCGAGCGGCGATGGTGCCGCAAACTGCTACTTCTTCCAGCTACCTACGGGGCAGCTCCTCTTCTCATTGACGCCGAGCCCACCAATTCCTGGCTTCGACTGCCGCGAGACCAGCAGGTTCCTGCCCGCAGCGTCGCGGCGGATGATTCGCCTCGTGCCGCGCCTCGCCGGCCTCCGCGTCCGTCGGACGTGGCGCGGTCTGTACCCGATGTCCCCTGACGGTTCACCGCTGGTTGGCTGGTCCCGGGAGATCAAGGGATACCTGATGGCCATCGGCATGTGTGGTCAGGGGTTCATGCTCGGCCCGGGCCTCGGCGAGCTGCTGGCCCGCCTCATCAACGAGGATGGGCTGTCCTCGGACGATCGGCAGGCGCTTCGCGATCTCTCACCCTACCGCGACTTCGACCGTAGCGAGCGCCTCAGGTAGAGCCCGCGTTCGAACCCGTCTCCGCTGGAAGACGTACGGAGAAGATCGGCTCCTCGCGCACAGTGGCACCCGCGGGCACCGACTTGCGAAGCGTCACGCAGGCACCGATCTGTGCTCCGTCCCCGACCCGGATCGGCCCGAGGAGCGTGGCATTCGCACCAAGCAGGACGCCGTTCCCCACCGTCGGATGCCGCTTTTCGGTGGCGCATTGGAGTCCGCCGAGTGTCACCCCCTGGTAGATCAACACGTCATCCCCGATGACGGCGGTCTCGCCGATGACGACCCCCATCCCGTGATCGATCACCACCCGGCGACCGATGGCCGCTCCGGGGTGTATCTCCACCCCGGTACGCCGACGCACGACGTGCGAAACCACTCTTGCCGCGAGAAGACAGCGTCGCTGCCACAGCCAGTGACTCAACCGATGGGCCCATAGCGCGTGCAGTCCCGGGTAACAGAGGACGATCTCCAGCACATGGCGAGCTGCCGGATCCCGCTGGCGCACCGCACGAAGATCCTCCCGTAGCCGGCTAAGGCATCCCATCTGGCCTCCATAGTTCCGTGGACAGGTCGCGTTCGCCGCCGTCGGGGAGGACGACCACGATCGTCCGCCGGCGCGTGTCGCGCCTGGCCATCCTCCATGCCACGGCAAGTGCTGCGCCGCTCGAGATCCCGCAGAACACGCCGCACGACACCGCCGCGTGGCGGGCCGCGGCCGTCGCCTCACCCGCCTCCACGGTTTCGATCTCGTCGACGACCGATAGGTCGAGCACCTTGGGGCAGAACCCTGCACCTATGCCTTGGATTGGATGCGGGCCGGATCGTCCCTCGCTGAGAAATGGCGACTCTGCCGGCTCCACGCCGATCACTCGAAGCGCTCCCTTCCTACGCTTCAAGTAGCGACCAGCTCCGGTGATCGTTCCTCCCGTGCCGATCCCTGCCACAAGCACATCCACCTGTCCTCCGGTCGCTTCCCAGATCTCAGGTCCGGTCGTCCGTTCGTGAACAGCGGGATTCGCCGGATTGTCGAACTGCCGGGGACGGAACGCGTTGGTCATCGTCGCTGCGATCCGTCCCGATTCGGAGATCGCACCGCCCATCCCCTCGGCGCCGCTCGTCAGGACCACGTGGGCACCGAGCGCGTGCAAAATCCGTCGTCGCTCCACGCTCATCGACTCCGGCATCGTGAGAACCAATCGATAGCCCTTCACGGCACAGACCATCGCGAGGCCGATGCCGGTGTTGCCCGACGTCGGCTCGATGACCGTGCCCCCCGGCCGCAGCCTTCCGTGGGCTTCGGCGTCGTCGAGCATCGCCACCGCGATTCGATCCTTGACGCTTCCCATGGGGTTGCAGCGCTCCAGCTTGCCGAGCACGCCCCCGGCCGCATCCCCATCGGGAGCGGCAAGCCTCACCAGGGGAGTCCCGCCAACCAGTTCGAGGATCGAAGCGTGGACCGGCATGTGCCTCCCTTCACCCTGTCGTGATGCGTTCCGCTCTCCGAGGAGCATGCATCACGGGCGCGTCGCGAGCCTAGCGACCCCGAGAAACGCCGTCAACCGCGTCTCACAGCGGCCCACTCCCTTGCATGCGGTACGCGCTCCGGTGTAGGCTCGGAACGAACGCTCAAGGGGAGAGGGGGCACCAATGTCCAGCCACAAGCCCGCCAGGCCGGGCGCCACAACACTTATTGCATTGCTTCTCGTTGCCCTAGTTGTCGGGGTTGCACACGCTGCGAAGATCGAGGTCCCCAACGACTACCGCCGGCTTCAGGATGCGATCGACGCGGCGAGCAGCGGCGACGAGATCGTCATCACACGCCGAACGTCGCTTCGGGAGAACATCACGCTGCGCAACGAGCGCCGCCTGACGATCACCACGACGCGTACCGCCGACGGTGTGGTCCTTCAGGCCCGCGATCACGAGGATCCCGTCATCGAGCTGACCAACTGTCGGGACGTCGTGTTTGAGAACATCACGATCCAAAGCGGCTCGTATGGCGTGTGGTGCAGCAACGGTAGCGATGTCGTGTTCAGCAACTGCACCATCGAGGAGAACTTCACGGCGGGGGCGTCGGGATCCGGGTTCACGCTCGACGAGTGCACAGTCCAACGCAACTTGGGCTGGGGCGTCGAGTTGATCGGCGACCCCGCCGACCCCACGGAAGTCACCGCGACGATCGAGCAGAGCACGATCTTCCACAACGTCATGGGCGGCGTGCGGATCCAATCAGCGACCGTCGAGATGTCGACCGCGACCATCAGCGACAACCTTGGGTACGGCCTCGAGGTCCTCGATGATGCGGTGGTCACGTTCGATGACTCGACCGGTCCTACGCTCATCGAGAACAACCGCGACGGAGTACGCGTGTTCGACGCCACCATCACGCTTCAGGGCACGGTGCGCGACAACGGCAACGAGGGCGTGCTCGCCGAAGAGGCGATCCTCCATCTCGACGAGGCGACGATCAGTGGCCACCCCGTGGCAGGCGTCCATTACCTGCGCTCCACAGGCACGGTGAATGAGACCGACGTCACCGGGAACCCGGGCGACGGCATCATCGTTGATGAGGGGAGTACCGTGACCCTCACTGGAGGTGTGGTGTCGGCGCAAGGGCGTTCCGGCCTGCGGGTGATCAACGGAGGTCAGCTCACGATCTCTTCCGCGGCGCTGATCGAGGGCAACGCCGAGAACGGCGTGGTGGTGCTCGGATCCTCCGGCACGCTTCTCGATGCGGTTGTGTCCGAGAACGGGCTGAGCGGCGTTCTGGTTCAAGACGAAGGCGTGCTCGTCACAGACGGTGCGACCGTGACAGGGAACCTCCTACACGGTATCGAGGTGGTTGGTGCCACAGCGACCGTGGCGACGACCGACGTGCTCGCCAACGGCGTTCACGGAGTGGCGGTCACGAACGGGGCTACGGTCCTTGTCAGCGATGGGAGCAGCGTCAGCGACAACGGCGAGGACGGCATCGCGGTGGACAGCGCCAGCCTCGAGGTCGTCGCCTCCCAGGTGTCGACCAACGCTCGGCACGGGATCAGCCTCATCAACGAGGGCACGGGATCGATCGCCGGGAGCATCGTCAGCGACAACGCGCAGCAGGGTGTATCCATTGCCGCTGCCACGGCCACCGTACGCGACAGTCAGGTTCTGGACAACGGCGTCGACGGCATTCACGCGATCGACGGCTCCTCCCTTGAGCTCCTCGAGGGGGCAAGCGTCACCGGAAACGGCTCCGATGGCGTGTTCCTTGATGACGCCATGGCGATCATCGACGCTTCCGCGTGCTCGGAGAACGACGCCAATGGAGCGCACGCCACCAACGGCAGCTTCCTGTTCATCCGCAACGCGGCGCAGTTCCTCAGCAACGTCATCCATGGCATCCTCGTCGAGGACAGCTACATGGAGATGGACGACGGAGAGGTGCGCGGCAACGTTCAAAGCGGTGTGGTTCTCGATGGGGCGGAGGTACGCATCGCCACATCGACGATCGTCGGCCAGGTGGAGCACGGGATCCTGATGGATGGGAGCTCCGCCGCAGTGACCGACACGCGGATTGCCGACAACGGTCTCGAAGGGATCTACGAGCGGACGTCGCGTCTGTCCCTCGCCACCTCCTACGTGGTCGACAACACCAACAACGGCTTGCTCCTTGAGAACGCCGTGGCGGACATCCTGAGCAGCGAGTTCACGGCAAACGGGATCCACGGGATCCATGCACGAGCGAACTCGAGCGCGACGGCGACCGACTCCCTGATCAACGCGCACCCCAGCGATGGGGTGCGCGTCGCCAATAGCTCGTTCGACTCCCTGACGTGCGTCGTCCGTGACAACCTCGCGCACGGCATCGCGGCGTCCATCGCCACGGTCGTGCTGGAGAGCTGCAGCATCCTTGGCAACACGCTCGATGGGTTGAACCTGGCCAACTCCACGGCCGATCTTCTGACGACCACCGTGACGGACAACGGAGGTCGCGGGATCAACGCGCAGGATGCGACCGCGTCGCTGATCGAGTGCACCATCGCCGGCCAGCCTCTGGAGGGCATGGTGCTCGTCAACGCCGCGGCCGCCATCGACGACACGGCGATTACCGGAAACGGCGCCGCCGGTGTCTCTGCGGAGAGCTCCGTCGCTGCGCTGACGGACGTGACGGTCTCGGGAAACGGGGCAAATGGCTTCCTTCTTGTGAAATCGTCCATCGACGGGGAGAACGTCACCGTCCGTGACAACACCGGGGACGGATGGCACGCAACCTCTTCCGGTATCGCGCTTCGCACATCGATGGTCTCCGGGAACAGTCGCTACGGACTCTGGCTGCAGTTCTCCCAGGCGTCCCTGGAGCAGTCGACGATCACCGCCAATGGGGACATCGGCCTCTGGGCGGAGCAGCGGTCCCGCGCGACGCTGATCAGCAGCGAATTATCAAGCCATCCCAACAGCGGAATGGTGCTTCTCGATTCGACCGGCGACGTACGCGCCAGTCGCGTCGTGAACAACTCCGGCTACGCCATCTCAGCCGACAGCTCCGTCGTCAAACTGCAGGATGGAAGTGAGGTCTCCGGGCAGTCGAACAGCGGTCTGTGGCTGGTGAACAGCTTCGGCGAGATCCGAGGAAGCACAATTGACGACAACGGGAAGCATGGCGTGGAGGCGACGACGTCGACGATCGTCGCCGTCAGTTCCGAGTTCACCGGGCACCCTGAGAACGGGCTCCAGCTGGCTGACTCGAAGGCCGATCTGGAGATCAGCGAGATCAAGGACAACCGCGGAGTCGGCGTCGATGCCGAGGAGAACTCGGAAGTCAAGCTGCTCAACAGCACCGTCTCTGGCAATGATGGCGGCGGCGTCGATCTCGACGCCAGCACCCTCGAGGCCAAGGGCAGCCTCATCCAGGGCAACGGGGCCGACGGCATCGTTGCCGTGGACGGACGGGTCGCCCTCGCCGAATCGACGGTGAGCGATCACCCCGGTGACGGTCTCGCGCTTTCGGGCGCGACGGGAGAGATCAACGGAAGCACGGTCTCCGACAACCGTGGCCATGGCATGTCCGCGGACGATGCGGCAACGGTCACCGTCTCCGCGTCCACCGTGAGCGGCAACGGCAAGGCCGGTCTCTTCCTCGAAGACGCGGGCGGCGAGCTGATCGCAGCGATCGTCGAGAGCAACGGCACCGTGGGCGTCGAGGCGACGCGGTCCATCGTCAACGCGTCGAAGGGGACCGAGATCAGAAACCACCCAGGGGACGGCGTGTCACTCGTCGACAGCTCGGCGAAGATCCTCGACTCCGTCCTGCGTGACAATCGCGGTCACGGCATGGCGGCGTCCGGATCGAAGGCGACCCTCCAGAGTTGCACGCTGACAGGGAACGCCGAGAACGCCATCGATTCGTCCGCGAGTTCGGTCACCGCGGCTACGTGTTCGATCAGCAGCAACGGGACATCCGCCGTGCACGCGGTGCAACGCTCCCGCATCGCCCTTGTAGGAACGACCATCACCGGACATCCCAGCGACGCCATCGATATGGGTCAGAGCGCGGTGGATGTGCAGGATTGCGAGATCAAGAGCAACAGTTCCCGAGCTGTGCTTGCTGTGGCGGGGACGCTGACCGTGTCGGGGAGCTTGATCTCCGGCCAGGGGGCGGAAGCGATCTCCCTGACCGACTCACGCGCCGACATCACAAGCTCACAGATCGCCGACAACGCTGGCGCTGGCATCGACGCAACCACATCCACAGTGTCCCTGCGCGACTCGTCGCTCACAGGCCATCCCACCGATGGGGTGACACTCGATCGCTCCTCGCTGGAACTCGAAGGATCGATGCTGTCGGAGAACAGGGGCTCGGGTGTCGTCGCTCGTGACTCGCAGACGACGCTCTCCGACAGCACGGTGTCCGGGAACAGCAGCCACGGTCTCGATCTAGTGAACAGCTCCGCCGTCGTGATGAACGGTGCGCTGATTACACGCAACGGGGACATCGCGATCCACACCGACAATGCCACGGTGACGGTCGTCAACTCTAGCGTGACGGACCACCCGACGACCGGGATCCTGCTCGATAATTCGCCGGCCTCGGTGACCGCAAGCACGATCAGTGGCCACACTGGCTGGGGTATCGAAGCGATCGATCACACGGCGCTCATGACGACCGGATCCCTGATCACGGGCAATGCGCTCGGCGGCGTCTCGCTGACGAGCTCCGTTGCTGCGCTTCTCGGCGAAACGAAGATTGATGGCAACAACGGACCTGGGGTGAGACTCGCACAGCGCTCGGCGCTGATGGCGATCGAGGCGATCGTCTCGGGGAATGCGGCCACGGGCATTTGGCTCGACGCATCCTCGGCGTCGGTGCGCCTGTCCGCGATCAGTGGAAACGCGGGCCACGGGCTCTCGCTCGCTGGCCAGTCGGTGCTTTCCCTCTACCGCACGACGGTCTCCGGTAACACCGAGGACGGATTGCACTTCGAGAACTCGCTCGGATCGTTGCGCGGCAACGAGATCACCAGCAACCTCGGCTTCGGGATCTACGCCGACGCACCGTCGCTACTCGCGGGATACGACAACATCCTTAGCGGGAATGGCACGGACAGCTCGGACACCGTGCCTGTGGAGCTTACACTGCCTCGGCCGCAGTAGCCGTACGACCGCGGGGCAGGGCCTTGCGCCTTGCCCCGCGGGTCACGGCCGGGTTCTTCTCGCACGACGGGACACCCGAAGGTTGCTGCTTCGGAGCCGTTACGGCAGCACCGAGAGGATCCGCAACCCGTTCTCCCGGTCGGCCACGTAGGCACGCTGATCGCAGACGAAGACACTGACGGCGTAGCCCGGCGTGTCCACACGGGCCATCAACTGCGGCGCTGTCGGATCAAGCAGGGAGAAGACAGCCAGGCCCTCCGTGTAGTCTGCCACGTACAGATAGCTTCCGACGCGGAACAGCCCGTGCGCCTCCCCTGCGGTGCCCACCGAATCAAGCTCCACCGGGCGTGTCGGGTCCGAGACATCGATCACGCGCAGCCCTCTGTAGCCGGCGGCCACGTAGACGATCTCGCCGAACGTGACCACCGAATGCGCTTCGCCGGTCAGATCCAACTCACTGAGCAGCGCCGGGGTCGTGGGGTCCGACACGTCGACGATCTCCAACCCGACGTCCCCGGTGGCGACGTACGCGATGCCGTTCGCCACGGCAACCCCTTCTGCGTAGCCGCGGGTGGCCCAGGAGCCAACGAACTCGGGTCTCGACGGGTTGGCGATGCCCAGCATGACAAGACCTCCCCGCTGATCGGCGACGAACGCGAGGGAACCTTCCACGACGATGTCCTGCGCGGAACCCATCGTGTCGTAGCGTCCGAGCTCCACGGGCCGCGCCTCATCGGACACATCAAGGATCGAGATCCCGTCGCCTCGATTCGCCATGAACAGGTGTCTGCCGTCGACGGCAAGCGCCTGGCTGTAGCCGGGCGTGCTGTACGATCCGAGTTCCTGAGGCTCCGCAGGCTCGGACACATCCACGATCAACAGGCCCTTCGACCCGACGATGAGAAACGCGAGGTCGTCCACGACCGCGACATCCAGCGTGTAGCCGCCCTGAGGGTTGAAGTGGCCGATCAGGTCCAGCTGGAGCACGGATTGCACGCTCACCGTGTACGCGCCGGTGCCGGTCGCCAGCGATTGCACTTCCACGTAGCACGTGCTCGTGGCTGGCGACACCCAGTCGATCTCCACCGCACCTTGGCCCACGGGAACGGCGGTCGCGAGGCGGCCACTCCCGCCCGACGACAGCAGTGCCGCGGCCAGTTGCCCATCCCCGTTCGCCGGACGGACGACGATCGTGTATTCGCCTCCCTCGCGCACCGCTAGGGCAAACACGTCGACATCTCCGGGGACCTCGATTCGGCCGCCTGTCGCCGAGCCACTAGCGGCTACCGGCGTGGCGTCGCTCCACGTGTTGGCGTGATCGTCGCCGTAGCCCGTCTGCGATGCCGAGACGTCATAGCCGCCTACGCCGGCGCCGGACGCTCCGCGGATCATGAGGAAGTGCGCCCCTGTCAGCTCGGCCGTCCACACAAGGCGGACGTCCTCAACACCGGGAGATGCGGTCGCCTCCGCGATGGCCGTCTGCCCATCGGGAGCGATAAGAGACAGAATAGGCGTTACGCCGCCAATGAGATTGGCGACAACCACGGTGTAGTCATAGCCCGCCTTCGCTTGCAGGAGGAACACGTCCACGTCAGTGTGCGTCTCAAGGAATCCGGCGAGTGGCGCTCCTGTTGTCGTCAGCGGCGTGGCGGAGAGAGGGTCATCGCCGTGGTCGTCGACTTGCACCGCGCCGACCGACAACTCATAGCAACCCGTGCCCGTCGTCGAGAGGGCGTGGCGAACCATCGCGAAATACGTGCCCGTCTGGGGACACTGCCACTCGATCCGGGCGTCGCTCCCGTCCGCAGCGCCCGCTCCTACCTCGAGGATAGTCTGGCCGTCGCTGGCGAACAGGAACAGAACCGCCTCCATCTCCGGGGAGCTCCGTCTCGTCTGGAGGATGTATCGACGTCCGGTCTGCGCCGCGAACAGGAAGAAGTCCATGTCGCCCGCGTCGTCGATACATGCCGCCACCAGATGTCCATCGGCGTCGATCGGAAACGCAGTCAACGGCGAGTCGCCTTGTACGTCCTCCGCAGAGCCCGGTACGCCGATCGCAACAAGCAGCAGCACCGCGAAGCCAAGCCAAGCATCTCTCATGTTCCCTCCCTATGGACCCAAAGCGTACGACGGTTCCGCGCCGCACGGCAACCGCCCGCCGCTGACGATACACGGAGTCTCCGTGTTGGTTCCGCAGACCGGACACCGATTGAGGATGACCGCCGCTGTCGCTAGTCGACCTCGATGCGCAGCTCGAACTCGAGGATCGGCGTGTGCCCGGGGAGCCCGTAGGCGATCGTGAGCGGATAGGTTGCGCCGCGGGGCGCATCTTCAGCAACGGAGACGCGCGCAACGTACGTTCCGTGAAGTGTGCCGTTCGCCGCCGGCGCGAGATCCCGATAGGTCGCCTCCGCGGTGAAGCGGATCTCATCCGGTAGCCCGTCGCTCGCCTTCCACCGGTGCGGGGAGTCCCACGCCATCGGGAGCTGGATGATCATCGCGTCGCCGGGAGAGGCCGCGAGGCTTCGTCCGCTGTCCTGCAAATCCAGAACCGGCAGGTCGTCGTCCTCGAGGTAGCTCGATCCCGTCAGCTCGTAGTTGCGAGATCCAGTCACCCACTTCACGGAGCCGATACCTCGCGCATACCAGAAGAACTCGGCCTCCGCCGAACTGTGGCAGCGGCAGCCGCCGGCTTCCATCATCCACAGCTTGACCTTGCGACACTCCGTGAACGTCCCAGCAGGCACCGAGACCGTCTCGGTGAAGATGATCTGCACGTCGACCAAGATGCCCCCCAGCTCGTACTCCCAGCGAAACGGCGTCGAACCGCCGAAGAGGGGGAGGCGGAGGATCGTCGGCGTGCCGGGAGCGACCACGAGACCCTCCCCGCTGTCTTCCGCCAGCAACAGCCATCCCGCGTCGCTACGATGGATGTACTGCCAGCGCTGCTTGCCGTCCGGGAGCACGCTGTGTAGCAGGTAGCATTCACGTCCCTCGCCGTCGGCGACCGTGCACAACACGCGATCCTGACGCCCCTGTCCCGGTTGCCACGTGGGCAGATGGTCCGCCGTGGCATCTCGATACGACCACCATGCCCCCACGGCCAGTGGGGCGTCGTCCTGCGAAGGACTGACGTTCACACATCGTTCGACGAAGCGATCGAGCAGCAGCTCCGGCCGCGGCACGGTGTCACCGGTCGGCGCTGGCGCAAGCCATTGGCAGCCGCTCAGCAGTCCGAGAACAACTCCCGCCTGAACCAGCGCAGCGGCGGCGGCGAATCTACGACGACGCACTCGAGCCTCCCTCCCTCACGCAGCCGTTGGCACGCCGCACGCCCGTCGAAGAGCGGCGAGATGCTCTTCGGGAACGCAGACCGTGCCGAGCGTGTTCCGTGCCGAGCCCGGGCCGTGATGGTCCGATCCTCCCGTCAGCAGAAGCCCACGCGATATCGCAAGACGATACGCTCCTTCGGGTGTTATGTGAAGCCGACTGTGGGCACGGCCGTACGGATAGAACACCTCCATCGCCGACACGCCGCCGTCGCGGAGCTCGTCGAGCAGCGTCCCCCAGTTTGCGACCTCCATCAAGCACGGATGGGCGATCGAGACCACACCACCCGCATCGAGAAGCGTCCTGGTCACGGAGCGGTGCGACGGGCGCGAGAGAGGAACGTGGCACGGCTTGTCGCGACCGAGGTAGTACTCGAACGCCTCGCGCTCCGAGGCCACAAGCCCCCGTCGCACCAACAGACGTGCGAGGTGCGGTCGGCCGAGGCTCGCCGCGTGTCCTGCGGGGTCGAGATCCTCGGCGGCGAGCGCCACGCCGAACTGCTGTTCGCAGCGCCCGAGCATCTCCACGAGCCGATCACGACGCTCTTCTTGGCGATCCAGCAGAAGCCGGATCAACGCTGCGTTCGTCGGATCCACGGCCAATCCCAGCAACTCCCCGCGAGCGTTCGGAAACTGGACCTTGATCTCCACACCCGCCCATACCTCCACGCCGCCGATCACGCTGTGTCGATCCTGCAGCTCCCGTGGTATCGCAGCATGGTCGGTCACGGCGAGGGTTGTCAGTCCCTTCGCCCGCGCCGAAGCCAGCAGTTCATCGACGCGTTGGGTCCCGTCGGAGTTGTCCGTATGCACGTGGAGATCAGCGCAGCCCGCTGCCATCGTCGGTAACACCCTAGCACCCATCCTCAGAGTCGGCACGGAGACCCGGGACGTGCACGCCTCTGGTCCGTGCCACCTCGATGGCGCGAGCGTAGCCCGCGTCGACGTGACGCGCGACCCCTGTTCCCGGATCGCAGGTGAGGACCCTCCTCAGGCGCGTCTCCGCCTCCGGCGTTCCGTCGGCGACGATCACCATCCCCGCGTGCAGGCTCTTCCCGATCCCCACGCCCCCTCCGTGATGCACTGACACCCACGTTGCTCCAGACACGGCATTCAGCAGTGCGTTGAGGATCGGCCAATCGGCGATCGCGTCGGACCCGTCCTTCATCCCCTCCGTCTCGCGGTACGGCGACGCCACGGAACCCGCATCGAGGTGGTCGCGGCCGATCACAATCGGCGCCTTCACCTTGCCGAGACGCACCAAGGCGTTGAATGCCGCGCCCGCTCGCGCTCGCTCTCCGTAGCCCAGCCAACAGATACGCGACGGCAGTCCTTGGAACCTGACCTTCTCCTGCGCCCCTCGTATCCAGCGGGCCAGCGCGGCGTCATCGGGGAACAGTTTCAGGATCTCCTCGTCGGTGCGGCGAATGTCCTCGGGATCGCCGGACAGCGCGACCCACCGGAAGGGGCCCTTGCCTTCGCAGAACAACGGGCGAATGAACGCAGGGACGAAGCCCGGGAAGCGGAACGCGTCCGCGAGACCCGCGCTGTGCGCCTGCCCTCGTAGGTTGTTCCCGTAGTCGAACACGACGGCTCCCGCGTCGAGAAAACCGTTCATCGCTTCCACGTGGCGAACCATCGATGCGAACGCGGAAGCTCTGTACGCCTCAGGATCCTCGGCGCGCAGCGTGAGCGCCTCCGCGTAGGACATCCTCCCCGGAACGTAGCCGTTGAGCTCATCGTGTGCCGACGTCTGATCCGTGACGACCGACGGGATCACGCCGCGACGAAGGATCTCGGGAAGCGCATCGGATGCGTTGCCCAGGACGCCAACGGACACAGCTTCTCCGACGTCAGCCGCGCGTGTCACCCGATTTAGCGCCTCGTCAAGATCCTCGGCCGTCTCGTCCAACTGCCCGAGGCGAAGCCGCCGCCGAATCATCGCCGGGTCGATCTCAACCACAAGCGCCGTGCCCCCATTCATGGTCACCGCGAGCGGTTGGGCGCCGCCCATCTCCCCCAGGCCGGACGTGAGTACGATGCGCCCTCGCAGGCTCCCTCCAAAGTGCTGACGAGCGCACTCGGCCAGCGTCTCATACGTGCCCTGGAGGATCCCTTGCGTCCCGATGTAGATCCACGAGCCGGCCGTCATCTGCCCGTACATGGTGAGCCCGAGGCGTTCGTATTCGCGGAAGTTCTCCCACGTTGCCCAGTCCGGGACAATGAGGGAGTTGACGATCAACACCCGCGGCGCATCGCGATGGGTGGTGAACACCCCCACCGCACGCCCCGATTGCACGAGCAGCGTCTCATCGTCCTCGAGCTGTCGGAGGGCATCGAGGATTCGATCCACGTCCGCCCAGGACCGGGCGGCCTTCCCTGTTCCTCCGTAGACGATGAGATGCTCCGGGTCTCGAGCGACATCAGGATCCAGGTTGTGTTGAAGCATCCTCCACGCGGCTTCCTGCAGCCATCCTTTGCAGTGCAGCGTCGTTCCCGTCGGGGCGCGCAGCATCCGCACTCTCCCTCGCTCCCCCATCACTGCCTCCAATTACGCAAGCTCCCCCACGAAGGGCATGACCGCTGCGGTCACGTCGCCCGACCGCAGCATCTCGGCCATCGCCTCGATGCGCTCTCCGGGAGGCTCGTCCCCCGCCAGCGGCGGCACCCGCTGGCGCGCCGCACGATGCACCGCGGCCATGGCCGGAGGCACGCTCCGCTGCACGTGCTCCATCGCCTCCGCGGCGCACAGAAGCTCCACCCCAAGCACCGACCACGCGAGGTTGACGACCTCACGCAGGTCAAGGGCGGCGTGGAGGCCGAGGCTGACGTGGTCTTCCTGGTCGCCGGAAACGGGTATCGAGCCGGTGCTTGCGGGGTGAGCGAGGAGGCGTGACCTCGCGACGAGCGCTGCCGCAGTGTACTGCGTGAGCATCAGCCCCGACTCCAGGCCCGGTCGACGCGCAAGGAACGGAGGAAGGCCAGCGTTCAGATCTGGGTGCAAGAGGCGGTTCGTCCGCCGCTCCGACAGCACGCCCAACTCTGCCAAGGCCAGTGTCGCGTAGTCCGCGGCCAGCGCGACGGGCTCTCCGTGGAAGTTCCCGCCGGAGAGGACCATGTCGTGATCTGGGAAGACCAAAGGGTTGTCGGTGGCTGAGTTCATCTCGATGTCGAGGATGCCGACGGCATGCGCCACGGCATCCCGGATCGCTCCGTGGATCTGCGGCATGCACCGCAGGCTGTAGGCATCCTGGACGCGATCGCTTGCCTCCAGTGAGGACAGCAATCGACGGAGGTTCGCAGCACTCGCCTTCTGCCCGGCGTGCTCTCGAGCGGCATGGATCTCCTCGGCGAACGGCTCAATCGAGCCCCCGAGAGCCGTTAGTGTCAGCGCTCCGACCACATCCGCCGCACGAAGCAAGTGCCGCGCGTCGCTCGCAGCGATCCCCGCGACGGCCGTCATGAACGGTGTTCCGTTCACCAGTGCCAGACCCTCCTTTGAGGCCAGTTGGAGGGGGGCAACGCCGGCAGCGCGCAGCGCCTCGGCGCCGCCTACAGTCTTCCCGCCCACCAGGGCCTTGCCGTTGCCGAGCAGGACGGAAGCGACGTGTGCGAGGGGCGCCAAATCCCCGCTTGCGCCCAGCGACCCGTAGCGGGGCACGACGGGGTGTACGCCTGCGTTGAGCAGCGCAAGGAGGCCATCAACGACCTCGGGACGCACGCCGGAATGGCCTTTGGCAAGCGTATTCGCCCGTACGAGCAGCGCACCGCGAACGACCTCCTCGGGTAACGGGGGCCCCACGCCCGCCTCGTGGCTCGCCACGAGGTTCGCTTGAAGTCGCAGCGTATCCGCTTCGCTGATCCGCTGTGAAGCGAGTCGACCGAAGCCGGTGTTCACGCCGTAGATTGCCTGCGGCCCGCGCAGGGTGATCGACTCCAGCGCAGCTCTTGCGGCGCGAAGCTTGAGGCGCCCCTCGTCGTCCAGGATCACCGGATCGCGTTCGCGTGCGACACCGACAAGCTGCTCGAGGGTTAGGCCTTCTCCCCGGATGGAAACGGTCGTGCCTCGCGTCCCCCCGCCCACGTCAACCTCCCGCAATGCCTCGCATGTCGCGCCGATATCCCTTACTCCAACGGAAATGCAGCTTGCTCATGGGATCACGGCTCAGACGGTAGCCCTCGATCCTGTCGTTGTCAAGACGCTGTTCAGACGGCATGATCGCACTGCAACCATCAGCTCCATCGGGCTGTGAGCGCGAGTAGGGCCTTCGAGCCCACGACCAAGGGAGAGCACGTGGACGATCTTCAGCGCTTCCTCGAACGGCTGGCGTCAGCGGCTCCGACGCCCGGCGGCGGCAGCGCGGCAGCGCTCGCCGCCGCCGCCGCCGCCGCGCTCCTGGCTATGGTCACGCGGCTGGCTGCGAAACGGCACCCGTCGCGCCGGGATACTGTCGATCGGCTTCTCCCCTCCGCGGAGTCGCTCCTCGATGCGATGTGTGCCGCGGCGCGCGACGATGCTCTCGCCTACAGCCTAGTCCTCGATGCGTACCGTCTGCCCAAGGGCAACCGGGAGGAGCTGAGAGCGCGTGCCCGGGCAATCCACGAAGCCCTGGAGGGCGCCGCGGCGGTTCCCTCCTCTGTCGGCCACGCCGCAAACCGGCTGCTGCGCCAGTGCGAGGAGACCGCGGAGATCGCCCCACCGTTCGCGGCAAGCGATCTCGCCGTGGCCGTCCACCTCGCGTGGGCAGCGCTGCAGGGTGCCGTCGAGAACGTTCGTGCCAACCGGCGGGCGCTGCGCGATCTGTCGGCGCGAACCCGGCTCGAAGAGGATGCGGAAGCCCTTCTGGTGGAAGGGAGACGCGCGTACGAGGACGCCATCCGCGCGACGAGCGCGCTGACGAACCGCTAGCCGGTGGCCGGCGGCGAGCCGTCGAGCTCGCGGCCGCGCTCCTTCCAGAGGCGATCGAGGATCCCGTTGACGAATCCCGAACAGCGCTCCGTCCCGTATGCCTTGCACAGCTCGACGGCCTCGTCGAGGGCGGCCTCCGCAGGGAGATCGCCCGCGAACAGCAGCTCGTACGCGCCCAATCGGAGGATGTTCCTGTCTACCAGGCTGATTCGCTCGTATCGCCACCCCCGCGTTCGTGGCGCAAGTATCTCATCCAATGCCTCAAGATGCTGCACGACGCCAGCGAAACGCTCTCGGACGAACCCCTCTTGATCCCCGAGATGCTTGCCCTGAAGCATGGCTTCTCCGACCTCGGGGGAGAACTCACGCTCATACAGCAGCTCAAGCACAACCCGGCGAGCGGAGTGGCGATCCATCTGCAGCCTAGAGGCGTCCGCCGGCTGACGCGCGGCGTCCGGCGAATCGGAGGTCAAGCACCGGGGCGCTCGCTGGACGCGGCTTCGCGGCTCGCGGAACGCATGCTGCGCACAGTGACCGCGACCCGCTCCACATCCACCCCGATCTGCTGCGACACGCGCTCCGCGATCGTCCGCTGCATCCGTTCACCGATGTCCGTCACCGTGTCGTTGGAGGACAGTGCGGTTCGGATGCCGATCACCAACCCCCTGTCGCCGTGCTCCAGCCGTACACGAAACGACTCGAGTCCGATCTCACGGCTCAGCACATCCCCGACGAACTGCTTCAGCGCGCCGGGAGAGAGCGCGATCGTGCCCCATGCCCCGTCGTGTGAGAGGTGCAGGGAGCGCTGCCTCTCCTCGACGAGAAGGCGGATGAAGTGCGCCGCGATGGACAGCAAGCAGGCGCCGATGAGTGCGAGGAAGGCGACACCAGCCCTGTGATCCAATAGCCAGGCCCAGGCAACATCCCCCAGCGTCCTTGCCCCGGCAAGGATCGCCAAGATCCCCAGAGCGCCTGCGAAGGCTGCCGCGAGGACGAAGGTCAGCGCGCGGATGAAGCTCATGCTTCGTCAGCGCCGCGCGATGCGTCTGCCGGCACGAGTCTCTGCACATCGACGTCCACGGCGCTGACGCGCAGGCCTGTCATCCGCTCGATCTCGGCCTTGACGCGGGTTTGCACCTGCTTCGCCACGCGGTGGATCGGCGTTCCGTAGACCACATGGATCCGCACGCTGACCTTGACGTTGTCGCCTTCCACCTCGGTATCGACGAACCGCTTCATCCCGTCTCCGCGGCGAAACACCCCGTCGGTGTCGCGAAGGTTGCCAATGCCTTCTACTTCCGAAACGGCGATCCCGGCAATGGCGGTCACCACGTCCCGGGAGATCCCAACGCTGCCTTTCTCGATCTCGGCCATCGCTGCCTCCTCACCCTTCCTCTGCTTCACTGGCGTGGGTGTGTGGCCGAACGACCTTGCGCACGTAGATGTCCACCCCAGCGACCGATACACCGGCAAGCTCTTCGATGTCCTTCTGCACTGTCGACTGGATGCCCTGAGCGACCTCGTGTACCGGGTATCCGTACTCCACGGCGATGCGCATCTCCACATGCACCCCGTCGTCCCCGAGCTCGATCTTGATCGTCGGCGCGACGTCCTCGCCGCCGAAGATGCTCTTCAGTCCGCCGGCGCCGCCGGTCGATCGAGCGATCCCGTCGACCTTCTCAGCCGCGGTCTGCGCGATGGAGGCAATGACTTCATCCGATACGGAGATCCGCCCGTCGTCATCGACCATGTCCACACGCTTCTCTGCCATGGATCCTCCTTAGATTCGCTCCACATACGATCCGTCCCGCGTGTCCACCTTGAGAACGTCCCCACGCTTGACGAACAGTGGCACCGAGATGATCGCTCCGCTCTCGAGCGTAGCCGGTTTCTCCACATTGCTCACGGTGTCGCCCCGCACGCCGGGTTCGGTCTCCACAACACGAAGCTCGACAAAGGATGGGATCTCTACGCCCACCAGTTTCCCCTCATGGTAACGGCCTGTGATCACCGTTCCCTCGACAAGATACTGGGCGTCATCGCCGAGCATCTCCTGACCAAGAGGGAACTGATCGTAGCGCTCCACATCCATGACGACGTAGCTCACATCATCCTTGTACAGGTACTGCAGGGCCCGTGACTCGAGAAACGCCGCCTCCGTGTTCTCCGAACCCTTGAACGTCGTGGTTGTCACACGTCCGGTCTTGAGGTGACGCAGTCTCGTTCGCGCCATGGCCCCTCCTCGACCACGCTTCGAGTGCTCGTACTCCACGATCTGGTACAACTCCCCGTCGTAGAGAATAGTCATGCCCCGTCGCATCTCGCTGACCGCAAGTCCCATCGATGCACCGTTCCTTCCTCAATGTGCCGCTTCGGGCCAGCCAGCTCACCTCAACGGGGGGCATCTGCGTCGCTGCGCGGCCAGTGGAGAACCCGAAGCCCCACCGGCACGATCCCTCGTTCCACTATGCCCAACTGTTCTGCAGCCCCCCTGGATAGGTCGATGATCCGCCCTTCCACAAACGGCCCGCGATCGTTGATGCGCACGTCGATGCTCCGCCCCGAGTCGAGATCCACCACGCGCACGACCGTCCCGAAGGGGAGCGACTGGTGCGCGGCGCTGATCCCGTTCATGTCGTATGTCTCGCCGTTGGCCGTGAGCTTCCCGTGGAAGCCCGGGCCGTACCACGAAGCGATGCCCGTCTCGTAGTACGGGCCCGCCACATGAAGCCACGCGGCCAGCACCGTGAGCACGGCAACCGCCGCCAGATACACGATCCATTCCCTCACACAGAGCATTATAGGGCTGCGGTTTTCCGTCCACAACGCGTCATCGGCGCCGCCGACGCCGTGCGGCCGTCTGCAGGTGGTCGAGGATCACGTGCAGCACGTTCGGACCGAACACGCCGGCCGCCAGAGCCGTGATGACCCGCCCTCCTGGCCACGCCAGCGTCATCGCTCGGCCCGTGACCCAGTATATACCCGCCGCCAGCAGAAGACAGAGTCCGGCGAGGTAGATCACCCGCGACAACGGGCCGAGGATCACGCGATGCGACGTGCCTCGATGCTGGAAGATCCGCGCGTACGGAAGCCACAGCACCCGGGCGAATCCCCACCGTCGTGACACGTCACTCCTTGCGAGGTCCAGATCCGGGCTGAGAAGAAGGCTCGAGAACAGGTACGATCCGAGGAATGCCGCCACCTCCTCGGGCGCAAGCCAGCCTGTGGCCGCTGCGTAGCCTCCGCCGGCGGCAAACGCACACAGCGCTCCCATCTCCACAGCCAGATGCACTCGTCCCGACGGCATACCGGCCGGAAGATACCGTCCCCATGGGCGGTTGACAACCATGAGCCGTGCTTGACGGACCCGGTGTCGGGCGCTACAATTCATTAGCAGGTCGATGCGGTAACTGCTAACCACGAGTTCTACAAGGAGGGTAGCCGATGAAGATCAAGCCGTTGGGAAACCGGATCTTGGCGCAGAAGGCCAAGGAGGACGAGCGCCGCACGGCGGGAGGTATCGTCCTTCCCGAGTCCGCGAAGAGCGACAAGGTCGTGCGGGCGAAGGTGCTTGCATTGGGAACCGACGAATCGTTCGAAGTGAAGAAGGGTGACGAGATTCTCGTTTCCAGCTTCGCCGGCACAGAGATCGAGCGTGGTGAGGACAAGCTGCTTCTTGTACAGAAGAAGGAC
>Ga0272441_10005941_pt1 | contig 20844 bp, 18 predicted proteins | sample SSMProp6N_FD_193582 | JGI IMG/M metagenome (GOLD analysis project Ga0272441, IMG submission 193582) | Marine sediment archaeal communities from Little Sippewissett salt marsh, Falmouth, MA, United States - SSM-Prop-6N | ecosystem: Environmental > Aquatic > Marine > Wetlands > Sediment ...
ACGGGTCCGTCGTCTGGGCGGCAGCTGCCATATCATCCTTTGGGTTCACAGTAAACCACAATGTTTTGGATGCATACGACCTGGAAAAACCAGTTACATGGGACGATCTTGCAGATCCTGTATACTTCAAGGACCCACCGGTCATAGGCATAGGAAATGCCCCTGACACAACATCTAACACCAGGATATACGAGATCATACTGCAAAACTATGGTTGGGAGCTGGGATGGGTAAAACTTACAGAGATAGCAGCAAACTCGGGGATATACTATGGTTCGGTTGACGTTCTCAACGCCGTGGAGACCGGCACCATCGCAATTGGCACGACCATCGACTTTTACGGATATTCCTCAATGGAGCAGTATGATTATACAGAGTACATTATCCCTCAGGGACAGTCACTTCTAAATGGGGACCCAATCGCTCTCGTAAAAGGTGCTACAAACAAGGAGGCTGGAATTGCGTTCATAGACTATGTCATGTCTCCGGAAGGTCAGTCAATATGGCTGCTTGACAACATCAACAGGATGCCGGTGAGGGCTGACGCATTCGAGACCGATTTTGGCAAGACTAGGACGAATCTGAAGGAACTCTATGACATCACAATCTCGAATCAGGGAATTGAGTTCTCTGAGGACCTTGCTCTCTCATATGAGGGCACAGTGGTCCCATATTGGGAGGCAGTCCTTGACAAGCCGCACAACGACCTGGTGGCCGCCTGGGACGCTTTGATAGACGCATGGGATTCAGGAAAGCTCTCACAGGCCCAATGGGACTATTACATCGGGTTAATGGGCGAGCCCCTGATAACCCTTGAGGAAGCACAAGACATGAACGATTCCATGCTAATGGACGCTGCCTTTTCCAATGATAAGTCCGTTGAATGGGCAAATGCCAAGCAACAGGTCTATCAACAGGTCAGAGAAGAGATAGAAAACCTTTAATGGCTTTTTTCCTACCTTTTGGTAGGATTCATTTTTCTTTGAGGCAGGGATGCAATGGACGATACCAATAGGGTTGTAAGCTTTGTCAGGAATTTAAGAAGGGAGCTGGACAAGCTTACCACATTTCAGCTTGCGATAATCTTAATAGTATTTTTCCTTTTCATGATATGGCCCCTTATGTCGATCATTGGCGGGGCCTTTTGGGATGATGGATTTACGACAAAATACATAAGCGCCGTGTTCAACGATCCTGAGCTATGGAGAATGCCAGGGCAATGGGAGCTCGCACTAACAAAGACCACGGAAAATTATTTCATCATAGGCCTTACAGATTGCGGCGCCATATTCAACTCTTTGTTCATAGCGCTTTTCACAACTATATTTTCCACAATCATTGGCGTGGCGCTGGCCTATGTTATGTACAAGTATGACTTCAAGTACAAGACGCTCTTAAAGGCCCTGATACTCGTTCCGCTCATAGCCCCCCCGTTCGTCGGGGCGCTGGGTGTCAGGGAGTTCATCGGCCAAACAGGGATAATCAATCAGATATTCTACGAACAGTTGCATATATTGCCAAAGGCAATATGGGTAACAGGCATTCCCGCCATCGTGCTTGTCGAGTCCCTCCACTTCTATACCTTGGTCTACCTCAATGCCTACTCGTCATTTGTCAACATTGACCCTAGCCTGGAGGAGCAGGCAGAGAACATGGGCGCCAGGGGATTTTTCAAGTTCCGTTCTGTTACATTGCCGCTGGCCCTGCCCGGGATCGAGGCGGGCGCCATATTGACATTCATTTTATCTTTGGAGGACCTTGGAACGCCGATAATATTTTCCCAAGGGGCCTATAGCAAACCTGCCCAGCACACAATGACTTTATATATACTTAAGAACTGGTCCCCCCAGTTCATCGGGCAATGGGACTACAAGGTGATGGCGTTATGCGTGTTACTCCTTATCATAGCAATCATATGCTTTATAATCATCAGGAAGTACATCAGCCTCAAGAAGTATGCGATGATGTCAAAGGGCGGAACATGGCAGCCCGTCACCATTAAGGCCTCTAGAAAGCAGTTTGGCCTGATAGTGCTCTTCATAGCCGGGCTTTTGTCGCTCGCCCTCATGCCGCACATAGGAATTCTAAAGCTATCATTGACCAAAGGTGGCCTATCTGGCATGACATTGTCAAATTATTCTTATATGTTATCAAATGTGCACATGTATACGCCTATTAAAAATAGTTTGATATATTCCTTCCTTTCAGTGTTCGTTATTATAATAATTGGCACCATGGCGGCGTATATCATTTCGAGAAAGAAGCTTCCTGGCCTGCTGGCGCTTGACATGCTTGTCACAATGCCCTTGGCGATTCCGGGCATCGTCCTTGGAATAGGGCTTTTCATAGTGTTCTACGGAACCCCGTTCTTCAATCCCACCAATCCTGCTTACGTCATAGTGGCCGCATATGTGGTGAGGAAAATTCCTTTTGCTGTGCGGGCCGCGTATGCCGGCCTGCAACAGACACATGAGGCACTGGAGGAGGCATCGTTGAACGTTGGCGCCTCCAAGATACGGACATTGTGGAAGATCACTCTGCCGCTCATCTCTATGAGCATTGTAGCGGGAGCTATGCTCTCTTTCGTCTACGTAATCTCAGAGGTGTCTACTAGCATTTTGCTAGGCGCGACCAATCCTGACCTCGCTCCCATAACTTGGAAGATCAAGGAACTGTTCTTCCATGCGGACTTCAACGAGGCTGCGGCGCTGGGCGTGTTCCTAATGGTAATACAGACGGTCTCAATAATATTGACCAACTATCTATTGAAGAACAGAGCAGAAGTAATGACAGGACTTTAGGTGTAACGATGAGAAAGACCTTGATCGCATTGGCTGTATTGATGGTGATATTAACTGGCCTTGTAATGGCGCAACCTCTGAAGGAAACATCGATAGGGTGTTTGGAGATAACGGTGGACGGCGCCAATATCGAGGAATCGGGCGATGACCTTGTAGTGCTTAGGGCCTACAAGAATCTGGTCACCATAGACATTGAATCAAGCTGCGACCAGCAGCTGGAGTTCAAGATAAAGAATCTGAGGGCATCCTCTGTTGAGGTTTTTGGCTTGGAGGACTATGAAGTGCTATCTCCGACCTCCATATCATTTATTTGGTCAAATGACATTGATGGCCATATTGAGTTCAGAGATGAAGGGGTGGGGATCGAATCCTTTTCGTTTATAGCTATGGGGGACAATAGGGACGGCCCCGAAACCTTCCAGGCCATTATGAACGAGGTTGACGATGAGCAATATGCGTTTTGTGTCAACACCGGTGACATAGTGCCTTCCGGCAGGGCATCGCAATTTGAAGAGTTCATGGGCTGGATCGAGGACCTTTCCATACCGTTCTACATCTCAATAGGGAATCACGAGCTCAGCAACAACTCTGCCGATCTTGCCACATCATATGTGGGCGATCCTGATTTCTCATTCGATTACGGAAATACCCACTTCGTTGTCATAGACAACAGCTTAAGTGTAGTTAGGGATGAGCAGTACCAGTGGATGAGGGATGATATCCTTTCCTCGGACAAACCCAATCTTGTCATGGTTTGCCATGTACCCCCTTATGATCCCAGGGAGGGGGATAGCCATTGCCTAACTGGCGACGATGCCGAGGAGTTCAAGCTATTCGCCGCGGAAATGGGTGCGGACCTGGTTCTTAACGGGCATATCCACCTTTATGATGAAGAGGAGTTCTATGGCGTGGAATACATCATCACCGGTGGCGCGGGGGCACCGCTTTACGCCACTGAAGCTAACGGTGGTTTCTTCCATTATGTGATTTGCACGATAGAAGGCGATGAGATAACCCATGAGGTAGTTAAGGTCACATCTCCCTTGTACACACCCGAGATCGCTCAAGAAAACAAGCAAAGGGCACAAGATAAGGTGGATCATTCCCTAGACAACTATGATTCCATGCAAGAAAAGATCCGTGAGCTTGAGGCTAAGGGAAAAGATGTTGAAGTGCTACAGAACAATCTGAACAGGGCAAAGACCAAATACGACATGTCCATGGACCAGTTGGAATCATCTATTGACCACTTTGGCAACGAATATTACAGGGAATGCGTTACCTCCGCGCAAAGCGCGTATACCTATGCAGAGCAGGGGGACCTGATAATTGAGAATTTGGAAGATGATATCGCGGAGATGTCCAAGGATGGCGGGTTCAAGAACATATACTTGTACGTCGGCATTTTCGTGGCGATACTGGCCATACTGGCTGCTGCACTGTTTAAGAAGAAGTGATCAGATATCGACAAGAGCCATCTTTTCATATATCCTTTTTTCCAATTCCTTTTTTTCCACCCGATATTTCCCAGATATTACATCTAGTTGTGGTGTGTAGGATATTTCCTCCATATTATCTGGAACATCCCCATTCAGGATCACTATGCCAGCGTACTCTTCAAGCTCCGCCATCCCAAATGACAACGCCTTCTTGATCTGTTTCTCTCCCGAGAGCCTTACCAAGAACTCAATTGGCAGCTTATTTGCTATGTTTTGGCCGTTTTCAAAGGCTTTTAAAGCTAAAATGGCCGCAAATTCAGCCTGCTTTTTATTTATAATGTACTTAGGATTGTAAATTAGGGTGTTATCGGGGTATATTTCCCTAATTTTTTCTATGTTCCTGGTGAAAGTGACAAACACCTTCATGCTTTGGGGATTCATATCTTTATTTATATACCTTATTGAAGGAATTAAAGCATTTGAAGGATTTAATATTTAATTCGATGTAAATATTAACATTTGTTTAAAACCGAAAGCTTTATAAATAATATTGTTCTTATATTTCTTAGATAATATCCTCATATTACATTATCGGAGCAGGTCTAATGCAACTATTATCTATTCAAGTCCCAGAAGCCTATATTACAGGCATCGATATATTAGTTCTTTCAGGTTATTTTCCGAATAGGAGCGAGGCTATACGATGCGCGGTTAGGGACATGATAGATAAGGAGCTGGGCGGATTCAAGGGAATAAAGGAATCCTATATGATGCTACAGAATATCAAGACCTCCAATTCAGGGAACAATGAGGAGATAGATGGCCTATAATATATCAGGAGGAATAAATTGATGAAAAGCATATTGGCGAACGCAAACCGCTATATAGAGGGAAAGAATCCAATGCTTGACGATGCCTTTGGAAAGGCCAGGATCGTTGTCGTGGGTTGCGGGGGAGCAGGAAACAATACTATAACACGTTTGCACATGCTGGGCGGCATAACTGGCGCGCAGACTGTTGCTATAAATACTGATAAACAACACCTTGCTATCACCGAGGCCGATGTTAAGTTGCTTATCGGCTCAAACCTGACACAGGGACTTGGCGCTGGCGGAGACCCGCAGGTCGGAAACGAGGCGGCAGACGAGAGCAAGCAGGAGATTAGGGCCCTCATAGAAAATGCGCATTTGGTATTTATTACTGCGGGAATGGGCGGCGGTACAGGAACAGGATCTGCACCTGTGGTCGCTGAGATGGCCAAGGCCGCAGGAGCCCTTGTGATCGGCGTAGTTACCCTTCCGTTCAGGATGGAGGGGGGAGTCAGGCTCAAAAAGGCCGAGATCGGCCTCAATGTCCTAAAGAACTATGCTGACACAGTTATCACGCTTGACAATAACAAGCTTCTTGAACTGGTCCCAAATCAGCCAGTGAACTATGCCTTCTCCGTTGCGGACGAGGTATTGGCAGAGATGGTGAAGGGACTTTCAGAGACAATTACTACCACAAGTTTGGTGAATCTAGACTTTGCCGACATTAAGTCCGTCATGCACAGCGGGGGCGTAGCATTGATAGGTGTTGGCGAATCGAACACCAAGAACCGGGCAGATGAGGCTGTAATGGAAGCCTTGAAGAACAAGCTATTGGAGGTCGATTACTCCGAGGCCAAGGGGGCGCTTGTCCATGTGTCCGGCGGACCCGACATGAGCCTTACCGAGGCAAATCGTGTTGGAGAGCTAATAAACGAGAAGATCGGCGGGAATGCCGATGTCATATGGGGAGCCAGGGTTGATGAGAATCTTAAGGATTCCATCCGTGTGATGCTGATACTCACTGGCGTGAAATCACCATGGATATCTGGCCGCGAAGCCGATGGCGCGTCAGCTTCATTCAAGGCAACCGATGGATTTAGATTGGGAAAGACACAGAGCTTTAGCTGGACTAATTTTGATATTCCAACTATCAGGCCCTAGAGGAATTATATAAGACCATCAATATATTCCTCCCCTTTTTATTTATCTGGGCGTCAATCTCGTTACAGGTACATATTTCTAATAAAATACTAAATTTTAATAATTTAACCAAATATCCGTTTTTTTATATCACCATTAAATATTATCAGCACACATTAATATCAATGAACAGGTTTTCAGCACTGGCATCAGTGATCTTGGCATTGTCCCTCATAGTATTGGGCATGCCTGTCAGCTTATCTGAAGGATTGGATCCTTCTGCCCTATCCTATGATGATACAGTTATAGTTACAAATGCGGATGACTTCGTTTTTCTAAATGACTTTTCCCATTTTCTTGATATGCTCAAATGCCAGTGGCATGTTCTGGAAAGCCCACAGCTCCCCAACAGCCTTCATGACATGAACATCATTATTGTTTCTCAGCAGGATTCCGAAAAGACCTGGGAACTTGTAAAAAGCATTATCTCAACAGAAGAGTTGGAAGGTGAACCTTCGATCATTGAGAAGACAAGCCCTTGGAATCCAGAAAAGACCCTCATCCTATGTATAGGGGGTGAAAAAGTTCAAATGAAGCGCGCAGTAGAAGACCTTTTCTATTCGATATTTGAGAAGGTTCAGAGCTCTCAATGGTTGGAGGATCCATACGTCTCGTATTCTTTTTCCGAGATAAGGACGTATCTCTCGGAAATTATGTACGATCCCGGAAATGATGAGCTCTCCAAGGACTTGATGATCATGGACATGGGCGCAATAAGGCCGCCATCGATATCATCGGAGGCAGCCCGGGAAGATGTGAACTATCTGTTCAGCGTTCTTGAGCACGGTTATAGCGGATATGGCTATTTCTCACCTGCTGATAAATGGGGAACGGCAAAGGACAATATCCTGGCAGCGTTGGAGCTTCAAAGCGAATGGGGCGCCGCTGAGCTCTCGGAGCTTATACATGAAAACCTGGATTTTGTCCAAGATTGCCACATGAGCATAGGGGATTGTGGATGTTGCAATAAGAAAACATTCTTGTTTGATGACGAACTTGAGGTATGGCATAGCGAAGGATACTTCCATTTTGAATTGGAAGGGTCTGTTTATACGATCAATTCGATCGATGATTCCCCGCCTGAAGGCTTCATGTTCCCATCTCTCAATGAGGATGGACATCCCATATACCGCATTGGCTCCCTGTCCACCGAGGGCTCCTTGTCCCTCTCCCTCGTTGCAAGCAATGACGATGGCGCGGTGACGGTGGACCTGGACCTGAGGGGGTCCGCGTTCTATGGAAGGGAGACCTTCTCAGAGGATAGGGTCGGGGGAATCCCCGTCATTAGGATAAGGTCTTTTGGAGACACACACCAGGATGAGCTCAATGAGTTCCTCAACACAGCTCAGAAATATGGGGATGAACCCTATCTAATAATCGATATAAGGGACAACCACGGCGGCAACACAACATGGCCCAAGAACTGGGTAATGCGATACTCAGGCAGCATGCCAAGCGGTGTCCTGACTTGGAGCGAACTTACCAGCAAGACCAGCATGGTGGGCCGTTACAACTACACCAGATACGTTTTGGAGAACTATTCAGGAATGGATGAGGATTTTTACAACACCAAGCTCAACGAGTATGACAGCTCCTCGGATTCTTTTGAGAGCACTTCAAAGATGCCTTACTGGGATTCTCTATACATTCCTCAGATTAGCAAGATAAGCAACGACGCCACGATCATAGTCGTGATGGACAAAGGGGTCGCATCCGCGGGAGAGGGTTTCATAAGCTATCTCAAGCAGATGGAGAATGTTGTCTTCATCGGTGAGAACACGTTAGGTGCCTTGACGTTTGGCCAAATAAGCTATCATCAGCTGCCCAACTCGAAGATAGACCTTGTTGTCCCCATAAGCCTCAACATATTCGTTGACAAGGTGTTTAGAGAAGAGATGGGGTTCCAGCCAGACATATGGGTCCCCTCCCCCGACGCTTTGAACTATGCCGTTGCTGCTGCCAGGAACGGTATTATCGGGACTGCCCTAGAGGTACCGAATGATTATTTCGATGTGGAATTCTCTCCAGAGGACTATTCAAAGGATGAGCTTGACATGCCCCGACAAATAATGATCGCTGCCATTGGGGTATGGATCGTGGTGATCATTGCAAACATTGCTAGAAAAAAGAGGAAAAGATAAGTGTATATCGGGGTTATCTTATCTCTGCCCCGACACCTATGTCGCCGTCGACAGTGAGAAGCTTGACAGCATCTCCCTTCTCTGCGGCAAGGAGCATTCCCTGGCTCTCGATCCCGAAGAGCTTTGCAGGTTTTAGATTGGCGACGATTATTATCTTCTTACCCACCATTTCCTCTGGTGAGTAATATTGGGCCAGTCCTGCAACCAGTTGCCTTTTCTCATCCCCCAGGTCGATCGAGAGCTTCAATAGCTTGTCTGACTTCTCCACCTTTTCCGCGGTGATTATCTCGGCCACCTTGAACTTGCATTTTGCAAAATCATCGTACTCTATCAAATCCATCTCCTCCTTTTTTTTCACATTTCCGGAATATCTTTCTTTAAGTTCCTCTATTGTCTTGTCCTCGAGCTTCTTGAAAAGTATCTTGGGCTTGAGTATGGCCTCTCCGCCCTTGAAAATCCTCTCCTTTGCTGATTCCCACCTTAGCTCGTGGACATTGCCCTCTAGGCCGAGCCCCTTCCAGATATCCTCAGATATGACGGGCATGTAGGGTTCCAATGCTATTGCTATGCTCGCACATAGATTGAGCGCCGTTTTGACGGTGTTGGCCCTCCTTTCCTCGTTCTTCCAGGGTTCGTTCTCTTGGAAGAACTGATTCCCCATCTTTGAGAGCTTCATTACGTTCTTGAGACCTGACTTCAACTTGGTATTGGCTATGTCTTCCCCTATCTCAGAGACGACCTTTGATACCTCTTCGTAGAATTGGCTGTCGATCTCCTGGTCCTCTACTTCGGGGACCTTCATGTCATAGTATTTCTTCGCAAAGGTCTGGGCCCTGTATAAGAAGTTCCCGAGATTGCCTACAAGCTCCTCGTTGTTCCTTCTTTGGAAGTCGTCCCAGGTGAAGTCTACATCCGATTTCTCAGGTCTGTTGATGTAGATGTAGTACCTCCATACGTCAACAGGTATCCCGCTGTCCAGCACATCGGTCCCGAATATTCCCCTGTTGCGTGATTTGGAGAAAGCCCCGCCCTCGTAATTGAGGTATTCGGTGCTTGAGAGCTGGTGAACGAGAATGTATCCGTCATCCGCCGCCATCAGCGAGGCGGGGAACATGATGGTATGGAACGGAACGTTGTCCTTTCCCATGAACTGGAACAGCTTGGTGTTGGGGTCCTTCCACCAGTAGGTCCAGTCCGTCCCAATGTTTGCGCAATGTTCTGCTGTAATTGATATGTATCCGATGCAGGCATCGAACCAGACATAGAAAACCTTGTGCTCCCACCCCTCGAGAGGCACCTTGACGCCCCACTCAAGGTCGCGGGTGATGCACCTCTGCTCAAGCCCCTCCTTGATCCATCCAAGTGTGAAGTTCCTGGCGTTTTGGGACCAGTTCATTTTTACCTCTGCCCATTCCTTAAGCCTGTCCGAGAGCCTTGGGAGGTCCAAAAACAGGTGTTTGGAGGTCCTTATTTCAGTGTCCCCCCCGCATATGGTGCAATGAGGGTCGATAAGCTCCTTGGCATCAAGCACCTTGCTGCAGTCCTCGCACTGGTCCCCCCTTGCGTTCTCTGAGCCACAATGGGGGCATGTGCCCTCCACGAATCTGTCTGCAAGATACTTTTCACATTTCGGGCAGTATGGCTGTTCGAGGTCCTTCTCTATGATATATCCGTTGTTGTATGCCTTGGTGAATATGTCCTGAGTGATGTTGTGGTGGTATTTGGTGGATGTCCTGCCGAAGTGGTCGAACGATATGTTGAACCACTCATAAATCTCCTTGTGTATCTTGTAGTACTTGTCGCACACCTCTTTTGGTGTAAGGCCTTCCTTGATGGCTATCGTCTCGGTCGTGGTGCCGTGCTCATCAGTGCCGCAGACATAGAGCACCTCGTTGTCTGTATGCCTCTGATATCTGGCGAACACATCTGCTGATAGCACTTGGATGATGTTCCCCAGGTGAGGGATGTTATTTACGTAAGGCAATGCGCATGTGATCAAGATCTTTTCATTGGACATTCATTTACCACCTGGATATAATGTTCTCAACTGAGAAGTTATATTTATATATTTATCTTCTTTGTATGAAGTGATTACATGATTATCAAAGGAGGACTTCTTTATTACAACGAAGGCCTTGTCAGGGCGGATATCTCCATCGAGGAGGGGATCATCAGGAACATCTCCAAGGATATCGTTGGAGATGATGTTTTTGATGCAAGGGGCCTCATCATCATGCCTGGTTTTGTCAATACCCACACCCACACCGCAATGACTCTTCTAAGGGGCGCGGGCGACGATATGCCCCTGCAGGAGTGGCTTTCCGACAAGATATGGCCCCTGGAGGCCAATCTCACATACGAGGATTGCTACTGGGGGAACATGCTTGGCATCATCGAGATGATAAAGACCGGCACAACGTGCTTCAATGACATGTACTTTTTCATGGATTCGCTGATAGATGCCGTTAAGGAAACGGGGATACGCGCCTCAATCTGCCACGGTTCATTGGACCTCTTCGACGAGGAAAAGGCCAAACGGGAGATAAAGGAGTCGCTGAGGCTGCACGAGCTGTGCAAGGGGGAGGAGCTCATCTCCTTCTGCATGGGCCCTCATGCGCCTTATACATGTTCAGAGGAGCTGCTTCTGACCATGAAGGAATATGCCGATGAGAATGGCATAAATGTCCATATCCACCTTTCCGAGACCAAAAAGGAGGTGGAGGATTCCATCGCACAACATGGCATGACGCCGGTGGAGTACCTGGACTCGCTCTCTTTCCTGGACTCAAACTCACTATTGGCGCATTGCGTGAATCTCACCGACAATGACATAAGCATACTCTCAAGATGCGGATCGAACGTGCTTCATTGCCCATGCTCCAATCTCAAGCTGTCCTCCGGCATAGCAAATGTGCCAAAGATGCTTGAGAGCTCCATAAACGTCACACTGGCGACGGATGGCGCTTCTTCCAACAATTGTCTTGACATGCAATCTGAGATGAAGACCATGGCCCTTATCCACAAGCTCGGGTCCCCTACACACCTTCCTGTCAATACCTCTTTGAAAATTGCCACAAGGAACGGCGGGGAGGCGCTTGGCATGAACTGTGGAGAGATAGAAGTAGGCAGATCTGCTGATATGATATTTATCGATCCCCATCACTTTTCAATGATGCCGGGACACAATCTTTTGTCAAATATGGTGTATTCCATGAGGTCCGATGCAATAAGGCATGTCATGGTCAACGGCAAGATGCTGATGAAGGACAGGAAGCTCCTGGGCCTTGATGAGCGGAAAGTTATAGAAGAGGCAAGCCGACATGCCCATAAACTAGTGGAGAGGTATGATGAAGATACTGATAACGAATGACGACGGAGTGCATAGCCCAGCATTGGTATGCCTAAGGAAAAAGCTTTCAAAATTTGGCAATGTGGAGATTGTCGCTCCAGAGAAGGAGGCCTCGGCATCATCACATGCAATCACAGTGCATCAACCTTTGCGATTCTACTCCTGCACCTTGACCGACGGAAGCAGGGGTTGGGCAGTCTCAGGGACCCCTGCGGACTGTGTCGTGCTCGGCATTCTCAAGTTCGGCATACCCGACCTTGTCGTATCAGGCATCAATCCGGGGGCCAATCTGGGTGACGATGTCACGTACTCGGGAACCGTGGGTGCGGCGATCGAGGCGGCATTGTACGACATCAATTCCATAGCTGTATCCCTCACCGACAGTGAAAATCCTGATTTTGAAGTGGCAGCCGACATCGCTGCCAGGATAATCGAGAACATAGACTCTATTCCAAAGCCGTTTTTGCTGAACGTCAACATACCTCCTGAAACAAACGGTAAGATCATGATCACCAAACTGGGAAGAAGGCTTTGGTCCAGCAATGTCCAGGAAAGGATAGACCCAAGGAACAAACCATATTACTGGATATCTGGGATACCGAACGAGATATATGACCAGGACTCTGACATCATCGAAACGAACAACAAGTACGTTTCCGTGACGCCCATAAAGCTCGATCTTACGGACTACGGCATGATAGAGTCGCTAAAGGACAAGCTAATGGACTGATGTTGGCCCGTTTCAATCTATTTTATACATTATTATTTCAATAAAATCAATAAATTTATATAGGATTTTAATCATTGACTGATTATCAGTCAATAATATACTTGGATCAATTTAGTTCGTTCGGGCGTGAGTTAAATGATTATCAAAGCTGAAAATCTGACATATAAGTATGGAGATCTCGTGGCCGTCGATGATATTTCCTTTCAGGTCGGCAAAGGAGAGATCATTGGTTTCTTGGGACCAAACGGCGCCGGGAAGAGCACCACCGTGAAGATGCTCACCGGGCAGCTTAATCCACACAAGGGGTCGATAGAGATACTTGGCCATGATGTTGTGAAGGAGCCAAAGGCAGTACATGAACGCATTGGCGTCTGTTTTGAGGAGAAGAATCTATATCCTAGACTTTCTGTCAGGGAGAATCTGGAGTTCTTCTCAGACCTCTTTGAAGCGAGGCCTGATATAGAATCACTTCTAAAGAAAGTGGACCTGCTAAAGTGGGCGGATGACAAGGTTGAGACACTCTCCAAGGGAATGCAGCAGAGGGTCATGTTCGCAAGGTCCCTTATCAACGATCCCGAGATATTATTTCTGGATGAGCCGACCGACGGTCTGGACCCCATTTCGGCAGACGCTATAAGGAAGATAATACTCTCAGAGAAAAGCAAGGGAAAGACCGTGTTCCTGACGACACACAACATGTCCGAGGCGGACATGCTCTCAGACAGGGTCGCCTTCATCAACGAGGGAAAGATCGTTGCCCTGGACACCCCTGAGAATCTTAAGCTCCAGCTCGGCAAAAGGATCCTAAAGGTCAAGCTTAGGACGGGGGACGGTTTCAAGGAGGAGTTCCTACCCATTGAGGCAAAGGGCACTCCTTCCAGGGCAAAGGAACTGCTCGAGGACGAGAATCTTGCCACCATTCACACCCAGGAGGCAACACTTGATGAGGTTTTCATTAAGGTCACTGGGAGGAAATTGGAACAATGAAATCGAAGATCATAACGGCCATCATTAAAAAAGATGCGACAATGGCCATCAGGAACAATCTCATCCTGATAGCCATCATAGGCGGCATCCTGTTCTCCTTGATATATTACGCCCTACCCTCTGAAGTGGACGACACCTACGAGATGGCGATATATGACGACGGCTCCTCGAAACTCATGTCCATCCTGGGCATGTCAGGCGGGCTTGAGCTCCGCCCTTTCGACTCGCTTGAGGGGATGATGGAATCGGTGGAGGGCGGGGATTACCTGATCGGCATACACGTTCCGAAGGACTTCGACCTGAATATATCCGAAGGCATCAGACCCGCTTTGGTCCTTTACTTCAACAATGGAATCCCTGAGAGCTCCCGCTCCACATTTGAGTTCATCATCGGCACTGCCTTGGAGACCCTGACCAGCGGCGAGGTCCCCGATGTCTTGGAATACGAGGTGCTTGGGGTTGACACTTCGGGGCAGGAGGTGCCTCTGAGGGACCGCTCGCTGCCCCTATACATCATATTTGCGCTGATGATGGAGATGTGGACAATATCCACCCTTATCGTTGAGGAGAACGCCCTGGGCACGCTGAGGGCGGTATTGGTCACACCCGCAACATCATCTGATGTCATATCTGCCAAGAGCCTGGTCGGATTTGCCTATACCCTGGTCGTAGTCAGCGTGATCCTTCTGTTGACACAAAGCTTGAGGGGTGACGCATTGGCGCTTTTGGCAAGCATATTCGTCAGCGCGCTCTTTGCCGTTAGCCTCGGCCTTTTCCTTGGCAGCCTGACAGATGACATCACCGGTTCCTACATCTATGTGGCAGTGCCTCTATTGATACTGATAATACCTGCGATCCTTATCTTCATTCCAGACGCCTCGATATCGATCGTCAAGGCGATACCGACATATTACATGGTCAATGCATTTGATTCGATCCTCAACTTCGGAGCCAACATGGGCGGGGTCCTCAGAGACGTGGGACTGATATTGGCCCTGGATGTGGTGCTGTTCTTTATGGGTGTTTTCTCCCTAAGGAGGAGATATTCATGAATCTTTCCAGAATGTGGACCTTGACAAAGAAGGACATCAAGCTGACTACCAGGGAGAGCTTCTTCGTGTACATGATAACGATCCCGGTGATAGCAACTATCATCATCAACATGGCACTGGGTGACATCGATGCCCCCTCAAATCCGTCGATGGCCTTCTACGGCGATGAGGAGCTGGCAAACATATTGATGGGAAAGCCAAACATAGACCTCACGGTGGTTGACGATCCATACGACCTTATGGGAATGGTCGAGAGGGGCGAGTTCGACGGGGCATTGATACGCGATGGCGGCCAACACCTATACGTCTGGGGAGGCAGCCTTCTCAACGAGCGGCTTTTGATGGCATCCACTGTGTCCGAGTCGATATCCGAGCTAGAGGGGGGCGAGCCAGTGGTAGACATTTCATCAGAGGTGCTGGGCGAGGAGGAGTTCTCATTAAAGGTCAGGCTCATACCTTCAATGACGCTTTTCTCAATCCTAATATCGGGGTTCATACTGTCCGCGTCCCTGGTGGGGGAAAGGGAGAAAAAGACGATAAACGCACTCTTGGTCTCTCCGATATCCACTACTGAGATCATACTCTCCAAGACCTTGTTCGGGCTTTTCCTTGGAGTGGTGCTAGGGTCCATAATACTATTGATCTACAACTCCTTCACAGCGACATTGATACTGCCGTTCCTTTTCTTGGGGACCGTATTCACAGTGGGCATTGGGCTTATAACAGGCTCGGTGATGGACAACATAACAGATCTAATAGCAAGACAGAAGATATTCAACATGCTGCTCACCTTCCCGGCGCTTGTGATACTTTTCCCGCAGATACCGCAATGGATCGCCAAGTTCTTCCCAACCTACTACTTCATAGATCCGATACTAAGGATATCACAAACAGGCGCTGGGATGGGGGACGTATGGCTTGAGATGCTGGTGATAGTGATCTGTGACATCGTCGTGCTTGTCTTGGCTGTCAAAGTGCTCAAGCAAAGGATGATTGGCAGGAAGGTCTCCATCTGACCTCCTCTTTTTTTATTAACCGAAAGTCTTATAATTGTCAATAAGTTGATTGAGATAGGTGTTCAGATGCTCGATATTCGTCTTTTTAGAGATAGTCCTGACACTATCAGGGCAAATATGGAAAAGAGAGGTCTAGACCAGGCATCGGTCGATGCTATAATTGATATGGACACGCAGAGGCGTAGCCTGATAACGGAGGTAAACTCACTTAAGAAGGAGAGGAACGATGTGGCCTCTAAGATAAGGGACATGAAGTCCTCTGGAAAGGACATATCACCCGAGATCTCCAGAATGAAGGATATCAACAACAATATCGACTCACTGGACAATTCCATCAAAGAGAAGGAAAGCGAGCTGAACTCCAAACTCATGAGAATGCCCAACATACTGCATGACTCGGTACCCATCGGAGAAGAGAACATAACCATAAGGGAATGGGGTGAGAGGGACCACCTTGGTTTCAGACCCAAGAGCCACGTTGACATACTGGAATCCTTGGGGATAGCCGACATGGAAAGGGCTTCAAAGGTCTCCGGATCCAGATTCTACTATCTAAAGGGCGACCTGGTAATGTTGGACTATGCGCTCATGAAGTTCGCGATGGACACCCTGTATCAGAAGGGATACACCATAATCGAACCTCCATACATGTTAAAGAGGGAGCCCTACGAGGGCGTGACCGACCTTGGGGACTTTGAAGAGGTAATGTACAAGATTGAGGACGAGGACCTCTACCTCATAGCAACCTCGGAACATCCTATGGCGGCGATGCATATGGGGGAGATATTCGACATTGAGGAACTTCCCATAAAATATGCTGGGATCAGTCCCTGTTTCAGAAAAGAGGCTGGCAGTCATGGGAAGGACACCAAGGGAATATTCCGAGTTCATCAGTTCAATAAGGTGGAACAATTCATATTCTGTGACGAGGATGAGTCCTGGAAGCATTTCGAGGAGCTCATAGACAATGCGGAGACCCTCTACAGACAGCTAGGCATACCCTACCAGATAGTAAACATATGCACAGGCGACATCGGCACTGTTGCGGCGAAGAAGTACGACCTAGAAGGATGGATGCCCGCACAGGGCACCTACAGGGAACTGGTGTCGTGTTCCAACTGTACGGACTATCAGGCCAGAAGGCTCAACATCAGGTATAGGACCAAGGATGGTAACAAGATGTGCCATACGCTCAACTCCACTGCGATCGCTACGACAAGGACCCTTGTAGCACTGATAGAGAACTATCAGAAGGAGGATGGCGCGCTAGAGGTCCCTAAGGCCCTCAGGCCTTACATGATGGATATCAAAGAGATCACGGCTATTTAGATGTGGAATGGAAACATAACCGACAATCACATGCATTTGGACCCTCTGAAGGGGTTAGGCCTAGATGCCGTCAGGCAGTTCACTAAGGCCGGTGGCACGCATATCATGCTTGTCGGAAAGACATTGAGGGATTGGGGCATCAATGGATTCTCCGTTGATGACTTCAAAAAAGGCTATGAAAAGACGATTCGCTTCTCAAACACCATCAACAAGGAGACAGAGGCAAAGTCATATCCCATTTTGGGGCTCCACCCCTCTGAGTTCTTGGCAATGATGGAGACAATGGGCCCCAAAAAGGCATATGATGTAGCATTGGACGTGATGGAGCTCCTGTCAATGCTATATTCTGAAAGGAAGATATACGGCATAGGCGAGGTCGGCAGGCCCCACTTTCCTGTGAGCGATGAGGAGCTGGAGCTCTCGAACAAGCTCATGGCAGACTTCCTGTCCTGGTCCTCCAAGCTGGATTGCCCGGTCCAACTGCATACTGAGCACTTTGACGAGAGCAAGTTCTCAGAGCTCGATGGGATCATCAAAAAGAGCGGCAATCCAAAAAAGGTCATAAAGCACTTCAGCCCCCCTCTTGTCAAGGATGCAGAGAAGGCAGGTGTCTATCCCTCCATAGTGTCTTCCAAGGACTCCATAAAAAAGGCAATATCATCATCGAACAGATTTCTGATGGAGACCGACTACATAGACGACAGCTCGAGGCCTGGCGCGGTAATGGGCCCGAAGACTGTCCCAAAGAGGACAAACCAGTTCTTGGAGAGCGGAGTTTTCACGGAGGACGATGCAGCCAACATCCATGAGGAACTGGTGTCAAGATTGTACGGCATCGAGTTCTAACAATTAAGTATGAAAAGTATTTTATAACTATATATAAAGTAGCTATAAGTGATATCGTGGCTGCAAGGAAACTCAGGATAAAAGACGTGATCATCGGAAGGCTTGAAAGCGATGGAGGGTCAAGGAACACCCTGACCACCAATTTTGGTGAAAGCCACGAGGTAAGGGTATGTGGCACTGTTGTGAACAAGTTCATAAGCGATGACGAGAACTATGGCAATCTCGTATTGGATGACGGATCTGAGAGCATACAGCTTAAGTTCTGGAGGGCGGATGTGGACCAGGTCAGGCAATATGAGGTGGGCGACTTTTCCGATGTTATCGCTACGGTCCGGGAATACAATGAGGAGAGGTACCTTCAGCCTGTCCAGCTTTTCAAAGGCGATGTTCACCGGTGGATAAGATTCCATTTGGATGTCGCACTAAGGATCAAACAGCTCAGCTCCTCAAGCAATTGGGAAACGGAGAGCTTTGAATCTCCTCAGGAAGACGGGTTCGACAAGGAGATCTACTCCGACAGTGGCCCATCGTATGAACAAAGTGTGGACGACACGTTTGAGGAGGACAGCATTATCTTTGACGATGACGATATCAATAGGGCGGTACTTGAGGCTATGGAGAACGAGCCTCTCAGCAAGGACGAGATAATAGGCAAGACCTCGCTGGACGAGATAGATGTGATGCTCTCCATTAAGGAGCTCTTGGAGAGCGGCAGCATATTCGAGGTAGACGGCAAATACAAGAAGCTATGATCCATATATGGCCGACCTGTCCATTATGCTGTGCAAGATCACGATGCAGTGCGATGCATGAAGTATGGTGGGAGAGACCTTCATCTTTATCTTGGCGTTCTTGAGCATCTCCTTCTCACCATCATCAAATCCTAGATGGTCCCCTATGACGAAACAGGGGTTCTCAAAGGGAATTATATCATATTCGTCCCCCTCCTCGTCCAATAGGACCAGATTCTCCCTGTTTTCCTCCAATATGGACCTAAACGACCTTTCAGAGACAAATATGCCTGGTGTTGACTCCACTTCCTCCCCTTCCTTGTACGCTGCCAGCGCCTTTCTTATCAGGATGGATGTGCTTCTCTCATCCGGCGAGAGATATTTTACATTATCTCCAACAACCCTTATGCATCTTGGCGGGGAAGGCGGGCCCGACAGGCAGAGTATCACTTCCACGTCCCTTCTGATGCCATGCGATACCAGGAGTGCCGAGGTAAGGCATCTGCACATGATGTCCATCCTTCCACCGGACCCTGGCAGGTCCTTCAATAGGAAGTCGGGTGCTGTCCTGGCCTTGTTCCCCTTCACTATGAACTTTATCATAAAAGAAGATGTGAAATATCACTTTAATACACTTTTCTTTTCAATCTCGCCAATTTGAGAATGTTTATATATCCATACACCTAGCTATTATGATGCGGGCATTGTACATTGGAAGATTTCAACCCTTCCATTACGGGCATTTGGAAGTGATAAGGAAGATACTAAACGAAAACGATGAGCTCATAATAGCCATCGGAAGTGCCCAGGAGTCACATACTAAACAAAATCCCTTCACTGCGGGGGAGAGATTCGAGATCATCCGTTCCAATCTGGTCGCAGAGAGATTCGACCTTGCGAAGATATACATTGTACCTGTCGAGGACATCAAGAGGAACTCCCTTTGGGTGGCGCACGTTAAGAGCCTTGTTCCCAAGTTCGACAAGGTCTATTCGAACGAACCTCTTGTTAAGATCCTTTTCAACGAGGCGGGTGTGAAAGTTATAAAAACACCTCTATTCTCAAGGGCTGACTACTCATCGACCAACGTTAGAAATACAATTCTATCATGTGGAAACTGGGAAAAACTGGTCCCGAGGCCAACTTATGAATACATTGAAAGCATCAACGGCGTTGAGCGACTCAAGAGGATCAACAGCAGTGACAAGTGCTAGTATTAACCATCGAAAGGTTTATATAATGCTAAATAGTAATACTTATTTACAGGAGTGTTATTGATGAACAACATTATAGAAAGGGCTATAGAGCGTGCTTCTAGGGAATACAAAGTCACGATATTGCTGGACGAATCGGCGGCGGCACACTTCTCAGAATTGGACGTACCCAATGATGTAAAGATGAGCTTGAAAAAGACCAGCTGTGGAGTGTATGTGGAGCTCTCTGGTAATGCAGAGTCTGTAATGGCCCTGGAAGTGGATCTGTACGACATAATATCCAAGACGTACATCTACTCAGCAGGGCAGGACAGCGTTGCAGTAGCAGAATCGATCTAAAACTATTTTTCATCGATTAATTATTAAATAAATACTTTTATCTGATTTATGGACCATAAGGCTAAGGGACTTTTTCTTGTTCTGCTCATGTCCGTAGTATGGGCCATACTCATTATTTTATCAAAGGCGATACTGAACAAGGGAGTGCCCGTATTTACATATCTCTTTCAAATGATATGCTTGGCAGCGGTATTGGTCTCCCTCTATGCATTTCTTTTTCACAGGGACAAGATCGTTGCTCCGAATCGCTCACAGGTCAAATACCTGATAATGATAGGCGCCACAGGCACCGCCCTTGCAAATATCATTGGTTATTACGGGCTGGAAAGCTCCTCTTCGATCAATTACGGATTCCTTGTAAAGACAACGGTGGTCTTCACCGTGATACTTGCACACTTCATGCTAAAGGAGGTCTTGGACTTCCACAAGATCCTCTTGGTGATAATGCTGCTTGTGGGCGTTTACCTAATCACGACGGAAGGCAGGGAGCTCATACCGAACAGATACGATATCCTGATAGTTATGAGCGCCTTCTTCTACGCCTTTGCGAACAACCTCTCAAAGATAGTCCTGAGGAACTTCGATCCAGCGGTCCTTTCCATGTACCGCATGATCTTCGGGTCAGTATTGTTGGCAGTTTTTGTCATTGCCGTTCAAAAGGAGTTCTACGTTGTCCAATACCCCTTGGAGATAGCTCTGGCATCGTTGCATATGGCCATGCTGATGATTCTAATATACCGGACATTGAGGATAACGTCTGTCAGCTATCTCAGCATGATGTCTATGAGCACTCCCGTTATCGTGACAATATTGGGGGTCGTTTTCCTCAATGAACATTTCTCCCTCATTCAGGCCTTGGGC